>Ga0154359_1032_pt4 | contig 15194 bp, 16 predicted proteins | sample RifGroA2_FD_115887 | JGI IMG/M metagenome (GOLD analysis project Ga0154359, IMG submission 115887) | Rhodocyclales bacterium GWA2_65_20
GGCGTCGGCGATCTGGAAAGCGGCGACGCCAGCGGGCGGGGATCATCCGTACCTGACGAAGAAGCGCATCGGGCCGCACGGCGCGCGCGTCCATGATGATCGCGTTGTCGTCCCGGTGCGTGTCGATGGCGATCTGGTCTCGCTGCAATTCATCGCCGCCGACGGCGAAAAGCGGTTCCTGACGGATGGCCGCATCGCTGGCGGCTACTTCAGCATCGGTAAGCCGGTCGACGTGCTGTGCATCGCCGAAGGTTTCGCAACCGGCGCGAGCATCCATGAGGCGACCGGCTACGCGGTGGCGGTGGCCTTCAATGCCGGCAACCTGATGGCAGTCGCGAAGGCCATGCGCGAGAAATTTCCCGACATGCGCTTGATTCTCTGTGCCGACGATGATTGCGGCACCGATGGCAATCCCGGAATCGCGAAGGCAACCGAGGCGGCGCGCGCCGTCGCCGCGCTGCTGGCCTTGCCCGACTTCGGCACCGACCGACCGGACGGCGTTACGGACTTTAACGACATGCACCGACCGATGCGATATTTCACTTGAGCTGCTCGTAGAGCAGGCCGAGAATTTTCTTCGAGGTGTCGGACTTGTCGACGCCGCCTTCGCGCGTCAGCACCTGCACGGCGCTCGCGTCGCCCTCACCCTTGACGTAGATGCGGTACTGCATGTTCCGCGTCGGGTCGGGCTTGCCCTTCCAGAACATCAGCTTGGACATGAAGCCCTTGTCTTGCTTCTTGCTGCTGTCGGCCTCGGGATCGACATAGCGCACGAAGTAGAGACCCTCGGAACGATCCCGGTCCTCTACGGTGAAACCGACGCGGTCGAGCGCCAAGCCGACGCGGCGCCAGGCCCGGTCGAAGGCCTCCTGCAATTCGAGCCGGCCGACGCCGTCGGCCGCGGGTTTGAGCTTGGCGCGTTCTTCCAGCTTGCCGCCGGCTGCGACCTGCGTCTTGGCGTGAGCCTCTTCCGCGCCCATGCGCACCATGAGCCGGCGCAGCATCTCGGCCTCCAGCTCCGGATCGGCCGGCCGCGGCTGCCAGCGCGTCTCGCTCTTGCCCTCGTCGACATAGACCTCGTACATGCCGCGGTGGCTGACGTAGATCTCCGTGGTGCCGTCGGCCCCCTTCTCCAGCCGGGTGCGGAACTTGTCGCGTTCGGCCGTCGAATAGAGCGAATCGAAAACCTTGCCGATGGTGCTGCGGATGATGTCCTGCGGCAATTTGGCGCGGTTCTCGGCCCAGTCGGTTTCCATGATGCCGGCCTCGGGCAGTTCGACATTGACCAGCATGCCCATCTCCTGCCAGAACTCCTTGACGACGGGCCAAAGCTGTTCCGGCTTGCCGGTGACGACGAGCCAGCGCTGGGTGCCCGAACGCTCGATGCGCATTTTCTCGATCTGCGGCAGGATTTCCTGGGCCGTGGAGGTGCGGCTTGCGTTGCGCTCGCCCGAGTATGCCGAAAAGGTGGCAGTGCCCCTGCTGGTGGCGACATCCGGCACCGTGTAGCGTTCGTCGCGGCTCGGCCGGGTCAGGTCGGGAGGAATTTCCAGCGGCGGCAGCTTGCCCGCCGACTTGTATTCGATTTTCTTCGATTCGGGCATCGACATCTCGCACGCGGCGAGCAGGACGGCCGGCAACAGGATCCACAATATCTTTCGCATCGTATGCATTTCCGCCATCAGGCCTGGATGCCCGCGTCGCGCATGGCGGCGAGGAGCTTGTCGTGGAACGCGGGGGAGAAGGGCGTCAGCGGCAGCCGTTGGCCGTCCGCGATGAGTCCCATGCGGGCGCAGGCCCACTTGACGGGAATCGGGTTGGCTTCAAGGAAGAGGTTCCTGTGCAGCCCGAGCAAACGGTTGTTGAGCGAGCGCGCCTTTGCCAGATCGCCGGCCAGGGCGGCGGCGATCATCTCATGCATGAGGCGCGGCGCCACGTTGGCGGTGACCGAGATCGTGCCCTTGCCGCCCAGCAGCGTTAGCGCCAGGGCCGTGGCATCGTCGCCGCTGAGGACGGTAAATCCCTGCGGCGCGCGCTTGATGAGATCGGTGCCGCGCTCGATGTTGCCGGTGGCATCCTTGATGCCGACGATGCCCGGCACCTGCGCCAGGCGCAAGGCGGTGTCGTTCGCCATGTCGGCGACGGTGCGGCCGGGCACGTTGTAGAGGATCAGCGGCAGGTCCACGCTTTCCGCGATGGCCTTGAAGTGCAGGTAGAGCCCCTCCTGCGTCGGCTTGTTGTAGTAGGGCACGACCGACAGATGCGCATCGGCACCGATTTCCCTGGCGCACTTGGCGAGTTCGATGGCCTCGGCGGTCGAGTTCGCGCCCGTGCCGGCGATGACCGGAATGCGCTTCGCCGCCTGATCGACGACGGTGCGGATCAGTTCGCAATGCTCCTCGAAATCGACGGTCGGCGATTCGCCGGTGGTGCCGACGACGACGACGCCGTCGCTACCCGCGGCGACATGCCAATCGACGAGCCGGCGCAAACACGACAGGTCGAGGCTGCCGTCCGCGTGCATCGGCGTGACGATGGCTGGAATGGAACCCTGGATCATGGTTGTCCCGCGAAATTTCGGTTTGAGATTCTACTGCGGATTAAGTTCCGGCAGGCGCCCGCTACAAGCCCGCCAACGCCTTGATGTGGGCCGAAACGCTGCGCGCCAGGGCGGACAAGGCGTAACCGCCCTCCAGCATCGAGACGATGCGCCCCTGCGCCGTCTCCTGGGCCACGTCCATGATGCGTTCCGTCACCCAGGCGTAGTCGGATTCGAGCAGGCCCAGCGACGCCATGTCGTCCTCATAATGGGCGTCGAAGCCGGCCGAGATGAAGATCATCTCCGGCGCGAATGCGGAAAGCCGCGGCAGCCAGACGCTTTCCACCGCCGCGCGGAAGCCGTCGCCGCGCGTGCCGGCCTTGAGCGGCACGTTGCACATGTTGGGCGCCGGATCCTCGGTGCCGCAATAGGGATAGAACGGATGCTGGAACGTGCCGACCATCAGCACGCGCTCGTCATTGGCGAAGATTTCCTCGGTGCCGTTGCCGTGGTGCACGTCGAAGTCGGCGATGGCGACGCGCGCCAGACCCCAGTTCTCGACGGCGTGCCGCGCCGCGACGGCGACGTTGTTGAAGAAGCAGAAGCCCATCGCCCGCGCGCGCTCGGCATGATGGCCGGGCGGACGCACGGCGCAGAAGGCGTTGCGCACTTCCTGCTTCATGATCAGATCGGTCGCCAGCACGCCCGCGCCCGCCGCGCGCAGGGCCGCCTGCCAAGTGCCCGGACTCATGGCGGTATCCGGGTCGAGATGGAAGATGCCGTGCTGCGGGCTGCTCGCCTCTATGTGTTCGATGTAGTCGCGCGGGTGGACGCGCAACAACTGCTCCATCCCGGCCAGCGGCGCATCGTGGAAAGACAGGTACTGATCGAGGCCGGCGGCGATGAGCCGGTCCTGTATCGCCCCCAGCCGCTCCGGGCACTCGGGATGGTGGGCACCCATGTCGTGCTTCCAGCAGTCGCGATGGGTGATGAAGGCGGTGGGCATGTCGCGAATCGCATACAATGAAGAGGCTACATTATCGCCTGTTTCGCCACCCAGCCCAAGACCATGCGCGCTCCCCTGCCCCACCATTCGCTGATCCAGGCGCTGGAAGCGGCCGGCCGCATCATCCTCGGCAAGGAACATCAACTGCGCCTGGCCTTGGCCTGTCTGCTGGCGCGCGGTCATCTGCTGATCGAGGATCTTCCCGGTGTCGGCAAGACCACGCTGGCCCACACCCTGGCGCGGCTGCTGGGCCTTGACTTCCAGCGCATCCAGTTCACCAGCGACATGCTGCCCGCCGACATCATCGGCGTCTCCGTCTTCGATCGCGGTAAGGGCAGCTTCCAGTTCCATCCCGGCCCGATCTTCGCCCAGTTGGTGCTGGCCGACGAAATCAACCGCGCCACGCCGAAGACGCAGAGCGCGCTGCTGGAGGCGATGGAAGAGCGCCAGGTCACCGCCGAAGGCGCGACGCGTCAGTTGCCGGCGCCCTTCTTCGTCATCGCCACGCAGAATCCCTCGCACCAGATCGGCACCTTCCCGCTGCCCGAGTCGCAGCTCGACCGTTTCCTGATGCGCCTCGAACTCGGCTATCCCGACCATGCGGCGGAGCGCATGCTGCTCGCCGGGTCGGACCGGCGCGAAATGGCGGCGCAGCTCGCCCCCTGCCTCGGCGGCGGCGAAATCCTCGCCCTGCAACAAGCGGCGCGCACCGTGCATGTCGCCGATGCGCTGATCGACTATGTCCAGGCGCTCGTCGCCCATACGCGCACCTCGCCGCAGTGGCAAGCCGGCCTCTCGCCGCGCGCGGCGCTGGCGCTGCTCGCGGCGGCGCGCGCCTGGGCCCAGCTCGACGGCCGCGACCACGTCCTGCCCGAGGATATCCAGGCCGTGCTGCCGAGCGTCGCCATCCACCGCCTGCGGCCGAGCTTTGATTCCACGGCGCGCATGAACGCCGCGGATGTCGCCGCCCGCCTGATCGAGGCGGTGCCTATTCCCTGATGACGAAGCTCGCGGCGGCGCTGCAAGAGCGTTTCGCCACATGGGCGCTGCGCACCGGCGCGCCCGAAGCCACGCCCATCGTGCTGTCGCAGCGCCGCGTCTATGTGTTGCCGACGCGTGCCGGCCTCGTCTTCGCCATCGCGCTCCTCACCATGCTGCTCGGCGCCATCAACTACAACCTGAGCCTCGGCCATGCGCTCGTCTTCCTGCTCGCCGGCCTCGGCATCGTGGCGATCCTGCATACCTTCCGCAACCTCGCCGGCATCAGCATCACCACCGGCCGCGCCGAGCCGGTCTTCGTCGGCGAGATCGCCCACTTCGCGCTGATCCTCCATAACCCGCGCCACGAGGAACGCCGGCTTATCCGCGTCAGCCTGCCGGGCGGCAGCGAAGCGTCCATCGACCTGCCGCCCGGCGGCGGCGCCGAAGCCCGGCTCGGCCAGCCGGCGCTGCGGCGCGGCTGGCTGGCGCTGCCGCGCGTCACCCTCGACACGCGCTATCCGCTCGGCCTGATCCGCACCTGGAGCTATGCCGCGCCCGCCATGCATTGCCTCGTCTATCCGCAGCCGGCCGCCGCCGCGCCGCCGCTGCCGACCAGCGGCGGCGCTGCCGGCGGCCGCATGCAGGGCAGCCGCGGCAGCGAGGACTTCGCCGGCTTGCGCGGCCACCAGCCGGCCGACCCGCCGCGCCATGTCGCCTGGAAAAACGCCGCACGCCAGGATACTTCGGCCCAGCTGATGACGAAGCTGTTCGTCGGCGCCGGCGCCGAAATCCTCTGGCTCGACTGGGACATGACGCCGGACACGCTGCCGGTCGAAACGCGTCTCTCCATCCTCGCCCGCTGGGTGCTCGATGCCGCCGACGGCGGACTGGCCTGGGGCCTGCGCCTGCCGGCAACGAACCTGGCACCCGCCAGCGGCGACAGCCATCTCCACGCCTGCCTGAAGGCGCTCGCGCTCCATGAAGCAGGCTAGCCCGCCGCTCGACGCCATCCAGTCCTGGTGGCTGCTCGGCACCAGCGCGATTGCCGTGTTGCCACTGACCCCCCACCTGCCCTACTGGCTATCCGCCGGCGCGGCGACGGTGCTGGTCCTGCGGGCCTGGCTGGTCTGGTCGCGGCGGCCGTCGCCATCGCGCTGGCTCCTGGTGCTCGCCGTCGTCGCCGGCATGGCCGGGGTGCTCGTGCAATACCGCACGCTGTTCGGACAGAATCCCGGCGTCGCCCTGCTGGTGACCCTGCTCGCCCTCAAGCAACTCGAAACCGGCGCCCGCCGCGACGGCATGGCCGTCGTGCTGCTCTGCTACTTCCTCGTCCTGACGACCTTCTTCTATTCCCAGTCCATCCCCAACGCCGCCGCCCTGCTGGCGGCCGTCGTCGTCGCCACCGCCGCCCTCGCCAGCCTGACGGACAGCCGGCTGTCCCCGGTCCGCCTGCTCAAGCTCGCCGGGCTGATGCTGGCCCAGGCCACGCCCTTCCTGCTGATCCTGTTCGTCCTTTTCCCGCGCGTCAACGGACCGCTCTGGGGACTGCCGCGCGACGCCTACAGCGCGCTCACCGGACTCTCCGACAGCATGTCGCCTGGATCGATCGGCCAGCTCTCGCTATCCGACGCCATCGCCTTCCGCGCCAAATTCCGCGACGCGCTGCCGCCGCGCGACCAGCTCTACTGGCGCGGCCCGGTGCTGACGCTGTTCGACGGCCAGACCTGGCGGCCGGCGCGCTTCACCGTCGGCGGCGACCTGCCGTACACCCGTTCGGGTGTCTCCGTCGATGCCGTCCCCGGCGACAAAGGCAGCGACTACGAAGTCACCCTGGAACCCCACAACAAGAACTGGCTGTTCGCGCTCGAACTGCCCATCACATTGCCGGCCGACAGCGTCATCGCCAGCGACTACCAGTTGCTGACGCGCACGCGCATCGTCCAGCGCATGCGCTACGCCCTGCGCTCGCAGACCGGCCTGGCGGCGGGCGAAGCCGAATCGCCGCGCGTCCTCGCCCTGGCCACGACGCTGCCGAACCGGAGCAATCCCCGCACCCTGGCGCTCGGCCAGGGCTGGCGCGCCAGGCACGCGGACAGCGCAGCGATCCTGCGCGAGGCCCTCGCCTTCTTCGTGCGCCAGCGCCTGATCTACACCCTCGCGCCGCCGCTGCTGGGCGACGACAGCGTGGACGAATTCCTCTTCGACACGCGCCAGGGTTTCTGCGAGCACTTTTCAGGCGCCTTCGTCTTCGCCATGCGGGCCGCCGGCGTGCCGGCGCGCGTCGTCACCGGCTACCAGGGCGGCGAGATCAATCCCGTCGACGGTTACCTGACGGTGCGCCAGTCCGACGCGCACGCCTGGGCCGAAGTCTGGCTCCCGGACCGGGGCTGGATGCGCATCGACCCGACCGCGGCGAGCTTCCCCAGGCGCATCGAACTGAACCTCGCCGCCGCCGTGCCGGCCGGCGACCCGCTGCCGTTCATGTTGCGTGCCGACTGGTCCTGGCTGCGCGACTTGCGCTACCGCTGGGACGCCGTCACCAACGACTGGAACCAGTGGGTGCTCGGCTACAACCCGCAGCGCCAGCGCGACCTGCTGGCGCGCCTCGGCATGCGTTCGCCCGACTGGCAGCGCATGACGACGCTGCTGGCCGTCCTGAGCGGAACGCTACTGCTCGGCCTGACGCTCTGGGCGTTGCGGCAGAAGCGCCGCATCGATCCGGCACAGGCGCTCTGGCTGCGGGCGACCGGCCGCCTGGCGCGCCGCGGCCTGCCGCGCCGGCCCTGGGAAGGCCCGCGCGATTATGCCCATCGCATCGCAGCGGCGCGCCCGGACCTTTCCGCCGCCATAGCCGAGATCGCGGACTTGTACGGCCGCGTCCGCTACGGCAGAATTGCGCAGATCGACGCCCTGCGCCGCCGCATCGCCGCCTTCAAGCCATGAATCGCCTCCTGCCCCTGCTGCTGATCCTCCTGCTGGCTTTCCCCGCCAGCGCCGACACCTACGCCGGGCGCGCCGACGTCGCGGCCTTCATCGCCGAAATGCAGGCCAGGCACGGCTTCGACCGCGACGCGCTCGAAGCGCTGTTCGCCAAGACCCGGCTCATTCCCAACGTCATCAAGGCGATCCTGCCGCCGCCGGAGCCGGGCATCCGCTCCTGGCAGACCTATCGCGGCCGCTTCGTCGAGCCGCACCGCATCGCCGCCGGCCTGCGCTTCCAGCGGCAGCACGCCGCGACGCTGGCGCAAGCCCAGGCGCAGTACGACGTACCGGAGGAAATAATCCTCGCCATCATCGGCGTCGAAACCATCTACGGCAAGCAGATCGGCCGCTTCAACACCTTCGGCGCGCTGGCGACGCTGGCCTTCGACTACCCGCCGCGCGCCGACCTGTTCCGCGGCGAGCTCGAAGCCCTGCTGCTGCTCGCCCGCGACGAGAAGCGCGACCCGCTCTCCTACAAGGGTTCCTACGCCGGTGCGCTGGGCCTGCCACAATTCCTGCCCAGCAGCCTGCGGCGCTGGGGCACGGATTTCGACGGCGACGGCCGCATCGACCTGACGACGAGCCCCGCCGACGCCATCGGCAGCGTCGCCGTGTTCCTCAAGGAGCATGGCTGGGAAAAGGACGGCCCGATAGCCGTTCCCGCCACGGTGGCCGGCGATCCGGCCGCGCTGATCGACGCCGGCATCCGCCCGCAGCGCCTGCCCGCCGAGATGGCCGGCGTGCAGGCCGATGGCGCACCGCCGCTGCCGGCGGCGCTGATCGACCTCGCCACGCCCGACGCACAGACCGAATACTGGCTCGGCTACAACAATTTCTACGTGCTCACGCGCTACAACCGCAGCAGCTTCTACGCGATGGCGGTGCTCCAGTTGGCGCAGGCGCTGAAGGCCGCGCGCCAAGTGGCCGCCTCGCACTAGACGAGAGGTCGCTCCTTTGGCGCGCGCGACGACGCCCTTAAGCCGACAGGCCTGTTACACCAGGCGGAATATCTCCCAGCGCGGCGATCCTGAAACCACGTAGGGCTCCAACTCTTTACCCCATTGCTTGTGGGCCTCGATCGTGGCGAGCTTGTCCCAGGCGGCATTGAGTTCGGCCAAGTCCCGGATCTGAACTTCGGTCTGGACGGTCGATTCGTGCGCACCGATCGAAGCGGTAAGGAGCCGCGTGTTGTCCGCGTTCCAGCCGATCTGGCTGCCGATATCCTTCATCCAGCGCTGCATCATGCTCAGTACCTGGGGTTTGTACCCGAAGCGGGTATCTATGCTCCAGCGTGCGATCATCACGATGAATCTCCTTTCTTGCCCTCCGAAAAACCCAGTGTAGTACTCGGGTATGAATTCGCCAGCCCGGGCGTGCGCAGTGCGCACTGAATTGAAAGTAATGTTGGACGAGAAGTCAAAACCCCATGCGCCCGATGTCTGCGCGCGCCACGGGCAGCGGGTGGCCGCCGCGGCTCGTGTCCCCCTGGCTGGCTGCGCCAGCCATTCCTCCTTTACCTCGCCGCGTCGGCCACCCGCCGCCCGTGGCGGAACACACCGGTGCCTCGTGACCATCGAACTACAAAGGCGCTCCGGCGTGGGCTGGCGAGGCGCTTTGCGCCGCGAAGTAGAGGAGGAGGCGGCGGCCGCAGGCCGGCGGCGGGGGACATGAGCGGCGCAGAGCGCCTCGCCAGCCCACTCCTGCGCCCATGCCGATCCAAGGAGTTGTTTTACTTCGGCGTCCGACACTTTCAATCGCTCCCGTGCGCAGTCGGCCGCTGTGCAGGCGAACCGACCCTCGCCACCGGCATCCTCCAACAACGCCTCTCCTGCCTTTTTCAACCGGGAGGCAGGCGTGGGCCACGGCGTATAATCGGCTTACGCGTATTCAGGAGATTCCGATGACCAAGGCACTTTTCATCCGTGCGGAATGGGACGACGAAGCGGGCGTTTGGGTAGCCACGTCGGACGACGTCCCGGGATTGGCCACCGAAGCGGATACGCTCGAAGCCCTGTCGGCCAAACTGGACGTGATGATCCCCGATCTTCTGGATGCCAACGGATATCCGGAAGGTGCCGATGTGCCATTCGAGTTGCTCGCCCGCAAGTTCTCCGTCGCCCATCGCCGCACGGCCTTGCAGTGCTGAGACAGGCTGGGTTCCCGAAACATTTCTGACCGCCCAACCGGGTCGGAAATTGTTGGCCGCCCGCCGCACGCCTGGCTGCGCAGGCAAACGGAATATTCGTGTCCCCAATTATCTCAATTATCGGGTAACGAAATGGACGTTCGGGGCGGCGGACACCTCGATCACTCTGACCCCGGGTTGAGCGTTGTGTAGGCGGCAGCCTCTTCGAGTAGGCATTCCACCACGCCGTTAAGTGTTTTCATGGTGGCGGGATGCAGAGTGGTTGTCCGTTCGATATCCTGCACCATCCAGAGCACTATCCGGGCCAAGTCGTGCACGTATTTGGGCAAGGCGTCCGCACTCAGGCAACGCCGGGCAACGTGTTTGGCTTCGGCGAGGGATCGCGCATCCATTATTCCCTCTCCCCGGTTGGATAAAGAGACCAATTCTACGTATTACGTAGAGACAGAACAAGCGCATCCTACGAATATCGCATGATGCGTAAGGAATATCGCAGAATGCGTAAGCACCCTCAAACGTTGTTCGGTTTGCGTCTTCGTCATGCCCGTGAACGCGCGGCGATGGCGCAGGATCGTTTGGGGGTTCTAATCGGCATCGACGAGGGCTGTAGCAGTGCGCGTATCAGTCGCTACGAAACTGGCACGCATGCACCGCCGTTTGAAGTGGCCAAGAAGATGGCTGCCGTCCTGAACATTCCGGTCGCTTACCTGTACTGCGAGGATGAAGGTCTGGCAGAAATGATCGTCGAGCTTTCCCATCTGACAAAGACGGATCTGGCGAAGATTCGCAAGTTGATTCGACAGCTTCGGAATTAATGGGGCTGACGTTTTTCAGCTTGGACATGCGCCACCGCCGGCCGGGACGGGCTGGGCGATTTCGACGGAGGATTTGTGCAGCCATGACGACGGCGAAATCGCCCAGCCCGTCCCGCGCGCCACCTGCCGAAGCTGCAAGGGGAAAACGGCGTTAAAGCACCGCGTCCCGCCCCACCCCGTCGCGCGACATGCGCCGCCGCAACTGGGTCAGGGCTTCGATCTGGATCTGGCGCACGCGTTCGCGCGTGACGCCGAGTTCGTCGGCGAGCTTTTCCAGGGTGCTGACTTCATAGCCGTTGAGGCCGTAGCGGCGCTCGACGACCAGGCGCTGCTTGTCGGAAAGCTGCCCCACCCAGTCGGCGACGTGGTGCTCGATCTCGGACTGTTCGAGTTGCTGCTCCGGGTCCGCCGACTGGTCGTCGGCGATGGCGTCGGAAACCGAGAGTTCGGGGTCGATCTCCAGCGGCGCATCCAGCGAAGCGGTGCGTTCGTTGAACTTCAGCACCTGCCTGATCTCCGCCGCCGGACGGTCGAGCAACTGCGCCACCGCCTCGACGTCGGCATGGGGATCGTCGCCGCCTTCCGATTCGAACTTGCGCAGGGCGCGCAGGACGATGTTCAGTTCCTTGACCACATGCACCGGCAAGCGGATGGTGCGCGACTGGTTCATGATGGCGCGCTCGATGTTCTGGCGTATCCACCACGTCGCGTAGGTGGAAAAGCGGAAGCCGCGCTCGGGATCGTATTTCTCCAGGGCATGGATGAGCCCGAGGTTGCCTTCCTCGATCAGGTCGTCGAAGGGAATGCCGCGGTGCTGGTAGTGCTTGGCGATGCTGACGACGAGCCGCAGGTTGGCTTCGATCATGCGCTGGCGCGAAGCGAAGTCGCCGGCCTTCACTGCCCGCGCCAGCCGCAGCTCCTCATCGGGCTTCAACAGCGCGGTCGCGCCGATCTCGTTGAGGTAGAGCTGGGTGACGTCGTCGAGGAATTCGGTCTCGCCGCCGTCGCCGCTCTCGGCGAGCTCGACGGTGTCAAAGTGGTCGTGGAGGTCGTCGGCCATGTCTGGACACTAGCGCGCAGGCAGGTATTTGATCGGATCGGCCGGCTTGCCCAGATGGCGGATCTCGAAGTGCAGCTTGACCTGGTCTGCATCGGAGTCGCCGATCTCGGCGATCTTCTGGCCTTTGAGCACTTTCTGGTACTCCTTGACCAGGATGCGGCTGTTGTTGGCATAGACCGAAAGATAAGCCGCGTTGTGGCGGACTATCGCAAAGTTGCCGTAGCCGCGGATGCCGCTGCCGACATAAGTGACCGTGCCGTTCGCGGCTGCCAGCACGGGCTCCCCGGGCTTGCCGGCGATGTCGATGCCGCGGTTGGTTTCCTTGCCGGCCCCGCCTTCGGTATAGGGCAGGATGATCTTGCCCGGCGCCGGCCAGGCCCAGTCGATGGCGTCGTCGCCCGTGGGCGCCGGAGTACCACGGGCACTTCCTTCGGTCGTCGCACGGGGACTTCCCTCGGCGGGTTTCTCCGCCGGCGGCGCGGCCTGTTGATCGGGCGCATATCCCCGTTCGCGCATGCGCGCGAGCCCCTCTTCGGAATAGGCCACCTTGCCGCCCTTCGGTTCGCGCTTGAAGGTTTCGGTGTTGGCACTGGCGGGCTTCGCTTCGAGCGGCGCCGCACTGACCACCGGCTTGACCACGGCCACCGGCGCCTCGCCTTCGCGCGGCGCCACGCGCAACTGCTGGCCGGGCTGGATGCGATTGGGGTTCTCGATGTTGTTCCAGGCGACGATGTCCTTGTAGTCGTGGCCTTGCTCGAGCGCGATGCTGTAGAGCGTATCGCCCTTCTTGACGGTGTACAGGCTCCTGCCCTCGCCCGCCACCGGCACCGACGGCGCCGCGGCGGGCGCACCGCGCTCGACCACGGGTGCCGGCGCATAGCTGACACAACCCGCGACAATCAAGGCAGCAAGCGCAACGACGTAATTCATGCGACCCCCGGCAACAATGGCACGAAGCGTACCCCATCGAAACGCGTTTCGACGATTCCCTGCGGCCCGCGCTCGAAGAGGCAGAGCGCCTGCTCGATGCCGCCGAGCGGAATCATCAGCCGCCCGCCCGGCGCCAACTGTTCGAGCAGGGCCTGCGGCACCCCGGCGGCGGCGGCGGCAACGATGATGGTATCAAACGGCGCGGCTTCCGGCAGCCCCAGCATGCCGTCGGCGTGCTTGAGGCGCACCTGACCGAGGCGCAGTTGGCGCAGGTTGTCGCGCGCCTGCGCCAGCAGCGGCGCCAGGCGTTCGACGCCATAGACCTGCTTGGTCAGCGTCGCCAGCACGGCCGTCTGGTAGCCGCAGCCGGCGCCGATCTCCAGCGTCTTGCCCAGCCCGTCGCGGCCGGCGAGCAGCAGTTCGGTCATGCGCGCCACGACATAGGGCTGGGAGATGGTCTGGCCGAGGATCAGCGGCAACGCCGTATCCTCGTAGGCGCGGTGCGCCAGCGCCTCGCCGACGAAAATGTGGCGCGGCACCGCGGCCATCGCCGTCAACACGCGCTCGTCGCGGATGCCCTGTTCGCGCAGGCGCTCGATCATGCGCGTGCGCGTGCGCTGCGACGTCATGCCGATGCCGTGGAGGGCGGGATTCATAATGTCCTCGCCGGGCCGCCCCGAGAGGGCATGCGCCCCCCTGTGGGGGGCAGCGAACAAATGCGGAGCCCTCGCCGAGCTGGAGGGTGAGCGTGTGGGGCCATCATCTTGCCAGCCAGTTCTTGACGTCGCCGATCTGGCCGTCGTGGGTCAGGTCGATCTGCAAGGGCGTCACCGAAACGTAGCCGTTGGCCACCGCGTGAAAGTCGGTGCCCTCGCCGGCATCGGCGGCCTGGCCGGCGGCGCCGACCCAGTAGACGGTCTCGTTGCGCGGCGTGATCTGCTTCACCACGCCCTCGGCCTTGTGGCGCCGCCCCAGGCGCGTGACGCGGATGCCCTGCAATTCCTCGAACGGCACATCCGGCACATTGACGTTCAGCAGCACCGGCTCGCCGAAGCCCTGGCGCTGGAAGCGCTCGACCAGCTCGCGCGCGATGCGGCCCGCCGTCTCGAAATGCGCGCCGCGCTTGCTCGCCAGCGACACGGCGAGCGACGGTATGCCAAGAAGATAGCCCTCGGTGGCGGCGGCGACGGTACCCGAGTAGATGGTGTCGTCGCCCATGTTGGCGCCGAGGTTGATGCCGGAAACCACCATGTCGGGCAGGCGGTCGAGCATGCCGGTGACGGCGAGATGCACGCAATCGGTCGGCGTGCCATTGACATAGGAATAGCCGCTGGCGGCGCGGCGCAGGAACAGCGGCCGGTCGAGGGTCAGCGAATTGCTGGCGCCGCTGCGGTCGCGCTCGGGCGCGACGACGACGATCTCGGCCAGGCCGGCCAGCGCCCGGTCGAGCGCTTCGAGGCCGGTGGCGAAGTATCCGTCGTCGTTGCTAAGCAGGATGCGCATGACGTTGGATTCTCTGGTGACCTATCGGAATTGGGGCTGGAAAATGGGCTGAGCCCGAGCGGCAGAATACGCAGCCGGCGTTCTTGCCGCTTTATCTACCGCTTTGATTATACCCAACATCCGGGGGCGCCGGCACCGCTGCACGCCGCCTCAATCGTCGACCGGCAAGCGTATCGTGTGCTGGCCGGATTTCTCGTCGCGTTCCAACGCCAGCAGCTTGCGCTGCCTGGCATCTTCGAGCAGTTCGCCGAAGGAGCGGTAGCCGTAATAGGACTCGTTGAAGCCGGGCTTGCGCCGCTTCAGCGTCTGCTTGACCATCGAACCCCAGATCTTCTCGTCTTCGCCGCGCTCGGCGACCAGGGCCTCGACGGTTTCGACGACGAGTTCGATGGCTTCCTGGCGCTTGCCGTCCTCGGCCTTTTCCTCGCTCCTGGTCCCGGTCTTGGCGGCGCCGGCGGTTGCGGCGGCGGATTTCGCGGGAGTTTTCCTGGCGTTGCGTTTTTTCTTCGCCTCCAGCTCGCGCACCAGGTCGTCGTAGTAGATGAACTCGTCGCAGTTGGCGGCGAGCAGGTCGGAGGTGGCGGCCTTGACGCCGACGCCGATGACATGCTTGTTGTTCTCGCGCAGCTTGGACACGAGCGGCGAGAAGTCCGAGTCGCCGCTGATGATGACGAAGCTATCGACGTGCGCCTTGGTGTAGCAGAGGTCGAGCGCGTCCACCACCATGCGGATGTCGGCGGAGTTCTTGCCCGACTGGCGCACATGGGGAATCTCGATCAGCTCGAAGGACGCCTCGTGCATCGGCGCCTTGAACTCCTTGTAGCGCGCCCAGTCGCAGTAGGCCTTCTTGACGACGATGCTGCCCTTGAGCAGCAGGCGTTCCAGCACCTTGTTGATGTCGAACTGGGCGTAGTTGGCGTCGCGCACGCCGAGCGCGATGTTCTCGAAGTCGCAGAACAGCGCCATGTTGGTGATTTCGGGATGGCCGGCCATGGGAGGGACTCCGCGTCAGGAATGTGGGGGGAACGCCAGTGTCTCGGTACCATATAAACCGAGGCTGGCACTAGAATTTCTCGTCGGCGCGCAGATAGCGCCATTGCCCCACCGGCAGGTCGCCCAGGCGCACGCGGCCGATGCGCACGCGCTTCAGGCCCGTGACGCGCAGGCCGACGAGCTCGCACATGCGGCGGATCTGGCGCTTCCTGCCTTCCTTGAGGATGAAGCACAGTTGT
>Ga0154359_1208_pt1 | contig 15064 bp, 16 predicted proteins | sample RifGroA2_FD_115887 | JGI IMG/M metagenome (GOLD analysis project Ga0154359, IMG submission 115887) | Rhodocyclales bacterium GWA2_65_20
TCGGCTTTCGCTCCTCTTGAAATCCTGGCCCGCGCCCCCATAAAGCCGGATATTTATTGCTTTTCCAGGAGCCCACCCATGTCCGACACCGCCACGCCCAGCCGCGAAACCCTCGGCTTCCAGACCGAGGTCAAGCAGTTGCTGCAACTGATGATCCATTCGCTCTACAGCAACCGCGAAATCTTCCTGCGCGAGCTGATTTCGAATGCTTCCGACGCCTGCGACAAGCTGCGCTTCGAGGCGCTGCACAACGCGGGGCTGTTCGAGGGCGATACGGAGTTCGCGATCCGCATCGGTTTCGACAAGGATGCCAAGACGCTGACCATCGCCGACAACGGCATCGGCATGAGCCGCGAGGAGGTCATCGCCAACCTCGGCACCATCGCCAAGTCGGGCACGCGCGAGTTCTTCTCGCAGCTCACCGGCGACCAGCAGAAGGATGCGCACCTGATCGGCCAGTTCGGCGTCGGCTTCTATTCCTCGTTTATCGTCGCCGACAAGGTCACCGTGGTGACGCGCCGCGCCGGGCTGCCGGCCGGCCAGGCGGTGCGCTGGGAGTCGGACGGTTCGGGCGAGTTCTCCGTCGAGATGATCGAGCAGGCCGGCCGCGGCACCGCGATCACGCTGCACCTGAAGGAAGGCCAGGACGACCTGCTCTCGGGCTGGAAGCTGCGCGCCATCGTCCGCAAGTACTCGGACCACATCGTCCAGCCCATTGTCATGAAGAAGGAGGAATGGGACAAGGACAGGAGCGAGCAGGTCGCGACGGCCGAGGACGAGACCGTCAACAAGGCTTCGGCCCTGTGGGCGCGCTCGAAGAACGACATCGGCGAGGAGGAATACAAGGAGTTCTACAAGCACGTCGGCCACGATTTCGACGACCCGCTGATCTGGTCGCACGCCCGCGTCGAGGGCAAGAGCGAATACACGCAACTGCTCTACATCCCCGGCCGTGCCCCGTTCGACCTGTGGGACCGCAATGCCCGCCACGGCATCAAGCTCTACGTGCGCCGCGTCTTCATCATGGACGACGCCGAGCAGCTGATGCCGGTTTACCTGCGCTTCGTGCGCGGCGTGGTCGATTCGGCCGACCTGCCGCTCAACATCTCGCGCGAGATATTGCAGGAGAGCAAGGACATCGAGGCGATCCGCAAGGGCTGCACGAACAAGGTGCTCGGCATGCTCGAAGACCTGGCCGAGAACGACAAGGAAAAGTACGCGAAATTCTGGGGCGAGTTCGGCCGCCTGCTCAAGGAAGGCGCCGGCGAGGATTTCGCCAATAAGGAGAAGATCGCCAAACTGCTGCGCTTCGCCTCGACGCAGGCCGACACCACGGACGAGACCGTGGCGCTGGCCGACTACGTCGCGCGCATGAAGGAAGGCCAGACCCAGATCTACTACGTCGCCGCCGAGACCTTCAACGCGGCGAAGAACAGCCCGCATCTCGAGATCTTCCGCAAGAAGGGCATCGAGGTGCTGCTGCTGTCCGACCGCGTGGACGAGTGGGTGGTCAGCCACCTGACCGAGTTCGAGGGCAAGGCGCTGGCGTCGGTGGCCAAGGGCGGCCTCGATCTCGGCGCGCTCGAAGACGCAGCCGAGAAGCAGGAGCAGGAAAAAGAGGCCGGCGAATTCAGGGAGCTCACCGACAAGATCGCCAAGAGCCTGAGCGAGCGCGTCAAGGAAGTGCGGGTTACGCATCGCCTCACCGATTCGCCGGCCTGCCTCGTCGCCGACGAGCACGGCATGTCGGCCAATCTCGAGCGCATCCTCAAGGCGGCGGGGCAGAAGTCGCCCGAGTCCAAGCCCATCCTCGAAATCAATCCCAGGCATCCGGTGGTGCTGCGCCTGAAGTACGAGGAGAAGAAGTTCGACGACTGGGCGGCGGTGCTGTTCGACCAGGCGCTGCTCGCCGAAGGCGGCCAGCTCGACGATCCGGCCACTTTCGTCAAGCGCGTGAACGACCTGATGATGACGATGTCGCTGGGCGGTGCGTGACATCCGCCTGGTCGGCCTGCCGCCGCTGATCGATGAACGGGCCCGGGTGTTGATCCTGGGCTCGTTTCCTTCTGCGGCATCGCTGGCCGCGCAGCACTACTACGCCCATGCGCAGAACCAGTTCTGGCGCATCCTGGCGGCGGTCCTGGAACAGCCGCTGGCGGCGATGGACTATGCCGCCAAGCAGGCGGCGCTGAAGGCCGCGGGGATAGCGGTGTGGGACGTCTATGGCGCTTGCACGCGCGACGGCAGCCTCGACAGCGCGATCCGCGACGCGGTGCCGAACGACTTCGGCCGCATCAGGAAAAACGCGCCGCAGTTGCGGCGCGTCTGCTTCAACGGCAAGACGGCTGGAAGGTTCTCGCCTACGTTGGTCGCTCTTGGCTATGGCGTAGTAATCTTGCCGTCAACCAGCGCAGCCAATGCAACATGTGGCTTTGAGCGGAAGTGCGATGCTTGGCGTGAGGCGCTCAGTGCGCCATAGCTCAAAGGAGCCTCTCTTGTCTCATCTTGCTGGGGGACTTCGTAGGGGACTTTTCTGTTGCCAACCCATGACTATCCGTCAGCCTGCATGCCTGGCTGACGCTGCAATTGCGCTACCTGATATTTCACGGCCTGATCGTCAAGGGATGCCGCGGCGTGTTTCATTTCACCGCGCCCCCGGCCGGATTGCCGGGACTTCCTCCGGCGGCTGTGCCCTGGGAAGCAGCAGCGTTACGCGTCACCTTGTCCCGTATCTCGCCCAGCTTGGCCTTGATCGCCTTTGCGTTCGCGGGGCCGGTACGGATCAGGATCTTCTGCCCGGCCGAGCGCGCTTCGAGTTCGGGATCGGCAAACGCGAAAAGTCCGTTCACCCACACCAGCTTTACCGGCTCCGCCGGCTCGGGCGCCGCGAGCATGTCGTCCATCGACTCTACCAATCGGTCGTTGAAGTAGGCGTTGCTGTTGGTCAGTTCCTCGTAGGCACGCTGGAACAACGGATAAAAGTCGGCATAGATGCCGACCAGCTTACCGGCGTCGATGGCGCGCATGACCCGCAGATACACGGCGTAGCGCGCCGCGTTGCGCCAACTTACGGCCAGCTTGTCTCCCTTCCCCGTCGTGATGAGGGCTCCGGGCACCGGCTTGAGCGGCATGGCATCTGGCGGCAGCTTCTTGCGCGGCAGGTTGTCGACGGTCTTGACGATGCGACGGATCATCTCGTCGCTGAAGAACAGCGCCAGCACCCGATGCCCAAGCCAGCCACCCAGCGCCTTGGAAAACGGCGCGTCGCTACGTCCTAGCTCCGGCAGGGATGATGGCGATGGCATGGCACCCAGCGGATAGCGGATCGTGGGCTGCGGCTCTACCACCGGCGCCGGCGGCTTCGTTCCCGGAATCGGTGCCGCGACCTGCGGCGCGAGTGCTGGCGTAACAGGCACTGCACGGGTCTGCTGCCAGAAATACCAGGCGGCGCCGAGCGCAAGGAGCACCGCAAGAACGGATGCCAAAATCTTCTTGTTCATGACCAGACTCCCCAAGGGGTATCGGCTACCCATTTATAGCCAAAATGCTGCCAGCAATCAAACCAGCATCTGAGATATGTTCCTCGTTGTCCAGAGCGGCGCCGTGTCCGTCTCAGGCCGGCGGCTGCGCCGGTTCTTCCGCAGCGTCGCCGCCTCGGCTGGCGATGATCTGCTTGAGCCCGACGTAAGAACGCGGTGGTTCTACCATTACCTCTGCCGCTTCGGCGGGGATGTGGTTCTCCAGTTCGACAATCCGGCCGCGCTGCTCATCGCCGGTCCTTTCCAATTCTTCGATGCGGCGCTTCTGTCGGGCCAGTTGCCATTGCCATCTCAGGGTAGCCGGCGTGGTCAGCAGGGCGACGATGATCGCCCCGAAGGCCAGGGCCAGCAGCAGCACCATGGCAAGGGAACTGTCGAAACGCCAGAGCAGGAAGTTCACCGTCACCGGCACGTTGTTCTGCATGGCGAAGGCAACGCCGACGATGGCGGCGGTGATGGCGGCAATGATGGCAAGTTGCACGGGAACCTTCTTCGGGTCAGGTGGATTCTGGGTTCTCTCCCTTGGAGGAGGAATGTGCGAAAGTCCGGCGAAAACGGCCGACGGCGATCGGTGTCGCCGATGCCAACACCACCAGCATAACCGTTCCTTCCATATCTCAAGCCACCGGCTTTGCCGGTGGTATCTGACTCTTGGGCGTCTGGCCGCCGCGCTTGGGCATGTTGTCGCGCATGCACTGGCGGTGCTCCGGGCCGGCCTTATCCTTGCAGGCTTCCTTTGCCTTCTGCGTCGCTTCGCAACGCTCGGGGCTGCGCGCCTTGCTGCAATCCATCGGCGGCATGGCGTACGACATGCATTTGCGCTTATCGGGACCGGCCTTGTCTTTGCAGGTTTCCTTCGCTTTTTGCAGGGCTTCGCAGCGCTGTGGGTCGCGTGCCTTGCCGCAATCGACGGCTTGCGCGGGGACGCCGAGGGAAAACAGGGCGGCGGCAAGTCCGCCGGACAAGAGCGTCAGTCTTTGTTTCATGATGGTGTTCCCTTCGTTCGTTTTCATCGCATCATGATAACCCATCGAGAATCGGCTATATTTCTTCAGTTGAACCATCGGAGACCCGCCAGGACATGGCCCAAGCGATCGAATCCAACAAAGGCAAAGGGCGTCTCGCCCTGGCCGAAATTATCGACGCTCTGGCTGCCGACGGCCTGGTGCCGGCGGTCGATGCCGAAAAGTTCAAGCAGGAACGCCGCTACTTCAAGGGCGATACCCATCCGCTCGTCGTCATCGCCGACCAGCGCTGGAAATCCGTGCAGCCGCCGCACCGCACGCTCGACCTGGAGAACCTGACCCAGTGGCTGGCGCAGTGGGCCGGCCTCGACTATTTCCATATCGACCCCTTGAAGATCAACTTCACGGCGGTCACCGATGTCATGTCGAATGCGTATGCGACGCGCTTCCGCATCCTGCCGGTCGAGGTCAAGCCGCACGAGGTCACCATCGCCACGGCCGAGCCCTTCGACCGTTCCTGGGAAGCCGAGCTCAAGCCGATCCTGCGCAAGGAAATCCGCCGCGTCATCGCCAATCCGGACGACATCGCCCGCTACCAGGTCGAGTTCTACAACCTGGCGAAATCGGTCAAGGGCGCGCTGGGCCGCGGCGACGTCGGCGGTGCCGGCATTTCCAACTTCGAACAGCTGGTCGAACTCGGCAAGGGCAAGGGCTCGCTCGACGCCAACGACCAGCACGTCGTCCTGATCGTCGACTGGCTCTGGCAGTATGCCTTCGAACAGCGCGCTTCCGACATTCACGTCGAGCCGCGCCGCGACCTGGGCATCGTGCGCTTCCGCATCGACGGCGTGCTGCACCAGGTGTACCAGATCCCGATGCCGGTGCTGAACGCCATGACCAGCCGCATCAAGATCCTCGGCCGCATGGACGTGGTCGAGAAGCGCCGCCCCCAGGATGGCCGCATCAAGACGCGCACGCCGGACGGACAGGAGGTGGAACTGCGCCTGTCCACCCTGCCGACGGCCTTCGGCGAGAAGCTGGTGATGCGCATTTTCGATCCCGAGGTGCTGGTGCGCGATTTCGCCGACCTGGGCTTCGGCGAGGACGACCGCAGCCGCTGGCAGCAGATGACCCGCCAGCCGAACGGCATCATCCTGGTCACTGGCCCGACCGGCTCCGGCAAGACGACGACGCTCTACACCACGCTGAAGCAGCTCGCCACGCCGGAGGTGAATGTCTGCACGCTGGAAGACCCGATCGAGATGGTCGAGTCCTCGTTCAACCAGGTGCAGGTGCAGGCCGATATCGGCATGACTTTCGCCGAAGGCATCCGTGCGCTGATGCGCCAGGATCCGGACATCATCATGGTTGGCGAAATCCGCGACCTCGAAACCGCCGACATGGCGATCCAGGCGGCGCTGACGGGCCATCTGGTGCTCTCGACGCTGCACACCAACGACTCCACCTCGGCGATCACGCGCCTGCTCGACCTTGGCGTGCCGGCCTATCTGCTGCAATCGACGCTGCTGGGCGTGATGGCGCAGCGCCTGGTGCGCACGCTCTGCCCGAAGTGCAAGAAGGCCGGCGGCATGCGCGCCGAAGACGAAGCGGCGTGGAACATGCTGGTGGCGCCGTGGAAATCGAACCGGCCGGCCACGCTCTATCATCCCGTCGGGTGTCTCGACTGCCGCATGACCGGCTACCAGGGCCGTCTCGGTCTTTACGAAATACTGACGATGACGCCCGAGGTCAAGAAAATGATCACGGGCGATGCCGACCTGGCCCGGCTCAAGGAAGCCGCCCTGCGTGAAGGCCTGCGTCCCCTGCGTATTTCCGGCGCCAAGAAAGTCGGCGCCGGGCTGACGACGATAGAAGAAATCCTCAAGGTCGCGCCGCCGGCCGAGGGCTGAAGCCCGCGTGGCTTGCAGTCGTCAGCGCGCAGCCGCGCGGCGTATGCATTCGAGGTAGGCGGCGCTGTCGGGCGGGGAGCGGTCGCGCTGGGCGCGCCAGACGGTTTCGCCCAGGCATTCGAGGATGTCGTGCAGCGCGGCGTGCATGTCGCCATGCTTGGCGGCGAGCGCCTCGCAGGCGGCGCGGATGCCGGGCGGCTGGTCGATCTGGAGTTGCTCGGCGATCGCCAGATGCAGCGCGAGGTGGAGGAAGGGATTGGTCGCGCCGTCCTCGGGCGTCCATTCGCGCGCCAGGGCCGCGTCGCCGGTTGCCAGCAGCGCGTGGTACTCGGGGTGCAGTTCGATCAGGTCGGCGGCCAGTATTTCCAGCGGCGTGGCGGGGAGGCTTGCGCGCCGCTTGCGCCAGGCATCGACGAGGAAGCGGCGCGCCTCTTCGCGGCTCGGGTTAAACAAGAGTCTTCTCCTTGAAGCCGCACAGGTCGCGCACCGGGCAGCGCGGACATGCGGGCTTCCGTGCCGTGCAGGTGTAGCGGCCGAGCAGGATCAGCCAGTGATGGGCATGCAGGCGGAATTCGGCGGGGACGGCCTTGAGCAGCCTTTCCGCGACCGCTGCCACGTCCGCGCCCGGCGCCAGGCCGGTGCGGTTGGCGACGCGAAAGACATGGGTATCGACGGCGATGGCCGGTTCGTGGAAGACGACGTTGAGGACGACGCTGGCCGTCTTGTGGCCGACGCCGGGCAGGGCTTCGAGGGCGGCGCGGTCGTGCGGCACTTCGCCGCCGTGGCGTTCGAGCAGCTGGCGCGCGAGCGCGGCGACATTCTTCGCCTTGGTCTTGTACAGGCCGATGCTGCGGATGTAGGGCACGAGCCCCTCTTCGCCGAGGGCGGCCAGTGCCTGCGTCGTCGGCGCCGCGCGGAAGAGATCGCGCGTGGCGAGATTGACGCTCTTGTCGGTGGCCTGGGCGGAGAGAACCACGGCGACCAGCAACTGGAAGGGCGTTGCGTATTCCAGTTCGGTCGCCGGATGGGGATCGGCCGCCGCCAGGCGGGCGAAGAATTCGCGTCTGGCCTGCGGTTTCACGCCGTCCTGAAGCGGCTGACTTCCTGGTGCAGCGCGGCAGTACGGCCGGCGAGGCCGACGCAGGATTCGTCGCAGGTGCGCGTATCGGCGAGCGCGCTGTCGATGCCGTCCTTCATGCCATGCACGCGCTGCAGGATGTCGCCGACCAGTTGGCGCTGGGCATCGGTGCCGGCGGCGATGCGTTCCATCATGCCGGCGACGTCGGCGACGCTGGCGAGGATGGTCGCCAGGGACTCGCCCGCCTTGCCGGCCCGTTCGACGCCCGTCTTCACTTGCGACTGGCTGTGCGCCATGCTGGTCACGGTTTGCCGCACCTGGTCCTGGACGCCGCCGATCATCTGGCCGATTTCCTCGGTGGCGGTGCCGGTCTTTTCGGCCAGCTTGCGCACCTCGTCGGCCACCACGGCGAAGCCGCGCCCTTGTTCGCCGGCGCGGGCGGCCTCGATGGCGGCATTGAGCGCCAGCAGGTTGGTCTGGTCGGCGATGCCGCGGATGACGGCAATGATGGCGCCGATCTGGTCGGAGCGTTCGCCAAGCTGGTGGATGTCGGCCGAAACCTGGGTCACGGTTTGATCTATTTCGCCCATGCCGGTGATGGTCTCGGCGACGACTTGGCCGCCGGATTTCGCCAGGCCGACCGTATTCCGGGCCGAATCGACCACTTGCCGGGTGGTGTCCGAGATGTCCGACACGGTGCCGGAAAGCCGGTCCACGGCGTCGACGATCTGGCTGGTGGCGTCGTGCTGTCCGGAGAAGCGGTCGCGCAATTCGCCGACCAGGTGCTGGATGACGCGGGTGTCCTGCTCCACCTGGCCGCTCATGCCGCCCATGGTGCCGATCAGGTCGCGCAGATTGCCGGCCATCTTGTTGAATGCGGCGACGATTTCGCCCACGGTATCCTGGCTTTCGATGTCGCAATGGTGCGTCAGGTCGCGCTGTGAAATCTGCGTCGCCACGTCGGCGATACGGCGCAAGCGGGACAGCAGGATCAGGTTCACGAACCAGTAGTTGGCGGCGCCGATCACGGCGCCGGCGACCAGGCAGGAAGCGAAGAACCAGCCGTACATGCCGGGCTTCCATTCGACGAAAATGTTCGCATAGAAGGGGAAGACGACGCCGATGCCGAGGCCGAAAGCCAGGAATGCCAGCAGGAGTTGCTTGAGGACGCTCGGTTTCATGGCATGGCCTCGATCATTTTGCTATGCGGGGTTGCAAGTCGCAGATAATACCGGGATCGGCAGCGGTCGAGGCAATCCGTTATGATTGCGTCAGGCTTGGCGTAAAACAGTCAGGCTTGGCGTAAAACAGATAGCCAGCTCTGCTGGCGCCGGGAAAAACACTTCACCTTTCATGTCCGACACTACTTCCGTCAAGCTGGGCGATTTGCTGGCCGGGTTGGAAACAGCCTTGGCGGAATATCTGGCCGGGCGCAGCGAGCATTTTGCCGGGCAGATCGACGGCCTGTTGCGCGACATCACCTACCAGGGCGGGGGGACGGGCGACGAAAGAATGCGCCAGACGGCGCGGACGCTGCTGAGTTTCCATGAAAGCCGCGGCACGGAGCCGCTGGCGGAGGGCGACCGCGAACAGATTGCGCTCCTGCTCGATACCTTGCGGCGCCAGATTCGCGGCGAACGGGCCGGCGCGGCGCAGTTGCCGCAGTTGATCGCCGAGGTTGCCCATTCGGGGTCCGGCGGCAACCGGCGGGTATGCCTGCTGATCGAGAGCCGGGCGATTGCGGCCATGCTGGCTGCGGCCTTCCGCGATGCCGGCTACGAGCCCAGCCCCATCGCTGCGATGAAGGAATTGGCGACGGCCACCGCCGCCGAGGCGCCGGCGGCCATCGTCGCCGACCTTTCGCTCTGCCGCGCCGATCCGGATACGCGGACCTGCATCCAGCGCTTCCGCACCGGGCTGTTTCCGCCGGTGCATCTGTTCTGCCTGTCGGGCGGCGACGATTTCGCCGCCCGGCTCGATGCCGTGCGCTTGGGCGCCACCCGCTTCATGAAGAAGCCCGTGGATGTCGAGAAGCTGATCGCGATCCTCGACGGCGTCACGGCGCGGCACTCCACCGGGGCTTTCCGCGCGCTCCTGGTCGACGACGACCGGGCGCTGACCAGCTTGTATGCGAGCGTGCTGCACGAAGCCGGGCTGGAGACGCTGGCCTGCAACGATCCCCTCGACGCGCCGCGGCTGGTGGCCGAGTTTAATCCTGACGTGATCGTGACGGATGTGTACATGCCCGGCTGCAACGGCCTGGAACTGGCCGCGTTGCTGCGCCAGGACGAGTCGCTGGCCGATACGCCCATTCTCTTCCTCTCCAGCGAGGACGATACGCGGCGCCAGATGGTGGCGCTCGATCTCGGCGCCGACGACTTCCTCACCAAGCCGGTGCCGATGGAAGTGCTGGCGGCGGCCGTCGTCGCCCGCGCCAAGCGGGCGCGCATGTTGAAACGCATCCGCCGCGAACTGATGCAGGCCAAGGCCGCGGCGGAACGCGCGAGCCAGGCGAAGTCGAGCTTTCTTGCCAACATCAGCCACGAACTGCGCACGCCGCTGAACGGCATGCTCGGCTATGCCCAGTTGCTCGAACGCGAACTGGCGGCTTATCCGGACGAAGAGGTGCGCGAGTTTCCCGCGGCGATCCGGTACGCCGGCCGGCATTTGCTCGAACTGATCAACGAGATTCTCGATCTCGCGAAAATCGAGGCCGGTCGTCTCGATCTGGCCTTGAAGGATGTCGGCATCGCGGGGATAGTCGACGACTGCCTGCAACTGCTGTCGCCGCAGGCGCAAAAACGCCGCATCGAAATGACCGCGGCTATTCCGGCGGCATGTGTGGTGCGCGCCGACCCCATGCGTCTCAAGCAAATCATGCTGAATCTGCTCTCCAACGCCGTGAAATACAACCGCGAGGGAGGGCGCGTCCGCATCGAGGCGCGCAGCGAAGCGGGGCGCTGGCGCTGCGCCGTGATCGACACGGGCCACGGCATACGGACCGAGTCGCTGGGCGAACTGTTCGTGCACTTCTCGCGCCTCGATGCCGGGCAGGCGGGCATCGAGGGCACCGGCATCGGGCTAGCCTTCACCAAGCAGCTCACCGAGGCGATGGGCGGCGAAGTGGGAGTGTCGAGCGAGCTGGGCGCAGGCAGCGAATTCTGGTTCGCCCTGCCGGCGGCATCGCCATCTCCTATGAAACCGTGACCGACCCCGAGGGCGGGCTGCCGCTGCTGCCGCTGCTGGTGCCGATGCCTGCTGTTTCGGGTACTCGTCGATAGTCGCAAAACGGCCAGAGCGGGCGGCCACAGTGTATTGATGTTCGTTCCATAGGGTATGCTTGCGGCAGCTCATTCACACTGACCCCTTGGGTTCCGGTACACAGGAGACCTGACCATGACGACGATTCAGATCGAGTTGCCCGATGCGACCGCGCAGGCAGCGCGCGATGCGGGGCTGCTGACGACGCAGGCGCTGGAGCGCCTGCTCAATGAGGCGATCAGGCGCAGGCAGGCGGCCGATGCACTGCTGGCTATTGCCGACCGTGTGGCCGCGGCCGGTATTCCGCCGATGTCGATGGAAGAAATCAATGCGGAGGTAAAGGCCGCGCGCACGGAGCGCAAGCAGCGTGCGGGCGGTCATTGACACGAATGTGCTGCTCTCCGGCCTGCTTTGGCACGGGGCACCGCATGCCTTGCTGGAGCATGTCCGCGCCGGCACACTCGGCTTGGTCAGCAGTCCGGCGCTGCTGGCCGAGTTGGAGGTCGTCATCGGCCGCGCGAAGTTCGATGCGATCCTGACACGCTCGAATACGTCGCGCGAACACACGCTGGCCGAAGCGTGGCAATTGGCCGAAGTGATCGAACCGCCACCGCTGGCCGTACCGGTCTGCCGCGATCCCGACGATGACGCAGTGCTCGCCCTGACTCTCGCCGCCCAAGTCGATTTGATCGTCTCCGGCGATGACGACCTGCTCGCGCTCATGCACTTCCAGGGCATTCCTATCGTCACGCCGGCCCAAGCGATCCGACGTATCGAGGCCGGCTGAACGACAACGTCCGCGCCAAGGTGGGCCTACCATAGACGCAAACTCCGTTTCGGGACCAGAATCCACGTCATCTGCGTTGCCTCTACGAACCGGGATATACCGAGACCGCTCCGTGAACCTCCTCGCCCGTTTCAAAGGGCTATCCTCGAAAATCTATTTCGCCTTCCTCGTCGCCGCCGGCATGCCGGTCATGGTGGCGGGCTTGGTAGGCATCTATTCGTCGCTCGAAACCCTGCGCCAGGAAACGCTGCATCACCTGGAACAGGAAGTTCATGGGCGCGCGGCGGGTATGGGGCACTTCTTCGACCAACTGGCGAGCGAGATCCTTTACCTGGCCAGTTCATCGCTGCTTTATGACCTCGCCAATAGCACGAAATCTGCCGACGGAAAGCTTCCGGCCGTGGCGCGCCAGCGCCTCGAACGGGACTACGCGGCGTTTGCCCGTGCCTCCGGGTCTTCGCGCAGCAGCAGGCGCGGCGCCATCTCGACCTGGGCGACCTGCGCGCCGAGGCGGGCGAAGGCCTGGGTCAGCTCGCAGCCGATGGGGCCGCCGCCCAGCACCACCAGGCGCCGCGGCAGCGTGCGCAGGTTCCAGACGGTATCCGAAGTCAGGTAGCCGACCTCATCGATGCCCGGGATCGGCGGCACGAAGGGCCGCGCGCCGGCGGCGATGACGATGCTGCGCGTGGTCAGGTGCCGCACGTCGCCGTCGCGGTCGGCGACTTCGACCTCCCAGGGCGTGACGATGCGCGCGCTGCCTTCGATCACCTCGACGCCGAGGGCCGTGTAGCGTGCCGCCGAGTCGTGCGGCTCAACCGTGCGGACGACGCGCTGCACGCGCTCCATGACTTCGGCGAAATCGAACTCGGCGCGGACGGCGCGCAAGCCGAATTCCTGCGCGCGCGCCATCTGAGACAAGACCTTCGCCGAGCGGATCAGCGCCTTGGAGGGCACGCAGCCGGTGTTGAGGCAGTCGCCGCCCAGCTTGTGCTTCTCGATCAGGGTGACCTTGGCCCTGACCGCGGCGGCGATGTAGGAAGTCACCAGGCCGGCGCTGCCGCCGCCGATGACGACGAGGTTGCGCGCGAAGTGCGCAGGCCTCTTCCAATTGGCGTAGATACGGTTCATGCGCAGGATATCCACGAGTGTCTTGCTCGCCCACGGCAGGATGCCGAGGAGCGCGAAGGATGCGAGCAGCGCGGGCGACAGGATGCCGGCCGGCGAATCGAGCAGTGCGAGCTGGGTGCCGGCATTCACATAGACCAGGGTGCCGGCCAGCATGCCGACCTGGCTGACCCAGTAGAAGGTGCGCGCCCGCATGGCCGTGAGGCCGAACAGCAGATTCACGAGAAAGAACGGAAACACCGGTACCAGCCGCAGCGTGAAGAGATAGAACGCGCCTTCGCGGCGGATGCCGGCGTCGACCGCCTGGAGGCGCGGGCCGAAGCGCCGCGCCACGCCGTCGCGCAACAGGAAGCGCGCGACGAGGAAGGCCAGCGTGGCGCCGATGCTGGAGGCGAAGGAGACGATCAGCGTGCCCCACCCCAGCCCGAACACCGCCCCGCTGGCGATGGTCAGGATCGCCGCACCCGGCAGCGAGAGCAGCGTCATCGCCACATAGAGCAGGAAGTAGAGCGCGGCGGCCGTGCCGGGCTGGGCGGCGCGGTAGTCCGCCAGCGCCGCGTGCTGCGCCTTCAGCGTCTCGAAGCTCAAATAGGCGCCGAGATCGAGGGCGAAGTACAGGCCGACGGCAACCGCAATCGCCAGCAGCAGGGGCAGCTTGCGCAGGAACATGGTTCTCCCTTTCGTCTCGCGCGGATGGGGCTGCTGGCGGTACAGCCAGCCATCCACGTTCATTAGTCGCCCCAGCGGCGGCGATTCTTACATCGGCTCGGCGCCAAGCAGCGACACCGCGGCCAGGCCGGGCAGTCCTGCAAGATCGCCGATTCCCCCATCGGGCGCCGCGGCAACTTTTTTACAATGGTCTACTGTCCGAGCCTGCCCACCACAGCGCCGCGCCCGGGACCGTAAGCCATTGCACCAGCGGCGCCAGACCCACGCCGACCCAGGGCAGGACGGGCATCCACGGCGAGTAAGCCCAACTGCCCAGCGCCAGATTGAGGAATTCGCTCAGCAGCGTATAGCTGACGGCGAGCGCCGCCGTGAGCACGGCGATGCGGCGCATCGGCCAGCGCGCGTATTCCCCAGCGCGATTGAGGATCAGTGCGGCGACCAGGGCGACGGTGCCGATCATCACGTCGCCGACCGTGCAGTGCGCGACCGCGTAGGCGATCGTCGTGGGCCGCGCCTCGCGCCAGATCGCGTAGAGCGGCAACTGCGCGACCTCCCAGACGAGGTTGAGCAGCGCCAGGCGCGGCAGGTAGGCGCGCAGGATGAACGACCGCGAGGCCGCGTCCGCGTACCAGCGGCGGTCGCCGCGCATGGCTAAGCTGCGCGCAAGGCCGCTGCCGCCGCCCAGGCGACGGCGGCGGCCACAGGCAGCGTCGCCACCCAGGACAGCAGGATGCCGCGCAAGGTCGGCCAGTCGAGCGTCTTGGCGCCGGAGCCGACGCCGGCGATGGCGCCGACCGAGACATGGGTGGTCGACACCGGCAGCCAGAGTTTGCTCGCGAACAGCACCAGGCCGGCCGTGACCAGATTGGCGGCAAGACCCTGGCCGCTGTCCAGCGCGGTCATGCGCAGGCTCATCTTCTCGGCGACGCGGCGCGCATAGAGCAGGCCGCCGACCGCCATGGTCGCGGCGATGAGGGCGACCGACAGCGAGGCATGCAGCATGTGCGCCGCGAGCAGCAGCGCCGCGAGCTTGGGCGTGTCATTCACGCCGCGGGCGAAGCAGATCGCGGCCGCCGAGAAGACATGCACGCGCTCGGCGACGCGGCCCACCGAAACGCGCGCTGCCGGCGTCGGCAGCCGGTCGCACTCGGCCGCCGACGCGATCACCAGTTCGGGTGCGGCGTTCATCAGTACCGCGGCACCGGATGCGCCGGGTGCGGCAGCCAGGCGCACTCGGCCTGCGCCGGCGCCGACCAGGCCGCCGATCAGGGCGTGGGTCGTCGACACCGGGAAGCCGGTGCGCGTGGTGAGGAACACCGTGACGGCCGCGCCGACGGCGACGCTGAGGATGAACTGCGGCGCCGCGGCGACCGCGTCGGGCACCAGGCCCTTGCCCGAGAACTGCTGTACCAGGCCCTCGGCCAGGAACGCGGAGGCCAGGGCGCCGGCGACGGTGGCGGCGGTCGCCAGCAGCAGCGCTTGGCGGTAACTTAGCGTCTGCGAGCCCCAGACGGTGGCGAAGCCCTTGAAGTTGTCGTTGGCGCCGTTGCTGAAGGCGACGAACAGCGCCGTGCTGATCAGGAGTAGTTCCATTGCCTGTCTCCTCTTGGGTGTCCGTCAGCAGCAGCCGCTGTGGGCATCCGCGGCTTGCGCATCGAAGGGCAGGCCGCCGCCGCAGCCGGCGAACAGGCCGTAGTGGCGCTCGAAGTCGCCGATGAACTCGAAATGCG
>Ga0154359_1219_pt1 | contig 15029 bp, 15 predicted proteins | sample RifGroA2_FD_115887 | JGI IMG/M metagenome (GOLD analysis project Ga0154359, IMG submission 115887) | Rhodocyclales bacterium GWA2_65_20
GCTGCATCATCACCGTCTTGCCCGATTTCGGGCTGGACACCAGCAGGCCGCGCTGACCCTTGCCGATCGGCGCGATGATGTCGATGACGCGGCTGGTGGTGTTCTCCTCGGCGCGGATCTCGCGCTCCAGCCGCAGGTGCTCGGTCGGATGCAGCGGCGTCAGGTTCTCGAACAGTATCTTGTTCTTGCAGTTCTCGGGCGACTCGCCGTTGACCTTGTCGAGCTTGACCAGCGCGAAGTAGCGCTCGCCTTCCTTCGGTGTGCGGATCTCGCCTTCGACGGTGTCGCCGGTGCGCAGGTTGAAACGGCGGATCTGCGAGGGCGAGACGTAGATGTCGTCGGTGCCGGCGAGATACGAGATATCGGGCGAGCGCAGAAAGCCGAAGCCATCGGGCAGCACTTCCATGACGCCGTCGCCGAAGATCGATTCGCCTTTCTTGGCCTGGTTCTTGAGAAGGGCGAAGATCAATTCCTGCTTGCGCAGGCGGTTCGCGCCTTCGATGCCATTGGCGTTGGCCATGTCCAGCAACTGGCTGACGTGATGGGCTTTGAGCTCCGATAGATGCATGGGGGAAACCTGAAAGGTGGCGCGGACGTGGGACGGCCCGGGAGATTAAGGAAACGCGGAAGTGTTGTTGGTAGCCGGAGGAGCCGGCTTACGGCCTGAAGCCCGGGGCGGGTTTCGATCTTTCTTCTACGGAGTGCTCAGCCGCAGGACTTCAGGCGGGACTTTAACGGGATCAGAGATTGCTGTCAATGAAGGCGGTCAGCTGGGATTTCGACAGGGCGCCGACCTTGGTGGCCTCAACGTTGCCGCCCTTGAACAGGATCAGCGTCGGGATGCCGCGGATGCCGTATTCCCCTGGCGTCTTCGGGTTGTCGTCGATATTGAGCTTGGCGACCTTGAGCTTGCCGGCGTATTCCCTGCCGACTTCCTCGAGAATCGGAGCGATCATCTTGCAGGGGCCGCACCATTCCGCCCAGTAATCGACCAGGACGGGTACGGTGGATTCGAGCACCTCGCTCTTGAAGCTGGCGTCGGTGACGTGAAGGATGTGTTCGCTCATGGACTCCTCTTATTCGGATGGGTTGGATAGGGGCATGCCGGTCGGGCGGGACGCCGGAGATGGTATGCGTCTAGGAAGAATGCTAGCAAAAAAACTGCCCCGGTTGGAAAAGTCGCTGATTATCCGTTTTACCGCCCACGACTGATTCCCATGAAGGGATCGATGCGGCCTATACTTCTTTCATCCAATTCGATAAAGGTGTGGCAATGGCCTATGTCGTGACCGAGAATTGCATCAAGTGCAAATACACCGACTGCGTCGACGTCTGCCCGGTCGATTGCTTCCGCGAAGGGCCGAATTTCCTTGTCATCGATCCGAACGAATGCATCGATTGCACGCTCTGTGTGCCGGAGTGCCCGGCCGAAGCGATCTTTGCCGAGGACGATGTGCCGGCGTCGCAGCAGTCCTTCATTGCCCTCAATGCCGAACTTGCCAAGAGCTGGCCGCCGATCATCGAGCGCAAGGAAGCGCCGCCGGATGCCGACGAGTGGAATCGCGCGCCGGACAAGACCAAGCTGCTCGAACGTTGAGCCGTCCTGTCTGTTGAACGTCAGGGAGGGGGCGCGGTGGAAAAAGTCTGGCTGAAAAACTACCCGGCGGGAGTTCCCGCGGAGATCGACGCCGATGCGTTCGCGTCCCTCGGCGAGCTCTTCGACCAGAGCGTGGCGGCATTCGGTGCCAGGGATGCCTATATCAATATGGGCAAGGCCATCACCTACGCCGAACTCGACCGCCGGGCGCGGGATTTCGGCGCCTACTGCCAGTCCGTGCTGGGACTGGCGCAAGGCGCGCGCATCGCCCTGATGATGCCGAATGTCCTGCAATACCCAATCGCCATGTTCGGGGCGCTGCGCGCCGGCTACGTCGTCGTCAGTTGCAACCCGCTGTACACGCCGCGCGAACTCGAACACCAGCTCAAGGATTCGGGCGCCGAAGCCATCGTCATCCTCGACAATTTCGCCCACGTCCTGCAGAAAGTCATCGGCAAGACGGCGGTGAAGCACGTCATGACGACGGGGCTGGGCGACATGCTCGGTTTTCCGAAACGGGCGCTGGTGAATTTCGTCGTCAAGCACGTGAAGAAAATGGTGCCGGCCTGGGACATTCCCGAGGCCGTGCCGTTCCGCGATGCCCTGGCGCAGGGCGCGGGCACGGTGGTCAAAGCCGTGGCCGTCGCCTTCGATGACATCGCCTTTCTGCAATACACCGGCGGTACCACCGGCGTTTCCAAAGGCGCCATGCTGACCCACCGCAACATCGTCGCCAACATCGAGCAGGCCCATGCCTGGGTTAGTTCCGCGCTCGGCGAAGGCAGGAAAACCATCGTTACCGCGTTACCTCTTTATCATATCTTTGCGCTGACGGCGAACTGCCTGCTCTTTTTCAAGATCGGCGCCACCAACCTGCTCATCACCAATCCGCGCGACATTCCCGGCTTCGTCAGGGAACTCGGCAAGTATCCGTTTTCCGCCATCACCGGGGTGAACACGCTGTTCAATGCGCTGCTCAACAATGCGGACTTCGCCAAGCTCGATTTCTCGAACCTGCGCCTGACGCTCGGCGGCGGCATGGCGGTGCAGAAGCAGGTCGCCGACAAGTGGCAGCAGGTGACCGGCATGCCGCTGATCGAGGCCTATGGCCTGACCGAAACCTCGCCAGCGGCGACGATCAACCCGCTCGACCTGCCCGGCTACAACGGCTCCATCGGCCTGCCGATTTCCTCGACCGAGGTGGCGATCCGCGACGAGGACGGGCGCGACGTCCCGCTCGGCCAGGCGGGAGAGCTTTGCGTGCGCGGCCCGCAAGTGATGAAGGGCTACTGGCAGCGGCCGGAGGAAACCAGCCAGGTCATCATGGGCGACGGCTTCCTGCGCACCGGCGATGTCGCAGTCATGGACGAGAAAGGTTTCGTGCGCATCGTCGACCGCAAGAAGGACATGATCCTGGTCTCGGGTTTCAACGTTTATCCGAACGAGGTGGAGGCCGTCGTCGCCATGCATCCGGGGGTGCTGGAAGTCGCCGCCGTGGGGGTGTCCGACGAGAAGTCGGGCGAGGCGGTCAAGGTCTTCGTCGTGAAGAAAGATCCCGATCTGACGGCAGAGGCGCTGATCGCCCACTGCCGCGAGAACCTGACGGGCTACAAGGTGCCGCATCGCGTCGAATTCCGCGCCGAACTGCCGAAGACCAACGTCGGCAAGATTCTGCGGCGCGCCCTGCGCGACGAGGAACTCGCGCAGTGACGGCGGGGCAGTCGCCGAGTTGGACTGCGGCGCGGCGTAGCGGCGGGCGGTCGCGATGCCCATGATAAACTCGGTTCGAAACAACCCGTATTCGACCCGCGCCCTTGATTCCCTATGTCCGGCAATAGCCTAGGCCAGCTTTTCCGCGTTTCTTCCTTCGGCGAGTCCCATGGCCCGGCCATCGGCTGCGTCGTCGACGGTTGCCCGCCCGGTCTCGCCCTGAGCGAGGCCGACATCCAGGCGGAACTCGACCGCCGCAAGCCCGGCACCTCGCGCCATGTGACGCAGCGCCGCGAGCCCGACCGCGTCGAGATACTCTCCGGCGTGTTCGAGGGCCGCACCACGGGCGCGCCGATCGGCCTCCTGATCCGCAACGAGGATCAGCGCAGCAAGGACTACGGCAACATCGCCGCGACGTTTCGTCCCGGCCATGCCGACTACACCTACTGGCAGAAATACGGCATCCGCGATTACCGCGGCGGCGGCCGTTCCTCGGCGCGCGAGACGGCGACGCGCGTCGCCGCCGGGGCCATCGCCAAGAAGTGGCTCGCCGAGCGTTACGGCGTCGCGGTGCGCGGCTACATGAGCCGGCTCGGACCTATCGCCATCGACTTCAAGGATTGGCAGGCGGTGGCCGCCAATCCCTTCTTCGCTCCCGACGCCGAAATCGTGCCGCGCCTGGAAAAGTACATGGACGAGCTGCGCAAGTCCGGCGATTCGATCGGCGCGCAGATCACCGTCGTCGCCGCGAACGTTCCGGTCGGCTGGGGCGACCCGGTGTTCGACCGGCTCGACGCGCAGATCGCCGCCGCGCTGATGAGCATCAATGCCGTCAAGGGTGTCGAGATCGGCGCCGGCTTCGGCGCCGTCACCCAGCGCGGCAGCGAGCACGGCGACGAACTGACGCCGCAAGGCTTCGCCACCAATCATGCCGGGGGCATTCTGGGCGGCATCTCGACGGGCCAGGACGTCGTCGCCAATATCGCCGTCAAGCCGACATCGAGCATCCGCCTGCCGCGCCGTTCGATCGATCTCGCCGGCAACCCGACGACGGTGGCGACCGAAGGTCGCCACGACCCTTGCGTCGGCATCCGCGCCACGCCGATCGCCGAGGCCATGCTGGCCCTGGTGCTGATCGACGCGGCGCTGCGTCACCGCGCCCAGTGCGGCGACGTGAGCTGTCCCACCCCGAAAATTCCGGGGCGGCTGATAGAATGAATCCGCGATCCAGATCTACATAGGGAGGTAGTCCATGCACGTCGATCATCACGATCTCTATCAAGAATTTCCTGATATGCGCGACGCCATCGATGGCCTTAAAGCAGCGAACGCGCATTTCGCCGCCCGCTTTGCGCTGTACAACCGCCTGACCGGGAAGGTCGAGAACCTCGAAGAGCACGACATGCCGGTGGGCGATTTCACGCTGGAAGACATGAAGAAGCAGCGCGTCAAACTGAAGGACGAGATCTACTACGTGCTGCTCGCCTTCCGCGCCGGCCAGAAGCACAGTTAAGCACGGGGGCGCATTCGCCCCTGCCGCGCGGATGCGTATCCCTGTCCATTGGCGGCTCTCCGCCTGGTATTTCTTTTACTTCGCCTACATCGGCGCCTTCGCGCCGTATTTCACGCTTTACCTGCAATCCCTCGGTTTCTCGGCCTGGAACATCGGCGTCCTGATGTCGCTGGGCCAGGTCATGCGCCTCGTCGCGCCGACGCTTTGGGGCTGGCTCGCCGACCGGCTCGGACGGCGGGTGCCCATCGTGCGTCTCTCGGCGGCGCTGGCCATCCTCGGTTTCCTCGCCTTCTTCGCCACGGTCGAGTTCTGGGGCGTCTTCCTCGGCATGTGCGTGATGACTTTCTTTTGGAGCGCCGCGTTGCCGCTCGTCGAGGCGCTTACTCTCGACCACCTGATCGGACGGGCGGAGGAGTACGGCCGCATCCGGCTCTGGGGTTCGGTCGGCTTCGTCGTCGCCGTGCTGGGCGTCGGCGTGCTGCTCGATGCCGTGCCGCTGACCATGCTGCTATGGGTGTGCCTGGCTTTGCTGGTCGGAATTTTCGCCTGCGCCGACAGCCTCGCCGAGGCGCAGGTGGTGGCTACGGACAAGCACCCGCCCTCGCTGCGGCTGGGGTTAAGGCGACCGGAAGTCGTCGCGTTGCTGATGGCCTGCTTCTTCATGTCGGCGGCGCACGGGCCGTTCTACGTCTTCTTCTCCATCCACCTCGTCGATCACGGCTACGGCAAGACGCTGGTCGGCGCGCTCTGGTCGCTGGGCGTGATCGCCGAAATCCTCGTCTTCATTTACATGCCGCGCCTGATGCGGTTGTTTTCGCTGCGCGGCATCCTGCTGGCGAGCTTTGCGCTTGCCGTGCTGCGCTTCCTGTTGATCGGCTGGCAGGTCGATTCACTGCTGCTGCTGCTGGCGGCACAATTGATGCACGGCGCCACTTTCGGCGCTTATCATGCCGCCGCCGTGACGGCATTGAACCGCTGGTTTCCGTCGCAGCAGCAGGGCCGCGTTCAGGCCATCTATGGCAGCATTTCCTTCGGTGCCGGCGGCATGCTCGGCAATCTCGTCAGCGGACAGGCCTGGAGCGGCCTCGGCGCGGAATGGACTTACACCATCGGCGCCGCGTTCGCGGTGGTCGGCTGGCTGCTGGTCTGGCGCGGCATGACGGCGGGGACGTGGGAGCCGCAGCAGCGAGCTATGCGATAATCCGCACTTCCCCAGTGCTGCGGATGTCCACGGTTCGATTCGAAGGAGATACTCATGAAAGCAGCGATACTCACCCTTGCTGCGGTCTTGGCTTTGGCTGGGTGCAACACCTTGCAGGGCATTGGCAAAGATCTTGAAAAAGGCGGCCAGGCCATCGAGAAAGCGGCGAAGTAATTCGAGGGCGATGAAATGAAGCGAGTAGGTCTGGTGGGTTGGCGCGGCATGGTCGGTTCCGTGCTGATGCAGCGCATGCGCGAGGAAAACGACTTCGCCCTGATTGAACCGGTGTTCTTCACGACGTCCAGCATCGGCGGCCAAGGGCCGCAGGAGGGCGGCGGTGCGCCGCTCAAGGACGCGAAGAGCATCGACGACCTGAAGGCGATGGACATCGTCATCACCTGCCAGGGCGGCGACTACACGACCGAGGTGTTTCCCAAACTGCGCGCCGCCGGCTGGCAGGGACACTGGATCGATGCCGCGTCGACGCTGCGCATGCAGGACGATGCCATCATCATTCTCGACCCGGTCAATCTTCACGTCATCAAGGACGCGCTTGGTCGCGGCGGCCGCAACTGGATCGGCGGCAACTGCACGGTATCGCTGATGCTGATGGCGCTGGGCGGCCTGTTCCAGGCCGATCTCGTCGAGTGGCTGACCTCGATGACCTACCAGGCGGCTTCCGGCGCCGGCGCGCAGAACATGCGCGAACTGCTGCAACAGATGGGCGAGGCGCACCGCGTCGCGCAATCGCTGTTGCAGGATCCGGCTTCGGCCATCCTCGACATCGACCGCGAAGTGGCCGGCATCCTGCGCGACGATTCCTTCCCCACCGCAAACTTCGGCGTGCCGCTCGCCGGCTCGCTGATCCCGTGGATCGACAAGGATCTCGGCAACGGACAGAGCCGCGAGGAATGGAAGGGGCAGGCCGAAACCAACAAGATTCTCGGCCGCGCGGCCAGCCCGATTCCCGTCGATGGCCTGTGCGTGCGTATCGGCGCCATGCGCTGCCATTCGCAAGCGCTTACGATCAAGCTGAAGAAGGATGTGCCGCTGGACGAGATCGAGGGACTGCTCGCCAGTCACAACCCCTGGTCGAAAGTGGTACCGAACCAGCGCGAAGTCACGATGCGCGAACTGACGCCGGCGGCGGTGACGGGCACCCTGGCGACGCCGGTGGGACGGCTGCGCCGCCTCAGCATGGGAACCCAGTATTTGTCGGCGTTTACGGTCGGCGACCAGCTGCTTTGGGGCGCCGCTGAGCCGTTGCGCCGCATGTTGCGCATCCTGCTGGATTGATATTTTTGCCACAAAATAGGGCATATAAGGCAAAGGTTGAGCTTGCAAGCCTAAGGCCATGATGTTATTTTGAATACTCGATATACATCCCCTCGGGGAGGCGTTGTGTTGAAAATAGACCAGAAAAAACGACTTAAATCCTCCATATTGGCTCTGGCAATAGCCATGCTGCCGATGGCTGCCGATGCGGCCGGACTCGGCAAATTGACGGTGATTTCCGCGCTCGGGCAACCGCTGCGCGCGGAGATAGACCTTACGGCCAGTCGCGAGGAATACTCTTCACTGTCGGCACGGCTCGCCTCCGCCGATGCATTCAAGAATGCGGGAATCGAATATTCGCCGGCGCTCTCCGGCATCCGCTTTACGCTCGACAAGCGTCCGAACGGTCAGCCCTTCCTGGTGGCGACTTCCGACCGTCCTCTCAACGAGCCCTTCATCGACATGCTGGTCGAAGTGAATTGGGCGTCGGGCCGACTCGTGCGCGAATACACCTTCCTGCTCGATCCTCCGGATGTATTCAAGAAACCGGCGGAAACTGCGGTACTTGCGCCCGAGGTGAAGAAGGAAGCCGAGCCGGGCACGATCGCACCCGCGATGCCCGACGCTGCTGCTCCGGTCGGCAAGCCGGGCGACGAAGGGACGCCGGCCAAGAAGCTCGCGGCGAAGCCCGCCGAAGCGGGCGGCGCGACGCGCCAAGTCAAGAGCGGCGACACGCTCGGGAAGATAGCCAACGAGGTGAAGCCCGAAGGCGTCAATCTCGACCAGATGCTCGTCGCCTTGTTCCGCAGCAACAAGGACGTCTTCGATGGCGGCAACATGAACCGCCTGCGCGCCGGCAAGATCCTCAGCATTCCGGACAAGGAGGCGGTGATCGCGGTCGAGCGGGGCGAGGCGCGCAAGGTCGTTGTCGCCCAGGCCATCGATTTCAATGCCTATCGCAAGAGACTCGCCGCGGTAGCCGCTGCCGCGCCGGCGAAGGCGGAAGCGCCGAAGCAGGCCGCGGCCGGCAAGATCACGCCCAAGGTCGAGGAAAAGATAGCGGTGCCGCCGGCAGGCAAGGACAAGCTCGAAGTATCCCGCACCGAGACCGGCAAGGGCGGCAAGCCCGGCGCGAAAGGCCAGGGTGGTGCGCTCAGCGAAGAGGATCTCGTCGCCCGCGACAAGGCGCTCAAGGAAGCCAACAGCCGTATCGCCGAGCTGGAAAAGAACCTCAACGACCTGAAGAAGCTCGCGGAAATGAAGAGCGCCGCCGGCGCGAAACTTCAGGAGCAGGCCCAGGTCGCCAAACCCGGCGCCGCCCCGGCGCCTGCGGTTCCCGCCAAACCCGCCGAAGCGGCCAAGCCCGCGCCGGCAGTACCCGCCAAGCCTGCTGAAGCACCCAAGCCGGCAGAAGCTGCAAAGCCGGTGGAACCGCCCAAACCCGCCGATGCCGGGAAGCCGCCGGTCAAGAAACCCGTAACACCGCCGCCGCCACCTCCGCCCAGCTTCGTCGAGGACAACCCCGAGATCGTCTTCGGCGGCGGCGGCATCATCGCGCTCCTGCTCGGCTACCTCGGCTACAACGCCTGGCGCAGGAAACGCACGGCGGCCGAAGCATCTCCCGCCAGCATCGTCGGCGGCGAGCTGTCGGTGAATTCCGTGTTTGGTCTGACGGGTGGGCAGAGTGTCGACACCGGCGCCTCCCTGCCGACCGATTCCAGCCAGGGAAGCACCCTCGGCATGGCCGGTGACGAGGGCGTCGATCCGGTGGCCGAGGCCGATGTTTACATGGCTTACGGCCGCGATAGCCAGGCTGAGGAAATTCTTCTCGAAGCGCTCAAGACCGAGCCGACGCGTCGTGCGATTCATCTCAAGCTGCTCGAGATTTATGCCGCCCGCAAGAGCGCGAAGCAGTTCGAAGCCGTGGCGCGCGAGTTGCACAGCCTGACCGACGGCATTGGACCCGATTGGGACAAGGCCGTCATGCTGGGCCGTTCCATCGATCCGGCAAACCCCCTCTACGGCGGCGGCGAAGCGCCGGCTGCCGGCGGCCACGATATGGCGGCGGCGACGGTGATTTCGACGGCCAGCGAGATTCAGACCGGCATGGCGACGATGGCCATACCTGGCGCTCTCGCGCAAATGGCGGCGGCAGCCGAGGCTGAAGCCGCGGCACCGATGATGCCGGTGGCAGCGCCGACACCTGCCGTGGCGGAAGATGTTCCTGAATCCCTTGATTTCGATCTCGACCTCGGGGCGGCGCCGGCGGCCGAAGCCGCTGCGGCGCCCGCAGTGGCTGCGGTGGCGGAGCCTGTCAGCGATGAAGTCATGAGCCTCGACTTCGATCTCGATCTGGGCTCTCCCGCAGTGGCAGAAGCCGAGGCCGTTGCGCCAGCCGCCCAAGCCGAATCGGCGGGACTGGATTTCGATCTTGGCACGCCCGTGGTCGAAACGGCGCCCGCAGGCAAGGAGGCACCCGTGGCGGGCGGCAACGAGGTTGCCGCCCTCGATTTCGATTTCAATCTCGGCGAAACGGCGGAATCCGCTCCGGCCGAAGTTCACGCCGTGCCTGCGGAGCCCGAATTGCCCGCGGTCGATTTCTCGGCCATCAGCCTTGAACTGGGCGAAGCGGTGGCGGCGCCGGCCGTCGAAGCCCTTGCTCCTGCCGAGGCCGTGATCGAGGACAACGCCGAGGTCGCGACCAAGCTCGAACTCGCCCAGGCATACGAGGAAATGGGCGACAAGGAAGGGGCGCGCGAACTGCTCAACGAGGTGCTCAACGAGGGCAGTCCGGCACAGCAGGACGCCGCCCGCAACAAGCTGGCCCAGTTGGGCTGATACTTATCCCGAACGCGGTGCCGGAGAACGGCGCCGCGCCCGTTTCCCAGCAATGTTCCATCCCGCAACCCTGCTGCTCGTCTGGGCCGGGTTCGCGCTCGTTTTGCCCATCATGCTGCCGGTTGTACTGGCGCTAGCGCTTGCCCTGGTTCTCGTGCCGGCAGTCCTCCTCGCGCAAATGCGCACCCTGGCACTGTTGCGGCGTGCGCGCTGGCTGTTCGTCTCGATAGCGCTGCTGTTCGCTTTTGCCACGCCGGGCCTTGCGGTACCGGGGCCGCTGGGGCAGATCGGCATGACCCAGGACGGACTCGTCCTCGCCGCCGAGCATCTGGCGCGCCTGCTGCTGCTGCTCGCCACGCTTTCCCTGTTGCATGAGCGCCTCGGCACGGCAGGGTTTGTCACCGGCCTGCACTGGCTGCTCGGGCCGTTATCTAATTGGCATGATCTGCGCGAGCGCATCGTGGTGCGCCTGATGCTCGTCGTCGAATTCGTCGAAAGCGGCAACGGTGGCGGCGGGTGGCGGGAGTGGCTGGGCGAGGCCGACACGGGCCCCCGAGGCCTGACGCTGGCGATCCGGCCGCCGCATTGGCCGGATTGGCTGGCGATGGTGCTGGTAGCGCTTGGCGTGGGGATGCTGGCATGGTGAGGATCGCGCTCGGCATCGAATACGACGGCTCCGGTTTTGCCGGCTGGCAGTCCCAAACGCATGGCAATACTGTGCAGGACGTGCTGGAGAAGGCGATGGCCGCGATCGGCGGACAAGCCGTGCGCGTCGTCTGTGCCGGCCGTACCGATGCGGGTGTGCATGCGACTGCGCAGGTCGTGCATTTCGATACCGCGGCGCAGCGCCCCGCGAGCGCGTGGGTGCGGGGCGTCAATGCCCACCTGCCGCCGCAGGTGGCGGTATGCTGGGCGCGGGAAGTCGGCCCGGAATTCCATGCGCGTTTTTCGGCCGTGGCGCGCGCATATCGCTACCTGCTGCTGAACCGGCCGGTGCGGCCGGCGCTGCTGAACGGCCGCGTCGGCTGGTTTCATCATCCCCTCGACATCGATGCGATGCGCTCGGCGGCGGCCTGCCTGATCGGCGAACACGATTTCTCGGCCTTCCGTGCCGCCGAGTGCCAGGCGAAATCGCCGGTCAAGCACCTCTACCGCGCCGACATTTCGACGCAGAACGATTGCGTCGTATTCGATTTCCGCGCCAATGCCTTTCTGCACCACATGATCCGCAACCTCGTCGGCAGCCTCGTCTATATCGGCAAGGGCAAGCACCCGCCGGCCTGGATGGGAGAGCTCCTGGCCGGGCGCGACCGCACCCGCGCCGCGCCGACGTTCGCCGCCGCCGGCCTCTATTTCGCCGGCGTCGAATACGATCCGGTCTGGCAACTGCCGGCCGGGAGCCCGGGTTTTGGTCATACAATCCTTCCTCCCGGAACACTGTCTCGCGCATCATGAGCCGAACCCGCATCAAAATCTGCGGCATCACCCGCGAGGAGGACTTGCAGGCGGTGCTCGCCGCCGGCGCCGACGCCGTCGGTTTCGTCTTCTACCCGCCGAGTCCGCGCTGCCTGGCTGCGGAGCGGGCTGCGGCGCTGGCGCGGGCGGTGCCTGCCTTCGTCGCCCGCGTCGGCCTCTTCGTCAATGCGGCGCCGGAAGATGTGCGGGCCGTGCTGGCGGCCGTGCCTCTCGATCTGCTGCAATTTCACGGCGAGGAGGATGCCGCCTACTGCGAACAGTTCGGCCGGCCCTACATCAAGGCGGCAAGGGTGAGGCCGGGGCTCGATCTGGTAGAATTCGCCCGTCGTTACCCCGGCGCGCAGGGATTGCTGCTCGACGCTTATGTCGAAGGCTACGGGGGAGGGGGACAAAGCTTCGACTGGGCGCTGATCCCGCAGGCGTTGCCGCTACCGATGATCCTATCCGGCGGTCTTCATGCCGGTAACGTCCGCGAAGCCGTCGTTAACTTGCGGCCTTGGGCCGTGGATGTCAGCAGCGGCGTCGAACTCGCCAAGGGCATCAAGGATGCCGAAAAAATAACCGCCTTCGTGGCTGCCGTGAAAGATGCAGATTCCTGATACTTCCTACAATTTACCGGACGATCATGGTCATTTCGGGCGATATGGCGGCATTTTCGTCGCCGAAACGCTGATCCCGGCCCTGGAGGAACTGCGCCTCGCCTACGCCGCGGCCCAGGCTGATCCGTCTTTCCGCGCCGAATTCGAATACGAACTCAAGCACTACGTCGGGCGCCCCAGCCCCATCTACCATGCCAAGCGCTGGTCGGAACTGCTGGGCGGCGCGCAGATATATCTTAAGCGCGAGGATCTCAACCACACCGGCGCCCACAAGGTGAACAACTGCATCGGCCAGGCCCTGCTGGCCCGCCGCATGGGCAAGCAGCGCGTCATCGCCGAGACGGGGGCAGGAATGCACGGCGTCGCCACCGCCACGGTCGCCGCGCGCTACGGCATGGAATGCGTCGTCTACATGGGCTCGGAGGACGTGCGGCGCCAGGCCGCCAACGTCTATCGCATGAAACTGCTCGGCGCGAAAGTGGTGCCGGTCGAGTCCGGCTCCAGAACCCTGAAGGACGCCCTGAACGAGGCGATGCGCGACTGGGTGACCAACGTCGCCAACACCTTCTACATCATCGGCACCGTCGCCGGTCCCCATCCCTATCCGATGATGGTGCGCGACTTCCAATCGGTGATCGGCGCCGAGTGCAAGACGCAGATGCCCGAACTGACGGGCCGCCAGCCCGATGCGGTGATCGCCTGCGTCGGCGGCGGCTCCAACGCGATGGGAATTTTCTACGACTACATCCCGGTCGCCGGCGTCAAGCTGATCGGCGTCGAAGCGGCCGGCCACGGCATCGACAGCGGCAAGCACGCCGCCTCGATCACCGCCGGATCGCCCGGCGTGCTGCACGGCAACCGCACCTATCTGTTGCAGGACAAGAACGGCCAGATCATCGAGACCCACTCGGTCTCGGCCGGGCTCGACTATCCCGGTGTCGGTCCCGAGCACGCCTGGCTGCATGATTCCGGCCGCGCCGCATACGTCACCATCACCGACGACGAGGCGCTCCAGGCCTTTCAGGATCTTTGCCACTACGAGGGCATCATCCCGGCGCTGGAGTCCAGCCATGCGATCGCCTATGCGGCAAAGCTCGCGCCGACCCTGGCCAAGGACAAGCTGCTGCTCGTCAATCTCTCCGGCCGCGGCGACAAGGACATGCACACGGTCGCGGAAAAGTTTGGAATACAGTTCTGATGTCGCGCATCCCGGCCACTTTCGAGAAACTCCGTGCGCAGGGCCGCAAGGCTCTGATCCCCTTCATCACCGCCGGCGATCCCGAGCCCGGCCTCACCGTCGCACTGATGCGCGCGCTGGTCGACGGCGGCGCCGATATCATCGAACTGGGCGTGCCGTTTTCCGATCCGATGGCCGATGGCCCGACCATCCAGCGTGCCTCGGAGCGCGCCCTGGCCTATGGCGTTTCGCTGCATGTCGTGCTCGGCATGGTCAAGGAATTCCGCAAGCATGACGCGGCCACGCCCGTGGTGCTGATGGGCTACGCCAACCCGATCGAGGCCTACGGCAGCGAAGCTTTCGCCCGCGACGCGCAGGCGGCCGGCGTCGATGGCGTGCTGGTCGTGGACTACCCGCCCGAGGAATGCGTCGAGTTCACCGCGCTGCTCAAGGGGGTGGGCATCGATCCGATCTTCCTGCTGGCGCCGACATCGAGTGATGCGCGCTTCGCCGAAGTCGCCCAAATGGGCAGCGGCTACATCTACTACGTCTCGCTCAAGGGCGTCACCGGCGCGGCCACGCTCGATCTCGATGCCGTGACGCAACGCATTCCGGCGATACGCGACAAAGTCGGCATGCCGGTCGGCGTCGGCTTCGGTATCCGCGATGGCGCCAGCGCCGCGCGCATCGCGACCGTCGCCGATGCTGTGGTCATCGGCAGCCGTATCATCGAAGAAATCGAGAATTCCCCGCGTGGCGAGGCTGCCGCGCGCGTGACGAAGTTTCTGAGTGGCGTCCGTGCCGCGATGGATCAAGGAGTGCGTTCATGAGCTGGCTCCAGAAACTGCTGCCGCCGAAAATCAAGCGTAGCGAGGGCGTCAAGAAATCCATCCCCGAAGGCCTCTGGAGCAAATGCCCGGCCTGCGAGGCGGTGCTCTACAGCACGGACCTGGCGCACAACCAGAGCGTCTGCCCGAAATGCAGTCATCATCACCGCATCGGCGCCCGCGCGCGGCTCGACCTGCTGCTCGATGCCGAAGGCCGCTTCGAGATCGGCGCCGAGGTGATTCCCGTCGACCCGCTCAAATTCAAGGACAGCAAGCGTTATCTCGATCGCCTGGTGGCGGCCAACGAAGATACCGGCGAGGCCGATGCGCTGATCGTCATGCAGGGCGCGATCAAGACGGTGCAGGTCGTGGTGGCAGCCTTCGAGTTCGATTTCCTCGGCGGCTCGATGGGCTCGGTCGTCGGCGAACGCTTCGTGCGCGGCGTGCGCGCCGCCATCGAGCAGCAACTCCCCTTCGTCTGCATCACCGCCAGCGGCGGCGCGCGCATGCAGGAAGGATTGTTCTCGCTGATGCAGATGGCCAAGACCACGGCGGCGGTCTCCCTGCTGGCGCGCAGCCAGCTGCCCTTCGTCACGCTGCTGACCGACCCGACCATGGGCGGTGTGTCCGCCAGTTTCGCCTTCATGGGCGACGTCGTGATCGCCGAACCCGGCGCGCTGATCGGCTTTGCCGGCCCGCGCGTGATCGAGCAGACGGTGCGCGAAACGCTGCCGCCGGGCTTCCAGCGCGCCGAGTTCCTGCTGGAAAAAGGCGCCATCGACATGATCGTCGACCGCCGCGAGCTGCGCGACCGGC
>Ga0154359_1004_pt1 | contig 14707 bp, 16 predicted proteins | sample RifGroA2_FD_115887 | JGI IMG/M metagenome (GOLD analysis project Ga0154359, IMG submission 115887) | Rhodocyclales bacterium GWA2_65_20
ACCAGGAACTCGCTTTTGTTGTCAAACGGCAGCATCTTGAGGACCACGCCCACCATGGAGCCGGGCACCAGCGCCAAGCTGACGGAGATCAGCAGCGCGCCCACAATGCCGCCCAGCAGGTACCAGCGCTTGCGGGCACTCTGCAGCAGGGGCATAAGGATCTTGTCGAAAATGCGCTGCACCTTGCCGGGCTGTGCCGTGGCAGTGGCGGTGTGCGCCGCGTGGCCCGCACCATGCTCGCGCATGAAATTGAGCGCCAGCCAGGGTGTGACGGTGAAGGCAATGGCCAACGAGATGGCCATACCCAGGCTGGAGTTGATGGGAATAGGGCTCATGTATGGGCCCATGAGGCCGGACACAAAGGCCATGGGCAAGAGCGCCGCGATCACGGTGAGGGTGGCTAGGATGGTGGGTCCGCCCACTTCATCCACCGCGCGGGGAATGATGTCTTTGAGTGAATCGTGCGGTGTGAGCTGCTGGTGGCGGTGGATGTTTTCCACCACCACAATCGCGTCGTCCACCAGGATGCCGATGGAGAAGATGAGGGCAAACAGTGACACACGGTTGAGCGTGAAGCCCCAGGCCCAGCTGGCAAACAGCGTGGCAGTGAGCGTCAAAATAACGGCGGCGCCCACGATCAGTGCCTCGCGGCGGCCCAGCGCAAAGCCCACCAGCAGAATCACCGAACCCGTGGCGAAGGCCAGTTTCTGGATCAGTTTGTTGGCTTTTTCGGCAGCGGTTTCACCGTAGTCACGGGTCACAGTCGCTTGCATGTCGCCGGGAATGACGGTGTTTTGAAGGGCTTGCAAGCGCTGGCCCACGGCGCGGGACACATCGACTGCGTTTTCGCCGGGCTTCTTGGTGACCTGGATGGTTACCGCAGGCAGTGCCTGGCCCGCTGGTGCGGCCACGCCGCTTGGATTGGATCCATTCGCGGCGCCTTGCATGAACCACACATAACTGCCGGCCTGCTGTGCACCGGTGCTGATGCGGGCCACATCACGCAGGAACACGGGCTTGCCCTTGCTCACACCGACCACCATGTCGGCCACGTCATCGGCACTGCGCAAAAACTCGCCGGCCTCTACGCTCAGCATCTGGGCGCCGCCTTGGCTGGCCTGGTTGTCCACCACGCTACCGGCGGGCATGCCGAAGTTGGCGGCGGCAATGGTTTTTTGCAGGCTCAGCAGATCCACGCCCCGGTCGCGCATGCGGGTGGGGTCAATGTCGATCTGGATGGAGCGGCCGGGGGCGCCAATGGTGGTGACTTCACGCACACCGGGCACACTCTTCAGCTCGCCTTCGAGCGTGTGGGCCACGGCCTCCAGCTCACTGGCGGGCGTGCCCTCGGGGCTCCAGAGTGTGATACCAACCACTGGCACGTCGTCAATGCCCTTGGGTTTGACGATGGGTGCCAGGGTGCCCAGGTCGCGGGGCAGCCAGTCTTGGTTGGCATTGAGTACGTCATACAGGCGCACCAGCGCCTCGGTGCGGGGCACGCCCACCTTGAACTGCACGGTGAGCACCGCCACGCCGGGGCGCGAGACGGAGTAGGTGTGTTCGATGCCGGCAATTTGGCCCAGTACCTGCTCAGCAGGTTTGGCCACCATGTTTTGCACATCGGCACTGCTGGCCCCGGGGAAGGGGATCAGCACATTGGCCATGGTGACGTTGATCTGGGGCTCTTCTTCGCGCGGGGTGACCAACACGGCAAAGAGGCCCAGCAGCAGTGCCACCAGCGCCAGTAACGGAGTGAGCGCGTTGGACTGGAAGGCTGCGGCTATGCGGCCGGAAGCGCCCAGTTTGGAGGGAGTGGATTCAGGTGCGTGCATGGCAGCCTCGGTTCGGTGGTGGCGGCTTATTTGGCGGAGGGGCGGGCTTGTGCGGCGCGTACGGTGTCCAGCGCCACCACATCACCCGCCTTCAGGCCGGCCAATACTTCGGTGCCGTCTGCGCCCAGCTTTTGGCCCAGGCGCACGGCGCGCAGGGTGAAGACGTCGCCGTTTTTCACATACACCGCGGTCAACTCGCCACGGCGAACGATGGCTTGCTCTGGCACTGCGAGCAGGCTGCGGTTGGCGGCTGCGGGGGCGCTGAACTTCACCCGCACTTGCAGGCCGGGCACCAGTCCCGCGCTTTGGGCGGCGGGCAGTTCCAGGCGCCATTCGGTGGTTTGCGACACGGGGTCGGACGATGGGATGACGCTGGTCGCGCTGGGGGTGATCCATGCGTCCGGCAGGGCTTCACCGGCCTGTACTTGCACATTGGCGGCTTGGCCCACCAGCGTTGCACGCGAAGCCGGTACTTGCACCACCACCCGCAGGGGCAGAGGTGCGTAGATCACCAGCAGGGGCTTGCCGGGCACGGCAAGGTCGCCGGCCTGGGCGTCGGTTTGCAGCACCCAGCCATCAAACGGGGCGGTGACGCGGGTAAAGCCCTGGGCCAGGCTGCTTTGGCGGATGGCAGCGCTGGCTTGGTCGCGCTGCGCTTTGGCGCTCTTGAGTTGGGCATCGGCGGTGTCCAGCGCGGCCTGGCTGATAAATCCTTTGGCCTGCAGGTCTTTGGTGCGGTCGAAGTTGGCTTTGGCGTTGCGCAGGTCCGCGTCGGCCTGGTCCACCTGGGCTTGGCTGCGCTGCTGGCCGACGGAAGCCTCGCGGTCGTCAATGGTGGCGAGCAGTTGGCCGGCTTTGACCTTGTCACCCGCCTTCACCACAAAGCTGGCAATGCGGCCGGACGCCTGGGCGGACACCGTGCTCTGTTTGACGGGTTGGACCACACCGTCCAGAAAGGTGCTGGCGCCGCTTTGCTTCAGGCCGACGGTGAACGTCGGCAAAGCCTGTGCCTTCACGCTTGCGGGAACCCATGCCAACACCGCAGCCAAGCCCATGGTTGCCATGAGGCCGAGGTGACGGTGACGCAGAGACTGGATGTGAGTGGTGTGTGCCATGATAATTCCTTGATACCCCACGCAGTATACGTAATACCCCATTGGGTATCAAGAGATTTTTTGAAATTCGCCTAAAACCTAGGCTTATTCGCAAAATTTCTACCGGCAAATGTTGGCGTCGATCGCAAAAATCAGCGGGAAAATCGTCAAAACTTGACCTAAATCATCCATTTAGATACCCATACCTGTATTCTGAACGGCAATACATGGTCAACGTGCTTAAGGTATTTTTATGAACCCAGATGCCGACTCCAGCCGCAAGGTGATACCCATTGCCGTATCCGGCGACCGCAGCCCCATCGAAGCGCCGCCGGGCGCAGAGCCAGAAATGGTGGCCCTGTACGAGGCGCACAAAAGGATTTACCCGCGCAGTGTTTCGGGCTACTTCGTCAAGTGGCGCTGGGCGCTGGTGTTTCTGACGCAGCTGGTGTTTTATGTCACGCCATGGCTGGAGTGGGGCCAACGCCAGGCGGTCTTGTTTGACCTGGGCGCACGGCGCTTTTACATCTTCAACCTGGTGCTCTACCCGCAGGACTTCATCTACCTCACGGGCATTCTGGTGATCTCGGCGTTTTCGCTGTTTCTGTTCACCGCGGTGGCGGGCCGCCTGTGGTGTGGCTATGCCTGCCCGCAAACCGTGTACACCGAGATCTTCTTGTGGCTGGAGAAACTCGCAGAGGGCGATCGCTCGGCCCGCATGCGGCGCGACGCCGGCCCCTGGAACTGGGACAAGGTCTGGCGCAAAGGCGCCACACAAGGCATGTGGATCACGGTGGCCTTGTGGACAGGTTTTACGTTTGTGGGGTACTTCTCACCCATCCACACCCTGGGTGGCGCCGTGTTGCAGTGGACGCTGGGCCCCTGGGAGACTTTCTGGATTTTCTTTTACGGCTTTGCCACCTATGGTTTTGCCGGCTACATGCGCGAGCAGGTGTGCAAATACATGTGCCCGTATGCCCGCTTCCAAAGCGCCATGTTCGACAAGGACACGCTGATCGTGACCTACGACAGCGAACGCGGTGAGCCGCGTGGCGCCCGTTCCAAAAAGGCCGACCCGCGCGCCCTGAATCTGGGGGCCTGTGTGGACTGCAGCCTGTGTGTGCAGGTGTGCCCTACCGGCATCGATATCCGCAAGGGCCTGCAGTACGAATGCATCGGCTGCGGTGCCTGCGCCGATGTGTGTGACTCGGTGATGGACAAGGTGGGATATCCCCGCGGCCTGGTGAAGTACTCCACCCAAAACGCAGTGCACCAGCACTGGACCCGGGCCCAGACCCTGCGCCATGTATTGCGTCCGCGGGTGCTGGTGTACGTGGGCATTCTGGCTACTGTGTTGGTGGCCATGGGTGTGAGCCTGGCGCTGCGCAGCCCGTTCAAGGTGGACGTGGTGCGCGACCGTGGCGCGCTGGCCCGCATCGTGGCCGGCGGCAAGATGGAAAACGTCTACCGCCTGCAGATCATGAACGCCACCGAGCAAGCGCAAGAGTTTGTGGTGCAAGCCAGCGGACTGGACGGCATCGAGGCCTCCATGGACCAGCCCACGCTGGCCATCGGCCCCGCGCAGGCGCGCTGGGTGGCGGTGCGGGTGCAAATTCCCTACGAAACCGCTGTGGCGGGCTCCCATCCGTTCGAGTTTTCCATCTCCGCGCAGCAGAGCGCTGCCAAGGTAGTGGAAAAGTCGGTATTTATTGTTCCCCGCTGAAGGAGGCCTTATGCAAAAGAAGTGGATGCTGGTGGTCTGGCCCGCGTTTCTGGCGGCCTGTGTGATGGAGATGGTGGTGTTTGCCCTGTTTGACCCACACGACCTGCAAGGCTGGGCGCGTGGCTGGGGCCTGGGCCACCAGGGCGTTTACACGCTGGCCTTCTTCGCCTTTTGGAGCGTCACTGCGGCCAGCAGCTGGCTGACCTACACCCTCGGCCTGTCGGCCACCGAACTCAACCAAGGATCTGACCATGGCTAATACCCACCCTATCGACCGTTTTCTGCGCGCGCTGGCAGGCGTTTGCCTGCTGGTGCTCGGTTTCTTTTGGCTTAGCGGGGCCTGGCAATGGGCCGCCTATGCCGCCAGTGTGGTGATGCTGGCCACTGCGGCGCTGCGTTTCTGCCCGCTGTACCGCTTGCTGGGCATTAGCACCCGCACGGCACCCACCGTACCGGCCAGCCCGGTGCGAACCGGCATGGCCTGGGCTGTGCTGCTGGCCACGCTGGTGGGCGGGAGTTACGCAAGTGCTTTTGCAAGCCGCAAGTTCTTCCTCGAAGACTTCAATGCCATGAACGGGTACTACAAACAGACCTTGTTTCTGACCGGCAAGAACGAGCGGGAAAAGGCCAATGCGCAGTACGCGCAGCTGGTACCGGCCCTGGAAGGGTTTGCAAGCAAGTACACCCGCTACCAACCGTATGCCCTGCGCGGCGACACGCAATGGCTTGCCGATCTGGACCGGGTGCGCAGGATGGTGGGCGACGTGGCCGGGCTCGTGAAGACCGGAGATTTGCAAGCCGCGCACCTGGCGCTGGAGCAAGTGCGGCCCGTGTTTCAGGACGTGTTCAAACGCAATGGCTTCTCTTTGCTGGCGGTGGCGCTGGTGGATTTTCATGACGCCATGGAGCTGATACTGGAAGCGGCCCAGGCCAAGGACATGGCCAAGTTGGCAGCCCTGTACCCCGGTGTGAGTGACAAGCTTGCGGCCGTAGAGGCAGAGGCCCAGGACGCTGACATCCAAGCGATCCGGCGCAACCTGGATGCGGTGGATGCTGCAGCCCGCAGCCAGCAAACGGATGCCTTGCCCGCCCTGGGCGAAAAACTCAAAAGCAGTTTTGTGAAAGTTTATTTGCAGCGCGGTTAAGCCGCGTCTTCGCCAATCACCACACGGTTGGCACCGGCAAAGTAGTGGGGCGGAATTTCGAGGTTGCTGGGCGCGGGCTTGTTCTTGAACACCCGGCCCGCACCGTCAAACGTGGAGCCATGGCAGGGGCAAAAGAAGCCGCCCGCCCAGTCCGCATCCAGGCTGGGGTTGCTGGTGCCGGCAGCCACCGCTGTGGGCGAGCAGCCCAGGTGCGTGCAGATACCGACCGCCACAAACACGTCAGGCGTGCGCGAGCGGGTGGCGTTTTGGGCGTATTCCGGTTGCTGTTCGCGTTGCGACTGTGGGTCTACCAACTTGCTCTCTTGGCCCGCAAGGGCGGCCACCATCTCCGGGCTGCGGCGGGTGATCCACACCGGCTTGCCGCGCCACTCCACGGTCTTGGTCTTGCCGGGCAGCAGGTCGCCGATGTCCACCTCCACCGCAGCGCCCATGGCTTTGGCCCGTTCGCTGGGCGCCACACTCGCCACAAACGGAATTGCCGTTGCCAAAGCACCTGCTGCGCCCACGGCGCCAGTGGCCAATAGCCAGGTGCGGCGGTCCGGGTTGGCCGCTGCAGGTTCGGTGGGCAATGTGCTGGAAGGAAGTGTCAGGCTGGTCATGGTGCCCTCCTTGGGCGGGTTGGAATGGGTCGCGGAGCAGCTACAGCGCATTCAGCGGAATCTTGAGGTAGGCCACGCCATTGGCTTCTGGCGGCGGCAAGGCACCGGCGCGGATGTTCACCTGCACCGCGGGCAGGATCAGGTTGGGCATGGCCAGGGTGGCGTCGCGCGCCTTGCGCATGGTCACAAATTCGGCCTCGGTAACGCCGTCGTGGACGTGGATGTTGGCCGCCTTTTGCGCTGCCACTGTGGTTTCCCATTGGGCGCTGCGGCCTGTGGGCGGGTAGTCGTGGCACATGAACAAGCGGGTGGTGTCGGGCAAGGACAGCAGGCGCTGCATGGACTGGTAAAGCGCATGCGCGTCACCTCCCGGAAAATCGCAGCGGGCCGTGCCGACATCCGGCATGAACAGGGTGTCGCCCACAAACACGGCGTCCCCCACCTGAAACGCCATACACGCCGGTGTGTGGCCCGGCACCGCCAAAGCCTGCAGCGACAAGGGGCCCACTGCAATGACTTCACCGTCTTGCAACAGGTGGTCGAACTGGCTGCCGTCGGGGGCAAAGCTGTCTTCTAGGTAGAAGATGGATTTGAAGACTTTTTGTACTTGGGTGATGGGTGCACCAATGGCGATCTTGCCGCCCAGGATGCCGCGCAGGTAGTGCGCGGCAGACAGGTGGTCGGCATGCGCATGGGTTTCCAGAAGCCACTGCACGGTGAGCTTTTGCGTACGTACAAAGTCCGCAACCTGGTCGGCAGAGGTGGTGCTGGTGCGCCCTGACTTTGGGTCGTAGTCCAGCACCGCGTCCACAATGGCGCAGTGGCCACCGGGCTCGGCGTACACCACGTAGCTCACGGTCCAGGTGGCTGGATCGAAAAACGCCTTGACGGCGGGGACGGGATGCGTTGCCATGGAATGACCCTGCGAGTTCAACTAGTGAATTTATAGTTTATTGATTGATATATTGTTTGTCAATAGAATATCTCGCATATTCACCTCCCTTGCCCGGAATGAACCCCATGCGTCCTGATGCTCCTCCCCCAGCGGCTTTGGCCTTGGAACGGCTGCGCGAGTCTGCCGACAGCGCCTGCCGTTTGCTCAAAGCCCTGTCCAACCCGGACCGCCTGCTGCTGCTATGCCAGCTGGCGCAAGGCGAAATGCGCGTGGGGGAGCTGGAAGAGCAGGTAGGCGTGCTGCAGCCCACGCTGTCCCAGCAACTGGGGGTGCTGCGCGACGAGGGCTTGGTGAGCACCCGCCGTGAAGGCAAAAACATCTACTACTGCATCAACAGCCCCGAGGCCTTGGCCCTGCTCGAAGTCTTGTACAGCCAGTTTTGCGCAACCCCCACGGATTCACAAGCATGACGATTGACTGGAACCAATTCACCCCTTGGACATCACTGGGCGGTGGCCTCGTACTGGGCATTGCCTCGGCGATGTTCATTTTGGTGAGCGGTCGGGTGCTGGGCATCAGCAGCATCCTGGGCGACATGCTGCGCGCCAAGCGTGCCGACCTGGGCTGGCGCCTGGCTTTTTTTTCCGGGCTGTTGGTCTCTCCCCTGGTCTATTCGTGGGTGGCCCCTCTGCCGGCAGTGCGCATTGACGCCGACTGGGTCACCTTGGTGGTGGCCGGTCTGCTGGTGGGTGTGGGCACCCGGTATGGCGCAGGTTGCACCAGTGGCCACGGCGTGTGCGGGCTCTCACGCCTATCGGCGCGCTCCCTGGCGGCCACCCTCACGTTCATGGCCACCGGTTTTGCCACCGTGTTCATCGTTCGCCACGTGCTGGCATAGGAGCGCCCACCATGACCTTGCAACGCGCATTTGAATTTCTGGCCGGCCTGCTGTTTGGGTTGGGCCTGATGCTGGCCGGCATGACCGACCCCTCCAAGGTATTGGCGTTTCTGGACCTGGCAGGTGCCTGGGACCCCTCGCTGGCCCTGGTTATGGGCGGCGGCATTGCAGTGGGCCTGGGCGCTTTCACGGTCGCCAAGGGGCGCAGCAAAACCCTGCTGGGCAGCGCCATTTTTCTGCCCCAGGCTACGGTGATTGACCGGCGCCTGCTGGGCGGCAGCGCCTTGTTTGGCGTGGGCTGGGGACTGGCGGGCTTTTGCCCGGGTCCGGCGCTGGTATCTCTGGGCTTGGGTGATGCCAAAGTCTGGGTTTTTGTGGCCGCCATGGTGGCGGGCATGCTGGTTTTTGAATGTTTGGAATCCCGCGCGGACCGCGCGTTGTCACAAGGAGTTTGAAATGGCTATTTCTGCACGCGCAATCACCCCCGCATTTTTTGTTGCCCCCCAGCTGAGCCCGCAAGACGTGGCCGAAGCGGCGGCCCAGGGCTTCAAGTCCATCCTGAACAACCGCCCTGACCAAGAAGGCGGCGCAGAGCAACCGCTGAGCAGCACCATCGAGGCCGCGGCCCAAGCCGCCGGCCTGGCCTACGTGCACCTGCCCGTGGTGAGCGGCGCTTACACCGCTGAGCAGGTGCAGGCCATGCACAAAGCCTTGCAGGAATTGCCAGCCCCCGTGCTGGCCTTCTGCCGCTCCGGCATGCGCGCGGGCCAAATGTTCGAGCTGGCCCAAACTGTCCGTTAAACCCCTTCTCACCGCAGCGGCCCGCATGCAAAAGTTTCTGCCCGATTGGCTGCGCCACTACCAGCGCGCCTGGCTGGGCGGTGATGTGTCGGCTGGGCTCATCGTGGCGGTGCTGGTGATTCCGCAAAGCCTGGCCTACACCCTGCTGGCCGGCCTGCCGCCCGAGATGGGGCTGTACGCCAGCATCCTGCCCGTGGTGGCGTACGCACTGGTGGGCTCCAGCATGACGCTGGCTGTGGGGCCGGTGGCGATTGCCGCCCTCATGACAGCCAGCGCGCTGCAGCCACTGGCCATAACAGGCACCACCGAATACGTGCAGCTCGCCATGCACCTGGCGCTGATCTCAGGGGTGATGTTTTTGGCCTTTGGCGCACTCCGCTTGGGCTGGCTGGCATACTTTTTGAGCCACCCGGTGGTCAGCGGTTTTGTCACCGGCTCGGCCATCGTGATTGCGCTGGGCCAACTCAAATACATCCTGGGTGTGCCCGCGCCCAGCAGCTCGAGCTGGGCCACGCTGCAGGGTCTGTGGCGGGCTCTGCCCCAGACCAACCTCACCAGCCTGGCACTGGGTATGGGCAGCATGGTGTTTTTGTTCTGGAGCAGGCATTACTTGGCCAACAGCCTGCGCCGCCTGGGCGTGGCCAGCAACGCTGCCGACCTGCTCGCCCGCATGGCGCCCATTCTTGCTGTGGCATTGAGCACTAGCCTGGTGGCCTGGGGGAGTTGGGACGTAGCGCGCAACGTGGCCGTGGTGGGCACGGTGCCAGCCGGATTGCCAGTGCTCAGCCTGTCTTTGCCGGGCATCAGCGAACTGGGCCAGTTGTGGCTGCCCGCGCTGCTGATTTCACTGGTGGGTTTTGTGGGAAGTGTGTCGGTGGCGCAGTCGTTTGCCATGCAACGCCAGCAACGCATTGCGCCAGACCGCGAACTCTGGGGCCTGGGCGCGGCCAATGTGGCGGCGGCACTGTCAGGCGCCTACCCGGTGCACGGCGGGCTGTCGCGTTCGGTCATCAACTTTGCCGCGGGCGCACAAACGCCGCTGGCCTCCCTCATCACTGCGGCCGCCATGGCCGTCATCATCTATTTCTTCACCGGCTTGTTCTATTACCTGCCACTGGCCGTGCTGGCCGCCAGCATCTTGGTGGCAGTTACCTCTTTAGTGGACATGCCCACCCTCAAAGCCAGCTGGGCCTACGACCGGGCCGATGCGCTGTCTCTCTTGGCCACGGCCGTAGGCGTGATGGTGTTGGGGGTGGAAACCGGAATCGTGCTGGGCGTGGCCATGTCGCTGGCGGCGCTGGTGTGGCGCAGCAGCCATCCGCACATGGCGGTGGTGGGGCGTGTGCCGGGCACCGAGCACTTTCGCAACGTGGAGCGCCATGTGGTGCAAACGGTGCCGGGCCTGCTGGCGCTGCGGGTGGACGAGAGCTTGTTTTTTGCCAACGCCACGGTGCTGGAAGAACGCATCGAGGCACTCGTGCAGGCGGATGCCAGCATTCGCCGCCTGCTGCTGGTGTGCTCGGCCGTGAACCAGATTGACGCCACCGCACTGGGCATGCTCACCGCACTGGAGCAAAGCCTGACGGCACGCGGCATTCGCCTGGAGTTGGCCGAGGTCAAAGGCCCAGTGATGGACCGCCTGCAAACCACGGTGCTGGGTCAACGCCTGCAAGGCCGCGTGTTCCAAAGCGTGCACGACGCCTTTGTGGCGCACTGAACGGACATCTCTGCGCACGGCAGCGATGCCTCTACGGCTGAGTTCGCTATATACAAATGGGAAATAAGTAGTTTGGGTTTGAAGGCCGGGTTCTCACAATGCGACTCTGTTCCGCATTTGGCGCTCTCGCACAACACCCATGGTCACCCTTGTCATCGTTCCCGGCTGGCGCGACTCCGGCCCCGGCCACTGGCAAACGCTGTGGGCCGAGCAGATTCCCGGCGCCGTGCGTGTGCACCAGGACGACTGGATCACCCCGGTACGCAAAGCCTGGGTAGCCTCCATCGGCCAAACCATCCTCGAACAACCCGGCCCGGTGGTGATTGCCGCCCACAGCCTGGGCTGCATTGCCACCACGCATTTGCCACCAGAAGTGGCGGCCAAAATTCAGGGGGCCTTGTTGGTGGCTCCGGCAGACCCCGAGCGGCGCGGCATTCTGGCCGACTTTGCACCCGTGCCCTACCAGCGCCTGCCCTACCGCAGCGTGCTGGTGGCCAGCAGCAACGACCCGTTTTGCCCGGTGCGCACCGCGGGCGCCTACGCACGCGCCTGGGGCAGCGAGTTTGTGCGCTTGCAGGATGCTGGCCACATCAATGTGGACGCCGGTTTTGGCCCCTGGCCGCTGGGCTTGGCGCTGCTGCAGTCGCTGGGCGTGGCCCACACGGTGCTAGCCAGCACCCCTGAATCGCTATTGATTTAGGAGCTGCTTGCGCATATACAGCGGTGCTGCAGGCCCTTTTACTTGAAAACTAGCCGCGCAAAGCCATCGAGCTGGCCAGTGCAAACACGGAATTAGGGGCGTTGGTGCGCACCGGTGCCAGTGGCTTGATCTTTTGCAGCACGCCTTTTTTGGCGGGCTTGCGTTCTTCCACCTGAAAGCCCTTGGCGCGCTGGTCTTGGGCCAGGCTTTTCAGGGTGATGGTCTTCATGTGCGCCACGATGGTGGTCTGCAACGCGGCCCACAGGTCCTGCGTCATGTCCTGCACACCGTCGCGCGGGGTGCTGACTTCGGCGGTTTCTTCAATCGCACCAATGATGTCGGCCACGGTGATGGCGTCGCCGCGAAAGCCCAATGTGTAGCCGCCGCCGGGGCCACGGGTGCTTTCCACCAGGCCGTGCTGGCGCAACTTGGCAAACACCTGCTCCAGGTACGACAGAGAAATGCGATGCCGCAGCGCGATGTCTTGCAATGGCACGGGCTGCGCGCTTTCGCGCAGGGCCAGGTCAATCATGGCGGTGATGGCAAAACGGCCTCGGGTACTGAGTCGCATACGTTTACTCCTTTGAGTAAGAGACTTGGAAGACTCGAACTGTAGGCTCTTGTATGCTTCGCGTAAATTCGTATTTTGTATTTTTTTACTTCGATTATTTCGCAGTGTTTCAGTTTGTTTCAGAGGGAACACCATGAACTTCAAGCACCTTCACTATTTTTGGGTCACCGCCAAGGCGGGCGGTGTGATGCGCGCAGGTGAGCAATTGCACACCACGCCCCAAACGCTGTCGGGGCAGATCAAGCTGCTGGAAGACTGGCTGGGCCGCAAGCTGTTCCAGAAAAGCGGGCGCAACATGGAGCTGACCGAAGACGGCCGCCTGGCGCTGGGCTACGCAGACCAAATCTTCACGCTGGGCGCCGAGCTGGAAAACGCGGTGCGCCAGACCAGCGGCCAGCGCCGCGTGCTGGACTTCAAGGTGGGCGTGGCCGACTCGGTGACCAAGTCGCTGGCCTACCGGCTGCTGGAGCCGGCGCTGGAGGTGGAGGCCCCGGTACGCATGATCTGCAGCGAGGGCAAGTTCCCCGACCTGCTGGCCAAGCTGGCGCTGAACCAGCTGGACCTGGTGATTGCGGATGAGCCGATGTCCAAGCGCATCAGCGTCAAGGCCTTTAACCACCCGCTGGGACGCAGTCCCATGAGCTTCTTCTGCACACCGGCCCTGAAGGCGCAACTGAAGGGGGCGTTTCCGGCCTGCCTGAATGGCGCCCCCATGTTGTTGCAAGGCGCCCAGGCCTCGGTGCGCCAGCAGTGGGAAGGCTGGCTCAGCCACCACCAGATCCACCCCACCACGATTGGCGAGTTTGACGACGGCGCGCTGATGAACGCCTTTGGCCGCAAGGGGCGCGGCGTGTTCATGGCGCCCTCGGTGATGGAGGCCGACATCGTGGAGCAGTTTGGCGTGGAGGTGATTGGCCGCAGCGAGGAGCTGGTGGAAGAGTTCTTTGCCGTGTCGGTGGAGCGGCGCATTACCCACCCGTGTGTGGTGGCCATTACCACCGCCGCGCGCGACCAGCTGTTCACCTGAGACGACAATCCGGGCCTTCCACTTCACGCAGCACAAAGGGTTTTATGTACGACATCGCCAAACTCATTCACCTGGTTGCAGGCATTGTGTGGATGGGGGGCATGACCTTCATGCTGCTGGCATTGCGCCCGGCCACCCTGGCGCTGATGGAGGCCCAGCCCCGCGCGCGCCTGATGGGCGAGGTGTGGCGCCGCTTTTTCGCCATCGTGCTGGTGGCCATTGCGGCACTGTTTTTCAGCGGCAGCCACCTCTACACCGCCGCCTTCAAGGCCAGCAAACTGGCCAGCGGCGTGGGCAGCGTCCCCCTAGGGTGGAATGTCATGCTGGTACTGGGCATCACGATGATGCTGATTTTTGGTCATATTTACTTCGCTGGTTTTCGCAAGTTCAAGCGTGCGGTAGCCGCCGGGGAATGGCCCGTTGCCGCGAAGGCAGCTGCGCAAATCCACAAGTTAGTACTTGCCAACTTCGTGCTGGGCTGGGTCGCCATTGCAGCCGTGCGCTTGGTGCGCTGATGGCAAACCCCACTGCCTTGCAGGGCGTGCGCAGCGCGGCGTGGGCCACGGTGGCACTGCTGGGCTGCGGCTTGGCAGCTACGGCCCAGGCCCAGGAGCAAGGCCTGCCGCTGTGGGAGCTGGGTGTGTTTGCCGGCGGCCTTTCCAGCCCGGCCTACCCGGCGTCCAGCGAACGCAGCACGCGGGCACTGGTGCTGCCTACCTTTATTTACCGCGGCGAGGTGTTCCGCTCCGACCGGGGCGGCGTGGGCGCGCGCCTGCTGCGCACCGAAGATACCGAGCTGGACATTGGCTTTGCCGCCTCATTGCCAGCCAGCTCCCAAGACATTCCGGTGCGCCAGGGCATGGCGGACCTGGGCACGCTGATCGAGTTTGGACCCCGGCTCAAGGGCACCCTGGCGCGCCCCAGCGCGGGCAGCCGCCTGCGCTACGAGCTCCCGCTGCGCACGGTGCTGGAAATCAACAACGGCGTGCGCACCCAGGGCTTTGCCCTGGAGCCCGAGATCAGCTACGAGGTGCGCGACGTGGGTGCGGGCTGGCGCATGTCCACCAGCGCCAGCCTGGTGCTGGGCGATAGTCGGCTCAACCAGTACTTTTATGGCGTGCCGACCGACCTGGCCACCGCACAGCGCCCCGCTTACACGGCCCAAGCCGGGCTGATCGCCACGCGGCTCACGCTCAACGCGTCGCGCAGCCTGGGGCCGGACGTACGGGTGTTTGCCTATGTGCGGGCCGAGAGTTACGCCGGCTCGGCCAATACCGCCAGCCCGCTGTACCAGCAGTCCACCGGCACGTCGGCCGGGCTGGGCCTGAACTGGACCCTGGGCCGCTCTGCCGCCAAAGCGGCGAACTGAGCCCCGCTTAGACCAATTAGTGCATAACCAAACAACGAAGTATTCGTTGTGGTTTGATGGGGAGTTCCTCAGAATCGCGTTTCTGTGTCTTGAACACACCACCACACCTGCTTTGGAGCACCCCATGAATTTCAAGCAAAAAGCGACTCTAGCCCTTGCCACTCTTGCGCTAACAGCTAGCAATTTGGTAGCAGCCCAGACCACGCTGCTAAACGTTTCGTACGACGTGGCACGTGAGTTCTACAAGGACATCAACACCGCCTTCATTGCCAACTACAAAAAGACCACGGGCAAGGACATCAAGATTGACCAGTC
>Ga0154359_1179_pt2 | contig 14182 bp, 18 predicted proteins | sample RifGroA2_FD_115887 | JGI IMG/M metagenome (GOLD analysis project Ga0154359, IMG submission 115887) | Rhodocyclales bacterium GWA2_65_20
GCCGACTGGGAGCAGCGTTGCCATGCCGTGCTGGCCGACTTCGGCGCGAAGATCCTCGCCTTTTTCAGCCACGACGATATCGAGCGCGGCGGCTACATCACCGAGAACCGCAAGGGGCAGATGGAATTCCATCGTCTCACCTCGCTCTCCATCGGCGCGGTCGAGGCGGCGCCCGGCATGTTCCAGAACCACTTGCAGGTATCCAAGGTCGCCGCCGAGGTCAAGAAGCGCGCCAAGGGAATTCCCGGCAACAGCCTGTTTGTCAATCGGCGGGACTATCACAAGGATGCGGCGCCCGAACGGGACGAGCCGCAGAAGGCATAGCGAGGAGGCAGCATGAACCGGGATCAGTATCTGGCAAAACGGGAGTTGTTTTTCGGCAGGCAGTTCGCCGCGGCGGTCCTGCCCGCCGCCGGCGCGCAGATTGATCGGGTGGGGAGGCCGCTCCCGGCGCCCGCCGGGAATTTCGCCGGGCCGGCGCGTTGTTACGGCCCGCTGTTTGCTTCTGTCATTGCCACGCAATGCCAACTGGATCATCGGCTTGGGCGGGAAAGTGCAAGTGACATATTCGCTTGACGCAAAAAATTAACGTCAAAGTCATAATGGGTGAAGTTCCGGATGATAACTTGGCCCGAGTAGCGGCATTCTGCCCAGGTGGGCGACGGTTCATTGCGGAGGTCAAATGGGACAAAATCATGTTGCGACGAGCGGCGACACCGGGCGCATCAGCCTTCCCGACCGCTTCGACGCCATAAGTACGCTGGCATTTCGCATGCCTTTCGCCAGGTTGCTGTCCGATGCCCGGACGCAGCGGCTGGTGGTGGACTTTTCCGAACTCACGTACCTCGATAGCATCGGCATCGGCACCCTCATGGCATGGGAGCGGAACTGCCGGGAAATGGGCAAGGCCCTGGTGCTGGACAAGTGCGACGCCAGGACGGTGAGCCTTTTCAAACTGCTCGGCGTCGAGCGCATGTTCGCCTTTTCGCGCCAGGCATCCTGATGCGCGGCGCGCGGCCATGGGGGATATGAGCGCCATGCCGGTTGAATTGGAAGGACCGGCTGCGCAAGTGGTGATGCTGCATCCCGGCATGGAGCAGCGGCGGCTCGGGCAGCCGCTGCAGAAGTCGAATGAATTGCTCCATGCGCTGGTGGCATATTCGCCGATGGCCATCGTGGCGACGGACAGTGCCGGACGCGTCAGCCTGTGGAACCGGGCAGCGGCGGCCATGCTCGGCTGGAGCGAACTCGATGTGCTCGGCGCCGGCCTGCCGGAAACCTCCGCCGACCCCGAGGAATCGCTGGCCGGCATATGGGACGCAGCCATGCGCGGCGCGGACGTGATCGGCCGCGAGCTTACCGGCCAGCGGCGGCGCGACGGCCAGCCGATCGTGCTCCAGGTGTGGGCGGCCGAGATGAACGACAGCCAGGGGCTGCCCGGCGGCCTCATGCTGATGCTGGCGGACGTGACCCAGCGGCGCCGCGTGGAAGCCCATCTGCGCCGCCTGGTGGGGCACGATACCCTGACCGGGCTGCCCAACCGGCGGCAGTTCCGCAAACAACTGGCGCGTACCCTCAACAAGATCGGCAACCGCGAACGGAAGCCGCTGATCGTGCTGCAATTGGGTATCGACCGCTTCAAGACCATCAACAAGTCCGCCGGCCACGGCGTCGGCGACCGCCTGTTGCAGGCGCTGGCACGCCGTCTGGCCGGCGCCGTGTACGAGACCGACCTGGTGGCCCGCACCGGCGGCGACGAGTTTGCCATCCTCTTGCGCGACACCCATCACACGCGCGACGGCGCCCGCGTCGCCAACAAGTTGTTGCAGCAGTTGGCGGCGCCGTTCGACCTCGACGGGCAGGAGCTGTTCGTCACCGTCAGCATCGGCATCGCCGTCCACCCCCATGACGGCAAGAAGGCCGAGGAGCTGATCCACGCCGCCGACGACGCCATGGACCGGGCCAAGCAGCAGGGCGGCAACGGCTGCCGCTTCTTTACGCCCGACATCGACAGCGATGCCCGCTGCCAACTGCTGTTGGAGAACGGTCTGCGTCACGCGCTGGACCGGGACGAGCTGTTTCTCGACTATCAGCCCCAGTTCGATCTCGCCAGCGGGCGCATGGCAGGCGTCGAAGCCTTGCTGCGCTGGAATCATCCCGAAATGGGACTGATCGCGCCGGGGAGTTTCATTCCGGTGGCGGAAGGGTCGGGGCTGATCGTGCCCATCGGCGCCTGGGTGCTGCGCACCGCCTGCATGCAGTTGCGGGCCTGGGACGAGGCGGGTTTGCCGCCGCTGCGCATGGCGGTGAATGTCTCGGCGCGCCAGTTCCATGACGACGGGTTCAAAGCCGAAGTGAAACAGGCGTTGCGGACGAGCGGCATTGCGCCCGGCCGGCTCGAACTGGAGTTGACCGAATCCCTGCTGGTGCGCAATGCCGCCGGGGCCATCGACGCCATGCGCGGCCTCAAGGCCCTCGGCATCCGCCTGTCGATCGACGATTTCGGCACCGGTTACTCGGGTCTGTCCTACCTGCTGGATCTGCCCGTCGATACGCTGAAAATAGACCAGTCCTTCGTCAAAAGCCTGGGCGTGAATCGCGGTTACGCGGCCATCGTCACCGCCATCGGCGAACTGGCCGGCGGACTGGATTTGCGGGTTATCGCCGAAGGCGTGGAAACCGCGGCGCAACTGGATTTCCTGCGTGGCATCCGCTGCCATGAGGGCCAGGGATATTTTCTGGCCCGTCCTATCCCGCCCGCAGCGGTTGCGGCATTGCTGCGTTAGCGCAGTCGGTCGCACCATTTATGCCGGCCAGGTCGAATCCGATCAGGTCGGGGAGGTCGTCGGGTATTGCCGTGTCGGTGCAGGGTCGGGCCAGGCGGCTGGCGATAAGCCGGTGCGCCTGCCGGGCGAGCTGCCGCCGATCCTGCCCGGCAGGATCGAGCGCGGGCAGGAAGTGCAACTGGGCCGTGAGGCCGCCCGTGGTGACGATGGCGCGCAGGCATTGCCAGAGGCTGGTGTCGCCGACATAGACGGGCGCCGGCGAGGGTTCGCCGTCACGGCCGGTGTAGCGCAGCGCCACCGGTGCCACACGCGTGCCGGCATCGATGGCCGACTGGAACAGCGCGCTGTGGAAAGGGAGCAGGGTGTCGCCGTTGCCGGTCGTGCCTTCCGGAAAGACGCTGACGCAGGCGCGTTGCCGCAGTTCGCCGCTGACGCGCTCCTTGGCGCGCATGGCTGCACCGCGGCTGCCGCGTTCCAGGAATATCGTTTCGGTGCGTGCGCTGAGCCAGCCGATCAGCGGCCAGGCGCGCACGTCGTCCTTGGAGACGAAGGCGGTCGGCGCCAGGGCGTTGATGGCATAGATGTCCAGCCAGGAAATATGGTTGGCGACGAGCAGCCCGCTGACGGGCGGCGTGCCGGCAACCCGCAGGCGCACGCCCAGCGCATCGAGCAACTGCCGCGACCAGCGCGACTTCAGGGCGCGGCGTGGCTTGAGCGGCAGGAAAGGAAAGGCGAGCGCCACCGTCGCCATGCCCCACAGCAGGTGCAAGCCGGTGCGGCCCAGGCGGAAGGCGGCGCGGATTTCGACGGCTATCAGTTCCGGCGCTCCACGAAGTGACGCGTGTAACGGGCGTCGATGCGCGCCATCGGCAGCATGATCAGCAGGTCGGCCGTGTTGAAATCCGGATCCCAGGCCGGCTCGCCGCAGATCCAGGCGCCGGCGCGCAGGTAGCCCTTGAGCAGCGGCGGCACTTCGGGCTGTTCGGCCGGGCTGATCTTGTCCAGCGGCAGCGGGCAGCGCGGGAAGACGCGGTATTCGGGCGGCGCGATCTGCGCTTCGGCGAGGCCATGGTAGATCCCCGCGGCGTTGTGGCCGCCGTCCTTCATGCCGATGCTGGCGCAGCCGATCAGGTATTCGTGGCCGTTTTCCTGCATGTAGCGCGCGAGGCCCGACCACAGCAGCGCGATGGTCGCCCCGGTGCGGTAATCGGCGTCGATGCAGGAGCGGCCCAGTTCCACCATGCGCGGGCGCAGGTGGGCGAGGCGCGTCAGGTCGAACTCGTTTTCGGAATAGTAGCTGCCGACCTGCACGGCGCTCTCGGGCGCGAGGATGCGATAGGTGCCGACGATGCGGCCGTTGTCCTCGTCGCGGACGATCAGGTGTTCGCAATAAGGGTCGTAGATGTCGCGGTCGACGCCGGGCGTGCGCGACGGCAGGCGCGCGCCCATCTCGTCGGCGAAGACGCGCCAGCGCAGTTTCTGCGCCGCGAGGATTTCGCTCTCGCCGGCGGCGAGGGCAACATGCAGGCTCGGCCTGCGGCGGCCTGCGGATTCGCTGCGGCCGGAAACAAGATGTTCCATAAAGGCTCCTTGTCGTGGGGTGATGACAGCAGCACTCTAGGCGGCTTGCGTTGCCTGTTCGTTGCGCGCCGGTTGCGTTTTGGTTTCAATGCGGGGCGCGACGGCCGCGTCGCGCCAATGCACCAGCCGCATGCGGCCGTCGAAGTCCTCGACGACGGCGGAGCAGCTGTCGACCCAGTCGCCGCAGTTGATGTAGCAGACGCCGTCGGCCTCGCGGATGACGGCGCTGTGGATGTGGCCGCAGACGACGCCATCGAGGCCGCGCTCGCGGGCGGCGCGGATGACGGAGGCCTCGAAGTCGAAAATGAAGCTGACGGCCGTCTTTATTTTGCTCTTGGCATAGCCGGCGAGCGACCAGTAGCCCGCCAGGCCGAGCCGCCGCCGTACCACGGACAGCCAGCCGTTGATGCGCACCAGCAGGTTGTAGGAAACGTCGCCGAGCACGGCGACCCAGCGGTGATAGCGCGTCACCTGGTCGAATTCGTCGCCATGGGAAATCAGGAAGCGGCGGCCGTCGGCCAGGGTATGGACGCAGTCGACGGCGACGCGGATTTCGCCGAACGCGGTGCCGTCGTATTCGCGCAGCGCCTCGTCGTGGTTGCCGGGAATCAGGGTCACCTTCTCGCCGTGACGCGCGCGCCGCAGCACCTTCTGCACTACGGTGTTCTGGGCCGGCGTCCAGTTGATGCCGCGGTTCATGGCCCAGAAATCGACGATGTCGCCGACCAGGAACAGGTGCTCGGCCGTGTGCTCGCGCAGGAAGTCGAGCAGGCGGTCGGCCTGGCAGGCGCGCGTGCCGAGATGGATGTCGGAGAGGAAAATCGAGCGCACGTGGGGCATGGCTACTCCTTGACGGCGAGGAACGGGTAATGTGGCACCGTGATGCCGGGAAGGTAGCCGGCGTCGATGACATCCTCGTTACGGCCGGCGGGCGAAAGAAAGGCCGGAAAACCACGCAGTTCGAGGACAACCGGAACGCCACATTCCGCGCGGCAGCCGACCATCGCTGCTGTAACGCGCTTGTCATCGGCAGCGCTTAACATGCCGCTTTCGCAACCTCTGGAGACGTCGATGGACCTGATACTCTGGCGCCATGCCGAAGCCGAGGACGCCACGGGCAACCTGCCGGATACCAAGCGCCGGCTCACGGAGCGCGGCGAGAGGCAGGCGCGCCTGATGGCGCGCTGGCTGCACGAACACATGCCGAAGAAGCTGCGCATCCTGGTCAGCCCGGCGAAACGTGCCCAGATGACGGCCCACACGCTTGGCCTGCCTTTCGAGGTCGAGCGCAAGATCGGCATCGGCGCCGACGCCGCCGACCTGCTCGGCGCCGCCGCTTGGCCCGACCACGGCGGCGCCACCCTCGTCGTCGGCCATCAGCCCACGCTGGGGCGTGTCGCGGCCCTGTTGATCTCGGGCGCGGAAGCCGACTGGACGGTGAAGAAGGGCGGTATCTGGTGGTTTTCCAACCGCACGCGCGGAGATGAAACGCAGACCGTGCTGCGGGCGGTGATCGACCCGAGCTTCATGAAGGGACGGGAGGCAAGCGGGGGTCTGCATGCACCGGAGCGCGCCATCGTGACCGGCGTTTGGCCGGATGCCGCGCAAGCCGCCGCCGGCCTGGCGCCGCCGCCGGTCTTCGCGACGGGCGTGGCGCCGTGATCGCTTTCTGAGCGGCGGGCAGGCCGTCCCGACGCTGCGCATCGGCTAGCCAGCCGCGTCGGCTGAAAGCGATCCCCGGCACAAGGCGGGTGTTCGCGACGGCTCCCGCAGGAGTCGTCGTTGCGGAGCCGAGAGTATCGGTCTCTCAGCGAAATCGATCTTACTTCTGCCCTTTGGGCGGGCGGCCGGTTTTGATGACCATCAGGCCCCGCAGCGCTTTCATGACGGAGGCGTCGCTCTGTGCGGCAAGGGCAACGATGGCGGCGCGCAGCACCTCGCTCTTCTTCACGGCCAGTCCCTTGGCGATACAGCGCTTCTTCACGGCCGCCATCAGCTCGTACTCGGCCTCGGGCATGGTGAAGCTATCGCGCACCAGCTTGGCTTTCTTCGGCTTGGCGTTCTTGTCGGCCTTGGCAGTTGCGTCCTTCTTCGCGGTTCCCCGAGCGGCAGCCGGTTTGCGGGCGGGCTTGGCGGCGGCTTTGCCTGGCGCCTTGACCGCTGGCTTTGCGGCCGGCTTCGGGGTGCGTTTTGCAGAAGCTTTCGCGGCTGGAGCGGATGTTCTTGCTGCGGCGGTTGCGGTGGCAGTCGTTGCCGCGGCGCCCTGTCGTGCGTTATCCGGGGAGGTGTTGGCCATGATATGTCCTCTAATCGTGAGTAATGATATAAACAGTATAAACGATTAGGCGGGTTTTTCAGGCTTTCGTTTGAGCTGCAATGGCATGAGCCTCGGACTGTCGAGCGAGGCCGACCGGATGTCCTTGGCTCGCGCCAATCGACGTTCGTCAATCGGGCTGCCGCTGTGGCGAACGCGATCCGGAGGGGCGGAAGCAGGCGCGCTCGTGCCTGAGGTGGCGATTGAGATAGGGCGCGTATTGCATATCCTCAAAGGCGATATGGTGCGACAGCCATTCGCCGACGAGGAACGGCAGCAGTTCGGTCGCGATCTCGGCTTCGCCGCTGCGAAAGCGCGCCTCGAACTCCTCGACCTTGCCGAGCAGCAGGTCGTGCGACTTCTTGTGCCGGTCGAAGTCCGGATACCGGGCGGCCTGCAACAGCCGTTCCTCCTCCTCGAAATGCTGGCGCGTGTAAGCGCATAGTTTCTTCAGCGCATTCTCCAGCGACTCCGCGGAAACATCGCTGCGCTCACGTACAGCATCGTAAAGCTCGTTGGCGATCGCGAAAAGCTGCTGGTGCTGGCGATCGATGTCCTCATGACCCACACTGAAAATATTCCGCCACTCGAAAGTCGGCATTCCCTTGCTCTCCTCGTAACCGGTCAGGCAACGCAACCGCGCTTGCCACGCTCGGCGTTCTCCGATGATGAAGCCGGCGGCATTGCAGGATTGTTGCAGTTCTGTGAATGATCGTATGAGACGCACGCCCCGCTGGATAAGGCATTACGAGACTGTAATAAACACAGGCGAAATGGGGGATATAGTAGTTGCGCTTCACGCCACCCATTACGAAGATAGTACGAGATGAACAAAGCGCAAATCAAACAGGACGCCACTTGCAGCACCTGCTGCCATTACCTCGCGCAGGATCACGACATGGGCGCCTGCCATCGTTACCCGCCGAGCTTCGCCGGCGAGAACACGCCCCGGGAACTGCACAAGTGGCGCTTTCCTTTGGTGACGATGCGCTCCTGGTGCGGAGAACACAAGCCGGCAGGTTCGGGCATGCCCGCCACCCCGCGCGACGGCCAGTAGCCTACGCCCGCAGCAACCAGTCGCGCACCTGGCGCACGACCCAGGCACCGTCGTCGAGCGGGATATCGTGGCCGGCGCCGGGATGCTCGGCGAAATCCGTCTGCCAGAGGCGCGCCAGCTGTTGCGAACAGCGCGGGTCGACGAGGGTGTCCGCCGCGCCGGCGAGGATCAGCATGGGTACGGCGGGCTTGCGCGCCGGTGCGCGGTAGCGGCTCGCGGCAAGCAACTGCCGCAGCGCGTTGGCGTGCGAGACCGGATGTTCGCGCCGCCATGCACTCCAGGCCGCCACGATCTGCGTGCGCTGGCCGGCCAGCTTGCTGGTCAGGCGCAGGATGGTGCGTTCGGTCGCGTCGGCGTTGCCGCCGGGCAGGGCCAGCCCGAGCAGGGCCGCATAGTTTCCCGGCCGCAGGCGGCTGTAGAAAGGGCTGAACGGGCGCAGGCTGGTGTTGATGAGCACGCAGCCTGCGATCTCCTCGGGATGCTTCGTGGCCCAGGCGACCGCCACCATCGCGCCCAGCGACATCGCCAGCAGGCGGTAGGGCGGGCGGATGCCCTGCGCCAGCAGTTCGGCGCGGCAGTATTCGGCCATCGCCGCGACACTGGTCGGGCTGCGCATGCGGTGCAGGCGGCCGTTGCCGGGCAGGTCGAGCGCCACGATGTCGGCGGCGGGAATCTCGCCGCGGAAGGCGGCGGGGAAGTCGCCCCAGTGCCGGCTCTCGCGCGTCAGGCCGCGCAGGAATATCCATGTGCTCATGTCTGTGCGCCTCGGTACCAGAGCGACAGGGCCGCTTCGCGGTGGCGTTCGCGCTCGGCGCCGGTCGGCAGCCAGCGTCGGTAGCCGCTGGCGGCGCGGGCGAGGAAATCCATCCAGGACAGATGTTTGCGCAGCACGCGCTGCTGGCGATGCCCGATCAGCGGATTGAAAATGCCGTGGCGCGAAAAGAGCTGGCGCGGGTTCTTCTTCACCCAGAGCCATGACCCCATCTCCAGCGTCAGCGGCAGGAAGGTGCGCTGCGGGTTTTCCACGGCGCGACGGTACAGGTAGTCCCACAGGTCGCCGTGCGCGAAATACTGGCGGCTTTGCGGCTCGAACAGGTAGTTGTGGTTGATATAGGTCGCGTCGTAGATGGCCTTCAGCGCATGGATTTCGGCCAGGTGCACGATCGGCAATGCCGTGTGGGCGTAGGGAAACCAGATGCGGTCGTGGATGCCGAATCCCGAATGGCAGTCGACGCTCAGGCTGAATTCGCGCGCCAGCAGTTCTTCCTCGACGACGCGGCAGACGGCCTGGCTTTCGGCCTCCATCGGCGCATCCCGGAGCCCGCGGTACCAGGGCAGGCCGGCGCTGATGCGCTGGCCGCCGATTAGGAAGGGCACGCGCTCCGCCGACTCCAGCGGCGCATTGCGCATGAGGTCGACGCCGTTCGGGTTGGCGCGCGTGCCGCGCCAGATGCCGCCGGGATTGACCAGCGGCATGAAGACGAGGCGCACGGCCTCCAGCTCCTTGTGCAGCACGCTGTCCCAGCGCAGGCGCGCCACCAGGCTGCGCAGATAGACGAGCACGACCTCGGCGCCGATGCGCTCGATGCCGTGGAAGCCGCCGAAGAAGCCGACGGCAGGAACGTCGGCGGCGGGATTGCCCAGCGTCACCGCATGGACGGGGAAGCGCCTGTTCCCGACCGCCACTTCGCAAACGGTGCGCGCATCGAGGTGGGGAGCGCCGTCTTCGATGATGCGCTCGAGCTCTGCCAGTGCGGTGAATTCGGATGGGGACACGGCGGTCGCGGGAAGACAAGTCCCGGCAGCATACCCATTCGTTATTTTTCCAACAAGCCGTCGAGCCTCCGCATATGATCGCCTTGAGGCTTGTCATGCCGCTGCAACACGGGCGGCAATAAGATCGGGAATCTTATTTCGCGCCGGAGGCTCCCATGCAGTTCCGATTCATTTTCGCCGCGGCGGCGGTACTGTCGGCCGGGCTCCCGGCTGCGGCAACCGCCCAGAATATTTATCCGCTGCATCGCGCCGACATCCTTGCCGGTTCGCGTTTCGATTTCAAGGTCGAGTTCGACGGCGTGGTCGCCGCCGACAGGATCAAGGTCACCATCAACGGCCAGGACTACGCCAAGGTGCTGGGCAAGCCGGCGCAACTGATCGAACGCGAAGACGGCAAGGACGCATCCAGCCTGCTGCTGCGCGATGTCGCGCTGACGCGGGCCGGCAGCTATACGGTCACCGCCGTGGACGGCGACAAGAGCAAGACCGTCGCCTGGAACGTCTATAACACGCCGGCCAGGCGCGTCGCCAGGAACGTGATCCTGTTCGTCGGCGACGGTTTTTCCGTCGCCCACCGCACCGCCGCGCGCATGCTCTCCAAGGGCTACGACGAAGGCGGCAAGCTCAAGGGCAAGCTGGCGATGGACAATATGCCCTACATGGCGCTCTTGAGCACCCAGGGCACCGACTCCATCGTCACCGACTCGGCCAACTCGGCGAGCGCCTACACCACCGGCCACAAATCCTGCGTCAATGCGATGGGCGTTTATTGCTCGCGCGCCGCCGGCACGCTCGACCACCCGGCCGTGGAAAATATCGTCAGTCTCGCCCGCCGCCGCGGCATGGCGACCGGCGCGGTGACCAACTCCGAAATCGAAGACGCCACTCCGGCGGCGATGTCGGCCCACACGCGCCGCCGCGCCGACTACGACGACATCGTGCGCATGTTTCTGGCAAGCGGCATCGACGTGCTGATGGGCGGCGGCTCGCCGCACTTCCTGCCGAAGTCCGTGGCCGGCTCCAAGCGCAAGGACGACGTCGACTACATCGATCTCTACCGGAAGGCGGGCTACGCGCTGGCCACCACCAAGACCGAAATGCAGGCCGCCGCCGATGCCGCGGGGACGACGAAGCTGCTCGGCCTCTACAACACAGGCAATATCGACGGCGCGCTCGACCTCAAGTTCCTCAAGAAGGGCTCGGTCGCCAGGTTCCCCGACCAGCCCGACGTGGTCGAGGAGATGCAGGCCGCGCTCAAGGTGCTCTCGCGCAACAGGAACGGCTTCGTGCTGATGGTCGAGAGCGCGCGCATCGACAAGTATTCGCACTCGCTGGACGCCGAGCGCGCCATCTACGACGCCATCATGCTCGACAACGCCGTCAAGGCCGCCAAGGACTGGGCCAAGGCGGATGGCAACAAGACGCTGATCCTCGTCACCGCCGACCATAGCCAGGCGGTGAGCATCGTCGGCACCGTGGATGACGACAACCCGGCCGCGGAGATGCGCAACCGGATCGGCGTCTACGAGGAGGCGGGCTTCCCCAATTACCCGTCGCCGGATGCCGACGGCTACCCGGCGCGGGTCGACGTCTCGCGCCGCGTGCGCATGGTGTTCGGCGCCTATCCCGACTACTACGACACTTTCCGCCCCTATCTCGACGGCGAGAACGTGCCGGCCGTGAAGAACGCCGCCGGCGTGACGGTGGCGAACGAGAAATACAAGGACGTGCCGGGCGCCGTGCTGCGCGTCGGCAATCTCCCCAACAGCGGCAAACGCGCCGCCCGTCAGGCCGTGCATGCGGGCGACGACGTGATCCTGACGGCCATGGGGCCGGGCGCCGAGCGCGTGCACGGCCAGATGGAAAACACGGACGTGTTCCGCGTCATCGCCGCCGCGCTGGCGTTGGCGCCGCCGCCCGGGAAGCCCGCGAAAAAGTGATCGGCCTGCGCGGCACGTTGGCCGGCGGCTCCAGCCGCCGTTCGCCGTGCTGCGCGCCATCGGCGCGAGCCGCGGCTACATCTTCGCGGTGGTCTGGATCGAGGTGGCGACGCTGATTGTCGGCGGTGCGCTCGCCGGCGGGGCGCTCGGCTATGCCGCATCCGCGCTGCTTTCGACCTGGCTTGCCGCACGCACCGGCTTCGCCATGCCCGTCAGCCTCGGCCTCGCCGAAGCCTGGCTGATCGGCGGCCTCGTCGGCGCCGGCATGCTGGTGGCCGTGCTGCCCGCGGCGTTGAGCTTCAAGCGCACCATCGCCTCGGGGCTGCGCGGCTAGCGGATACGCCGCAACAGCGCGCGCTGCATCATGAACCGGTCGACCAATTGTCTCAATGTTGCAACGGAGTCTTAACCTCCGCTTGCTAAGGTGATTGCACCGCCCACCCGATCGGGAGTGACCACCGATGACCCTGACCATCGAGATGATCGACCTGCAAAAAATCATCGAGAAGCTGTTCGACAGCCTGGTGACGATATGGCTGCTGGACGACCTGTGAAGCGGAGGATCCCCATGCGCGGCCTTATCGGCAGGACAATCACCCATCCAGCATTGGCGCTGGGCAGCACGGTGCTTTGGGGGCTGCTGGAGTTCATCGCCCTGCAGCGTTCGCGCCTGGGCAATGCCGGCGCAGGCGCCGGGCGCTGTGATTAGTTAGCGCTGGGGGCGTGGCCGGTCGCCTTGGCGCCGCGCCCCGCGATCGCCGCCAGGGGCTCGATTCCCCGCACCACGATGGCGTCTTCGCCCGCGTCCAGTTGCGGCGCGAGGCGGCGCCGTTCGATGAAGATCGCGCTGCCGGGCATTTTCTTCGCCTGCTTCTTCGCTTCGGTCACCGCCGAGGATACGTCGTGGTGGCTCTGGAACATCGCCGGCTCGACCACCAGGCAACCGATGGAAAGCGCGGGCAGGGCGTGGAACACCGGCTGGCCGCGGCGGTCTTCGCCGTGGTAGCCGCCGCGGCCGATATGGTCGGCATCGAGGAAATCGCCGAGGCTGTAGTCGAAGGTGCGCAGCGCATGCGTCATGCGTTCCTGCCAGTCGTGGCTTTGCAGCAGCACCATGAAGTCGTCGCCGCCGATGTGGCCGACGAAGTCGAGGCGCGCGTCGCAGGCTGCGGCGAGTATGCCGCCGAGCAGCTGGATCATCCCGTCGCCCTTGCGGTAGCCGTAGGTGTCGTTGTAGGGCTTGAAGTGGTCGAGGTCGCAATAGCAGGCGGTGAAGCCGACGCCGCTGTCGATGAGGCGGTCGATGTGCTCGTTGATCGGCACGTTGCCCGGCAATTGCGTCAGCGGGTTGGCGTAGCGCGCGGCATGGATCTGCATGTCGGTGATCAGCGACATCAGCGCCTGGCTGCTGCCGATGCCGATATAGCGGCCTTCCTCGGTGATGACGAAGCCGTCGATCAGGTGGTGGTGCGACGACTGGCCGAGCACCTGGCCGATCTCCTGCACGCTGACGGCGTGATCGACGACGATGGGCTGCGGGTCCATGAACATCGTGCACGGTTTCTTGCCGTAGAGCTCGCGGCGGAAAGGCAGCGCGAAGCGGTCGACCAGCGAATAGCGGTTGATGAGGCCCAGCGGCTGGCCCTCTGCGGAGACGACGGGCAGCGTGACGAGCGCGGGATCGCGCTCGAAGCGCGCGAACACCTTCTCGTTCTCGTCGTGCGGCTGCACCGGTTCGACCGCGAGCAGCAGCTTGCGCGCCGTGGCGCCGCCGATGTGGGCCGACTGGCTGCGCGGAAACATGATGACGCTGCTGCGCTTGAGCAATTGGCGTACGGCTGCGGTCGGCTCGGTCTGCGGCAACGGGTCGGGACGGGCGATGAGGAAGCCCTGGCCGTGGACGATGCCGAGGTCGCGCACCGTGGCGAACTCGGCTTCGGTCTCGATGCCTTCGGCGATCAGGTGCACATGGCAGGTGTCGGAGATTTCGTGCATCGCCTTGACCAGCTGGAACTTGAGCGCGTCGTCGGCGATGCCGCTGATGAAATGGCGGTCGATCTTGACGTATTCCGGCCTCACTTCCGACCAGATGCGCAGGTTGGAAAAACCCTCGCCGAGATCGTCGACGGCGAATTCGTAGCCATGCTTGCGGTAGCCGGTGAGCACGTCGCGCAGCGCCGAAAAGTCCGAGACATGCTGGTTCTCGGTCAGTTCGATGACGATCTGCCGCGTCGACAGGCCAAGCTGGTCGAGTAGCTTCTGCGTATTGCCGTTCGTGAAGTTAGGGTCGGCGAGGCAGCTGACGCTGACGTTGAGGAACAGGAGTCCCGGCAGCCGCAGGCGCGCGAATTCGCGCAGCACGACTTCGCGGCAGAGACGTTCGAAGTCGGTGGTCAGCCCGCTTTCCCGCGCCAGTCCGAACAGGACGTGCGGCGAGTGCAGCGACGTTCCCGCGGGTCCGCGAATCAGGCCCTCGAAGCCGAGGTAGCCATGGGCGCGGAAGTCGAGGATGGGCTGGAAGACGGCGGACAGGTTGCGCCGCTGGTAGAGCTCGATGAAGGCGCGCAGGTTTTCCTGCGTCAGCCAGGGCGCGTCGGCGAACTGCACCGGCGCGCTGTGCGTGCTCATCATCAGTCGTTCGAGGGTGGCTCCGGAAACCATGGCTTGACTCCTTGGCGGGTTCTGGCGTGACGGGATGCGGCCGGGGAGATAAGGCCAGTCGGTTGGT
>Ga0154359_1209_pt1 | contig 14168 bp, 15 predicted proteins | sample RifGroA2_FD_115887 | JGI IMG/M metagenome (GOLD analysis project Ga0154359, IMG submission 115887) | Rhodocyclales bacterium GWA2_65_20
GTTCGGGGGTAGTCTTTTCCGGAAATTGGCGGTAGTATCTGGATGTCCATCCAGCGCATTCTAGCTCAAGTGGAGCTAAGTGGATAGCCCATTTTTATATACAGTCTAGCGCAAACTTCATTGACCGGCGTGCGGGAAACACCCATTTCCTGCCGAACAACGGCTTTCCAGGAAAGGAGGTCCCGCAGTTGCGTGGCGAGGCCGACATTCGCGACCGGGATATTGCCGAGCGCACCGACGCCGTGGAAAAGCTTTTCGTGCAGAAGCTGAACAAGGACGCCAACCTGATGATCGCGACAATGCGCGCGATGATGACCAATCAGTCCATCGAGCGGGCGTTCCGCGACCTTGACCGCCCGGCTCTGTCCCATCTGCTAAGCCCCTTGTTCGCCAGCTTGCGCGACAAGCACCACATCACACACCTGTATTTCACCGGCCCGGACCTGATCAACCTCTATCGCTTCCATAGCCCCGATGAGTTCGGCGAAGAGATCGAGCATCTGATCAGAAGGCCACCAGCAGGCGCGCATCGACCGGCGGCGGCGCCGAAAAATCGCTCATCATGCGGAACAGCATGGCCGGCATGGCAATGACATAGGCGAAACGCGAAAGCGCATCAGAGACCGACACCGGCCAATGCCCGGACCGGGCCAGCAGGCAGCCGAGCAGCACCAGCAGGAACAGCGGGCTGGCAAGGGCGAAATGGTGGAGGAAGCTGGTCACGGCGCAAGCCTGTCAGGGCGGGACTGCGCTTCTACTTGCCGCGGCGCCGTGGCGGGCCAGGCGGCGAATGCAACGGGGCACGCCTGACGCTACTGCATCCGCGCCAACCGCTTCGTCAGCGCGTCGCCGACGAACTGCATGAAGGCGCGCACGCGAGCCGTCCGGCGCAGGTCGGGGTGGGTGAGCATCCACACGGGCTGTGCCAGTTCGGCGATCGGCTCCGACACCGCGACCAGTTCTGGATGCTTGTCTTCCATGAAGGTGGGCAGCACGCCGACGCCGATGCCGGTGCGCAGCATCGCGGCCAGGGCGTTGAAAATGTCCACCCTGACCCGCACCTTCGACTGCACCAGCCGCTCGCGAAACCAGCGGTCGTAAACACGTGCCGAGGCGTCATGCTCGAAGGCGACCCAGGGCGCCTCACGGATCAGCACATCGATCGGCGTCACCCCCTGCGGCAAGTCCGCCGCATCGCGCAGCGCATAGACGCGGCACTGGGTCACGCCGAGTTGTCGGCCGACCAGGTGCTCGGCCACATTTTCCGACAGGCGCAGCGCCACGTCGGCCTCGCGGCGCGTCCAGTTCTGTTCGGGGTCGGCATGCCGGCTGGACAGGTCGCCCAGGAATGCGTTTTCGATCACTTCGACCTCGATGCCCGGATAGGCACGCGCGAAGCCGGCCAGGGGCTGCGGCAACAAGTGGTCCATCAAGACAAAAGCCGTGGTCACCCGCAGCATGCCGGTAAGTTCGCGGTCGCGCCCGAGCACCTGGCGTTCGACCTCGTCGGCCCGTGTCGCCATGTGGCGCGCCTGCTCGATCAGCGCGAGGCCGGCCTCGGTGGCTTGATATCCGCTGCGCATGCGGTCGAACAGGCGCGTGCCCAACTGCGCTTCCAGCGCGTCGAGGCGCCGCAGCACCGTAGTGTGGTTGACACCCAGCGTTCGCGCCGCGGCGGCAAGCGAGCCGGCAGCGCCGATCGCCAAGGCGTACCTCAGGTCATCCCAGTCAAGCGCTGGCATATCGATATGTGCTTTTTTGCAGTATTGGACTGCAATATTACATATTGCGTGCGTTAACGCCAAGTAATATAGTGCATTCACTGCGTAACAACCCGAATTCACGGGTTCCGCCCAAGCCATCGAAGGAGTCGCCATGAACACCCACACCGCACCGCACGGACTGAGCTTCCCTATCCCGCGCTCTGCGCAGCGCCCGGCAACACTGGTGCGAGCCCCGGCATCGACCGCAGTTCGCGCAAGCTGGCTGGAGCGCCTCGCTGCCTGGGCCGAACGGCAGCCGGCCCATCACCGCATGGGCAGTTGGGAGTGTCGCAGCTAGCTTGTCGCCCGCGGCAAATCGGCCATACCGGCATTTGTCGCGGGGGGCTCGACAAAGTCGATTTGTGCGTGGATGCTGCCGCGCGCAACGAAAATCGACTTAACTTGTTGTTTATTAGGCATATATCAAATATATATTTGCCAGGAGCGCGCCAGCGCTCTTGGCCGGGGTCGTCCAACAAACGGTTCAGATCGTGGCTTCGCACGATTTAATCTTATTCGTTAAGCAGGGGCATCTCCGACGGGGCTTGCCGGTCTCTCCCCACTAAAACCTATGCTGAGGTTTAAGCCATGTTTTTTTGTTTCCTCCTTCAGTCATGCCTTCGCCATCGTCGGCGACACCCCGGACGCCTTCACCTGATCCCGTAATCCTTCGCGGGCGGCAAGCGCACGCCGCTCCTGGGCATGGAGAAACACTGGAACCGGGACATCGGTGCGTTGAACCTGCCCAACGCGCGCGCCTGATCCGCAACCGGCAGCGCCAGCCAGAGCACGGCGCACGGCGGCTTCGACCATGACGAAGTGACGCGCAGAAACGTGATCGGCTTGATCAAGGGCGCCGCGCCGAATTAGCTCACAGGCGCAGCCCGGTGGCGGTCGCTCCGGCCGAAAAAGGAAGCCTACGACGCCCCCGTACCGTGCCGCCAAAGCCGACTTTTACACAAAAGACATTTCTTGAAATATCTACTATCGTGCTCTAAACTGGGCTAAGTTGAGGCTGACTGGCACAATCACGAAAGGAGGCGCAAATGAAAAGAATCAGTGTGTTGTTGGCAGGACTGCTCGCCCTTGCCCCGGTGGCCTATGCCGCGAGCCCCTCTTCGGTCGCCGCCACGGGCGGCATCAATCCCTCCTCGGTTTACGACAACGGCGGCTTCGACTTCGGCGCCCGCGACAATGGCAAACACACTGGCTGGTGCAAAGGTCAGGGCCATCTGGTCGCCCCGGGCAACGCCGCATCCGGCCATCGCAATCACTGGAGTTGCGACAGTGACGATGGCGGTAGCGATGGCGGCGGCGATGACGGCGGCGACCTCGAAGAATGCGAACTGCTCGGTATCAGCTGCGATAGCTAGGGTCTGATTGCCGGCCGGTCCCGCGGGGCCAGCCGGCGCAGCGAACTTGCCCAGGAACGCGGTAACGCTTGGTGATGCCAGCCATCCACGTTGCTGCGCACGAGTTGGGAATGGCCAGCAGGGTCAGCGACACCGCGCGAATCGCCGTCCCCTCAGCGCCGACTCGCAGCATTTCCACGACCTCGAGGCGACGCACCCGACACCACGCCGTCGCCAGCAGCAACCAGAGCACCAGACCACCGGCAAACCCCGCGACATCCGTGCGGCAATGTCGAATTCGTGGCCCGTCAGCTTGTCGCCCAGATGCACGCCGCCGTGCTTTAGCCGCGGAAACTCGCGCTGGGTGGAATTCGCCAGCACTTCCTTGGCATACAGATGCGTCGCCAGCGGCGCCGAATAGGTTTTCTCGGCGCACTGGCGCAGGCCCGACAACAGCGCGTCGAGCACCGAATTCACCTCCACCGCGTAGCGCACTGCGGTCCCCGAGTGCGCCCCGGGCTGTGCGTCCAGGCGCGCCCGGTAGTGCAGCGAATCGAGCAGGCCGACGATGTAGAGCACGGAACCGATGAACACCACCGAGCGCACCGCGGCGAAATCCTGGGCGTTGATGGCGTCGATGGTGTAGCTGCCCAGCCCCGGAATGCCGAAGAAGGATTCGGTCAGCAGGCTGCCCATGAACAGCGTTGGAATCACCACCACGACGCCGGTGAGGATAGGGATCAGGGCATTCCTCAACGCATGGCGGAACAGCACCACGCGCTCGGGCAGGCCCTTGGCGCGGGCGAAGCCGAGGGCGCGGATGCCGCTTTCGAGATATTGGCGAAATGTCCGCTCGACATGGGCCGGCGGTGATTCACCGTCCTCTCCGCCGGCGAGCTCCAGCCAGGTTTCGAGGTGGGTCTGGACGATGCGATACCACAACGTCTGCTCGGGACGGCGGCGCCGGTAACGCTGGGGTGTGGGCGCGGCGCATTGAGCGGCGGCTGCCATCGAGTAGGCCCATTCTGGTCGGGTAACCGGGACAGCATACTGTATATACACAGCACTCTGGCGCAGACGCACAGCCGCAGCGTGACGGTCAAGTGAATGCGGCGGATGCGCCGGGCTGGATTACGAAACGAATATCGCCGCAGGATGCGACGCGCTGGCGGTGACTTTGCCGCCGTCTCGCCAGCGCCGACTATTGAAGGAACCCACAGCGCCAGGCAATCCGGCGCGCCCGCAGTTGCATGGCGACCAGGGACACGGCACACTCTGCCCGATGACTCAACTCAGCCCTGCCTCCCAAGCGAGGGAACCCCGTCGCGTCAAGGCGCGCTTCATGGTTCCGCTGGCCCTCGTGCTCGTCTTCATCATGGGTGTGTTTGCGGTCGCCGCCTTGCGCGTCGAGGCCGACATTCGCGATCAGGATATCGCCGAGCGCACCGCCGCCGTGGAAAAGCTTTTCGTGCAGAAGCTGAACAAGGACGCCAACCTGATGATCGCGACAATGCGCGCGATAATGACCAATCAATCCGTTGAACGGGCGTTCCGCGACCTTGACCGCCCGGCACTATCCCATCTGCTAAGCCCCTTGTTTGCCAGCTTGCGCGACAAACATCATCTCACGCACCTGTATTTCACCGGGCCGGATCTGATCAACCTGTATCGCTTCCATAGCCCCGATGAGTTCGGCGACGAGATCGACCGGATCACGACGATCAAGGCGAAAAGGCGGCAGGAGCCGGTACACGGCCTCGAACTGGGACCTTTGGGCACGCTCACGCTCAGGCTGGTGATGCCCTGGCGCAACGATGGCCGCGTCCTTGGCTACCTGGAACTCGGCGAGGAAATCGAGCATTTGGTCAGCGAAATCAGCGAAGGCCTGTCGGTGGACATGCTGGTGCTGATCAACAAGCGCATGGTGTCGCCGCAGCAGTGGGCGCACGGCCAGGCTCTGATGAATCGCGAAGGGAACTGGGATCGCTTTGCGACCCATGTTGCGCTGGCGCAGACGATCGACCAGTTGCCGGCTGCGCTGGACGAACCCACTCTGGAGAAGTTGCTCACCGGCCGCAGCGCAAAGATCGAGGACCGCGGCCGCTCGCTGCACCTGGCCGCCATCCCCCTCGAAAACGCCGGCCGACGCCACATCGGCGACCTGGTGGTGATCCGCGACATCACCGCGCTGGAATCCACCTTTCAATGGTCGATCGTCGCCGTTACGGCGATTAGCCTGCTGGCGGCCATCGGCGTGCTCGGGGTGTTCAATCTCGCCCTCGACCGGGTGGAACGCGATTACACGCGCCAGCACGAGCTCGAGCGCCAGTTGCTGCGTTTCAACACCGAGTACAGCCGCATCCTGCAATTGGAAAAATTGTCGGCGCTGGGCACGATGGTCGGCAGCATCGCCCACCAGCTCAACAATCCACTGGTCGGCGTGGTCAACCTGGCGCAGCTGGCCGAGCGCGGCGTCGACGATCCGGTGCGCACGCGCGAGCTGCTGGGCGAGATTCGCAGCTCCGGCGAAGACTGCCGCGCCTTCGTCAAGCGCATGCTGGCGTTTTCGAAAGTTTCCTCTTTCGAGAGCAAGCCGACGCCGATGGCGGATCTGATCGAGGACACGGTACTGCTGTTTCGCCAGACTGAAACCAGACATCTGCCCGTCGAAGTGAAGTTGCCGGACGAGCCCGTCGTGCTGACGATCGATCCGATCCTGCTCCGCCATGCCTTGTTCAACCTGCTGGTCAATGCGGCGCAGGCCACGAGCAACGATGGCGCCATCGTCATCAGCCTGGAGCGGGAAGCTGACCCGGTGCGAAAAGTGCCCGGCTGGGCGCTGGCGGTGAGCGATCATGGCCGGGGCATGCCGCCCGAGGTGCTGGAAAAGATCTTCGTGCCCTTCTATACCACCCGTAGCGACGGCACCGGCCTCGGCCTGCCGGTGGTGCAGCATGTCGCACTGATGCACGATGGCCAGCTGAATGTCAGCAGCGAGCCGGGGCATGGCACGCGAATTGCGATCTGGTTACCTGATTTACCCGATTCCTTGCCCGAAACACCGCCCGATCTGCCCCCCAAACCTTCCGCCCTCTCCTGACATGCTGCCGAAAATACTGGTCGTCGATGACGATCGCCATACCCGCATCCTGTTCGACCGGCTATTGGCCAGGACGGCGGTGGTGAGCCTTGCCATCGACGGTGCGGAAGCACGCCAGCTCTTCGCCGCCGAGGATTTCAATCTGGTGCTGATGGATCAGCGCCTGCCCAGTGACAATGGCATCGATCTGCTGCGCGAGTTCCGCGCGCGCCGACCCCATCTGGTCGGCATCCTCATGACCGGGTTCGCCGACGTGCGTGATGCCGTGGCGGCCGTGCGCGAGGGCGTGTTCGATTATCTGACCAAGCCCTTCGAAGACCTCGAAGCACTGGAAGCCGTGATCGGCAAGGCGCTTGAACTCGACCGGGCCTATCGTGAAATCCATGGGCTGCGAGCGCGCCTGGCCAGCGAGCCGGGCACCCCGGCGATGATCGGGCAATCCCCGGCGATGGAGCGTGCGCTCGACCAGATTCGTCAGGTTGCCGGCCTCGACACCACCGTGTTGCTGGAAGGCGAAAGCGGCACCGGCAAGGATCTCGCCGCCAAGCTGATCCATGCCCTGAGCACGCGCGCCACCAAGCCCTTGCTTGAGGTCAATTGCGGCGGACTGCCGGAAACCCTGCTCGAAAGCCTGTTGTTCGGCCACGAGAAAGGCGCCTTCACCGGGGCCAGCCAGGCCAATGCCGGCTACTTCGAAAAAGCGCATGGCGGCAACCTGTTCCTCGACGAAATCGCCGACATGAGCCCCAAGCTGCAAAGCAGCCTGCTACGCGTGTTGCAGGACCACAGCTTCACCCGCGTCGGCAGCACCCAGCCGCGCGAGGCGGATTTTCGCCTGATCTGCGCCACCAATCGTCCGCTGCTCGAAGAAGTCAAGGCCGGTCGGTTTCGCGAAGACCTGTATTACCGCATTGCCGTGGTGTCGGTGACCATGCCGCCGTTGCGTGAGCGCGCCGGCGACATCGTGCCGCTGGCCGCGCATTTTCTCGACCACTACAGCACAAAATTCGACAAGGCCTGCGGACCGCTCACGCCTGCCGCGCTGGAGGCGCTGGAGAACTGCCGCTGGCAGGGCAACGTACGCCAGCTTCAGCACTGCATCGAACGGGCCGTCGCACTTCACGCGGGCGGTCCGATCGACATGCTGCACCTGTTCCCGACCGGCGAGTGTTGCGCACTGCCTCCTGCCGCGACTGATCCGACACCAGCCACGCTGGGCTATCAGGATGCCCGCGGCAGTTTCGAGCAGGAATATTTTCAACGCCTGATCGACGCGGCCGGCGGAAATATGTCCGAAGCGGCGCGTCTGAGCGGCATCCCGCGACAGAACCTGTACGTGCGCATGAAGCGCTGGGGAATTGTCACCGATAAGTGACAGACGTCACGATTGCGCGACAACTCGGCTGCCGTTTGCGGCGTAGTTTCGTTGATAACTAAGCCACAAAACGAATGTGGTTGATGGCACAAGAATTGCTGCTATGCTGATATTTCTTGACAGTCGAAGAGTACATAAGGGGATGACGATGCGAAAAACCATTACCAGGGGCCTGCTGGCTCTCTTGTCAGCGTTTCTGATGTTCGGATGTACGCCGTCCGGCACCAAGAGTTACCCGAACGCGCCGTTCAAGGGCGTGGTCGAGGATGGCAGCAAGGAGACCTTCAAGAAGGTCGCCGATGCCACCGTCTGGCTGATCCCAGCCACCGATGTCGCCGCGATGGGCAAGACGCCGCTCGAAGTCAAGAAGGATTCGAAAAACGACGAGCCATTGGAAGACAACCTGGCCGCGAACCGCGGGCGCTACCAGAATGCCAAGACCAATGCCAAGGGCGAATTCAGCTTTGCCGATGTGCCCGGCGGCAAATACTTCGTCTACGTCGAACCCGCCAACAGCAAGTACCTGCCTGGCGGCGACAAGTCGCGCATTGCCATGGGCACCGACGAACTGGGCGCCAAGCCGATGCTGATCAAGATCTCCGGCAACGTGCCGGCGAATGCCACCTACATCGGCAGTTCCGCCTGCATCGAATGCCACGAAGATCAAAAACACTTCACCGGTACCCTGCACCGTCTGGGCATCACGGTCGTCGGCAAGCAGAGCAAGCTGCAGGACTTCTCGAAATTTCCGGAGTTCAACAAGGGCCTGAACAAGTTGATGGCAGGCACCAAGTTCTGGTTCTCCGGCTATGACAAGGGCCGCAGCTTCGACAAGTACCTGATCACCACCAAGGCCCCGGCCGATGCGTCCAGCGTGAGCTTCACCGCCACCTTCTACAAGGATAGCGACGGCAAGCTCAAGTTCCGCACCGAGAACGCCAAGGATGCCAAGGACACGCCTCGCGTCTATCCGGTGGATGTGACCTACGGCGGTGGCGTGTTCAAGCAGCGCTACCTGTACCGCGTCGGTCCCGACCTGTTCCCCTTCGTCCAGTTCAACCAGAAGGGCGACGACTCCTTCGCCGACCGCGGCCGCAAGGTATGGCGCGACTATCATGGCGACTGGCTGTACAACGAAGGCACCAAGAAGCTGGCCGATCCCTCCCCGGCCAAGTCCTTCGACAAGGAATGCGCGTCCTGCCACTACAACGGCTATACGCTGACCAAGACGGCGGCCGGCGGCTACAAGGCAGGCTCGGCCAACGACCGTAACGGCGAACTGGACATCGACGGCGACGGCAAGCCCAACGAGATCAACATGGGCTGCGAAACCTGCCACGGTCCCGGCTCGGTTCATGACAAGGCGAAAGAGATCGACATGCCGTCCACCATCGTCAGCCCCAACAAGCTGGCGGCGGAGCGCGCATCCGCGATCTGCGTCCAGTGTCACAGCCGGCCGCAGGGCAACCTGAAGAACGACCAGCCGGTCAACACAGCGAACAAGATGATGCTGCCGGGCACCGCCCGCAACGTCTACCTCAAGGACTACACCACCCGCGAGGATGCCGCTCCGAAAGACTACTGGGCCGACGGACTGCATTCCAAGTCCCACCACCAGCAGGGCACGGACTTCATCAAGTCGTCCAAGCACCGCAACGGCAACCACTTGGTCGCCTGCGCCGACTGCCACGATACGCATGGCAATGGCAAGTTCGCGCATCAGTTGAAGGCCGATGCAAAGACGCCGGAATCCTGCACCAGTTGCCACAAGGACCGCACCGACATGAAGGCGCACCTTGCCGACAAGGCCAAGTGCACGGTGGATGCAGCCAAGATCACCTGTTCCGACTGCCACAACACCAAGACCATGCAGACCGGCGCCGGCTTCGGCAAGGGCCTGACGGGCAAGGACGGCAAGAACTACTGGATGAACGACATCACCTCGCACCTCTACGATGTCCCACGCAAGGACAACAAGGGCGTCAAGGGTGTCGCACCGGGCGCGGCCATGCCGATTCCCTACACCAAGCCTTGCGGTGCCGCCTGCCACGACACGAAGAATCTCTAGCAACGCGGCGTATCCCGTAGAATCCAACCGCCGGCGAGTCCGGCGGTTTTTTTTGTCGCTCATGGAAGCCAACAACAGCATCACCTTCTTCGACCGGCAGTTTCAGCAGCAGGTCCGCGACCGGGACTTCAAGCTCAATCGGTTCGAACTGGCTGCCCTGCCGCATCTGAAGGGACGCGTGCTTGACTTCGGTTGTGGCATGGGAAATCTGGCGATCGCAGCGGCGCAGCGCGGTTGTTCGGTCCTTGCGCTTGATGGCAGCGAAACCGCCATCCGCCACCTGCGGCAGCGTGCCCTTGACGAATCCCTGCGGGTCGAAGCCATCGAAGCCGAGCTGCGCAATCACGACGTTGGCGAGGACTTCGATTGCGTGGTCTCCATCGGACTGCTGATGTTCTTCGACTGCACTACGGCGTTGCGCGTCCTGTCGATGCTGCAGGCGCATGTGCGACCGGGCGGCATCGCGGCGATCAACGTCCTCATCGAAGGCACCACCTTCCTCGACATGTTCGAGCCCGACAACTACTGCCTGTTCTCGCGTGGCGAGATGGCAAGCCGCTTCGCCGGCTGGAACATCATCCACTCCGAATTCCGCGATTTCGACGCGCCCGGCCAGCGCATCAAGTCCTTCGCCACGCTGATCGCCCGGAGGCCTTGACATCGCGCTGCAATCATTTGATACAAAGTCGAGGCCTCGTGCCGTCAGCAGAATGCCGTCAGCGCCGTTACTTGGCTTGTGCGGCATCATGCCGATTTGACAGGAATACACGCTGTGAAAACCTCAAGCTCAATTTTGATCGCCGGATCCTTGTTTCTCTCTTTCGCCGTTCTGGCCCCGGTGCAGGCTGCGGTCGATGAAGTCGCCGCCCAGGCGCTCGCCAAGAAGAATGACTGCTTCAAGTGCCATGCGGTCGACAAGACCAAGAAGGGTCCCTCCTACAAGAAGATCGCCGCGAAGTACAAGGGCAAGGCCGACGGCGAAGAGAAGACCCTCAAGAACATGACCAGCGGCCCCAAGGTCAAGCTCGAAGACGGCACGGAAGAAGAGCACAAGATCATCGACACCAAGGATCCGAAGGAATTGAAGAATCTGGTGCAGTGGATACTTTCGCGCTGACGGCAGAACAGCCATTGGGCGGATGGTCGCCCTACCGGTTTTTCGGTATCACGAATACGGTGACTTCGGTATTTCCACGCCTCCTTGTATCGGCCACAATTTTGGCAAGGTGTGACCGGGATTTTTTGTACCGGAGAGCAAACCGGTTCCCGGTTCCGAAGTGGGAGGCATGTCATGCATTCTGTGTATTCCGGGGGCGCCGTCCGGCCACTCCCGGCTGATTCGTCCGCCAGCGACGATCAGAAACCGCCGGAAGGATCCATGCGGGTAAATCGGGAGCGGCGGGAGCACGTTGCCGTGGATGATCCGCAGCCCGAGGACCTTGTTCGACTGGGAACGCTGATCAGGGATCTCGTCAAAGCCAGGAACCGTTCGTCCGGCGCCGGAATCACGGCACGGGCGTTCTGCCTCAGTTGCCGCTGTCTCGATGCGACGCATGGGCAATGCTTGCGGCAGCCACTGGATGGTTGCCTGCTGCTGAAGCGGACCAGCCTGCGCATCGTGCATGCCCCGTTTACAGACGCGCTGATGTAGCCGGCCATCCTTTCAGGCAAACCAGCCGTGCAGAAACCACCCGCCGGGTGGACGCGGATCGCGAAAAATCCATAGCCAGCGGCCTTGGCTGTCGATGGCGATGAAGTAGTCGCGACGGGCATCGAGGCCGTCCCACCAGCCGGATTCAATGCGCTCCGGACCGGCAACCAGTGCCAGCGGGCCGGCCCGTTGCGGTCGGCCATGGCTTTCCCGCAAGGCTTCGGGCGACTCCACCAGCCACAGCGGGCGCGGCGGAGTCGACAGCGCCGATGCCTGAAGGGCCGACGGGTCGGAGCCTGCCCGACTTGCCAACTCGGGGCGATGGTCGGCATGGCAAGCCAGCCCCTGAACGGCTTGCGGTCCCAGGCGGGCAGCCAGCCGATCCATGAGATCGGCCAGCGCTTCGTGCCGTTGCCCGGCGCCATCGAACAGGGCATGGCTGCGCGCCTCGCGCGGCTCCGCTTCCCGTACGCACAGACGCAGGGCAAGCGCCGGCGCGGACAATGCCAGCGCATCCAGCCGTTCCTTGAGTACACGCTCGATGCGCGCGACTGCGTGCACCGGTGCGCTGAAGGCGAGCGGCACCGCAGTGACCACGCCATGGCCGTGATCGATCAGGCAGTCGATCTCGCGCACCGCCGCATTCCGTGCCGCCAGCCAGCCGGCGAGCGCCGCGATCAGGCGGCGCGCGGCGAACAGCAGCACCGGCGCGGCCTCGACCGGCGCCGGCAGTTCCAGCCCCTGCTCGAAGCGCTCGGGAAACACGAACCACGGCTGCGGGTCGGCCACCTCGCCCAGGGCGCGTGCCAGATCGATGACAAATGGTTTGCCGAGGCGCGCGCCGAGACTGGCGCGCGGCAGGGCCAGCACATCGCCGAGGCGGCGCAGGCCGAAGCCTTCGATACGCCGCGCCAGCGGCGGCGCCAGTTCCAGTGCGGCTATCGGCACCGCCGTCAGCGCGGCGCGCGTGGCCGGCAGATCGGGGTAGATCGCCTCATTGGCCTCACTGGTACCGGACCGCGCCAGCCACAACGCAGCCAGCGGTGTAGCCGCCACCGCCAGTTGCACGCCGACATCCATGACGAGCAGATCTTCGCGCACCTGGCGCAGCAGCGCCGACAGGCCGCCGAACAGGCGCAGGCTGCCGGCAATTTCAAGGCGCAGCGCATCCGCTGCGAGATTGACCTGCGGCGTGAAGCGCCCGGCCCAGCACGCTAGCGCAGGGGTGGGAAATGCCGTCCCGGGGACAAGCGAAGCATCAGGCGGCGACGCGGTTTCGTCGTCGGATGTCGCTCGCGTCGGGCGATACAGTGCCAGCCACAGCATGGGAAAAACCGTGCGAGAAACCCGCGGGCCGCGCGATGTCGAGCAGGATGGCCTGCCGGGCAGGCGGCCCGCGCCGCTTGAAAATATCCACGCGCAATTGCCTGCCCGCGCCGTGCAGTTGCAGGCGCAGGGGTGCGGGAGAAGCCTCGGCCGCCAGTCGCGCGGGGCGGAAGCAAAACGCCCCGCCGCCGCCCTCGCCCGCCGCCATGTGCAGGCGGCGCAGACTGTTGGCGGGCAGGCATCCGCGAAACAGGGCATCGAGCCAGAGCAGCGTGGCCGCCACGCCGCCGCAGCGCAGGGCTTCGACCCCGGCCCACAGCGCGTCGCGCGGCCGGCGCGGAAACACCAGGCGCAGGCAGTCGAGACGAATTCCGGCAGCAGCCCAGGCCGGCGCATGGACGCAGTACGGCGGCGCGACCAGCACCACCATCCGGCCGGCAGTCGTCAGCGCCGCCAGCGCAGGCAGCAGGAGGCCGAGCTCGCCGATTCCCTCGCGTTCTGCCAGCAGTTCGGTCAAGGCCCCGCGCGGCCAGCCGCCGCCGGGCAGTTCGGCGTCGAGTCGGGCAAAGCCGGTGGCAAAAGTCGGCGCTGGCGCTACGGCGAAAGCATCGCCGCGCCGGATGTCGGAGCGCTCGAGTAGTTGGACCAGTGAAGAATTCATACTAAAAACCAGTTAGCCACAGAGGGCACAGAGAACACAGAGGAAAAGCGATAAAACGTAACTGAAGTTTCCGGCAAACATCCCGGATTTCTCGTTTCGCGATGGGGTTCTCTGTGATCTCTGTGCCCTCTGTGGCTGAATTGGGTTTACAAGGTCCGGCCGTCCCGGATCAAACCGACCGCGACGCCTTCGATGGTCAGCGGCTCCTTGCGCGTATTGACCAGGATCGGAGCGAAGTCGCGGTTCTCGGCGATCAGTTCGACCATGCTGCCGCGCCGCTTGAAGCGCTTGACGGTGACTTCGTCGCCCAGCCGGGCGATGACGATCTGACCATTCACCGCTTCGGCGGTGCGATGCACGGCGAGCAGGTCGCCATCGAGGATGCCGGCCTCGATCATCGACAGGCCGCGCACGCGCAGCAGGAAATCGGCGCGCGGCGTGAATAGCGCGGGGTCGATGCGGATGTTGCCGAGGCGATTTTCGATCGCCAGCAGCGGACTGCCGGCGGCGACCGTGCCGATCAGCGGCAGGCCGAGCTGTTCCACCAGCCGGATGCCGCGCGCGAAACCGGGCTCGAGTATGATCGCGCCCTTTTTTGCCAGCGCCTTCAAATGATCTTCGGCGGCATTGGGCGAGGCAAAGCCGAAGGCACCGGCAATCTCCGCGCGCGTCGGCGGCACGCTGAAGACTTCCATGCTGTTGCGGATGAAATCGAGAATTTCCCGCTGGCGGGGAGTGAGATCGTCGGCCATAATCATGCTCCGTTGACTGTCTATCCATATGGGCTATCCACTTAGCTCCACTTAGCTCCACTTGAGCTAGAATGCGCTGGATGGACATCCAGATACTACCGCCAATTTCCGGAAAAGACT
>Ga0154359_1021_pt2 | contig 14089 bp, 8 predicted proteins | sample RifGroA2_FD_115887 | JGI IMG/M metagenome (GOLD analysis project Ga0154359, IMG submission 115887) | Rhodocyclales bacterium GWA2_65_20
AGGCGTCGCCCTCGCCGGCGAACATGCGCGTCGGGTCTTCGCCGTCCTCGTCGCCCCGGCGCTTGAAGGCGAAGACGCCGGCGGTGAAGGGGAAGGAGCCGGGCACGTTCTCGCGCATCAGGAATTTCAGCAGTTCGCCCTCGTCCTCGTAGTGCGGCAGCACCACCTTGCGCAGCTTGGTGCCGGACAGCGATTCGGTGACGAGCCGGGTGCGGATTTCCTCGTCGCGGATTTTCACGACGTATTCGTCGCCGGCGTAGGCCTTCCTCATGTCGGGCCACTGGGCGAGCAGCTTCTTCGCCTGCGGCAGGAGTTGGCCGTCCTTCCAGGCGATCAGTGTGTCGAAGTCCTTGGCATCCTTGCCGCAAGCCTTGAAGATCGCCGCGGCGGTCCGCAGCGACTGACTTTCGCGCGCAACGACGGCCTGCTCGGCGACGAGCTTGTGGTAGGCGCGCACGGTGTCGGCGATCTCGGCCAGGTAGCGCGTGCGCTCGGCGGGCACCACGGCGCGGCCGGGCGACGAGTGCCTGACGGCCACCCGCGGCAGCTTGCCGGGCTGCAGCTTCAGGCCGTGTCCGGCGAGCGCGGCCGCCAGCGCCTGGTAGAGCGCGGTGACGCCGTCGTCGTTGAAGCGCGCCGCCGTGGTGCCGAACACCGGCATGTCCTCGGGCTTTTCGTCGAAGCGCTGGCGGTTCCTTTGATACTGTTTGCGCACGTCGCGCAGCGCGTCGGCGGCGCCCCGGCGGTCGAACTTGTTGATGGCGACGAAGTCGGCGAAGTCGAGCATGTCGATCTTCTCCAGCTGCGAGGCCGCACCGAATTCCGGCGTCATCACGTAGAGCGGGACATCGACGTGCGGCACGATGGCGGCGGCGCCCTGGCCGATGCCCGAGGTCTCGACGACGACGAGGTCGAAGCCGGCCACCTTGCAGGCGGCGATGACCTCCGGCAGCGCGGCGGAAATCTCGCTGCCGGTGTCGCGCGTCGCCAGCGAGCGCATGAAGATGTTGGCGCGCTTGCCGACCGCGTCGATCGCGTTCATGCGGATGCGGTCGCCGAGCAGCGCGCCGCCGCTGCGCCTGCGCGAGGGGTCGATGGCGACGATGGCGATGTTCAGGCGGTCGTCCTGGTCGAGGCGGAAGCGGCGGATCAGCTCGTCGGCCAGCGAGGACTTGCCGGCGCCGCCGGTGCCGGTGATACCCAGCGTCGGCACCGCCGTCCTGGCCGCCTGCTCCAGCAACTGCCGGCGCGCCTGGTCGGGCCATGCGCCGTTTTCGAGCGCCGTGATGATGCGCGCGAGGTTACGTAACTGAGCGCGGCGGTCGCCCTGTTCGAGCGCCGCCGTATCCTGCGGCGCCAGCGGCGACAAGTCGCGGTCGGCGCGCGCCACCATGTCGTCAATCATGCCCTGCAGGCCCATCGTCTGGCCGTCGGCGACCGAGTAGACATGAGCGACGCCGTAGTCGTGCAACTCCGCAATTTCGTGCGGCACGATGACGCCGCCGCCGCCGCCGAAGACCTGGATGTCCGCGCCGCCGCGTTGCCGCAGCAGATCGAGCATGTACTTGAAGAACTCGATATGGCCGCCCTGGTAGGAAGACACGGCGATGCCCTGCACGTCCTCCTGCAGCGCAGCAGCGACGATCTCTTCGACCGAACGGTTGTGGCCGAGGTGGATCACCTCGACGCCCGTGCCCTGGAGCATGCGGCGCATGATGCTTATGGATGCGTCATGACCGTCGAAGAGCGCGGCGGCGGTGACGAAACGCAGCTTGTGCGCTGGCCGGTAGCGGCCGGGGGGGGCGGCCGCATGCGGCGCGGCGGGATCGGTCATGGCAATGGCTCCGGGCGGGCGTTCCATGCTTCCATGTTAGGCGAGATGCACAGCGCCGTCATGGCGCCGGGGCTCATGCTTTGCATATTTCGCCCTGCGCCGGGCGGCCGCAGGATCAGACGGCCACCCGGCGCAGCCGCAGGGCGTTGCCGACCACCGAGACGGAGCTGAAACTCATGGCCAGTGCCGCGACCATCGGCGACAGCAGCAGCCCGGTGAAGGGGTAGAGCAGCCCGGCCGCCAGCGGCACGCCGAGGGCGTTATAGACGAAGGCGAAGCCCAGGTTCTGGCGCATGTTGCGCACCGTCGCCAGCGACAGTCGCCGCGCGGCGGCGATGGCGCGCAGGTCGCCCTTGACCAGGGTGACGTGGGCGCTGCTCATCGCGACATCGGTGCCGGTGCCCATGGCGATGCCGACGTGGGCGCGGGCGAGCGCCGGGGCGTCGTTGATGCCGTCGCCGGCCATGGCGACGATGCGGCCCTCGTTTTGCAGGCGGGCGACCAGTTCGTCCTTGTCGCGCGGCTTGACCTCCCCATGGATCTCGTCGATGCCGAGGCGCCGGCCCACCGCCAGGGCCGTGGTGAGGCCGTCGCCGGTGGCCATGACGATGCGCATGCCGCTGGCGCGCAGCGTCTCGATCGCCGCCGCGCTGGTGGCCTTGACCGGGTCGGAGACGGCGACGAGACCCGCCGCCTGCCCGGCCACCGCCAGGACCATGACGCTGGCGCCCTCGCGGCGCAGGGCCTCCGCCGCCGGCCCGAGCGGCTGCCAGGCGACACTTGCCTCGTCCATCAGCACCGTGTTGCCCAGAACCACGGGCTGGCCATCGACGCCGCCGCGCACGCCGATGCCCGAGGCGGACTCGAAGGCTTCCGGCGTGGCCAGCGGTAGGTTCCGCCGCCGCGCTTCGGCGACGATGGCCTGGGCCAGCGGATGTTCGCTGCCCTGGTCGAGACTGGCGGCAACGCGCAGCACCTCGTCCTCGGTCCAGTCTGCGGCGGCGACCACGCCGTGGAAGGCCGGCCGGCCTTCGGTGAGCGTGCCGGTCTTGTCCACGATCAGCGTATCCACCCGGCACAGGGATTCGATGGCTGCGGCGTCCCGGAACAGCACGCCCTGGGTCGCCGCCTTGCCGGTGGCGACCATCACCGACATCGGCGTCGCCAGCCCCAGGGCGCAGGGGCAGGCGATGATCAGCACCGCCACGGCGTTGATAAGGCCGTAAGCCCAGCTCGGCTGCGGGCCGAACCAGCCCCAGCCGAGCAGCGTCAGCAGCGCAACGACCACCACCGCGATCACGAACCAGCCGGCGACCTCGTCGGCCATGCGCTGCATCGGCGCCCGCGAGCGTTGGGCCTGGGCCACCATCTGCACGATCTGGGCCAGCACCGTCTGCGCGCCGACCTTCTCGGCCCGCATGACCAGCGCGCCGCTGGTATTCAACGTCGCGCCGATGAGATTGTCGCCCGGCACCTTGCTCACGGGTATCGGCTCGCCGGTGAGCATCGATTCATCCACCGCGCTGGCGCCCTCGAGCACGGTGCCGTCCACCGGCACCTTCTCGCCCGGCCGCACCCGCAGCCGGTCGCCGGGATGGACGTGGGCGAGCGGGACGTCTTCCTCGCCGCCGTCGTCGCGCAGCCGCCGCGCCGTCTTCGGCGCCAGGCCCAGCAGGGCGCGGATCGCGGCGCCGGTCTCGGAGCGGGCGCGCAGTTCCATGACCTGGCCGAACAGGGTCAGGGAGATGATGACGGCGGCCGCCTCGAAATAAACCGCGACCTGGCCGCCGTGGCGGAAGGAGGCGGGGAAGACGCCGGGAGCCAGCGCGGCCACGGCGCTGTAGCCGTAGGCGGCGGCCACGCCCAGCCCGATCAGGGTCCACATGTTGGGGCTGCGGCGGGCGACCGACTGCACGCCGCGGACGAAGAAAGGCCAGCCGGCCCAGAGCACGACGGGACTCGCGAGCAGCAGCTCGGCCAGCGGCTGCGCCGAGCCGAGCGAGGGGGCGAAGGCGTCGCCGGACATGGCGATGACGGCGACCAGCACCGTCAGCGGCAGGGTCCGGCGGAAGCGGCGCCGGAAATCGGCCAGTTCCGCGTCTTCGCCCGCCGCGGCTTGCGGCAGCACCGGCTCCAGCGCCATGCCGCACTTGGGGCAGGCGCCGGGGCCGCTCTGCCTCACCTCGGGGTGCATCGGGCAGGTGTATTCGCCGTCCGCGGGCGGTTCCGCCGCAGCCGGCGCCAGAGCCAGGTAGCGGGCCGGCTCGGCCGCGAACTTCGCGGCGCACTTGGCGCTGCAGAAACGGTACTCCCTCCATTTATGCACGGCGCGGTGGGGCGAAGCGGGCTTCACCGTCATGCCGCAGACGGGATCCCGTTCCGCATCGCCGGCGGGAGCGGCGGCGTGCCGCTCGTGGCTCATGCCGTCCGCCTTGCTGCCGCTGCGCCGCAGGCGCCTACTTGGCCGGCGCGGCCTGGGGCTTGGCCATCTGCTCCATCATCATCTGCATCATGTCCATGCGCTTTTCCATCTGCCGCATGCGCTCCATCGTGGCCTCGTGCTCGGCGCCTTCGCCCCCCTGGCTCATCATGCCGCCGCCCATCATGCCGCCTTTGCCCATCATCATGCCGCCCTTGCCCATCATGCCCATGCCGCCCTGCTGCATCGGACAGCCCATGGCGGCGCCAGCCACCTGCTTGCCCATCATCATGTTCTCGCGCATGGTCTGCATGTGCTCGGCCATGGCCTTCTGGCGCTCCTCGTCGGTCTTGGCGCGGGCGACGCGATCGAGCTGGCCCTGCATCTTCTTCAGGTTGTCCTGCATCGCCTTCACCGGCGCCTTGGCTGCCGCGGCCGGCTTGTCCTGCGGCTTCTCGGGATGGTGGGCGTCTTCGCCATAGGCGGGAAAAGCCAGCGCCAGGGCGGCGGAAAGAACGGTCAAGGTTTTGTTCATGGTCGATCTCCTGATTGGGGCGTGCCGTCGCCGGCAAGCCGGTGGGGGAAAAATGCCGGCGTGCGCCGGCGGTAATCCTGGTATTCCAGGCCGAAGCGCGCCGCCACCTCAGCCTCCTCGCGCAGAGCCAGGCGCCGGTACATGAACACCAGCACCGGGAACATCGCCAGCGTCGGCAACGTGGGCCACTGGAGCAGGAAGCCGAACATGATCAGCACGAAGGCGGCGTACTGGGGATGACGCAAGCGGGCATAGGGTCCGGCGGTGGCCAGGCGCCCCGCCTTCTGTGCGGCGTAGAGCACCTTCCAGGCCACGGCGAGCAGCCAGAAGCCGCCGAATATGAAGACGTTGCTCGCCAGGTGGAAAGGTCCGGCATGGGGGTGGGCGCGCCAGCCGAACAAGACCTCCAGCAGGTGGCCGGAATCGTGGGCGAGGAAGTCGATGCCCGGGTAGCGGCTGCCGAGCCAGCCCGAGAGCAGGTAGATGGTCAGCGGGAAGCCGTACATCTCGGTGAACAGTGCCACCAGAAAGGCGGAGAAGGCGCCGAAGGAGCGCCAGTCCCGGGGGCTCTTCGGCCGGTAGAAGCTGAAGGCGAACAGGATGAACACCGCCGAGTTGATCGCCACCAGCGACCAGAGGCCGTAGCTGGGCAAGGGGGCGCTCATTGCCGCCCTCCGGGCGGAGGATGCGAGCAGCAGGCCGACACCGGCGCATCCGCGAGCTTCTGCTCGTTTTCCGCGCGCCAGGCGGCGAAGCGCCGCCACAGTGTCTTGAGCCATGCACGCATGACCGCCTCCTGACTTCTCTGCCGGACCCGGCAAGCCCGTTGCGCTACCACTATAGGCCGGCTTCCTGACAGCTCGCTGAACGCCTGATTACATCTTGGTCAGTCTCGGCGGCAACGGCGTCCGTCAGGGCGGCGCTCCGCCCTCCAACCCGCGCGCCAGCCGCCATTCCTTGACCAGGGCGTAGATCGCCGGAATCACCGCCAGGGTCAGGATCGTCGATGAGATCATGCCGCCGACCATCGGCGCGGCGATGCGGCTCATGACCTCGGAGCCGGTGCCGGTGCCCCACATGATCGGCAGCAGGCCGGCCATGATGGCCGTCACGGTCATCATCTTCGGCCGCACGCGCTCGACGGCGCCTTCCATGACGGCGGCGTAGAGATCGGCGGCCGTCGGCTTGCGGCCGGCGGCGGCGCATACGGTTTTCACCTCTTCCCAGGCATGGTCCAGGTAGATCAGCATCACCACCCCGGTCTCGGCGGCCACGCCGGCGAGCGCGATGAAGCCGACCGCGACGGCCACCGAAAGGTTGTAGCCGAGCCACCACATCAGCCAGACGCCGCCGACCAGGGCGAAGGGGACCGAGAGCATGACGATCAGCGTCTCGGTCAGGCGCTTGAAGTTGAGATAGAGCAGCAGGAAGATAGTCAGCAGCGTCACCGGAATGACGATTTTCATTTTCGCGATGGCCCGTTCCATGTATTCGAACTGGCCGCTCCAGGTGGCGTAGTAGCCGGGCGGAAACTTGACCTGCGCCGCCACCGCCTTCTTGGCGTCGGCGACATAGCCGCCGATGTCGCGGTCGCGGATGTCGATGAAGATATAGGCCGACAGCAGCGCGTTCTCGGTGCGTATGCCCGGCGCGCCCTTGGCGATCTGCACCTGCGCCAGTTGGCCGAGCGGCACCATCGCGGACGCCCCGCCCATCGCGCCATTGACCGGCACCAGCACCTCGCGCGCGATCTGCTGCGGATCGGAACGCAGTTCGCGCGGGTAACGCACGCCGACGCCGAAGCGCTCGCGCCCTTCCACGGTCGTGGTCACCATCTCGCCGCCGAGCGCCGTGCCGATCACGTCCAGCAAGTCGCCGACGGCCAGGCCGTAGCGGGCGAGCTGCTCGCGGTCGGGCTCGATGTTGAGGTAATAGCCGCCGGTGATGCGCTCGGCGAAAGCCGAGGTCGTGCCCGGCACGGTCTTGACCACGGCCTCGATCTGCTTGGCCAGCGTCTCCATCTCGCCGAGATCCTTGCCGAAGACCTTGATGCCGATCGGCGTGCGGATGCCGGTTGACAACATGTCGATGCGCGCCTTGATCGGCATGGTCCAGGAGTTGGCGACGCCCGGGAATTGCAGCGCCTTGTCGAGTTCGGCGATCAGCTTGTCGGTCGTCATGCCGGCGCGCCACTCGGCTTGCGGCTTGAGGTTGATGACGGTCTCGAACATCTCGGTCGGCGCCGGATCGGTCGCGGTGTTGGCGCGGCCGGCCTTGCCGTAGACGGAGGCCACTTCGGGAAAGCTCTTGATGATCTTGTTCTGCGTCTGTAGCAGCTCGGCGGCCTTGGTGATCGACATGCCGGGCAGCGAGGCCGGCATGTAGAACAGCGTGCCTTCGTTCAAGGTCGGCATGAACTCCGAGCCGAGCCGGGACGCCGGATAGATCGAGGCCGCCAGCATCGCCAGCGCAGCGACGATGGTCGTCTTCTTCCAGCGCATCACCCCGGTGATGATGGGCCGGTAGGCCCAGATCAGGAAGCGGTTCACCGGGTTCTTCGCCTCCGGCATGATCTTGCCGCGGATGAACAGCATCATCAGCACCGGCACCAGGGTCACGGAGAGCAGCGCCGCGCCGGCCATGGCGAAGGTCTTGGTGTAGGCGAGCGGCGAGAACAGCCGGCCCTCCTGGGCTTCGAGCGTAAAGACCGGCAGGAAGGAGACGGTGATGATCAGCAGGGAGAAGAACAGCGCCGGGCCGACCTCCTGGCAGGCGCGAAGGATGGCGCGCGCGCGCGCCACCCTCAAGGCCTTGTGGCCTCCCCCCGCCTCCGGCCCCTCCCCCTCCGGGGGCGAAGGTGGCGGTGCTTGGTCGAGACGTTCGAGGTGCTTGTGGGCGTTCTCGATCATGACGATGGCGGCGTCGATCATGGCGCCGATGGCGATGGCGATGCCGCCCAGGCTCATCAGGTTCGAGTTCATGCCGAGCAGGCGCATGGCGATGAAAGCGATCAGCACGCCGACCGGCAGCATCAGGATGGCAACCAGCGCGCTCCTGACGTGGAGCAGGAAGACGATGCAGACCAGCGCGACGATGATCGACTCCTCGGCCAGCGTTACCTTGAGGGTGTCGATGGCGCGGTGGATCAGTTCGGAACGGTCGTAGACGGTCTCGATGCTGACGCCCGCCGGCAGGCCGGAGGAGATTTCGGCGATCTTCTCCTTCAGGTTGTGGATGACCTCCAGCGCGTTCTGGCCGTAGCGCGCCATGGCGATGCCCGACACCACCTCGCCCTCGCCGTTGAGTTCGGTCAGGCCGCGGCGTTCATCCGGCGCCAGCTCGACGCGGGCGATGTCGCGGATCAGCACCGGCGTGCCCTTCTCGCTCTTCACCACCAGCATTTCGATGTCGGCCCTGCCGCGCAAATAGCCCTTGCCGCGCACCATGTACTCGGTCTCGGCCATTTCGATGACGCGGCCGCCGACGTCGCGGTTGGAGTCGCGGATCGCCTGCGCCACTTTCATCAGCGGCACACCGTAGGCGCGCAGCTTCCCCGGGTCGACCGTCACCTGGTAGGTCTGGACGAAGCCGCCGATGGAGGCGACCTCGGCGACGCCGTGGGCCTTGGTGAGCTGGTAGCGCACATACCAGTCCTGCAGCGTGCGCAGTTCGGCCAGCGTCTTGTCCTTGGCGAGCAGCGCGTACTGGTAGACCCAGCCGACGCCGGTGGCGTCGGGGCCGATCTGCGGCGTCACGCCCTTGGGCATGCGGCCGGAGGCGAAGTTCAGGTATTCGAGCACGCGCGAACGCGCCCAGTAGATGTCGGTGCCGTCCTCGAAAATGATGTAGACGAAGGAGGCGCCAAAGAAGGAAAAGCCGCGCACCACTTTCGACTTCGGCACCGACAGCATGGCCGTGGTCAGCGGATAGGTCACCTGGTCCTCGACCACCTGCGGCGCCTGGCCCGGATACTCGGTGTAGACGATGACCTGCACGTCCGAGAGGTCGGGCAGCGCGTCGATCGGGGTTTTCAGGACGGCGACGATGCCGCCGATGGTGACGAACAGCGTGGCGAGCAGAACCAGGAAGCGGTTGCGCGCCGACCAGTCGATGATGGTGGCCAGCATGGCTTATCCCGCCGGCCGCTCAGTGGCCGGCGTGGGCCGCCGGGCTTGCGGCGCCCGTGCCCTCGAGCCTGACGATCACCCACTCGCCGGGCTTGCGCTCGACGAAACTGAATTCGATCGCCGCGCCGGGCTTGAGCGAGCCTGCCAGCGCGGGATTGGCCAGCGCGAAATCCATCGTCATGCCGGGCCACTTCAGGCTCGCCACCGGGCCATGCGTGACCGTCACCGTGCCGGCCTTGAGGTCGACGGCGTCGAGCGTGCCCGTGGCGCGATGATCGACGGCGGACGGCCTGGCCGTAGCGTGGCCCTCGTGTCCGCCCGCCGTGCCGCTGCCGAAACCGCCGACGGCGGCCTTCAGGTTGCTTTCGGCGTCGATCAGGAAATTGGCGGCGACCACCACCGGCTCGCCGTCCTTGACGCCGTCCAGCACCTCGACGTAGTCGTCGCTGCGCGCGCCGAGCCTGACTTCGCGCGGCTCGTAGCGGCCCGCCGCGGCCTGGATCAGCACGATGCGGCGCGTGCCGCTGTCGATGACCGCCGAGACGGGCACGGTGACGACCTCGCGCTTGGCGCCGACCGGCAGTTCCACTTGGGCGAACATGCCCGGCTTGAGCAGTTGTCCGGGGTTGGCGAGTTCGATGCGGACCGGGACGGTGCGCGTCTCGGCCGTCAGCTGGGGATAGACGTAGGTGATGGCGCCGGCGAAGGTCTTGCCGGGGTAGGCGTTGATCGTGACCTTAGCCGTGGCGCCGGCCTTCACCATGCCGATGTCCTGCTCGAAAACGTCTGCAACGACCCACACCGCCGACAGGTCGGCGACCTGGTAGAGCGCCTCGCCCGCCATGAAGCGCATGCCTTGCACGGCTTTCTTCTCGGTGACGATGCCGGCAACCGGCGAGCGGAAAGTCAGTGTGCGGCGGGTTTCGCCGGACTTGGCCAAGGCCTTGACCTGCTCCTCCGAGATGTCCCAGTTCTTCAGGCGCGTCAGGCTTGCCTCGGCCAGTTGCCGCATGCTCGCCTGGGCATCAAGGCCGGCCTCCTTGAGCGCGTCGACGCCCTGCGCGGCGATCGCGTATTCGCGCTGGGCGGAGACGAGTTCGGGGCTGTAGACCTCGAACAGCGGCTGGCCCTTGGCCACCGGCTGGCCGGTGGCATTGACGTGCAGGCGTTCGACATAGCCCTCGAACTTCGGCGAAATGGCGTAAATCCGGCGTTCGTCCGGCTCGATGCGGCCGGCGGCGCGGACGATTTTGTCGAGCACACGCAGGCTGGCGGTCTCGGTCCGGACGCCGAGCTTCTGCACCTTCTCGGTGCTGATCCTAACCTGGTTGGCGGCGGCCGGTTCATCGTCCGTCTCGCCTTCATAGACCGCGATGTAGTCCATGCCCATCGGATCCTTCTTCGGCTCTAGCGAGGTGTCCGGCAAGCCCATCGGGTTGCGGTAGTAGAGCAGCTTGCGTTCGGCCTTGGCTGGCGCTGTGGCGGGCGCGGGCACCGTCGCGGCCGACGGCGTGCCGTTCGCACCGCCGCCATGGCTGCCGGCCCAGTAACCCCCGGCCGTTCCCAGCGCCGCGAGCAGCAGCGCGCCGGCCAATCGCATTCCCTGGCTCATCCCACGGGGATTCCCTTCGTTCATCCCGCTGGGATTTCTTTCAGTCATAGGTCTTCCCCTATCAGTCTTTCGATTTCGGCCAGGCGTATCTGCTGCTCGGCCTGCGTCTTGATGATGTCCTGCTTCGCCTTGCGAATCTGGCGCTGCGCGTCGAGCAGCGTGGCGAAATCCAGCTTGCCGGTCTCATAGCCCGCGAGCGCCGCCTGGAAAGTGAGTTCGGACTGCGGCAACAGGCTTGTTTGCGCCAGTTGCTCCAGGCGCCGCGCGGCGTCGATGGCGGAGAGGTTCTCGGCGAGGTCGGCCAACAACAGGTTGGCGGTCGACTCCTTGCGCGCCCGCGCCGCGTCTAGCATCTTTTCGGCCTCGCGCTCCTGGCTGCGGCGGCTTTCCTGTTGCAGCGGGATGTTGAGTTCGACCATCAATTCCCACTCATTCACGCGATTGCGCGTCTGCATCGGCGAGACGCCGACGGTGAAGTCGGGATAGCGGTTGCGGTAGGTCAGGTCGCGGTTCTTCTCCGCCGCGCGGATCTTGGCATCGTCGCTGAAGAGCTGCGGATTCTTTCCGCGCAGGCGATCTTCCAATGCCGCGTAGTCGAGTTTGGCGGCAGCTGGCAGCGGTCGCTGGCGCTCCGGTTCTGCCAGGCCCGACTGGGCGGGGCGCGCCAGCAGGGCGTTGAGACGGGATCGCGCATGGTGGTGCTCGGTCTCCATCTGGATCAGTTCGTTTCGCATCGCGGTGCGTTCCACCTGGACGCGAATCGCATCCTGCTGCGGCACCAGCCCGCCGGCATAGCGCGCCTGGGTGATGCCCTCGATGCGGTCGATCAGGTCGATGACTTCCCGGGTCAGCCGGATCAGCCGCGCCACGGCGAAATACTGGGCAAACGAGGTCTTGATGCGTGCCGCCTGTTCCGTCCAGGTGACGCCGGCCTTGCCCTTTGCCGCCTCGGCCTCGGCTGCGGCCGCTTCGCGCCTGAGGTCGCGCTTGCCCCAGAACGGCAGCGGCTGCATCAGGGTGTATTTGGTGCCGCCGACCCGGCTCGGGAGTACATTGGGGCTGGCGTCGGAGCCGAAATTGGTGACGTTCTGCAATTCCGTGCGCAACACCGGGTCGGGCAGCGCACCGGCCGGATAGACGCGCTCCCCGGCCGCTTCGGCTTCCAGTCGCATGGCGGCGAATTCCGGGTTTCGCGCCTTGGCGTAATCGAGCAGGCTTTCGACCGTCTTGCCCAAGGCGCCTTCCTGCGCCTGCGCGGGTGCCGCCGCGCCGAGGACCAGCAGCAGGACAAACGCCGGTGCGGGAATCATGCCTCGCATACGACCTCCCAGGGGGAATACAAGAAGCCCATTCTGCCTTATCCGGTGTCGCGGCGTGGCGCTACTTACCCAGCCGGCGCAGCAGACAATCCGGACATGACAAGCAGGATAATGGTATCCGATCTCCGGGTGCGCATTTTATTTCGCGTGCTCAAGATGAACGATGGTGAAAGCGCTGTTCACCTTGTCTGCCATGAAACGCACCTTGTCGCCGTCCTTCATCTGATCGAGCCAGGCCGCATCCTTGACGCGAAACACCATGGTCATGGCCTTCATGTTGAACTTCGTCATAGGGCCATGCGCGAGGGTGACTTTCCCGCCAGCCTTGTCCACCTTCTTGACGACGCCTTCGACCATCTGGGCTTCGGCCGGCGCTTGGGCGTGCATGGCGCCGTGGCCGTCGTGATCGGCGGCGCTAGCGGGTGCGGAAAGAGTGGCGGCAAGGGCGATGCAGGTGGCGGCGATAACAGCTTTCATGATGTTCTCCGGTTGGGTTGCGTATTGGACAAAAATTTGCGTCACGGCATACTTTAAACAGACTACTCCGACAGAAAACTGACCGGCAAGTTACGTTTCCGCAATCTCGCGGCCGGCAAATCAGAATCGCATCTCCATGTCGTGCGCCATCAGCCACAGGTTCATCGCCGTGATGGCGCCGACGAATACCAGCATCGGCAGCAGGCGCCAGCCCCGCAACGCGGTACCGCCGGCCAGCTTGTCCCGGCCGCGGTGGCGAATGATCTGCACCGCCAGCCAGAACCCGAGCACCACCAGTCCGGCCTGCAGGGTGAACATGAGCTCGTCCGGAAACAGCGGATCCATCATCTGGTTGTGCCGGTCGCTGGGCGAAAGGGCGGCAAGCCCGGTGCCGAGCGGATTGAGCACCATGGCGATGACATTGACGCTTTCGCGCGACAGGTGATCGAGGTTGTGGGCCAGGTGATAGCCGAAGGCCAGCGGCAACGCGGCGAACGAGAACGTCGCAAAAAGCTCCTTGTAGGATGTCTTGCCGCGATCGCCGAAATAGGTCAGTGCGACGGTCGCGGCATAGATCAGCACCGGCAGGAAGAAACTGGCGAACATGGCCAGGGTGAAACTCGCCAGGGGCTTGCCGGTTTCGCCGATGGCGCCGGCGATCGCCAGCACCCATTCGCTCCAGAAAGGCATCATGGTGAGGCCGTGGAACGTGGTGATTCCCAGCAGCAGCAGCATGAACCATGCGCCGTCGAGCTGCGGCCTGGCCTGGTCCTGGTCTATGGCTTCGCTGCCCAGCGGGCGCAAGCGCCATGAGACATTCTTGTGCGGGCAACTTTGCATGCAGTTGCCGCACGACAGGCAGTTCGTGTTCTGGCTGAAACGGCCCACGACCAGGCTGGTCGGGCAGGGCTCGATGTCCTTTGAACCGTGGTAACACTCGAGCGTTTTGCAGGTGGCGCACGTATCCTGATTCACGGGCCGTACCGATATCGGCGCAAGACGCGCATAGAAGCCCAGCGTCCGTCCCACCGGGCAGGCATAGCGGCAAAAAGCCTTGCGCTCGAAAACCAGCAGGTAGCCTATGGAAAGAACCAGCATCGCCAGCGCCATCAACGCGGTGGCAAAAGGCTTGGCGGTCACGCCGATGCCAACTTCCAGCCATGCCAGGCCGACGAACAGCAGCAGCGCAAGCCAGACGTTTTGCAGATAGCGCGGCACTTTGCCTTGCAGTCCCGGATGCGGACTGGCCCGCCGCCACAAGCGCAGCCGCACGATCCAGTTGGAGAGCGTATCCCACGGACAAATGGCGCACCAGACCGTGCCAAGAAACAGCACCGACACGACCACCAGCGGCCACCACAGGTTCCATACGAAAGTCGTGGCCAGATTGCGCTCGGGAAAGGGCGTGCCGAACAAACCGGCGTAGACGACGAGCAGAAATCCCGCGACCGAGACCAGCTTGACCGCAAGCAGCGGATAGGGACCGTCGTTGAGGAAACGAATGAATCGGCCGATCAGCGGCAGGGTCGCCAGATTGAAGCTGCGAAGCGGCACTGCCGACGGCAAGCGGGCGAGCAGGGCCCACAGCGCAATGACGAAAACCGCAATCGAGGTGCCGACGATCCAGGGCTCGGGGACGCCGGGGTGCAGCATGACATTGACTTCGTCCGCGGCGTGTCCGGCCGGGTCCGCACCGACAGCGGTCTCGCCGCCGATGCCGGCTGCGGCGGGCGGCGTCGCGGCGGGCGCAGCGGTGCCGGCCGGAT
>Ga0154359_1212_pt1 | contig 13912 bp, 14 predicted proteins | sample RifGroA2_FD_115887 | JGI IMG/M metagenome (GOLD analysis project Ga0154359, IMG submission 115887) | Rhodocyclales bacterium GWA2_65_20
GGTCGACGCGGTTTCCGAGGTGCTGGAGATTCCCGGCACCGAGATCGAGCCTGCCCCCGCCTTCGGCGCCAAGATCCGCGCCGACTTCATCGCCGGCATGGGCAAGGTCAACAGCAAGTTCGTCATCATCCTCGACATCATGCGCGTGCTCTCGGTCGAGGAAATGGCCGCCGTTGCCAATGTCGGCGGCCAGGCCGGCAACGAGCCCGCGCCGGCCGGCGCCGCCTGATACCTTCACATTTCTCGCAAAAAAATACATAAGGATAACAACGTGAAACGACATCCCGCCATAGTTGCCGGCCTGCTGTTCGCGGCGGCCTCCCCCGCCGCCTTCGCTTTCCAGCCGCTGATCACCGACGACACCGGCACGCAGGGGACGGCAGGAAACCAGATCGAATTTGCGGTCAATGCAGATCGGGCAAGTTCGGCCGGCGACACCACCAAGACCCGCACGCTGCCTCTGGTCTACACGCGCGGCCTCGGCGACGCGCTCGATGTCTATGTCGCGGCGAGCCGCATCCGCATCCGCTCCACCGTCCCGGGCGCCGATGCCAGCGGCAGCGGCAATCCGGCGCTGGGGGCGAAGTGGCGCTTCTACGAAAACGAAGAGAGCAAGACCAGCCTCGGACTGAAACCGGAGCTACGCCTGCCGGTCAGCGCCGCCAAGGAAACCGCAGGCCTCGGTACGGGCCGCAGTTCCTACGGACTGACGCTGATCCTGACCCAGGAAGTCCCCTTCGGCGCCGTTCATGCCAACCTCGCCGCGGGCCGCAACCGCTTCCGCGACACCGCGGCCAACCCCGATGCATCGACCACGCACGTCTCGATCGCTCCCGTCTGGGATGTCGCCGCGGAATGGAAGCTGGCCCTGGATGTCGGCAGCGACACGGAAACGGCCGGCGGCAGCAAGACACGGTCGAACTACACCGAAATCGGCGCGATCTTCTCGCCCGGCAAGGATATCGACTTCGCGCTCGGCGTCGTCCGCCGCAGCGACAACGCCAATCCGGGCACGACGACGAATTCCGCGACAGCCGGCGTCACCTGGCGCTTCAAGTGAGCGGCATGCCGCGCATGCCGGCACGGTTCGCAGCGGCGGCATAAGGTTCATCGCGTACGGCATCGCCCGGCGGACCGGGCCAGCCCGGAATTGCGGCGGTCGGGACTTGCCCTTCGAGTAGAATCCGGATGCCGCAACGCAGGTTTCGCCCATGATCGCACAAGACATCAGCAACGCCGAGTTCGCCCAGTTCCAGCGACTCATCTACCAGATCGCCGGCATCAGCCTCGCCGATTCCAAGAAGGTGCTGCTCGTCGGCCGCCTCGGCAAACGGCTCAGGGCTCACGGCCTGTCGTCCTATGCCGAGTACTTCAAGCTGATTTCCGGCGGCCAGGATCCGGCCGAACTCCAGATGATGGTCGAGCTGCTGACGACCAACGAAACCTACTTCTTCCGCGAGGAAAAGCACTTCGACTTCCTCGCCGACCACATCGCCGCCAAACATCCGCCGGGCAGCAGTCTCGACATCTGGAGCGCAGCCGCCTCCACGGGCGAGGAAATCTATACCATAAGCATGACGCTGGCCGACACGCTCGGCATCAACGGCACCTGGTCGGTGATGGGTTCCGACATCAACACCCAAGTGCTGGAGCTGGCGCGCAGCGGGCACTACCCGATGGAGAAGGCGCGCGGCCTGCCGCCGGAATATCTGCGCAAGTACTGCCTCAAGGGCGTGCGCCAGCACGAAGGCACCTTCCTGATCGCGCCGGAACTGCGCCGCCACACGCGCTTCATGCAGGTGAACCTCAACCAGCCGCTGCCGGCCGCCGTCGGCAAGTTCCATGTCATCTTCCTGCGCAACGTCATGATCTATTTCGACAACGACACCAAGCGCCAGGTGGTGGATCGCCTCACCAACCAGCTGCATCCGGGCGGCTGGTTCATCGTCGGCCATTCCGAATCGCTGAACAACCTCAGCGACCGGCTGAAGCCCGTGCAGCCGACGATTTACCGCCTGCCGTGAGCACGATCCGGCAACTCCACCTCGCCCCCGGCGGCTTCCACTTCGGCGCGGCGCCGCTGCACCTGAGCACCTTGCTGGGTTCCTGCGTCACGGTAACGCTCTGGCACCCGCGGCGCCATATCGGCGGCATGTGCCATATCCAGTTCCCGCGGCGCACCACTCATGCCGCCGCCCTCGACGGCCGTTATGCCGAAGACGCGTTCGCCCTCTTCGACCAGGCCCTGGAACGCCACGGCACCTGCGCCCACGAATACATAACCAAACTCTTCGGCGGCGGCAACATGTTTCCCGGCACCGGCGCCAGCACCATCGACGTCGGCAACAAGAATCTGGCGGCGGCGCGCCGGCAGCTCGCCGCACGCCACCTCAAACCCGCCGTCGAACATGTCGGCGGCGCCGGCCATCGCAAACTGATTTTCGACCTGGCCAGCGGCGATGTCTGGCTGGCCTTCTCCAATCTCGAACCGCTAAAGGAAACGGCAAGTGGCTGACAAAATCAAAGTCATGGTGGTGGACGACTCGGCCGTGGTGCGCCAGGTGGTGACGCAGGCCATCGCCAGCGACCCGGGCATCGAGGTCATCGCCACCGCCCAGGATCCGCTGTTCGCCATCGAGAAAATGAAAACCAACTGGCCCGACGTGCTGGTGGTCGATATCGAGATGCCGCGCATGGACGGCCTGACCTTCCTCAAGAAGATCATGGCCGAACATCCGACGCCGGTCATCATCTGTTCCTCGCTCGCCGAGAAGGGCGCGCAGGTGACGATGGAAGCGCTCGCCGCAGGCGCCTTCACCATCATCACCAAGCCGAAGATGGGCGTGAAGGACTTTCTCCAGGATTCGGCCAACGACATCGTCGCGGCCATCAAGTCCGCGGCACGCGCCAACATGGGCGCCGTACGCCGCATGACGACAACTGCCGCCGCCGCGCCGGCGACGCCGATGCCGAAGCTCTCCGCCGACGCCATGCTGGCCAGCCAGCACACGGGCGCCAGCATGTACGGCACTACCGACCGCCTGATCGCCATCGGCACCTCGACCGGCGGCACCCAGGCGCTCGAAGCCGTGCTGACGCGGCTGCCCGCCGTCTGTCCGGGCATCGTCATCGTCCAGCACATGCCGGAAAAATTCACGGCCCTGTTCGCCGAGCGACTCAACGGCTTGTGCAAGTTGGAGGTGCGCGAGGCGCAGAACGGCGACCGCGTCATCCCCGGCCGCGCCCTGATCGCGCCGGGCGGCCGCCACATGATGCTCCGGCGCAGCGGCGCGCAGTACTACGTCGATGTCGCCGACGGCCCGCTGGTGAACCGCCACAAGCCCTCGGTCGACGTGCTGTTCCGCTCGGTGGCGCAGGTCGCCGGCAAGAATGCCCTCGGCATCATCATGACCGGCATGGGCGACGATGGCGCGCGCGGCATGAAGGAAATGCACGACGCCGGCGCACAGACGGTGGCCGAGGACGAGTCCACCTGCGTCGTTTTCGGCATGCCGAAGGAGGCGATCAAGTTCGGCGGCGTGGACAAGGTCGTGCCGCTCGACCGCATCCCGCAGGAAATCGTCGCCTACGGCGTTTGATCCAAAGCAACAAGCTTGAAATACGGAAAGACTATGCTTTAATCCTGTTGCAATGCAGCAGACTCAAGCTTGAAAAGGGGGATCGTCGATGCCTGAATCGCTTTCAACCGTAGTCGCTGCCGTCCTGGACAGGCACCGCCACGATGGCACGCGCCTGATGCAAATCCTGCGCGAGGTGCAGGAAGAACACGGCTGGCTGCCGCCGCAGGCGCTGACCGCCATCGCCGCCGCCGTCGGCTGGCCGCGCTGCCGCGTCGAAGGCACTGCCGACTTCTACAGCTTCTTCCACACTCGCCCGCAGGGCCAGTATCGCGTGCTGTGGAGCGACAACATCACCGACCGCATGCTCGGCAACACGGACCTGATGCAGGCCATGTGCCGCAAGCTCTGGCTCGAACCCGGCCGCGTCTCGGAAGACGGGCTGGTCAGCGTAGACACCACCTCCTGCACCGGCATGTGCGACCAGGGGCCTGCCATCCTCGTCAATTACCGCGCCGTCACGCGCATGACGCCGCAGCGCGTCGATGAGGTGGTGGAACTGATTCGCGGCCAGACGCCGGTCGCGCAGTGGCCGGCCGAGTTCTTCGCCATTGCCGACAACATCCGCCGCAAGGACATCCTGCTCGGCCACACGCTGGTGCCGGGCGAAGCGCTCGCCGCCGCGCTGGAGCGCGGCCCGCAGGCCATGCTCGACGAGGTCAAGGCCGCCAACCTGCGCGGCCGCGGCGGCGCCGGTTTCGGCACCGGGCTCAAATGGGAGGCCTGCCGCGACGCGGCAGGCGACGCGCACTACGTCGTCTGCAACGCCGACGAAGGCGAACCCGGCACCTTCAAGGACCGCGTGCTGCTCACGTCCTATGCCGACCTGGTGTTCGAGGGCATGACCATCGCCGGCCTCGCCGTCGGCGCCAGGAAAGGCCTGCTCTACCTGCGCGGCGAATACCGCTACCTGCTCGAACCGCTGGAAGCCGTGCTGGCGCGCCGCCGCCAGGACAAACTGCTCGGCGACGCCATCCTCGGCCTCGGTGGCGTCGATGGCGGCTTCGACTTCGACATCGAGATCCATCTCGGCGCCGGCGCCTATGTCTGCGGCGAGGAATCGGCGCTGATCGAATCGCTCGAAGGCAAGCCGGGGCGGCCGCGCATCCGCCCGCCCTTCCCCGTCACCAGCGGCTATCTCGGCCAGCCGACCACGGTCAACAACGTCGAGACCCTCGCCGCTTCCTGCCTCGTCGCCAAGCACGGCGGCGCCTGGTATGCCGGCTTCGGCACGGCGAAATCCGCCGGCACCAAGATCCTGTCGGTATCGGGCGACTGCGAGCGGCCGGGCATCTACGAGTATCCCTACGGCATCACGGTCGCGGAAGTGCTGGCCGACTGCGGGGCCGGCGACACGCAGGCGGTGCAGGTGTCCGGTCCGTCCGGCGTCTGCCTGTCCAGCGAGGAATTCGGCCGCCGCATCGCCTTCGAGGACATCCCGACCGCCGGCGCCTTCATGGTCTTCGACGCCACGCGCGACATGTTCGAGGTGGCGCAGAACTTCGCCCATTTCTTTGCCCACGAATCCTGCGGCTTCTGCACGCCCTGCCGCGTGGGAACCACGCTGGTGAAGAACATGATGGACAAGATCGCGAAGAACCACGGCTCGCCCTACGACATCGACGAACTGTTCAAGCTGCATCGCCTGATGCAGGGCGCCTCCCACTGCGGCCTGGGCAACTCGGCCTGCAATCCGATCTTCGACACGCTGAACAAGTTCCGCCCGGCCTACGAGCGGCGGCTGAAGTCGCTCGACTACGAGCCGGCCTTCGACCTCGACGGCGCGCTGTCGCAGGCGCGGCAGATGACCGGGCGCGACGACGCCGGCGCCCACCTGACCAATGAGGGGACCGCAGCATGAGCGAGAACAACGTCTTCCTTCTCGACGGCGAGGAAATCCCCTTCACGCCGGGCCAGACCGTGATCGAAGCGGCAACCGCCGCGGGCAAGTACATCCCGCACCTGTGCTGGCACCCGGAATTCAAGCCCTACGGCTCGTGCAAGCTGTGCACGGTCAAGCTGATCGGCCCGCACGGCGGCCGCCTCGGCTCGTCCTGCACGCTGGCGGCGCAGCCCGGCATGGAGATCGAGAACCGCACGCCGGAAATCGACGACAAGCGCCGCACGCTGCTGCAGATGCTGTTCGCCGAGGGCAACCATTTCTGCCCCTCGTGCGAGAAGAGCGGCAACTGCCTGCTGCAGGCCACGGCGTACGAGCTCGAAATGCTGTCGCCACACTTCGACATGTTCTATCCCGACCGCCCGGTCGACGCCTCGCATCCCGACGTGCTGCTCGACTTCAACCGCTGCATCATGTGCGCGCTGTGCGAGACGGCCTCGCGCGAGGTCGACAAGAAGAACGTCTTCGCCATGGGCGGACGCGGCATCCTCGGCCGGCGCATCCATATCAACAGCGAATCGGGCCGTCTCGCCGACACTGACTTTGCGCTCACCGACCGCGCCGCGAGCATCTGTCCGGTCGGCGTGATCCTGCCCAAGCGCAAGGGCTTCGCCGTGCCCATCGGCGCGCGCAAGTACGACCAGGCGCCCGTCAGTGCGCAGGTGCCGGGAGATGCGAAATGAGCGCGAAGAAGCTACGCGTAGCCACCACCTCGCTCGCCGGCTGCTTCGGCTGCCACATGTCTTTCCTCGACATCGACGAGCGCATCCTGACGCTGCTGGAACTGGTCGAGTTCGACCGTTCGCCGATCAACGACATCAAGCACTGCGGTCCCTGCGACATCGGCATCATCGAGGGTGGCGTCTGCAACGCGGAGAACGTGCATGTGCTGCGCGAGTTCCGCGCCAACTGCAAGATCATCGTCGCCATCGGCGCCTGCGCCATCAACGGCGGCCTGCCGGCCCAGCGCAACCATCTCGACCTGCGCGACATCCTCGAAGAGGTCTACCAGACCGAGCCCGGCATCAGCCACGGCGGCATTCCCAACGATCCGGAACTGCCGCTGCCCTTGAACAAGGTGCACCCGATCCACGAGGTGGTGAAGGTCGATTACTTCCTGCCCGGCTGCCCGCCTCCGGCGGACGCCATCTGGAAGTTCCTCACCGACCTCCTCGCCGGCCGCACGCCGCACCTGGGCCACGGCCTGCTGCACTACGATTGAGGCGATACCATGACTTCCGAACTTGAAACCGCCGCCCACCCCGAAAACCTGCGCCGCGTCGCCATCGAACCCGTCTCGCGCGTCGAGGGCCACGGCAAGGTGACGATCCTGCTCGACGACGACAACAAGGTGCGCCAGGTGCGCCTGCACATCGTCGAGTTCCGCGGCTTCGAGCGCTTCATCCAGGGCCGCCCCTACTGGGAAGTGCCGGTGATGGTGCAGCGCCTGTGCGGCATCTGCCCGGTGTCGCATCACCTCGCGGCGTCGAAGGCGCTCGACATGATAGTCGGCGCCAAACTGACGCCGACCGCCGAGAAGCTGCGCCGCCTCATGCACTACGGCCAGATATTGCAGTCGCATGCGCTGCACTTCTTCCACCTCGCCTCGCCCGACCTGCTGTTCGGCTTCGGTTCCGACGTCGCGGCGCGCAACATCGTCGGCGTCGTCGCCGCGCTGCCGGAGGTGGCGAAGAAGGGCGTGCTGCTGCGCAAGTACGGCCAGGAGGTCATCCGCCATACCGCCGGCAAGCGCGTGCACGGCACCGGCTCGGTGCCCGGCGGCGTGAACAAGGCGCTGACTATCGAGGAACGCGACCTGCTGCTGAAGGACATCTACCAGATGGTGGCCTGGAGCCGTGAAGCCGTGGCCATCATCCGCGGCCTGTTCGAGCAGAACCTCGCCGAGTACAACGCCTTTGGCCGCTTCGACGCCCACGGCATGAGCCTGGTCGCTGCCTCCGGCGCCATGGACCTCTACCACGGCGGCTTGCGCGCGCGCACTGCCGACGGCAAGACGCTGTTCGACCACTTCGACTACAGCCGCTACTGGGATGTCGTCGCGGAAGACGTCAAGCCCTGGTCCTACATGAAATTCCCCTTCCTCAAGAGCCTAGGCGCCGACGCCGGCTGGTACCGCGTCGGCCCGCTGACGCGGGTGGCCAACTGCGACTTCATCCCGACGCCGCTCGCCGAACACGAGCGCAAGGAGTTCCTCGCCTTCGACGGCGGCCACCCCGCCGGCGCCACGCTCGGCTATCACTGGGCGCGCATGATCGAGCTGCTGCATGCCGCGGAGAGCATCAAGGATCTGCTCCATGACGAAGACATTACCGGCACCGACCTCATGGACCAGGGCAAACGCGCCGACCGCGGCGTCGGCGTCATCGAGGCGCCGCGCGGCACGCTGATCCACCACTACCGCGTCAATGAGGACGACCAGGTGATCCGCGCCAACCTCATCGTCTCGACCACGCACAACAACCAGGCGATGAACGAGGCGATCCGGCAGGTGGCGAAGCAGTATCTCGACGGCCGCGAAGTCACCGAAGGACTGCTCAACCATATCGAGGTGGCGATCAGATGCTTCGACCCCTGCCTCTCCTGCGCCACGCATGCGCTCGGCCAGATGCCGCTGGAAGTGGAACTGGTGGAAGCCGACGGCACGGTGGCCAGCCGCTTGTCCAAGCACGGCGACGGCAGCTTCCAGCGGTGACGCTGCCGCTACTGGTGTTCGGCTGGGGCAATCCCAGCCGCGGCGACGATGCGCTCGGCCCGCTGTTCGTCGAGCGCATCGAGGCCGGGAAGCTCCCCGGCGTCGAATGCCTGACCGACTTCCAGCTCCAGGTCGAGCACGCGCTCGATCTGCACGGCCGCCAACGCGTGCTCTTCGTCGATGCCAGCCTTGAGGCCGCCGCACCCTTCGTTGCCGCACGCATCGCGCCGGCGAAAGACGCGAGCTTCACCACCCATGCGATGACGCCCCAGGCCGTGCTCCAGGTTTATCGCGACCTGGAGGACGAAGACCCGCCGCCATGCTGGCTGCTGGCCATCCGCGGCGAGCGCTTCGAACTGGGGGAAGCTCCCGGCGCAGAGGCGCGGCAAAACCTGGAAGCCGCGCTGGCCTGGGCGATGCAATGGCTGGCAATGCCGGCAGGCGGCAGCGACGACCGCAGCTAGAACTGCAACGCCCCGGTCAGCGAGACGACTTCCTCGGCCGATTCCTCAAGGATACTGAGCAGCGTTTCTTCGCCGATCGCCATGTCGATGCTCGCGGTCATGCCCTCGCCATGCTCCTTGCCACCCAGTCGATGCAGGGGAGACGGCACGGGCGCCAGTTCTTCGGCCAGCAGCAGCGTGTCCGCCAGCGTTGTCGGCGGCATGGCGAGAAAACCATCCCAATAAGCCTCGATCGCCAACATCACCGGCGCCGGTACCGACAGCACATTGAGGACGGCGCGGCCGACTTCGATCTCGCCCGCGTCGATCCAGTCCGACAGTTCGCCGTCGAGCAGGCCGGGGAAATCCTTGGCGCGCGAGAGCAGGTAGAAGCCGCCGACCTCATGGACGATGCCGGCGAACATGGCGGTTTCCGGATCCAGCCGCGTGACGCGGCGTGCGATCACATGGGCGAGCGAGGCGACGTGGGCCGTGTGTTCCCACAGTTGCGCCGCCAAGTCCTGATAAGTTTTCACGGCGGGCGCTCCCGCCAGCTGGCGCGTGACGAGAGCCGTCGCCAAGGCCCTGACCGTCCTGAAGCCGAGACGGGCAACCGCGGTGCGGACATCGGTAATTTCCCGTCCGGAACGGTTGAAGGCGACGGAATTGGCGATCGCCACCACCCGCGCCGAGAGCAGCGGCTCGGCCTGCACCAGCTTGGCCGCGGCGTCGATATGACAATCGGGATCGTCGAGCGCGCGCCGGACCCGCATCGCCACTTGGGCGCTGGTCGGGAACGCCAGTTCGCCCTTCGCCACATCGGCAGCCAGGGATTTGAAGGCCTCGCGCTTGTCCATGGATCGAATGATACCTGCAATCGTAACGGCATCGAGAGCGAGGGAGCCGCTGCCGCCTGCGGCGATGGCTCACCGTGCCGCGGCGATCGTCGGGACTACCTGATCGCCTGGCGGGCAAGGTAGAATGCCCATCCGATTGCAAAGCGTTGCCGCCTTTCCGGTGCCACCCCGATTCTTGTGAGCAGCCCCTCTCCACTGACAGGCAAGGATTACGAGCGTCTCGCCCGGAATATCAATCCCGGCGGCTGGGCCATCGAGAACGAGCGGCCAATTGCCACCCTGCTCGGCTCCTGCGTAGCCGTCTGCCTCTTCGACCCGAAACTGAAAATCGGCGGCATGAACCATTTCCTGCTGCCTAGCCGCAGCAGCGCCGCCAACGCCGACACCGACATCATCCTGAATGGCGATTACGCCATGGAGGTGCTGGTCAACGGCCTGCTCAACAAGGGTGCGAACAAGATCCGTCTCGTCGCCAAGGCGTTCGGCGGCGGCACCATCGTCAGTTCGATCCGCATGGCCATCGGCGAACGCAACGCCGAGTTCGCCCACGAATGGCTCGAGCGCGAAGGCATTCCGCTCGTCGCTTCCGACTTCAGCGGCCCCTGGTCGCGCAAGGTGATCTTCGTGCCGCAGACGGGTGATGCCTTCTGCCGGCGCATGCCGACGACGCAAGCCGATGCCGCGCAAGTGGCGCTGGCGGAGCAGGAATACGAACGTTCGCTGGTCGCGCCGAAAAAGACCGTCGAGAAGAAGATCGAGCTGTTTTAGCAGGCGCGGCTGACATGCCTCAAATTCCCGAAGAATAATTGTTGCGCCGCATCAAACAGCACGGCAGAATGGCTGCGTTGCTTGTGCAGCAGGGAAAAACACCATGGGCACGACTGAAGTCATCGAGTACATCGAGAACAGGACGTTCGACGAAATCGCAGTTGGCGACTGCGCGACGCTGGTGCGCACCCTGCGTCCCGATGACATCCAGATGTTCGCCATCATGTCGGGAGACATGAACCCGACCCACGTCGATCCCGAATACGCGCGCTCATCGAGCTTCCGCGAAGTGGTGGCGCACGGCATGTGGGGCGGCGTGCTGATCTCCAACGTGCTTGGCACGCAGTTTCCCGGGCCGGGCACGGTCTACGTCGACCAGACGCTGCACTTCGAGCGTGCCGTGCGCGTCGGCGACACGCTGACGGTGAAGATCGTCTGCCAGCGCAAGTTCGACCACAACCACCACATCCTCTTCGATTGCCTGGCCACGAACCAGGAGGGACAGAAGGTGATCCAGGGCACGGCCGAGGTGCTGGCGCCGCTTGAGAAAGTACGGCGGCCGAAAATGGCGCTGCCCGAACTCAGGCTTTCCGAAACCAGGAAGTCGCGCTACGAGCACCTGTTGGAAATCACCGCCGGACTGGCGGCGATTCCGATGGGCGTGGCCCATCCCTGCGACGCCGAATCGCTGAAAGGGGCGCTGCAGGCGCGCGACCGCGGCCTGATCGTGCCGACGCTGATCGGCCCGGCCGACAAGATCCGGTCGCTCGCCGAACAACACGGCCTCGACCTTCATGGCTGCCGCATCATCGACGTCGCCCACAGCCATGCCGCCGCCGAAACCGCGGTGGCCTTGGCCCGCAGCGGCGAAGTGGCGGCGCTGATGAAGGGCTCGCTGCACACCGACGAACTCATGAGCGCGGTGATCGACAAGGCCACGGGGCTGCGCACCGAGCGCCGCATCAGCCATGTATTCGTCATGGACGTACCGACCTATCCGCGTCCGCTCTTGATCACCGACGCCGCCGTCAACGTCGCGCCGACGCTGGAAGAGAAGCAGGACATCGTCCAGAACGCCATCGACCTGGCGCTGATGCTGCACATCGCCGAACCCAAGGTCGCGGTGCTCGCCGCCGTGGAAACCGTCAACCCGAAAATGCAATCGACGCTCGACGCCGCGGCACTGTGCAAGATGGCCGACCGCGGCCAGATCAGGGGCGGCGTGCTCGACGGCCCGCTCGCCTTCGACAACGCCATCTCGGTGGTCGCAGCGCGCACCAAGGGCATCAAGTCCGTCGTTGCCGGCCAGGCCGATATTCTGCTGGTGCCCGACATCGAGTCCGGCAACATGCTCGCCAAGCAGCTCGAATATCTGGCCGATGCGCTCGCCGCCGGCATCGTGCTCGGCGCACGCGTGCCCATCGTCCTCACCAGCCGCGCCGACTCGGCGCAGACGCGCACCGCCTCGACCGCCGTGGCGGTGGTCATCGCCCACGCCAAGCGCCCGTAATGTCATGAGGTCCGCATGAGCGACGCCATTCTCACCCTCAACGCCGGCTCTTCGTCGATCAAGTTCGCGCTGTTCGCGCTGACCGACCCGATCCCGGCCCGGCCAGAAATCGTCGGCCAGATCGACGGCATCGGCGCCACCCCGCACCTCAAGGCCAAGGACGCCGCGGGCCGCGTGCTCGACGACGCCGATCTGCCGCTCGCCGGCGACGGCCCGCACCGCGCGGCGCTGGCATTCCTCGTCGACTGGCTGCATCGGCACGAGGCAGGCTGGCGCATCGTCGGCGTCGGCCATCGCGTCGTGCACGGCGCGCAGGCGTATTCGCAGCCGGTGCTGCTCGACGACGCCGCCGTCGCGCGGCTGCTGACTTTCATCCCGCTGGCGCCGCTGCACCAGCCGCACAACCTCGACGGCATCGCCGCGCTGCGCGCGGCGATGCCCGACGTGCCGCAGGTCGCCTGCTTCGACACCGCCTTTCACCGCACCCAGCCGGAGATCGCGCAACTGTTCGCCCTGCCGCGCCAGATCACCGCGCAGGGCGTGCGCCGCTACGGCTTCCACGGCCTGTCCTACGAATACATCGCCGACGAGTTGCCGCGGCACATCGGCAACCGCGCCGACGGCCGCGTCGTCGTCGCCCACCTCGGCAACGGCGCCTCGATGTGTGCGATGAAGGAACGCAAGAGCATGGCGACGACGATGGGCTTCACCGCCGTCGAAGGCCTGATGATGGGTACGCGCACCGGCAGCCTCGACCCCGGTGTGCTGCTCTACCTGATGGACTACCAGGGCATGGACGCGAAGGCCCTGACCCGGCTGCTTTACAAGGAATCGGGCCTGCTCGGCGTCTCGGGACTGTCGCAGGACATGCGCGAACTGCTCGCCTCCGACAAGGCCGAAGCGCAGGAAGCCGTCGAGCTCTTCTGCTACCGCATCGTGCGCGAGATCGGCTCGCTCGCCGCCGCCATCGGCGGGCTCGACGCCCTGGTATTCACCGGCGGCATCGGCGAACACGCCGCGCCGGTGCGCCGCCGCGTCTGCCAGGCGCTGGACTGGCTCGGCGTCGATCTCGACGCCGCCGCCAACGAGAATGGCGCCACCCATATCGCCTGCAAGGGCAGCGATGTCGATGTGCTGGTGCTGCCGACCAACGAGGAATGGATGATCGCCCGCCACACGGCGGAACTGGTCGCCGCTTGAGCCTCATGAATACTCTGCCCGCCGAATTTCTTCCCTGTCCCTCCTGCCGTCGCGAGATGATTGCGCTGTGCCTCGATGCGCTGCCGCTCGGACACCAGACCCTCGACTATTGCGTGACATGCCGCGGCATCTGGTTCGACCTGCACGAAAGCGCCCGGCTGGCGCCGGCGAGCATTCTCGAACTGTTCCGCATCATTCGCGATACCCAGGCGGCCGACACCCAGCCGATCGCGCCGCAACTGGTCTGTCCGCGTTGCCGGCAGGCGCTGGTCGCCACGCGCGACCTTGTGCGCAGCGGACCGTTTGCCTACCACCGCTGCCCAAACAGGCACGGACGCTTTACGCCGTTCGCGCAGTTCCTGACCGAAAAAGGCTTTGTCCGCCACCTGGCGAAAAAGGAAATCGACGCCATCGCCGTCCGCATCGGCCAGATCAACTGCCATGCCTGCGGCGGCCCCATCGACCTGCGCAGCAACACGGCCTGCCCGCATTGCCGAGCGCCGATCGCCGTGCTCGATGCCAAGGCGATGTCGAAAGCCTTCGATGGCTACGGCAAGGCGGCGGCACCGCGCATCCGCGAACTGAGCGGGGATCTGTTCGTCTCTGTTCCCGATATGCCGTTCCTGCCACCGCGCCGCGGCACCAGCCTGCTCGAACTGGGCATCGGCACGGTGGCGGGTTTGTTCGACTAGTACCCGGTGGGCTGCGGCGAATGGAGCGCGGGCCGGACAGGGCGATTTCGCCGTCGTCATAGCGGTACCCAAACCGGGCCAGGCTCGCAATATTTTTCGTGCTAGCCTGATGTCATGCCCCGCCGCCCGCGCATCCACCTCGACGGCCAGCCGCTGCACATCGTCCAGCGCGGCCACAATCGCGAAGCCTG
>Ga0154359_1213_pt1 | contig 13885 bp, 14 predicted proteins | sample RifGroA2_FD_115887 | JGI IMG/M metagenome (GOLD analysis project Ga0154359, IMG submission 115887) | Rhodocyclales bacterium GWA2_65_20
AACGCTGGCGGCGTAATTGCAATACCTGCCATATCTGGGCAAATAGCGCCCGCAGATTGCCACGCCCCCCCTCGCGAACCCGGGGATACAGCCACAGCCGGTCGATGTGCGGGTCGTTCTCTGCCGCCCAACCGTTATAAGTATTGGCCAACAGATGTAGCTCGGCCGAAGGCAGGCGAGCCTTGGTCAGCTCGAAGATCGGGGTGGTCAGGATCAGGTCGCCGATCTTGTCGCGCTTGATGATCAGAATCTTCATTGCCAACGCCAAGCGCCCCCGTAGAAGGTCATTGTCGATCCTTCTTGCGCACGATGCACTGGAACGGAGCCGGACAGATACCTGCCAAAGAAATCAGGAGACCGGTACTGGTTGGTCTTGGTCGATTCTTTCATTACGTGGTTCCTGATCGAGAAGCCAAACAGCAAATTATATCGGCTGTCCGCACCACCTGCTCCACTGCCCTATGTTTGGGCCAGGCGCTCATAGGCGACCAGCACGCGGTCAAGGCCATAGGGCGACAGGTCGGCCTGCGCCGGATCGGGTGGCGCGGTCAGGGCACAGCCAATGGCCGCCGCCAGGGCCTCGGTATCTCCGCAGGGCACCAGGCACTCAGGGAAAGCCGCCAGTATCTCCCGCGGCCCGGAAGGGCAGTCGGTGGACACGGCCGGCGTGCCGCAAGCCAGGGCCTCTATCAACACGCCGGGAAGTCCTTCGTGGTCGGAACTGAGCACCAGCAGATCGGCGCCGGTGATCCATGGGTAAGGATTGGGTTGGAAGCCGGCGATGTGGACGCGTTCGCCCAGGCCCCGATCGTCGATCATCGACTGGAGCTTCGGCTCGGGCGCCGTCAGCAGCACCAGAAGGCGATCGGTGGCAACGCGCATCCAGGCATCCAACAGGACATCGTGACGCTTCTGAGTATTGAAGCGTCCGACATGGATCACATAGGGACGCGCCGGCTTATTCGGAGCAATCAGTGTCGCCGCTTTGCGGATGGCACCCAAGTCGAAAGGGTTGGGGATCTTTTCGATACGGCCGGTGGCGCCGATACGTTGGTGCAGATCGTCGATCATGCCGTCCGATATGGCGATCAGATTGCGCGTGCCGAACAGCCGGCGGTAGCGCGCCAGACGTCGCATGGCCTTGGCGGGATCCGCGCCGGCAAGTTTGTCGATCTCGGTGCCAAGCGTGTTGTCGATGCGGCACCAGTGACGGGAAAGCCCGGCCAGGATCGCCACCTCGTTTGCGAAAGGCAGGGCGGAAACCACCAGGTCCGCCGGTTTGGCCAGGTGGCGGGCCAGCCGCCGCGCCAGCAGCCTCTTGCCCAGCCAGCCCCGGGGTGCCCGGTCTGTCAGGGACGATACTTTGATTCCTTCCGGCACCGCATGTTCAATGCGGTTCTCCAGCAGCACCACTTCCGCCTTGTGCCCCCGTTCCGTCAGTCCCGTAGCCAGTGTCAGGATGATCTTCTCGGCGCCGCCGCCGGCGAGATTTGTTATGACGAGTGCGAATCTCATCGGAGTTGCGGCGGATGTTCGGCCAGCGCCCTCTGCACCGCCGCATATACGGTTTCCACGTCGATTTCGGCCATGGGCGTCTCGTCCGTGCAATCGTCCTGGCCGAGCCGCGGATGGTCGACCGGGTAGCAGCAGGGATGGTCGAGCGGTGCGATAACGCGGCTTGGGAGCCGGCAGTGGTGCAGCGAAACCATCGGAATGTCGAAGGCGCTCATGATGTGCGTCGGCCCGGTGTCCAGGCCGATATAGAGGTCCGTCAGGCTCATCAGCGCGGCCGACTCGCGCAGGCCCAGGCGCCCGGCGTAAAGGGTCGCGCAGCCGGCGAGGCGGTCCTTCAGCCAGCGCGTGCGATCGGGCTCCTCGTCTCCGCCAAAGATCAGGAAATGTGCGGACGGCCAGTCATTGGCAATGCGTTCCGCCAAAAGGGCAAAGTGCTCAATCGGCCAGCGCCGGAAGGTCTTCTTCGGGAAGGTCGCGACGTGCAGCCCGACCAGCGGCGAGGCACCGGCCGGCACGTCGGCGGCAAGACGCGCCCTCGCCCATGCGGCTTCTGCCGGAGCGACCTTATAGGAGAGCCGCAGACCGACAGAAGGGATTCCGATCGCCTCGACGAGGCTCAATCGAAGAGGAACGGCGTGTTTCGCGTGGACTGGCGGTTCTTGCACGCAGCGATAAAGGCGGCGGTTGATCCCGTCGCTCTTTTGCCCGAAGGCAACGACGCGCTCCGCAACGCGCAGGGCGTAGGCCACCAGCGGCTCGTCCGAACCATAAACGAAGGCATAGTCGTATCGCCGGCCGCCGAACCGCCCCATCCACCGCGCCGTATTCTTCGTGATCCAGGCGACACGCTCCAGGAAAGGCAGGCCTTCCAGCACTTCCACCCGCTTGGGATGGCCGAGAGCGGCAATGCGGCAGCCTGGATAGGCCGCCGCGACCGCGCGCATGGCCGGCGTGGCGAGCAGCGTGTCGCCGATGCGGGCCACGTTGATGAACAGGAAAGAACGGGGCGAAGCATCAGGCATCGGCATTCTCAGTCATGGCGGGCAAAGATGTAATTGCGGCTTTCGACATGGACCAGACCGAATCCGGCCTCCCCTATCGCAATGACCATGGCGTTCGTCTCGCCAAGGGTGTGGCTGGTCACGCCGTGGTGGAACTCGACCAGAAGCTGGCGGGCGCGCAGGATGTCGCCGCTGCGGCAAAGCTCGGCGAGCACCTCGTATTCGGCGCCCTCGATGTCGAGCTTGAGGATGTCACACTCCGCACGTCCCGCCTTATCGAGGATTTCGGCCAGCGTCGTTGTCGTCACCCTCAGTTCGTCGCCGCCGACCACATACTCGTGGCTGCCGACAAGGCTGCCCGAAACGCCGTCGGCGCCCTTCGGCAACTGTTCCTGCGGCCTGGGCAGATGGAAGTTCAGGGTTTCCCCCGCTTCCTTCCACAGCGCCTGCGGGAGGATATCCATGCCGACCGGGCAGCGCGGGCGGCAGTATGCGAGGCTGCGCGGATTGGGTTCGACGCCGATCACCCGTCCGCCGAAGCGCTCGATGAAGGCCAGCGGGAAACTGATGTCCTCGCCGAGGCCGCAGTCGATCAGCAGCGGCGCTGGGCCGAGGACGCCGGCATCGATCCACCAACCGCCGTAGCGCGTGCCCAGTCGCAGGTAGCCGCGCGGCAGGTGCCATTCGCGCCAGCGCCGGCCCAGGCTGCGCTTCAGGCGGATCCAGTGCTTGGCAAGAGCGCTCACGTCTGCACCCGGCGAAAGACAGCTTCCATCCGCTCCAGCATCGTCTCGCGCGAAAAGAGTCCCGACGCTTTTTCGCGCGCCGCGGCGCCGAACCGGGCACCGCGTTCCGGCTCGGACGCCAGCCGCCCCAGCGCCGCCGCCAGGGCCTGCGAATCCTTGGGCGGCACCACCAGAGCCGTCTCATTGTCGCTGACGGCTTCGAGGATCGCACCGACGGGCGTCGTGACGATCGGCAGTCCCGTGAACATGGCCTGGACCACCGCCTGGGGCACGCCCTCGTTGGCGTAGGAGGGAAGGACGAAAATGTCGAGAGACCGCAGCCAATCCTCCGGCCGATCCTGCTGGCCGACGAGTTTCACTCGTGCCCTCAAGCCCAGTTCCGTAATCTTCGCTTCGATCTGTCCGCGCATCGGGCCGTCGCCGACGACGAGCAGCGTCCAGTCGGGAAGGTCCAGGCTCGCGAAGGCTTCCAGCAGGATGAGATGCCCCTTCCAGCTCCGCAGCGTTGCGACGATGCCAATGAAGTGGCCGGCTGGATCGAGCCCCAGCTTGCAGCGCGCCTCCGACTTGTCGCCGGGCTTGAAGCGCTCCGGATCGATGCCCGTGGGCACCGAGGTGATGCGCTCGGCCGCCACGCCGTTCTGGTCGATCAGCTGCCGACGCAGCGCCTCGCCGGTGGTGACCACGTGGCGCACGGCGCTGTTGTAGAGCCAGCGGCTGGGAGCGTTCTTCGGAATCGGCGCCGAGATGTGGCGGGTGCGCACGATGGGCGGTGGCAGGCTGAGGGTCTTGCAGGCTAGCGCAGCGAGCCAGGAGTCGGTGGAACTGTGGGTGTTCAGCACGTCCGCCGGGTGATCGGCCAGCCAGCGGCGCAGCGCGAAGAGGCCGCGCAGGTTCTTGCGTCCGATCGGCAGGGCCGTGACGGGGATGCCGCGGCGCATCGCCTCTTCATGGATGCGCGCCTCCGGCGGGCAGAGGATCGTCACCTCATGGCCGCGCCCGATCATGCCCTGCGACTCTTCAAGGATGCGGATTTCCTGTCCGCCCCAGCCGCAGGAGGCTTCCGTGTGTACGATCTTCATGCGGGCTTGGCGGCGTCTGCTGGAGATTCATGATCAGGGCGCCGTGTCAGGCACCGATGTCGGGATCCTTGCCCTGCGGCGCGGGGGTGGGAAAGGCGTCGCCCTGCCGCAGCGATGATCGCGGTGTAAATGCTCTGTGTGCTCAATGGTCCCTCCTGCCTGAATTCATCTGTGAATGGCCCTATTCCGCCGCCGCGAACTGAAGTCTGTGGAGATGGGCGTAGGTGCCATTCCTGGCCAGCAGTTCGGCATGGCGGCCTGATTCGACGATGCGGCCGTGATCCAGGACGACAATGCAGTCGGCGTGCTCGATGGTGGACAGCCGGTGGGCGATGACGAGCGTGGTGCGGCCCTGCATGAGAGTTTCGAGCGCTGCCTGGACGTGGCGCTCCGATTCCGTGTCCAGCGCCGAGGTGGCCTCGTCGAGGATCAGGATCGGAGCGTTCTTCAGCAGGGCGCGGGCGATGGCCAGGCGCTGACGCTGGCCGCCGGACAGGCGGGCGCCGTTCTCGCCGATCAGGGTGTCGTAGCCGGCCGGCAGGGCGGCGATGAAGTCGTGGGCATGAGCGGCCCGCGCCGCGGCTTCGATCGCCGCGCGGGAAACATGGCCCATCTGCCCATAGGCGATATTGGCAGCCACGGTGTCGTCGAACAGCACCACATCCTGGCTGACGAGTGCGATGTTGGCGCGCAGGCTGGCGAGCGTTGCGTTCTGCATATCCGTGCCGTCGATCAGGATGCTGCCCTCCGTGGGCCGGTGGAAGCGCGGCAGCAGGTTGGCCAGCGTCGTCTTGCCGCCGCCGGAGGCACCGACGAGGGCGATGTTCTGGCCGGGTTCGATGGCGAGGTCGATCTGGCGCAGGGCGTCGCGTTCTGCGCCGGCATAGCGGAACCCGACCTGCCGGAACTCGATCCTGCCGGTGGCGCGGCCGAGCGTCATGGTGCCGACGTCTTCCTCGCCGGGTTCGTCGAGAAAGGCAAAAACGCTCTCGGCGGCGACCAGTCCCTGCTGCAGGGGGTTGTTGATGTCGGCAAGGTGTTTCATCGGCGAAAGCAGCATCAGCATCGCCGTAATGAAGGAAACGAAGCCGCCCACTGTCGTCTGCGCCGTCGAGGATTGCAGCAGCGCGACATAGATCACCACCGCGAGGGCGATGGCGGCGAGCAGCTGGATGATGGGCACCGTGGCGGAAGCGGCGATGGTCTGGCGCATCGCCTGACGGCGCAGGTCGTTGTTCACGCGGCCGAACCGGGCTATTTCCTGCGCCTCGCCGCCATACACCTTGACCAGCTTATGGCCGTCGATGGTTTCCTGGAGCGCCTGGGTCATGGCCGCCATGCCGCGCTGGCCGGCGCGGTTCGATGCGCGCAGCCGCGACGAGAAGGCGCGCACCACCAGGGCTGCCAGCGGCCCAACGACCGCCATGACCAGGGTCAGCCGCCAGTTGAGCCAGAGCAGCCAGGAGAGAAGCCCGATCACCGTCAGCGTATCCTTGAGCAGCGTCGTCAGGGCCGACGTGGTGGCGCCGGCGACGCCGCTGACATCGTAGATGATGCGCGACATCACCCGGCTGGACGGGTGGGTCTCGAAATAGGCGGTCGGCAGGCGGACGATGCGTGCGAACAAGGCATTGCGCAGATCGGCGATGACCCGGTTCGACACCCAGGACATGGCGTAGCTGGCGACAAAGCCGAAGATGCCCCGCACCAGGAAAATGGCGACGATGGCGATCGGCACGAGGTAAAGATCATCGCGCGGACCGTCAGCGAAACCCTTGTCGAGGATAGGCTTCAGCAGGGCTGGAAACAGCGGCTCGGTGGCGGCCATCAGCGCCAGGCACAGCACGGCCAGGGCGAATGTGCGCCAGTAAGGGCGCACATGACCGAGCAGGCGCTGATAGAGTTCGCGGCTGGTCGGTGGGGTCATGGCTGCAGGCCCAGCAGTCTGCGATAGAGATCGGTTATGGCCTGCGCCATCGTTGTAAGGTCCAGGTGTTCGACGGAGCGGCGGGCGGCTTCCCCCATGCCTGCCGCGAGACGGCGGTTGCCATCGTCAGCGAGCATCGTCATGTGGCGGGCCAGCGCCGCCGCGTCCAGCGCATTGCAGACAAAGCCGTTTTTTCCCTCCTCGATCAGCTCCGCCGCGCCGCAGGTGGTAGACGTTACCACCGGCAGGCCGCAGGCGAAGGCTTCCAGTGCCGCGTTGGGCATGGGATCGTAGAGCGTCGGCAGGCAGAACATATCGGCGGCGCCATAATAGGGGCGCACATCCTGCTGGCCGCCGAGAAAGCGCACGCGCGCGTCGACGCCCAGCGTCTGGGCGATCTTTTCGGCGAGCTTCTGGTCGCGATCCTTGCCGACGACGACCAGTTGCGCATCCTTGCGCTCCATCGCCGCCAGCGCCCGCAGCAGGCCGGGCACGCCCTTGCGCTCGAAGCCGGAGCCGACGAAGAGGATCAGCGGCGCATCCGCCGCTATGCCCAGTTCAGCGCGCACGCGCCGCCGGTGTTCGTCGCGCAGGCCGGGATGGAAATAGTCGAGATCGACGCCGTTGTGGACGACGTGCAGCTTGTCGGCCGCGACGCCGAAGCGGCGGGCGATGTCGTCCCTGACCATGTTCGAATTGCAGATCACGGCGCGCAAGTCCGGGTGGCGGAACATCGCCGCCTCGGCGTCCTTGGTGTAGGTGTGCCAGGGCGAGCGGCCGGTGAGGAAGCGCGCGATGCCGCCGCGTGCCTGGTCGCGCAATTCCAGCCAGGTCGCGTGCACACCGTCGCCGGCGCGGAAGACATGGCAGCCGGGAATGCGCTCATGGCTCTGCACCAGGTCGAAGCGGCCCGCGGCGATGATCTGCTGCACGCCATGCGCAAAGCCGACGTCGCGCCAGGTGCGGCCGAGGTAGAACGGATTGCATTGCAGGATGCCGGCCGCATCGCCGGTCCACTCGCGGGCGATGACGGTGACCTCGACGCTTTGCGCGCGCAGGCCGGCGAGCGCGTGTTCGACGAAGCGTTCGGCGCCGCCGAAAGGCGTGTATTTCTGCCGGGCGATGGCAATTTTCATGAGTCCGCCCCGCCGCCGGGTCGCCCCAAGGCGGGGCATCCTTGAACCTGCGAGCCTGGCGAGCCGCAGTCACCCCCTTCCGCGGGAAGGGGGCAGGGGGGAAGGTCCAACAGTTCCTCGCAGGCGGCGAGCACCTGGGTCACCGGCAGGGTCGTCAGGCAATCGCTGACCTTGCTGTTGTCGCAGCCGGCCTGGCCGCAGGGACGGCCGGTGTGGGTGAGGGAGGCGACGACGCGGCTGGCGGTGCCCCAGGGGCCCCATTCACGGTCGCCGGAGGGGCCGAAGATGGCGACGACGGGCGTGCCCATGGCAGCGGCGATGTGCATCGGCGCCGAGTCCACGCCGACGAAGAGCCGCGCCCGCGCCGTCAGCGCGGCGAGCTCCTTCAGGCTCAGGGCGCCGGAAAGGTCGATAGTCGGCACCTGCGCCGCCGCGCGCACCGCGGCGACCAGTTCGCGCTCGTTCGCGTCGGGCGCGCAGGTCAGCACCAGCGGCAGGCCGCGGGCCGCCAGCCGGTCGCAGAGCTCGGCGACGCGCTCGGCCGGCCAGCACTTGAAGCCCCAGCGCGAGGCCGGGTGCAGGTGGATGTAGCCCTGCGGCGCAAGGCCATGCTGCGCCAGCAGCGCCGCGACGCGGGCCTCGGCCGCGGCGCCGGGCACCAGCGTTACCCGCGCATCGCCGGGGGCGACGGCGATGCCTAGCGCGCGCAGCGCGTCGAGGTTGGTGTCCACGGTGTGGCGATGCGGGTGCGACTGGGCCGCGTAGTGATGGCTGAAGCTGCCGTGCCAGAAGCGGCCGGCATCGGGGCGCCGCGGCGCCACCGACCAGCGCGGCCGCAGCAGGCGCGTGAGCCAGACGCCGCGCGTGTGCACCGAGAGATGGACGACGAGGTCGTAGCGGCGTTGCCGCAGCTGCGCGAGCAGTTGCCCTTCGGCGCCGGCCTGCCGCCGCAGGCCCTGCTTCTTCCAGTGGCGGTCGATGGTGAAGATGCGCGCGATGTCCGGATGGCCTTCGAGCATGGCGACGGTATCGGCGTACACGAGCGCGTCGACCTCGCATTGCGGCGCGACGCGCTTGAGCGCCGAGAACACCGGAGCGGACAGAAGTACGTCGCCGTGGTGGCGCAGCTTGACGACCAGCGCACGGCGGACCTGATCGATGGGAATGGCGTCGTGCGACATCTATATATTCTGCCAGACCAAGCGCCCGTCCTCGATCAGGCTGACCGTGCCGAAGGCGAAGGAAGTCGAGAACCAGGCCGCATCCGGCAGCCCGAGCAGCTCGACGGCCAGCGCCTTCATCACGCCGGCATGGACGACGAGCACCGCCGCGTCGTGGCGCGCGGCGATCTCCGCGGCACAGGCCGCCGCGCGGCGACGCAGCATCGCGATGCTTTCGCCGCCGTGCCCGGCATAGTGCAGCGGGTCCGCGACCCAGGCGTCGACCGCGGGCCGCCCGATCTCGTCCCAGGTCCGCATCTCCCAGGCCCCGAAGTGGATCTCGCGCAGGCGGTCGTCGCAGACCGGCGCCGGATGCAGGGCCTGCGCCAGCAGCCGGCAGCGCGTCAGCGGGCTGCTGTAGACCGGCGCGTCCGGCAGCAGCGGCTTGATCCGCGCCGCGACCGCTGCCGCGTCCTCGGCCAGCGTCACGTCGCTCTGGCCGTAGCAGACGCCCTCGGCGACCTGCGGGCGCGGATGCCTGATCAGAAAAAGTTGCACAGCAGCCCCAGGTAGAAAGCGAGTTCCGTTGCCTGCTGCGTCGCGCCGAGGCAGTCGCCCGTATAGCCGCCGATGCGGCGGACGAAATAGCGCGCCGCCGCCAGCGTCACGAGCGCGACCGCGACGAGCGCATAGCCGATCTCGGGCGCGGGCAGCAGCGCGCAGGGTGCGAGGCCGAACAGCGCCGCGGCGGCCAGGCTGGCGGCGCCCATGCGCACCGCCAGCGGCTTCGACTTCGAGGTCTCGTCGTCGCGCACGTAGTCGAGCGCGAAAATCAGCGTCGTGGACGCGAGGCGCGAGACCGCGTGGCCGGCGACGAGCGCCGAGAGCAGGAAGGCGTCGTCCATTTCCATCAGTGCGTTCCACTTCGCCAGCAGCAGCAGCGCCACGCCGATGGCGCCGTAGCTGCCGACGCGCGAGTCCTTCATGATCAGTAGCACCTGCGCCTTCTCCCAGCCGCCGCCGAAGCCGTCGCAGGCGTCGGAGAAGCCGTCCTCGTGGAAAGCGCCGGTGGCCAGCAGCGTCGCCGCCATGCCGATGATGATGGCGATGCTGACCGGCAGCGCCAGCGCCGCCGCCAGCGTCGCCGCGCCGCCGATGACGCCGACGAGGATGCCGACGAGCGGAAAGTAGCGCGCCGCTTGGTTCAGCTGCTCCGGCGAGTGCCCGACCCAGGCCGGCACCGGCAGGCGCGTGAAAAAGCGCAGCGCGGCGAAGAAGTAGGAGAGTTCGTTGCGTAGCATGTGGCCGCGGGTTTGCCGGCGCTGCGGGGGCGCCGTCAGCGCTGCTCCAGCATGTTCCAGAGCAGCCGCTTGATGACGGCCGGCTCGAAGGGCTTGTCGCAGATGCCCGACACGCCCGCCTCCTGCACTGCGGCCAACCGGCCCTGGTTGGACTCGCTCGTCACCATCAGCACCGGCACCGAATTCTGCCAGCTCTGCTGGCGGATGTAGGCGACCAGTTCCTGGCCGTCCATCTCCGGCATGTTGTAGTCGGTGACGACGAGGTCCACCTGGGTGTCGGCGAGGATGGCGACGGCCGCGCGGCCATTTTCGGCCTCGACGAATTTTTCGATGCCGAGGTTCCCCAGCACGTGACGCATGAACTTGCGCGCGCTCGGGCTGTCGTCGACGAGCAGCACGCGCAGGTTCTCGCCGTCGAGTTCGGCGCTCAGATCGCTGTCCTGGCGCAGGAAATCGAGCGTCGTCGCCAGCGCGGTCTTGAGCTGTTCGTTGTCGAAAGGCTTGGGCAGGATGCCGCAGACGCCCGCCTGGCGCACCGGCTCCAGCGCCTGCGGCCGCGTCTCGCTCGAAATCAGGATGAAGGCCACCTGCTCCAGGTCGGGTTCGCGGCGCATGGCGCCGATCAGCTCGGTGCCGGCCATGTCGGGCAGGTAGAGCGCGCTGACGACGAGGTCGGGCCGCGCCGCGCGCATCGCCGCCAGCGCGTCGCCGCCGCTGCCGAAAGTGCGCACGTGACCGATGCCGACGGCCTGCAACTGCGCGACGATGAACTTCGCCTGCGTCGCCGAGGGTTCGACCAGGAAGACGGAGAGACTGCCGAGCGCTCCCGTTGCGATCATGACGGTTCCTTGGGAAATAAGCCCGCCATTGTAGGCGACAACGCCCTCTCGGCGCTGGTTTCAGGCCTTGTAGTTCCGGCGTAACGCCCGCTGACGCGGGCATTAGCCTGCACTGAAACATCGCTATGCGATGTTTTCGCTGACGCCCGCCGACTCGAAGCTCGCCATTTCGTTGAGGAAGGCACAGGCCGCGCGCAGCAGCGGCCAGGCCAGCGCCGCGCCCGTGCCTTCGCCGAGGCGCAGGCCGAGGTCGACCAGCGGCGAAGCGTTCAGCGCCTGCATCTGCGCCTTGTGGCCCGGCTCGGCCGAGGCGTGGCAGAACACCGCGTAGTCGAGGAAGGCCGGGGCCAGCCGCGCCGCCACCAGCGCCGCCGCGCCGCAGATGAAGCCATCGACCAGCACCACCAGCCGCGCCCGCGCCGCCGCCAGCATCGCCCCGGCCATCATCGCGATCTCGAAGCCGCCGAACTGCGCCAGCACCGCAGCCGCATCGCCGTGGCCGCCTCTGTAGCGCGTCAGCGCCTGCGCCAGCAGCGCGCGCTTGCGCGCGAGGCCGGCATCGTCGAGCCCGGTGCCGCGGCCGACGCAATCCGCCAGCGGGGCGCCGGTCAGGCAGTGCGTGATCAGGGATGCCGCCGCCGTGTTGCCGATGCCCATCTCGCCGAAGCCGACGACCTCGCAGCCCTCGGCCGCCAGCTTGCGCACGAGTTCCGCGCCCTTGGCCAGCGCCGCCGCGCACTGCGCCGCCGTCATCGCCGCGCCTTCGAGGTAGTTGGCCGTGCCCGGCGCGATCTTGGCGTCGACGAGATTCGGCCGTGCGCCAAACTCATGCGCGACGCCCGCATCGACGACCGTCAGCGCTATGCCGTTGGCACGGGCGAAGACGTTGATCGCGGCGCCGCCGGCGAGAAAGTTCTCGACCATCTGCCAGGTAACGTCCTGCGGATAGGCCGAGATGCCGGCCTTCGCGGCGCCGTGGTCGCCGGCGAAGACGACGATGTGCGGCTTGGCCAGCGAAGGCGTCAGCGAGCCGCGCACCAGGCCGATCTGCAAGGCCAGGTCTTCGAGCCGGCCGAGCGCGCCCAGCGGCTTGGTCTTGGTGTCGATCTTGCGGCGCAGGGCCGCCTCGCAACTGCGGTCGACGGCGGTGACAGTGAATAGCGAGGAATGCATCCGATTCATCCTTTCAGAAAAACAAAAAAGGGCTTCGCCGCACGCCGCCGGGCGCACGGCGAAACCCTTGCCACAGGTTTCGAGAAAAGGACTCGACAGGTCTTCTGGCTCCCGGATCGTCCGAAGCGCCGCGCCTTCCCGCCAGGGTGGTCCCCGGCAGTGGCCGTCTCGCGACAGGCGGCGTTCGTCCCCGGTTACAGCGGCGGGCCCGCCACGGATTTGCACCGTGTTCTCTTGGCCGAATCGGGGCGGATTATAGCCGGGCCGCTGTCTGTTGTATTCATTTACAACGGCCGTCGCTGTTGCTATGCTGGGCCGCCGTCGATGATTGGAGAATGTGACATGGCAAACACCGTAACCATCGGCGTCGCTTCGCGCGAGGAGATCAATGCCCGCTTCATGCGCGCCATGACCACCGGCAAGCGTGCGGCGCCCTTCATCGGCTTTGCCGACGAGCGCGCGCTATGGGGCACCCTGACGCCGCTACGCTGGGACATCCTCAAAGCGATGACGGGCGCAGGGCCGCTCGCGCTGCGGGAAATCGCGCGACGCGTGGGGCGCGACGTGCGCGGCGTGCATACGGATGTGCATGCGCTGCTGGCCGTCGGGCTGATCGAGCGCGACGAAGCCGGGTTTCGTTTTCCGTACGATGCGGTGCATGTGGATTTCATGCTGAAGGCGGCATGATTTTCCGAAAAGCGGATACCCTCTGGGAATGATTGAACTCATTATCGGCGGCGCCCGCTCGGGCAAGAGCGCCTACGCGGAGACGCGGGCACAGGAGAGCGGCCTTGCCGTCGTCTATATCGCCACGGCCCACGCCCTCGACGCCGAGATGGCGCGCCGCGTCGCCCACCATCGTGCCAGGCGGCCCGCGCACTGGCGCTGCATCGAGGCGCCGCTCGATCTTGCGGCGACGCTGTGCGCCCATGCCGCCGCCGACACCTGCCTGCTCGTCGACTGCCTGACGCTCTGGCTCAACAACCTCTTCTTCGCCGGCCGCGCCGCACAGCAGGCCGAAGCCGGCGAGGCCATCGACTGTCCGCTGCTGGCCGGCGAAACGCAGGCCCTGCTCGACGCCCTGCCGGCGCTGCCCGGCCGCGTCATCCTCGTCAGCAACGAAGTCGGCTGGGGCATCGTGCCCATGCATCCGGTGTCGCGCCTGTTCGCCGACGAGCAGGGGCGGCTGAATCAGCGCGTCGCCGCCGCATGCGAGCGCGTGACGCTGGTGGCGGCGGGGTTGCCGCTGGAACTCAAGGGTTAGCGCCTGGCCGGGTGTTCGTGCCTTGCGCCCGAAGATTCAGTACCTGGTTACGCCGCGACTTCGAGGTATTCGACGACGCTTGACGGCGGGGGAATGACAAGACCCTCTTCACGCAGTCCATCAAGATGGAACGTGATGGCCTCCCGAATTTGACTTTCGACCTCCTGAACCGTGTCGCCAGTTGCGACACAGCCGGGAAGGTCGGGAACGTAAGCGGAATAGTTGTTTTCGGCCCTCTCGATCACGACAGCGTAGCGCATGGAATCCTCACTTTCTCAAACCAGCTTGCTTGAAAATGCTGCCCAGCGTGCCAGGCGCAAGGTCATCGCTGGGCTTCCCCGCGACGGTAACGCGGCCTGACTTCGCGGTGTGCTTGAACTGGCGGTGACTACCGTGAGTAGCAACAAGAAACCACCCATCTTCGGCCAGCAATCTGAGCACTTCACTGACTTTCATTTGGCAAGATTAGCAGGCGAGTGGGGAATTACAAAGTCTGAGATGCTGGCTGGAACCGCGGTGGGTGGCCGGAGCCCTGTATTCGTGTCGTCCTCCCGCTGCTGAGAGACGCAGATATCGGCCGACCCGAACACAGCGCTCCGGCTTTTCAGCAGGGGTGCTTGCTTGAGCAAAAAACGGGGGGGTGGTGCTACGCGTGTTTCCTGCGTGGGGTGGTGCAAGGCTGCCCTACGACTCCAGCCGCAGCGCGCCGCGCACGCTGTTGATGAACCAGATGCCGGTCGC
>Ga0154359_1228_pt1 | contig 13806 bp, 14 predicted proteins | sample RifGroA2_FD_115887 | JGI IMG/M metagenome (GOLD analysis project Ga0154359, IMG submission 115887) | Rhodocyclales bacterium GWA2_65_20
AGTACGGCATGGCCACCATGTGCATCGGCGGCGGCCAAGGCATCACGACGATTTACGAACGCCTGTAAGCGGTTGTAGTTTCGAGGTGGAACGGTCCTGAGAGGTGGCTCCGCGAAATAGGTCAGCCGGGTAAGTGAGTTCTTTGCTTCAATGGGCGAAGCAAGTCGCCTGCCAAGGAGCAGAAGAAATGAGAAGAGTTCGCCGTAACCACACAGCGGCCTTCAAGGCCAAGATGGTAATTGCCGCCCTCAAGGGCGACCAGCCACGGGTCGAGTCAGATACCACCGGCAAAGCCGGTGGTATCTGACTTTGTATTAGCCGACACAAGTGTCGGGCTAATTTCTCAGTGTCCAGATAACTGGGCCGAATGTCCGTGTAAACGGAGTCGTTGTCCATTATTGCTAGCCCGGTGTCGGTAGAAAAATCTATCCGGACACCCTGCCACTACTCCAATGGGATAGCAACCACTCCACGACCGTCCGCTCCTGGCCGATTTGCGACCATCAGCCGTCGCGCGACGCAGCAGGCCGAGGGCGCGGACACCGCCGATTTTGCGACCGCCGCGGCGACGGCCGTGCCCTTGGCCTGCGGCCACCGGATGCACGATGACCGACTATTCCTTGAGCAGTTCCAGCAGCGCAGCACCATAACGCGTCGCCTTGGCTTCGCCGATGCCGGCGACTTCGCGTAGTTCCGCCCCGGTCTGCGGCCGGCGCGCGGCGAGTTCGTGCAGCGTCCGGTCGTGCAGGATGACGTAGGCGGGCACGCCCTGTTCGCGGGCGGTCTGGCCGCGCCACTGGCGCAGGGCGTCGAAGAGGCCGACGGCGGCGGCGGGCATGTCGGACGGGAAGACGGCTTTCGGTTTCGCCGATTTCTTCTTCGGCTGCAGCACCTGCCGGCGCAGCATCAGCGTGGTCTCGCTCTTCAGCACCGGTTTGGCGTTCTCGGTGAGCTTGAGCGCGCCGTAGTGCTGGGCGTCGGCGTAGAGCAGGCCGCTCGCCAGGAGCTGGCGGGCGACGCTGCGCCAGGCGGCTTCGTCGAGGTCGGCGCCGACGCCGAAAGTCGGCAGATGGTCGTGGCTGAACTGGGCGACCTTGTCGGTGGCCTTGCCGCGCAGGATGTCGATCAGATGCGCGGCGCCGAAGCGCTGGCCGGTGCGCAGTGCGGCCGACATGAACTTCTGCGCCGCGACGGTGCCGTCCCAGAGTTCGGGCGGCGTCTGGCAGGTGTCGCAGTTGCCGCAAGCCGCGCTTGCTTCGCCGAAGTAGTTGAGCAGCACCGTGCGGCGGCAACTGGCGGCTTCGCAGTAGGCGAGCATGGCGTCGAGCTTCTGGCGCTCGATGCGCTTCTGTTCGTCGGGCGCGGCGGATTCGTCGATGCGCTGGCGGTGGATCACGACGTCGTTGAGGCCGTAGGTCATCCACGCTTCGCTCGGCTCGCCGTCGCGCCCGGCGCGGCCGGTTTCCTGGTAGTAGGCCTCCAGGCTCTTGGGCAGGTCGAGGTGGGCGACGAAGCGCACGTCGGGCTTGTCGATGCCCATGCCGAAGGCGATGGTGGCGACCATGACGACGGCCTCGTCGCGGACGAAGCGCTGCTGATTTCCGCGGCGCGCTTCCGTGTTCATGCCGGCGTGGTAGGGCAGGGCGTCGACGCCCTGGCTGCGCAGCCACAGCGCGGTCTCGTCGACCTTCTTGCGCGACAGGCAATAGACGATGCCGGCTTCACCGCGATGGTCGGCAAGGAAGGCGAGCAACTGCTTGCGCGGGTTGTCGCGCTCGACGATGGTGTAGCGGATGTTGGGACGGTCGAAGCTGGCGACGAAGGTGCGGGCTGCGTCGAGACCGAGGCGGCGCACGATCTCCTCGCGCGTCAGCGCGTCGGCGGTGGCGGTGAGCGCGATGCGCGGAACGCTCGGATAGCGCTCGTGCAGGATCGAGAGCTGGATGTATTCGGGGCGGAAGTCGTGGCCCCATTGCGAGACGCAGTGGGCCTCGTCGATGGCGAACAGCGCGATGCGGCCCTGTCCGTGCAGGTGGTCGAGCTGGCCGAGGAAGCGCTCGGTGAGCAGGCGCTCGGGGGCGACATAGAGCAGGTCGAGTTCGCCGCGCAGCAGGCGCCGCTCGGTCTCGGATGCGGTGGCGTAGTCCTGCGAGGAATTGAGGAAGGCGGCCTTGACGCCGGCTTGCAGCAGGGCGTCGACCTGGTCCTGCATCAGCGCGATCAGCGGCGAGACGACGATGCCGCAGCCTGCGCGCAGCATCGAGGGCAACTGGTAGCAGAGCGACTTGCCGCCGCCGGTGGGCATCAGCACCAGGGCGTCGCCGCCGCCTTGGATATGGCCGACGATTTCTTCCTGGGCGCCCTTGAAGCTGTCGTAACCGAATACGCTGCGGAGCAGATGAAACTTGTCGTTCAAGGCGGTGAAGTCTTGCCGGTTGGCTCAAGGGGGGCCTATAGTACCTCCATCTCGCGGACAAAATCCGCCTTGGCTGGAGCAACGATGTCCGCAACAGGTTTCCAGACCATGGTCGCCGCTCTGCTGGCCGGCGATCATGCCGCCGCCCTCGCGGAAGCCCGCCGCCTGCGTGCGGCCGGGGTTTCCGCCGAGCGCATCGTCACCGACGGCCTCGAGGTGGCCATGGGGCGGCTCGACGAAAAATGCACCGTCGAGCAGTTCAACCTTCTCGAAATCATGCTCGTCGGCCGCGCCGTCTCGGTCGTGGTCCAGGATATCTACCCGGAAGGCATGCCGCCGGCGCAGGGGCGGGCGACCTTCGTCATCGGCACGCTCGAAGGCGACGTGCACGATCTGGGCAAGAACATCGTCAAGATGGTGCTCATCGGCAAGGGCTACCGCGTGGTCGACCTGGGGCGGGATTGCCCGGTCGAAGCCCTGGCGGAGGCGGCCGAAAGGGAGCGCGCCGCTGCCGTACTGGTGAGCGGACTGATCAGCCCCATCGTGCCGCAGGTGCGGCGGGTGCGCGCGGCGCTGCAGGCGCGCGGCCTGGCCGGCGTGGCGGTGGTCGCCGGCGGCGCCGCCCTCAAGCAACTCGCGGCGGCCGATCTGAACGTCGATTACGTCGCGGAAACCGCCTTCGACGGCGCCAGTTACCTCGAAGGCCTGGTGACGGAGAACGCGGTGTGAACTCGCTCGAACGCATTCTCGCGGCAGTTCGTTTCGAGCCGACGGACCGCACGCCCTTCATGCCGCAACTGTTCGGCCATGCCGCCAGCATGGCCGGCGTCGGGCTCGACGCCTACGTCCGCGACGGCCGCCTCATGGCCGAATGCCAGCTGCGGCAGCAGGAACGGCTCGGCAACGACGCCGTGTTCGCCTTCTCCGATCTCGGCGTCGAGACCGAGGCGCTCGGTTCGCGGCTCAGGTACTACGAGCGCCAGTATCCGGAGGTCGTGGCATACGCGCTGGCGCCGGCTGACGCTGCGGCGATCCTGAGTCTGCCCGATCCAGCCCGCGACGGTCGCATGCCCGCGGTGCTGCGCGCGCTGGGTTTGCTGCGGCGCGCCTTGGGCGATTCGGTACTGGTCGCTGGCGGCGTTGCCGGTCCAATGACTTTGGCATCGCAGCTCTACGGCGCCGAGACGGTCCTCTATCTGACCGCGGACGACCGGCCGCGCTTCGAGGCCGTCCTCGATTTCGCCGTCGCGGTTGCGATCCGCTACGGTGCGGCGCAGATCGGCGCCGGCGCCCACCTGGTGACGGTGTTGGAGCCGATGGCCTCGCCCGCCGTCGTGCCGCCGGATTTCTTCCGCGAACTGCTGGTGCCGCGGCTGCGGCGGCTCATGGCCGGCCTGCGCGAGGCGGGGGCACTGGCCACGTGGCTCAACATCGCCGGCCCGACGGCGCCGATCCTGCCGCACTATGCGGAGCTCGGCGCCGACATCGCCACCTTCGACTATTACGTGGAGCCGGCCGAGGCCTGCGGCCGGCTGCCGCGCACCTGCCTGGCTGGCAACCTCAAGTCGCTGGATTTCCTCGCGCCGTCGTCGGCAGACCTGGCGGCGCAGGCGCGGCGCCTGATTGCCGCCTTCGCCGACCGCGGCGGCTTCATTCTCACGGCTGGCTGCGAGATTCCGCCGGAGGCTGGCGACAGCTATATCGCCGCTCTCGCGGAGGTCGCGGCAAGGGGCTGAGGGCCGTGCCGCTTCTCACCGTGATCCTTGCCGGTGAGCGTCACCGTCTCGAGTTCGCGCCGGGATCGTCGCTGCGCGAGATCCTCGACGCCACCAATTACCGGGTTCGTTCCGCGTGCCTCGGCCTGGGTGCGTGCGGCCTGTGCCGCGTGCGCATCCTCGCCGGCGACTGCGGCGCCTGGACCGCGGCGGAGCGCGCCCAGCTCGCCGCAGCCGATCTCGCCGCCGGGCTGCGGCTCGCCTGCCAGTGCCGACCGACGGGCGATCTGAGCGTGGAGATCGTCAGCCCGGCGTCGACCTCGGAATGGCGCACCCCGCCTGCCGGCTTGCTGGCCATGGCGGCGATGTCGCGGCGGCCCGACCGGCCGCCGCCGCCAGGCATCCGTCATCCGCTCGGGGCGGCGGTCGACCTCGGCACGAGCCACATCAGCGTGGCGGTGTTCGATCTGGTCTCCGGCCAGTTCCTGGCCGCGCGCTGGGGGCGCAATCCCCAGGGCCGTTTCGGCGCCGACGTGGTCACGCGCCTGGTGGCCGCCGAGAATCCGGCGGCGGCGGCGGAACTCGCCGACCTCGCCCGCGGCGCCATCGCCGCGGCGTTCGCCGACATCGCCACGCGCGAGGGACTCGATTCCGCGCGCATCGGTCGCGTCGTCGTCGTCGGCAATACGGCCATGATCGCCTTGCTGTCGAATCGCAACCACGGCCTGCTGCTCCAGCCGGCCCATTGGCTGTCGCCGATCGACTGCGTGCCGCCGGCCAGCGCCTGGAGCTCCGTCCTCGGGGTCGCATCCGGCGCCGAGATCGAACTGGTGCCGCCCTTGGGCGGATTCGTCGGTTCCGATCTGCTCGCCGGCCTGGTGGCCAGCGATTTCCTGGCCGGCGCGCAACCCGCCCTCTTCGTCGATTTCGGCACCAATTCCGAGATCGCGCTGCGGGCCGGCGACCGGCTCTGGGTAACGGCCGCCGCTGGCGGGCCGGCTTTCGAGGCGGGAGCAGGCCGCTGCACCATGCCGGCGGAAGCCGGCGCCGTCTACCGCGTCACGCTCGACGACGACGGCCAGCCGGTCTGCGCCGTTCTCGGCGATGACCGGGCGCGGGGGCTGTGCGGTTCCGGACTCATCGATCTGGTTGCCTGCTTGCGGCAGCGCGGCGCGATCACGGTCACGGGCAAGTTCGCCGCCGGCGCCGCTGCTTACGCTATCGCGGCCGGCGGCGAGCGCCTGGATCTGACTCTGGCCGACATCGATGCCCTGCAGCGGGCCAAGGCCGCCATCGGTGCCGGCGTCGCCGTTCTATGCGGCGAGGCCGGCATCCGACCGTCGGCCCTGCGGCGCGTGGTGGCGGCGGGCCTGTTCGGACGCTACCTCGACGTTGCCAACGCCCAGGCGATCGGCCTGCTGCCGCCAGTGGCGGTCGCGTGCGTCGAGCTCGCCGGCAACACCGCCCTGGCGGGTGCCGCGGCGCTGCTGCTGTCGCGCCGGGCAGGCGCGGATATGGCCCGTGCTGTGGCGGCATGCCACCTGACTAATCTGGCCAAGGCGCCGGCTTTCGACGATGCTTTCCTGGAACATCTCTACCTGCAACCGAGCGTGCCCTGAGCGATGAACGAGCCCCGCCCCCTGCCCGCAAACCCGATCGATGCCGTGGTGCGCTCCGCCCAGTATCTGGCGGGTCTCGTCTCCTACGTGGACCTGTGGCCCCAGCTGGCGCGACTGATCTGCAACTTTTTCGGAGCCGACTTCGCGGCCTTTGCGGCGCGGCAGGCCGACGGCCAGATTCGTTTGCTGCATTGCGAACCGGCCGGCACCGACGCCGGTTCACGCCTCATCGCGGCGGCGGGCGAACTGACCGCCACGGTGTTCGACAGCGGCTTTTTGGCCAACGAAACCCTGTTGCTGCCGGAACCTTATGCCACCGTGCTGCTGCCGCTGGGCCGCGAGCGGCGTCGCACCGGTTACGTGATGCTGGCGGCGCATCGCGGCGAGTCGCCCTTGTCGCGGGAGAGTCTCGACCTCTACCTGGCCCTGGCCGGGCTGATCGAGACGACTCTCGACCGCATCGCATCGCAGCACCGCTTCGTCAGCATGGCCGACAATGTGCCGGAGTTGCTGTTCCAACTCGTGGCCGGACCCGGCGGCGGCTGGCGCTTCGCCTATGCCAGCGGCGGAGCGCGGGCGGTGCTCGGACTGTCGCCCGAGGCCCTCATGGCGGATGCCGAAGTCCTGTTCGGCGGTCTTGCCGCCGCGGACCGCCAGGCCCTGTCGACGGCTCTCGCGGCTCCGCAGCAGGGGGCGCGCATGCACCTCGCCTTGGGCTGGACGGCGCCCGACGGCAGCCTGCGGCATCTGGCCGCCAATGCGATGCTGTCGTGGGGCGAGGAGGGCGGGGCCGTCTGGGACGGTGTGCTGGAGGACATCAGCGAACAGGTGCGCTTGCAGGAGGAGAGTCGGCGCAATCTGCTGCGCCTCAACAAGAGCATGGAGGATGCGATCCAGGCGGTGGCCGCCACGATCGAGAAACGCGACCCCTACACGGCCGGCCACCAGCGTCGGGTCGCCGAACTGGCGGCGCAGTTGGCGACGGCGCTGGGACTGCCGGAGGACGTCATCCACGGCATCCGCCTGACCGCATCGATTCACGACATCGGCAAGATCCACGTGCCGGCGGAAATACTCGCCTTTCCGGGCAAGCTTCCGGATCTCGAGTTCGCCCTGGTCCGCTGCCATCCCGAGGTGGGCTACGAGATTCTCAAGAACGTGGATTTTCCCTGGCCGGTGGCGGAGATGGTCTACCAGCACCACGAGCATCTCGACGGTTCCGGCTATCCGCGGGGTTTGACGGGCGACAAGATCATGCTCGGCGCCCGCATCATTACCGTGGCCGACGTCGTCGAGGCCATCGCGCTCTACCGGCCCTACCGGCCCGGACTGGGCGTAGAGGCCGCACTCGCCGAGATAGAGCAGAACCGGGGCCGCTACTACGACCCCGCTGTCGTCGATGCCTGCCTGCGCCTGTTCCGGCAGGACGGCTATCAGTTCACCTGAGAGGTCGGCGCCTGGGTCATTGCAGCTTCAGCAAGCGGCAACCGCCCTCGTCGCAGGCCAGCGCCCTGGCGTCGTCGTCCCAGTCGTCGAGCACCCAGCGCTCGCAGGGACGGCCGTCGACGTTGTAGACGTGGCGGGCCATGCGGTGCGTGTGGCCGTGGATGATGCGGCCGACGCCGTGGCGGCGAAAGGCGGCGAGCATGGTGGCTTCGCTCGCATCCATCAGCGTCATGCGCTTGGTCTGTTTTTCCTGTTCGCTGCGGCCGCGCAGCGCTTCGATCTCGGCCTTGCGCTGCGCCAGCGGCCGGGCGAGGAATTCGCGCCGCCAGTGCGGCGCGCGCACCGTGGCGCGAAAGTCCTGGTAGGCGCGGTCGTCGTCGCAGAGCGTGTCGCCGTGCAGCAGCAGCGTCGGCACGCCGCCGAGGTCGACGATGGTTTCGTCGGCGATGAGCGTGGCGCCGCTGGCGGCGGCGAAGTCGTCGCCGACGAGGAAGTCGCGGTTGCCCGGCAGGAAGAAGACCTGCGTGCCGGTCTGCGCCAACGTCTTCAGCGTTGCGCAGATGCCGGCGTTGAACGGGTCGGCGAGGTCGTCGTCGCCGGCCCAGGCGTCGAACAGGTCGCCGAGGATGTAGAGGGCGTGCGCGGCCTTCGCTTTGCCGGCGAGGAAATCGCCAAACAACCGCGCCGTCTGCGGGCGCGACGGATGGAGATGAATGTCGGCGACGAGCAGCGTCAGCAAACTTCTGCGCGCTCGATGACGACGTCCTCGACGGGGACGTCCTGGTGGTAGCCGCTGCTGCCGGTCTTGACGGCCTTGATCTTGTCGACGACGTCCATGCCCTCGACGACGCGGCCGAAGACGCAGTAGCCCCAGCCGTCCTGGCCCGGATGGTCGAGGAAGCCGTTGTCGGAGACGTTGATGAAGAACTGGGCAGTGGCCGAATGCGGGTCGGAGGTGCGCGCCATGGCGATAGTGCCGGCTTCGTTCCTGAGGCCGTTGGCGGCCTCGTTCACCACCGGCTCCATGGTCGGCTTCTGCTTCATGCCGGGTTCGAAGCCGCCGCCCTGAATCATGAAGCCCTTGATGACGCGATGGAAGATGGTGTTGTCGTAGTGGCCGGCCTGGGCATAGGCGATGACGTTGGCGACGGTCTTGGGCGCTTTTTCGGCGTCGAGTTCGAGGGTGATGACGCCGTGGTTGGTGTGGAGCTTGAGCATGGGGATGTCCTTTGGTTATTTCTTGTCGATGACTTTGGCCGATTCGATGATGACGGGCGTGGTCGGCACGTTCTGGAAGAAGCCGGCATTGGCGGTCGGCACGCGGCCGATCTTCTGCACGATGTCGAAACCCTGCGTCACCTTGCCGAAGACGGCGTAGCCCCAGCCGTCGCGGCTCGGGTAGTCGAGCGGCGCATTGTTGACGAGGTTGATGAAGAACTGGGCGCTGGCCGAGTGCGGGTTGCCGGTGCGCGCCATGGCGAGGGTGCCGGGTTCGTTCCTGAGGCCGTTCTTGGCTTCGTTCGGGATCGGGGCGCGCGTCTGCTTTTCCTTCATGCCGGGCGCGAAGCCGCCGCCCTGGATCATGAAGCCGTCGATGACGCGGTGGAAGATGGTGCCGTCGTAGAAGCCGTCATTCACATACTGGAGGAAGTTGTTGACCGTGATCGGCGCCTTGTCGGAATAAAGCTCGATGACCAGGGTACCCATGTTGGTCTTCATTTCGACCAGCGGGTTGGCGGCGCAGGCGGGCAGCGCAAATGCGAGCGCGAACAGGAAGGCAACGACTTTCTTCATCGGGGATGCTCCAGGAATGGCGAGGGGCTTACGCCGCGCCCTCGAAAACGATTTTCCAGCGCCCGTCTTCCTTGATCCAGTACTGGCGCTTCTTCATGACGTTCGAGAGGTTGCTGCTCTTGTAGTCCTGCTCGAAGGTGACGACGACGTATTCTTCGCGGCCGGGGTTGCGGAACATGCTGATGTTCTGGGTGGCGACCTTGATCCAGCTCTTGCCGGCATTGACCTTGCGCTTGTGCTCGACCCACTGCGCCTGGTCCTGGCCGTCGGACTTGAATTTTGCGGAGTAGTGGCGGCCGTAGTGGTCGGCGTCCATGCTTTCCCAGTCGCGCCGCCATTCGTCGATCATGCCGAGCAGCGCCTTGCGCTCGGCCTGCCAGTCGTCGAGCGAGAGCCACTCGATGCTGTTGCTGATGATGACGGGGGTGAGGCCGACCTGGAAGTTCTTCGAGATGGCGTCGAGATCCTGGTTGGCGAGCACGACGCAGCCGTCGGACGCCTTGGGCGGGCGCGAGAAGGTGTCGGAGGGCGTGCCGTGCAGCCAGATGCCGTGACCGTTGCGCCCCATTCTTTTATCCCACTCGTTGGGATAGCTGATCGGGAAGGCGCCGCTGCCGTAGAAGTCGCCGAGCTTCTGCCGCGGCAGGCTGGCGGTGACGTGATAGACGCCGATCGGCGTCTTCTTGTCGCCTTCCTTGAGCTTGTCGCTGCCGAGCTTGCCGTGACTGACGTAGTAGTCGGCGATGAAGCGCGGCGTGCCGTTGTCGTTGTGGTAGAGGTAGAGGCGCGCCTTCTGCGTGTCGACGACGATGGCGTACTTCTGGTCGGGGCGCAGTTGCAGCAGGTAGCGCGGCACGTAGTTGGCGGCCGGCTTTGTCTTGTAGGCGCGCAGGCGGGCGAGGGCTTCTTCGCGCAGGTCGGCGACCTTGTCGCGCGAGGCGGCGCCGCCGCCTTCGCCGAAGGTCGTCAGGGTCCGGGTGCGGGCGAGCAGCAGGTCGCCTTTGATCAGGTTGCCGAGACGGAAGTTCGGATAAGCCTTGAGCAGCGCCTCGGTCTGGTCGAGGGCGGCTTCCCATTTGTGGTCCTCGATCAGGTCGAAGACGCGGGCGAGCTGCGGTTCGGGGCCGGAATCGGAATAGCGCGCCTCGTTGGCGGCGGCAGCCGGCAGCGCCAAGGTGGCGCAGGCGAGGAGGGCTGCGGTCGCGAACCGGCGCAGACTGGTGACCGTCATCAGTTGCCGATCTTCTCTTGCTGGATCAGCCAGCGGCCGTCGCGCCTGACGAAAACCACGACCTTGTTGCTGCTGGTCTTGAGCGCGGCGGACTGGTAGTGCTGGCGGAATCTGGCCGTGGCGGTGTCGCCATCGACCGTTATGCGCAGGTTCTCGTGTCTGACGTGGATGGCGCCGGGCTTGCCGACGCGCCTGGCGCGCTCGGCTTCCCAGGCGGCGCGGGCTTCGGCGCCGGGCGTCTGGAAATCCTTGGCGTAGTGGGAGAGGTAGCCCTTGACGTCCTTCTTCGACCAGGCGGCGAGCCAGGCGTCGAGCGCCTTGGTGACTTCGGCGGCGTCGCCGGCGGCGGCCGGCTTGGCCTGCTCCGCCGATTTTGCCGGTGCGGCGGCGGGCGTGGCGACGACCTTCGGCTCGGGCGGTTTGACCTCGGCCGGCTTCGCTTCTGCGGGCTTGGGCGGTTCGACGGGCTTGACTTCGGCCGCTTTCGGTTCAACCGGCGCGGCCGCGGCGACAACGACCGGCGGTTTGCCGGCGGCAGGGCGGGCGGGGCCGGGCCGGGTATTGACGCTGATCAGATCCTTGATCGTGGCCAGTTTGGTCTGGGCGCTCGAATTGGAGGAATCCAGTTGCAAGGCCTTGTCGTAAGCCTGACTGGCCAGTCGCGCGTAGATGTCGCCGAGGTTCTCGTGCGCCGTGGCGTAGGAGGGGTGCGTGCGGATCGCCATCTCCAGCGCCTGCTTGGCCTTATCGTACTGCTTCTGCTGGGCGTAGATCACGGCCAGGTTGTTGTAGGGCTCGGGCAGTTCGGGGTAGTCCGCGGAGAGCTTGGTGAACACTGCAATGGCGTCGCCGGGCTTGTTCATCTCCGTCAGGATCAGGCCCTTGAGGAAACGGCCCTGGGCATCCTTCGGCTTGCCGGAGAGATACTTGTCGACCTGTTCGAGCGCCTGGGCATGCTGCCCCTGCTTCAGGAGTTTGCCGATATCCTGGAGCGTGTCGGCGCGGGCGGGCATGGCCAGTACGGCGATCGCACAGGCGGCAAGGGCAAGCGTGCGTGCGGGGAAGAAGCGTTTGTGGGCCATGTTATACTGGTCTGGACGGGTTCTGATATAGCTTGTGATTCTACCAAGAAGGCGCTCCCATCCACAATAACACCCGCGTTCCACGATGGGATGAAAACACCTTGCTTTTGCGCGTAATTCCCGAATTCGATCCCCAGAGTCCGGCATGCTGACGATTTACAACTCCCTGGCCCGCGAGAAACAGGAATTTGTCCCGATCGACCCCGGACATGTCCGTATGTATGTCTGCGGCATGACGGTGTACGATTATTGTCATCTCGGTCATGCCAGGGTCATGGTGGTGTTCGACCTGGTGGCGCGCTGGCTGCGCGCGAGCGGCTATCGCCTCACCTACGTCCGCAACATCACCGACATCGACGACAAGATCATCCGGCGCGCCGCCGAGAACGGCGAATCGATCCGCAGCCTGACCGACCGCTTCATCGCCGCCATGAACGAGGACGCGGCGGCGCTGGGCGTGGCGCGGCCCGACCATGAGCCGCGCGCCACCGACTATGTGCCGCAGATGCTGGATATCATCGGCGCGCTCGAGCAGAACAGTCTCGCCTATGCCGCCGGCAACAGCGACATCTGCTATGCGGTGCGTAAATTCCCCGGCTACGGCAGACTTTCCGGCAAGTCGCTCGAAGACCTGCGCGCCGGCGAACGCGTCGATGTCGTCGCGGCCAAGCACGACCCGCTCGACTTCGTGCTGTGGAAGCACGCCCGCGACGACGAACCGGCCGAGGTCAAGTGGGATTCGCCCTGGGGCCCGGGCCGCCCCGGCTGGCACATCGAGTGTTCGGCGATGAGTTCCGACCTGCTCGGCCCGCACTTCGACATCCACGGCGGCGGCCAGGATCTCCAGTTCCCGCACCACGAGAACGAGATCGCTCAGTCCGAGGGCGCGCACGGCCAGACCTTCGTCAATTACTGGATGCACAACGGCTTCGTGCGCGTCGACGACGAGAAGATGTCGAAGTCGCTCGGCAACTTCTTCACCATCCGCGAGGTGCTGAAGAAGTACGATGCCGAGGTGGTGCGCTTCTTCATCCTGCGCGCCCACTACCGCAGCCCGCTCAACTACTCCGACGCCCACCTCGACGATGCGCGCCAGGCGCTGACGCGGCTGTACACTGCGCTGAAGGGTTTTCCCGCCGCGGCGGCCATCGATTGGGAAGAAGACCACGCCCGCCGTTTCCGCGCGGCGATGGACGACGACTTCGGCACCCCCGAAGCGGTCGCCGTCCTCTTCGACCTCGCCAACGAACTCAACCGCACGCGCGATGCCGGACTCGCTGTGCAACTGAAAGGCTTGGCCGGCATTCTCGGCCTGCTCGCGCGCGATCCGGTCGCATTCCTCCAGGCTGCACTGGCCGACGACGCAGAAGGCTTGACGGCCGCGGAGATCGAGGCGCGCATCGTCGCCCGCGTCGCGGCGAAGAAGACGAAAGACTTCGCCGCAGCCGACCGCATCCGCGACGAGCTGAAGACGGCCGGCATCGTGCTCGAAGACTCGGCGCAGGGTACGACCTGGCGAAGGCTATAATAATCGCCGCCATGACACCCAAACGCGAAAACCACGCGGTGAAGCGTTTCTGCGAGCCGCAGCGGAAAGGGCGCAGCAATTGCGGCGCCTGCGACCTGCGCGAGGTCATGGTGTGTTCCGACGTGACCGTGGAGCAGCTGGTCGATTTTCATACCTGGATCGACGACATGACGATCCCGTCGGGCGGCGTCGTGTTCAACACGGATGCCCCGGCGGATGGCGTTTATTGCATCCGTGGCGGCATCGTCAAGCTCGTCAAGTATTCGAATGCCGGCGCCCAGCGCATCGTTCGCATCGTCAAAAGAGGCGATGTGGCGGGCATCGAGGCCGTGTTCTCGGAGTCCTTCGAGCATACGGCGGTGGCCGTCGGCGAAGTGGTTGCGTGCCGTATCCCGGTAGAGAATTTCCGCCGCATGATCGAGGCGAATCCGACGCTCCAGCGCCGCCTGCTGGAAAGGTCGCAACAGGCATTGCGCGAGGCCGAAGCCTGGCTGTCCGAACTCGCCGGCGGCACCGCCCAGGCGCGCGAGCGCATGGCGCGCCTGCTGCTGCGCCTGCGCGAAGGCAGCACCAACCGCATCCACCGCTTCAATCTCGAAGACATCGGCGCCATGCTGGGCATCACGATAGAAACCGCGAGCCGCGTGCTGGCGGATTTCACCCGCCAGGGTTTGCTGACCAAGCGCAGCGCCGGAGCGGCGATGCGCTATTACAGCGCCGACATCGACGGTCTGATGAAGATCGCCGAAGGCGTGGCCGAAGAGCCGGTCGAGCCGGCATCGCACCGCCCAGTTCGTCTCAACAGCTAGCCCCGTCGCTCAGTCCAACTCGGCGACTGCCCCGCAGGCGCTGCCGGGGTTGCCTGCCATGCCGACGAGCCTCGGCACGTTGAGGCGGCGCGGCGTCACGGTCTGCTTGTCGCGCAGCCAGTTGGCCACCAATTCCCAGATCGGCTCGCCCTTTGCGCCGGCGGCC
>Ga0154359_1238_pt1 | contig 13731 bp, 10 predicted proteins | sample RifGroA2_FD_115887 | JGI IMG/M metagenome (GOLD analysis project Ga0154359, IMG submission 115887) | Rhodocyclales bacterium GWA2_65_20
GGAGCCGGCCGCAGGCCGGCGACGGGGGACATGGAGCGGAGCAGAGCGCCCTCCCGGCCCGATCGTGCACCGACCTCGATGCAAGGGAGGGGTTTTCTACCGCAACGTCATTCTTGCGATTGCCCTGCGGCTTTCATTTTCCCGGCAACAATGGAAAAATGCGCGGCTTGCATCCACGCCTCGCCGCCATGCGGCTTCACTTCCCCATTCGACCGTGACCACTCCCCGCAATATCGCCACCCACGGCCAGGTATTCACGCCCGAGCCCGTCGTCCTGCGCATGCTCGGCCTCGTCAGGAACCGCGGCCGCATCCTCGAACCCGCCTGCGGCGACGGCGCCTTCGTCGCGCGCATCCCGCCGCATTACCCCGAGGTGGTCGCCATCGAGCTCGATCCGGCGCACTGCCCGGCAGGCGCGCTCAACATGGACTTCTTCACTTTTCCCGAGAGCGAGAAGTTCGACACCATCATCGGCAACCCGCCCTACGTCAAGGCGCGCGACATCGGGCCGGCGACGCGGCGGCATTTCTCGACGCAACTGCTCGACGGCCACGCCAACCTCTATCTCCATTTCATCGAGAAATGCGTGCGCCACCTGAAGCCCGGCGGCGAACTGATTTTCATCACGCCGCGCGAATTCCTCAAGGCCACCGGCGCGGCGCGGCTCAACACCTGGCTGTTCGACCAGGGCACGATCACCGATTTCGACGACCTCGGCGACGCCCGGATATTCCAGGGCGTCGTGCCCAACTGCGCCATCTGGCGTTTCGAAAAGGGCAACATGAGCCACCGCCTCAAGGACGGGCGGCGCATGGTGCAGGCCGGCGGCCAATTGATGCTGACGCGCGGCATCTACAGCGTGCCGCTCGCCAGCGTCTTCGCCGTCAAGGTCGGCGCGGTGTCGGGCGCCGACGAAATCTTCACCTCGGCCTCCCTCGGCAACGCCGATTTCGTCTGCTCGAAGACGGCGCAGACCGGCGAGCTGCGGCGCATGATCTTCCCCGACGGCCACATGCCGCCGCCGCCCTACCTCGAACAGTTCAAGGAGCGGCTGCTGGCGCGGCGCGTGACGAAGTTCGACGAATCGAACTGGTGGAAGTGGGGCCGGCGCCACCCTGCCACCGCGGCGCCGCGCATCTATGTCAATGGCAAGACGCGCAATCCGCGGCCGTTTTTCCTGCACGCCTGCAACGACTATGACGGCGCCGTACTCGCCCTTTTCCCGCACCGCCGGGATGCCGACCTCGCGCGCCTCGCCGCCATGCTCAACGACGTCGACTGGCACGAACTCGGCTTCGTCTGCGACGGCCGCTTCCTGTTCGCCCAGCGCAGCCTCGAGAACGCCCTGCTGCCGGAGGATTTCGCCGCCTACGAGGTCGGCGGGCTCGTGTAACATCGCCGTCATGGTCCCCCATCTCACCACCGCCCTCACCGGCCCGCTGCTGGAGCTGGAAAAACGCTTCCTCGCCAACGACACCGCCATCGAGCAGTGGCTGCGCGGCGGGTGGCTCGAACACACGCCGCCGTTCTACGCCTCGGTCGACCTGCGCAACGCCGGCTACAAGCTGGCGCCGGTCGACACCAACCTCTTTCCCGGCGGCTTCAACAACCTCAATCCGGTCTTCCTGCCGCTGTGCGTGCACGCGGCGATGACGGCGATCGAGAAGATCTGCCCCGAGGCGAAGAACCTGCTGCTGATCCCCGAGAACCACACGCGCAACCAGTTCTACCTGCAGAACGTGGCGCGCCTGGCGACCATCCTCCACTACACAGGCCTCAACGTGCGCATCGGCTCGCTGCTGCCGGAGATCACCGCGCCTACGACGCTGGCCCTGCCCGACGGCCAGACCCTGACGCTGGAGCCGGTCAAGCGTCTCGGTGCCGAAGGCCGCCGCATCGGCCTCGACGGCTTCGATCCCTGCGCCGTGCTGCTCAACAAGGATCTCTCGGGTGGCGTGCCGGATATCCTCAAGAACATCGACGAGCAGTTCGTGATCCCGCCGCTCCACGCCGGCTGGCACGCGCGGCGCAAGTCGGCCCACTTCGCCGCCTACCAGGAGGTGGCCAACGCCTTCGCCGCGCATATCGGCATCGATCCCTGGATCATCAATCCCGAGTTCGAGGTCTGCGGCAAAATCAATTTCTTCGACCGCAGCGGCGAGGAATGCCTCGCCGCCAACGTCGACACGCTGCTCTACCGCATCCGCGCCAAGTACAAGGAATACGGCATCGCCGAAAAGCCCTTCGTCATCGTCAAGGCGGATGCCGGCACTTATGGCATGGGCATCATGACGGTGTACGACGCCGCCGAGGTCAAGACGCTCAACCGCAAGCAACGCAACAAGATGGCGGTGATCAAGGAGGGCCAGCCCGTCACCGAGGTCATGATCCAGGAAGGCGTGCCGACCATGGAAACCGTCGATGCCGGCCCCGCCGAGCCGGTCGTCTATATGATCGACCGCTACGTCGTCGGCGGCTTCTACCGCGTCAACACCCAGCGCGGCGCGGACGAGAACCTCAATGCGCCCGGCATGCGATTCGAGCCGCTCGCCTTCGAGACCGACTGCCTGCTGCCCGATGCCGCGCAGGCGCCGGACGCGCCGCCCAACCGCTTCTACGCCTACGGCGTCGTCGCGCGCCTCGCGCTGCTGGCGGCGGCGCTGGAACTGGAGCGCAGCGCGCCGGGGGAGTGATGAAGTTCGCCTTCATCGTCGACGCCCTCGACCACCTCAAGGCCCACAAGGACACGAGCGTCGCCGTGATGCGCGCGGCGGCGCGGCGCGGCCACGAATGCTGGACCATGCAGCGCGCGACGCTGGCCTGGCGCGACGGCGTCACCTCCGCCCGCGCTGTGCGCGTCGCGCCCCAGGCCGGCGACGCGCCCTGGTATGCGGCAGTCGAGGAGCGCGTGCTGCCGCTGACCGCGTTCGACGCCGTGCTGATGCGCCAGGATCCACCCTTCGACTTCGAATACATCGCCGCGACCTGGCTGCTCGAACGCGCCGAAGCCGAGGGCGCGCGCATCTTCAACCGGCCGCGGGCGATCCGCGACCATTCCGAGAAGGTCGCCATCGCCGAGTTCCCGCAGCTCACGGCGCCGACCCTGATCGCCCGCGACGCAGCCGCCGTCCAGGCCTTCATCGACGCGCACGCGGACGTGGTGCTGAAGCCGCTCGACGGCATGGGCGGCAGCTCGGTGTTCCGCGTGCGGCGCGACGACCCCAACCGCAACGTCATCGTCGAGACGCTGACGCAACTGGGCGCGCGCACCATCATGGCGCAGCGCTTTTTGCCCGAGATCGCCCAGGGCGACAAGCGCATCCTGCTGATCGCAGGCGAGGCGGTGCCTTACGCGCTGGCGCGCACGCCTGCGCCCGGCGACAGCCGCGGCAACCTCGCCGCCGGCGGCACGGGCCGCGCCCAGCCGCTCACCGCCCGCGACCGCGAGATCGCGCAGACGCTCGGCCCGCAGCTCTGGGCGCGCGGCCTGCTGCTGGTCGGCATCGACGTCATCGGCGACTGCCTCACCGAGATCAACGTCACCAGTCCGACCTGCTGCGTCGAGATCGCGCAGCAGACCGGCTTCGATGTTGCCGGGCATTTCATTGAGGCGCTGGAAGCCCAGTGCCGCAGTCATTGATGCCGTCCCTAGTCGCCCTTGCCATGTCGTACGATTTATTCGTTCGGAAACAGCTGGCCCCGTTAAAATGAACGTCATAACAACTTGCTTCGCCGACCTCAAGGTGATGCGCGTGCTGTGGCAGGAAGGGAGCTACTGATATGGATCGCCGGGAGTTTCGCCGCGAGAAAGCCGCCGTCGGACGGCGCCTGACCCACTACGAATTCAAAGAGTCGCGTAAAGCCAAGTTACCCAAGCATATGGAGCATGTTCGCCGCAAGCGCGTATTTGCCACCGACCTGCTGACCATCGGACGCGATATTTCAGTCGTCTTCCTGTGGCGCACCGGCGACTGCCTCGAAAAACGCGCGCTCTACGGCTATGCCTTCCGCGAGAAGCCGGAGGGCCTGGAACCGCTGCTGCGTATGGACTACCATCCCAGCCACAAGGGCTTGCACGTAAAATTCAATTGCGAGCGCCCGGTCGATTTCATCAACCGAGACGTGGTGCAGGGGCGGGAGTTCCGCCTGAATGGTCTTCCGCTCGATCCGGACCTGGAACGCGACCGGGCGCGTTTCGTGGAGGAGTTCTGTCGGCGTACTGCGGCGTCGCTTGGCGGAGGGGATCTGTTATGAAACTTGATATCTGCCGCGATTTCGATGTGCGCGAGACGGCCACGGGCTTGGTAGTGGTCACGCCGCTGCAATACGACGATGGCGATCAGGTCGTTGTCTTCGCGGATACGGTCGAGGGCGACGGCTGGCGCGTACATGACAACGGCGAGTCAGCCTTTCGCCTGTCACTCGATCATATAGATGTCGAGTCCGAGCGCATTCAACGCTGGCTGGGCGAACACTCGTCCCGGGTCGGCTGGAACGAAGCGGACGAACAGTTCGAGTTGCTCGTCTCTGACGGAGCGCAGTTGGTGCCGGCAGCCTTCAAGATTGCCCAGGCCGCCGTCCAGATGCAGAGCTTATCCGCGCTGCGGGTGACCCGTTCCGAGTCGTCGTTCAAGGCCGAGGTGATCGAGTTGCTCAAAGGCGTCCAGCACGAGACGGGGGTCGAAGCCGAGTACGACGTGGCCGTCGACACCCGTGGGCTGCTGATAGCCGACTGCATCTTCCGGCCGAAGGAACACACAGTGGCTTTTTTCGTTGCCAGTACTAAGGAGCGACTGCTGGAAGCAGAATTGAGTTATCTGGCACTCAAACAGGAGAAGCGCGCCACCCGCGTCATCGCCGTTGTGGAAGCCATCGCAGCGGTCGGGCAGAAACAGTATTCGCGTGCGGAGTTCTTTACCTCCAAAGTGTTTCCCTTCCGTGAATTCGAAGAACCATTCCGCGGTTGGGTTCAAGAGGCAGCGAGCGGCGTTATTCATTAAACGGATGAGGCTGTTTCTTTTCGCTGTCCTGGCGCTGCTGCTCACCGCCTGCCAGCCCGCCCCCAAGCTGCATACCGAGGAGTCCTACGTCTTCGGCACTCGCGTCGAGGTGCTGGTCTGGGGCGAACCCGAGGACAAGGCGCGCGCCGCCGTTGGCGAAGTGCTGCGCGAATTCGACCGCCTGCACCGCAGCTATCACGCCTGGCAGCCGTCCGAACTCACGGCGCTGAACGAGGCCATCGCCGCCGGCCGCAGCAGCGAGGTCGCGGCCGAACTGGCGCAGCTGCTGCGCGAGGCGCAGGTGCTGTCGGCGCAGGGCGACCATCTGTTCGATCCGGGCATCGGCGCCCTGGTCAAGCTGTGGGGCTTTCACGACGACAGCTTCAAGGCGCAACTGCCCGACGCGGCGCAACTGGCGACCCTGCTGCAGGTGCAGCCCTCGATCGCCGACCTCGTCATCGAAGGCAGTCGTGTTTCCAGCCGCAATCGCGCCGTGGCGCTCGACTTCGGCGGCTATCTCAAGGGCGTGGCGCTCGACCGCGCCGCCGCCATCTTCAGGCGTCACGGCATCGCCAACGCGCTGATCAACATCGGCGGCAACGTCATGGCGTTGGGATCGAAGGGCGGCACGCCGTGGCGCGTCGGCATCCAGCACCCGCGCGCATCGACGCCGCTGGCGACGCTGGAACTGCGCGACGGCGAAGCCATCGGCACCTCGGGCGACTACCAGCGCTATTTCGAGCTGGCCGGCCGGCGCTACAGCCACCTGCTCGACCCGCGCAGCGGCCGGCCGGCGACGGGCTCGCAGGCGGTGACGGTGCTGATCGCGCCGCGGCCGCAGGCCGGCATGTGGTCGGACTGGGCGAGCAAGCCGCTGTTCATCGCCGGGCCGCAGTGGCGCGCGCTGGCTGGCCGGCTCGGCCTATCCCATGTCCTGCGCATCGACGCCGGCGGCGCCCTGGAAATGACGCCCGAAATGCAAGGCCGCCTCAAACTGGAGGCGCCCATCCGGTAGAATCCGCCCCATGATCGGCCTCCTGCTCGTTACCCACACCACCTACGGCGAATCCCTGATCCAGTGCGCCTGCCACGTGCTGAACAAGCGCCCGCCGCAGATCGCCCAGCTCGGCGTCGCCCTGCAGGACGATCCGCTCGACATCCTGCCGCTGGCGCAACAGTTGCTCGGCATCGTCGACAGCGGCGAAGGGGTGCTGGTGCTGACCGACATCTACGGCGCCACGCCCGCCAATATCGCCCTCAAGCTGCTCGAGCCCGGCCGCATCGAAGGCCTGGCCGGCGTCAACCTGCCGATGCTGCTGCGGGCGCTGTCCTACCGCGACAAGGGCATGGAAACGCTGCTCACGCGCGCGCTGGCCGGCGGCCGCGACGGCGTGCTCAACATGCTCAACCACTAGAATTCGGGGTCCGTTCACATGCCGAAAGCCGAAGTCGAAATCGTCAACAAACTGGGACTGCATGCGCGCGCCTCGGCCAAGCTGACGCAACTGGCCGGCTCCTATCCCTGCGAAGTCTGGATGGAACGCAACGGCCGCCGCATCAATGCCAAGAGCATCATGGGCGTGATGATGCTGGCCGCCGGCAAGGGCGCCAAGGTCAGCGTCGATTGCGACGGCGAGCGCGCCGACGAAGCGCTCACCGCCCTGGTGGCGCTGATCGCCGACCGCTTCGGGGAACACGAGTGACGTTCACGCTGCACGGCCTGGCGGTCTCCTCCGGTATCGCCATCGGCCGCGCGCACCTCGTTTCGCATGCCACGCTCGAAGTGGCGCACTACCAGTTGCGCGAACGCGACGTGCCGCGCGAAATCGACCGCTTCGACAAGGCCTTCGCCACGGTGAAGGCCGATCTCAATGCCCTGCGCCGGGATTCGGCCACGCCCGGCTCGCCGTCCGAGCTGTCGGCCTTCGTCGACATCCATGCCATGATCCTCGACGACCCGCTGCTCTCGGAGCTGCCGAAGGATCTGATCCGCCAGCGCCGCTGCAACGCCGAGTGGGCGCTGGTGCAGCAGATGGAGGAACTGGTCGCCCAGTTCGACGAGATCGAGGACAGCTACCTGCGCGAGCGCAAGCACGACGTCGTCCAGGTCGTCGAGCGCGTGCTGAAGGCACTGATGGGCAAGCAGCGCAAGCTGACGCGGCGCGGCCGCGGCGACGGCGAGCCGCTGATCGTCGTCGCCCACGACCTCTCGCCCGCCGACACCATCCAGTTCAAGAACCTGAAGATCGGCGGCTTCGTCACCGATCTCGGCGGCGCCACCTCGCACACCGCCATCGTCGCGCGCAGCCTCGCCATCCCCGCCGTGGTCGGCTTGCACCATGCGCGGCCGCTGGTGCATGAGGACGACCTGCTCATCATCGACGGCACGCGCGGCGTGCTCATCGTCGAGCCCGACGCGCGCGTGCTGGAGGAGTACCGGCTGCGCAAGAGCGAGCTGGAGCTCGAGCGCTCCAAGCTCAAGCGCCTGAAGACGGCGCGGGCGATCACGCTCGACGGCGTCGAGATTTCCCTGCAGGCGAACATCGAGCTGCCGCAGGACATGGTGCAGGTGAAGGATGTCGATGCTGCTGGCATCGGCCTGTTCCGCACCGAGTTTTTGTTCATGAACCGCGAGACATTGCCGTCTGAAACCGAGCAGTTCGAGGCCTATCGCTCGGTGGCGAAGGCGATGGCCGGCAAGCCGGTCACCATCCGCACCCTCGACATCGGCGCCGACAAGACCGTCGAGGCATTGCGCGGCACCGAACGGCAGACGCCGAATCCGGCGCTGGGCCTGCGCGCGATCCGCTACTGCCTGGCCGAACCGCAGATCTTCCTCACCCAGTTGCGCGCCATCCTGCGCGCTTCGCATTACGGCAAGATCCGCCTGCTGGTGCCGATGCTCGCCCACGTCAAGGAAATCGAGCAGATGCTGATGATGGTGTGGCTGGCGAAGGAACAGTTGCGCACCGAGCGGGCCAAGTTCGACGAGGGCATCGAAATCGGCGGCATGATCGAAATCCCCGCCGCCGCGTTGGCGCTGACGCCCTTCCTCAAGCGCCTGCACTTTCTCTCGATCGGCACCAACGACCTGATCCAGTACACGCTGGCCATCGACCGCACCGACGAGTCGGTCGCCAACCTCTACGAGCCGTTGCACCCGGCCGTGCTGAAGCTCGTGTCGCAGACGATCCAGGCGGCAAACCGCGCCGAAACGCCCGTGGCCGTCTGCGGCGAAATGGCCGGCGACCCGCTCATGACGCGGCTGCTGATCGGCATGGGCCTGCGCCAGTTCTCGATGCATCCCTCGCAGATCCTCGAAGTCAAGCAGCAGGTCGTCATGGCCGACGCCGAGCAACTGGCGCTGAAAGTGGCGCGCATCCTGCGGCTCGAAGAACCCGACAAGATCCGCGAACTGGTCGAGCGGCTGTAGGCTAAGGGCGGGCTCCTACCCCTTGCCGCCTTCGACGTAGTCGGTGAGGTCGGTGAAGATCATGAAGATTTCGTGCTCGCCCAGGCTGGCCAGGGTTTCGATCCAGCGTTCGCGGCCGTTCCGGCAATGGACGCGGCCGTCGAAGCGCAGCATGTTGCGCCCCTCGCGCAGGGTCAGTTCGACAGCCGAAAACCAGGCCGCGCGTCGCTCCTCGCGATAGGCTGCATCCGGATAGGTCAGGGCCCACCAGGCCTCGATGGTCGGCACGTCGGCGAGCGTGAAGCCGAAGAGCTCCGAGGCGGCAGGATTCATATAAAGCACCTTGCCGGTGATGTCGAGGATGCCGATGGCGGCGGGCGACAGTTCGAGGAAGCGGCGCAGCTTGTCCTCGATGCGCTTGCGTTCCGTGATGTCCTCGATGATGCCGACGAGTCCGCCGACTTCGCGGCGGTCGTCCAGGAACGTCGCCTTGTGGAAGACCGCGTCGCGCCGGCCGGCCGGGGTCTGGATCTGGGCCTCGTAGACCTGGATGCCCGGATTGGCGAACAGCGTGTCGTCGGCCGCCTTGTACAGTTCCGCGAGTTCGGGCGGGGCGATGTCGAACACCGTCTTGCCGATGTAATCCTGCGGGCCGATGCGGAGGAATGCGGCGAAAGCGCTGTTGTAGCCAAGATAGCGGCCGGCGCGATCCTTGTAGAACACCGGGTTCGGTATGGTATCGAGCAGGGTGCGCTGGAACCTGATCTGGCCCGAGAGGGCCTCCTCGATGGTGCAGCGGGCGCCGATATCGCGCACCGCGGCGATGCGCATCGGCTTGCCCTGGAAGACGATGGGCCGACTGAACACCTCGACCGGGAAACGGTGGCCGTCGGCATGAATGCCGACGGATTCGTAATGCCTGACCTCCTGGTCCAGCGCCAGTTGCCGGATGATTTCCTGCTGTTCCTCGGGGGCGACGAATTCGAGGACGAGCCCGCCGACGATGTCCTCGATGCTGCGGCCGACGAGTTCGGCCAAGGACTTGTTGGCGAAGACGATGCGGCCGAAATCGTGGATGAACAGGCCCTCGAAAGTGGCGTCGGCAACCTCGTGGAACTGCCGCTCGCTCGCCTGGAGCGCCGCGCGGGATTCGACCTCGGCGGTGACATCGCGGCCGACGCCGCGGTAGCCGGCGAATTGCCCCGCTGCGTCGAACACGGGTTCGCCACTGATGCTGACATAGCGCAAGCGGCCGTCCGCATGGGCATGGCGCAAGACCAGGTCGATGAAGGTGCGGCGCGCATCGAGATCGGCGCGATGGGCTTCCCAGTTCGTGCCGAAGGGCGCGACGCCGGGAAGTTCCCAGAGCCGCTTGCCGACCAACTGCGGCGGTTGGCTGTCCGGGTCGCCGAGTACCGGCCCGTCGAAAAAGCTGAAGCGACAGTCGGCGTCCTGTTCCCAATACCAGTCGGAAGTCAGGGCCGTCAGGCGGCGGAAGCGTTCTTCGCCGGCCTGCGCCGCCGCCGTCATCCTGCGCACCTGATGGATATGGGCGGCGAGGAACAGCAGGGTCACGCTCGAAATCAGCACGAAGCCGTGCAGCGCATAGGCGCGGTCGACGGGCGTCGGCCCGAGCAGCGGCCCGAGGCTGTCGGTCGCGCCATAGACCAGGCCGACGACGGCGACGAGATTGACGGAGAGCGGTACGGCCGGATGGCAGCGCGTCGTCAGCCACATCATCGGCGGCAACAGCAGGGCCGCCTGCAAGTGGGCATCGGCGAGGAAAAACCGGCCGGCCAAAAAGGTGAGGGCGGCCAGCGCCAGCGTCGCCGCCACCACGGCGATCACCCCGAGCCGGCAGTCCCTGAACCAACTGCCGCCGGCCAGCGCCTCCCGCCATGCCAGCACGGCAGGGGCAAACACGATTATGCCCAGGGCATCGCCGAGCCACCACACGATGATCGCCGCATCGAGCGCGGCGGGCGGCAAGACGTCGAACGAGCGCAGCACCGGGGGCCCGCAGAGTCCGGCGAGCGCGGCGCAGCCGTAGGCGATGGCGAGGAAGCGCGCCGGCGCGGACGGGCTGCCGGTCAGCCCGTCGGGCAGGAAGCGCTGGAACAGCGCGGCGCCGAGCCAGACCGAGGCGATGCTGACCAGGCCGGCAATGGCGCTGGCATAAAACGGCGTGCCGAACCAAAGGCTGCCGGCCACATAGCCCAGCCACAGCCCCGGCAGGAGGCGCGGGCCTGCGACCACCAGCAGCGATAGGCCCAGACCGGCCGGCAGCCAAAGCGGCGAAACGCCCGGCCCCACGCTCGTCAGCGCCAGGCAGGCGCGCGCCAGCAGGGCGTAGCCCAGGGCCGTCAGCAGGTTGGCGGCAACGAGGCGCAGGGAAGACGATGCGGTCATGGCGTGTTCATGAATGGCGGGTTATCCATTATGCCTAGTGGGCGGCTTTGTAGATAGTGGCCCCCTGTACCTGCGACACGGGACTGACCGGGGTCGGCGGATGGGTGGGGTGCTCCGCGCGCCGCCGGCCCCGCCGCGCCGCAGCATGTTGCAGCGCAATAGCCTAGAATATCGACCTTTGCCGAAGCTTCGCCCCATGTCCGCCCGCCTGCGCGAAATCCCTTACAACTACACCTCGTTTTCCGACCGCGAGATCGTCATTCGCCTGCTCGGCGCGGAGATGTGGCAGGTGCTCGACGAACTGCGCAGCCAGCGCGTCACCGGGCGCTCGGCGCGCATGCTCTACGAGGTGCTCGGCGACATCTGGGTGCTGCGCCGCAATCCCTACCTCGAAGACGACCTGCTGGCGAACCCGGCGCGGCGCGATGCCCTGGTCGGCGCGCTCAAGCACCGCCTCAATGAGATCGACAAACGCCGCGGCGGCAACGAGGCCGTGGCGCAACTGCTCGCCGCCGCCGGCCGGGCCGTGGCGGGCTTCGAGCGCTGGTTCGACGAGACGCGCGAACTGCGCCGCCGCAGCTTGCGCGAACTCGCGCGCCATACGCGCCGGGACAACATCCGCTTCGACGGCCTCGCCCGCGTCACGCACGTGACCGACGCCACCGACTGGCGCGTCGAGTACCCGTTCGTCGTCCTCGTGCCGGACACCGAGGCCGAGGTCGCGCCGCTGGTGCGCGCCTGCATCGAACTCGGGCTCACCATCATCCCGCGTGGCGGCGGCACCGGCTACACCGGCGGCGCCGTGCCGCTGACGCCGCTTGCCGCCGTCATCAACACCGAGAAGCTCGTCGACTTAGGCAGAGTCGAGGAAAAGACGCTGCCCGGCGTCGCGCGGCCTTACGCCACCATCCGCACCGGCGCCGGCGTCGTCACGCGCCGCGTCATGGACGCAGCGGACGCAGCCGGCCTGGTGTTCGCCTGCGACCCGACCTCGGCTGACGCCTCCTGCATCGGCGGCAACATCGCCATGAACGCCGGCGGCAAGAAGGCCGTGCTGTGGGGCACGGCGCTCGACAACCTGGCGTCGTGGCGCATGGTCACGCCCGCCGGCGAGTGGCTCGACGTCGAGCGCATCGGCCACAACCTCGGCAAGATCCACGACCAGGAGACTGCCACCTTCCGCCTCAAGCGCACGGACGACAGGGGCCGTCTGCTCGGCGAGGAATTCCTGTCGATTCCCGGCGCCACCTTCCGCAAGGCCGGGCTGGGCAAGGACGTCACCGACAAGTTCCTCGCCGGCCTGCCCGGCGTGCAGAAGGAAGGCTGCGACGGCATCGTCACCTCGGCGGTATGGATCCTGCACAAGATGCCGCCGGTGGCGCGCACCGTCTGCCTCGAATTCTTCGGGCGGGTGGCGGAGGCGGTGCCGAGCATCGTCGAGATCACCGAGTACTTCAAGCCCGGCCGCGGCGGTGCTCAGTCGGGCGTATTGCTCGCCGGCCTCGAACACCTCGACGAACGCTACGTCAAGGCCGTCGGCTACGCCACGAAAGCCAAGCGCCACGGCCGGCCGAAGATGGTGCTGATCGGCGACATCGTCGGCGCCGACGAGACCGCCGTCATGCGCGCCGCCGCCGAGGTCGTGCGCATGGCCAACGCGCGCAGCGGCGAGGGCTTCATCGCCGTGTCCGCGGAAGCGCGCAAGAAGTTCTGGCTCGACCGCGCCCGCACCGCCGCCATCTCCAGGCACACCAACGCGTTCAAGGTGAACGAGGACGTGGTGATCCCGCTGCCGCGCATGGGCGACTACTGCGACGGCATCGAGCGCATCAACATCGAGCTGTCGCTGGCCAACAAGATCGCGCTGTGCCGTGCGCTCGCCGAGTTCTTGCGCGCCCCGGTCAACGATTGGCCGCTGCACCTCGGCGATGCCGCGCTCGACAAGCAGGAGATCGTCGGCGACCGCGCCGCCCAGGCGCTCGAAGCCGTCAATGAGGCGCGCGACCGCTGGCAACTGCTGCTCGACAGCCTCGACCAAGCCTGGCCGCCCCAGCGCCGCTGGCATCCCGTGCCGCCGCCGCAACCGGCAATCAGGAGTTGGCATCCGCTGCCGGCGAAGAGCGCCGCGACGAACAGCGTCTTCCACAAGCTGCAAGACTATTCGCTGCGCGTCTCCTGGAAGCGCGAACTCAAGCCGCTGCTGGAGACCATCTTCGACGGCAACGCCTTCCGCCCGGTGCTGGAGCGCATCGACGCCATCCACAAGGAAGTCCTGCGCGACCGCCTCTTCGTGGCGCTGCACATGCACGCCGGCGACGGCAACGTGCATACCAACATCCCGGTCAACTCCGACCGCTACGCGATGCTGCAAACGGCTTACCGCACGGTCGACCGCATCATGCATCTGGCGCGCGATCTCGACGGCGTGATTTCCGGCGAGCATGGCATCGGCATCACCAAGCTCGAATTCCTCACCGCCGAGGAGATGCGCCCCTTCCGCGAATACAAGCAGCGCATCGATCCCGAGGGCCGCTTCAACAAGGGCAAGCTGATGGCGGGCGCCGACCTCGCCAACGCCTACACGCCCTCGTTCGCGCTGCTCGGCGTCGAGTCGCTGATCATGGAGCAGTCCGAGATCGGCAAGATCTCGAACATGGTCAAGGACTGCCTGCGCTGCGGCAAGTGCAAGCCGGTGTGCTCGACCCACGTGCCGCGCGCCAACCTGCTCTACAGCCCGCGCAACAAGATCCTCGGCACCGGCTTGCTGGTCGAAGCCTTCCTCTACGAAGAGCAGACGCGGCGCGGCGTCAGCCTCCAGCACTTCGACGAGTTCAACGATGTCGCCGACCACTGCACGGTCTGCCACAAGTGCGTCAAGCCCTGCCCGGTGGACATCGACTTCGGCGACGT
>Ga0154359_1239_pt1 | contig 13685 bp, 15 predicted proteins | sample RifGroA2_FD_115887 | JGI IMG/M metagenome (GOLD analysis project Ga0154359, IMG submission 115887) | Rhodocyclales bacterium GWA2_65_20
GAGCCTTGCGCCGCGATAGGAATTCAATTCATCGAACCGCCGGATACGTGACCCGTACGTCCGGTGGTGTGGGAGGGGGAAGCCGAGAGGCTTTCTCCTATCCCGATTGGGCACCTCAGGACGGCGCGTATGGCATTGACAATATGTAGCCATCGGGCTACAGTTGCTCCATGATTGAAATCCGCAAAACCGTCCTCTTCGCTCAGTGGCTCGACGACTTGCGCAACCTCCAGGCGAGAGCGCGCGTCCAAGCACGGATCGAACGGCTCGCCGCTGGAAACCCCGGAGATGTTGAACCGGTTGGCGAAGGTGTCTCGGAGTTGCGAATCAACCACGGTCCCGGTTACCGGGTGTATTTCAAGAAGCGAGGACGAGAACTGATCATTCTGCTGGCGGGTGGAGACAAGACTACCCAAGCCAAGGACATCAAGGCTGCATTGCGCCTCGCACGTAATCTTTCGGAGTAGCAACCATGACTAAGACCGTTACCACTCGCTATGACGTCGCCGAACACCTCAGAACGCCAGAGGAAATGGCCGCTTATCTTGAGGCCTGCCTTGAAGAAGCCGATGGGGATGCTGCATTCATTGCCAAAGCACTTGGCGATATTGCTCGCGCCAAGGGTATGTCGCAGGTCGCGCGCGACGCCGGACTGTCTCGCGAAAGTCTTTACAAAGCGCTCTCCGGTGATCGTAGCCCTGGCTTCGACACCATCCTTAAAGTCATCGGCGCACTTGGACTGAAGCTGCATGCCGAAGCTGGTCACGGCTGACGAGGTGCCCAACCCTGCGGTGCAGGGGACGCTGCGCGATAAAGCCGCGCCGCGCCCCTGACCTGCGCGAAAAGCCGCGCAGGCCGCTCGACTCCACTCGTTCGGCCTCTTGAAGCACTCGCACCGCCGCTTGACTGGCGTACGCAATGGCGTACCATTAGGGCTTCTTTGAAGGAGCACGAAATGAACACACTTACTGCCAGCGAAGCTCGCGCTAACCTATACCGTCTCATTGATCAAACAGTAGAGTCTCATGAACCAATCATCATTTCCGGAAAACGCGGCAGCGCCGTGCTGCTCTCCGCTGAAGATTGGAGCGCAATTCAGGAAACCTTGTACCTATTGGCCGTGCCTGGCATGCGCGAGTCCATCAAAGCCGGTATGGCCGAGCCCCTCGCAAAAAGTTCGAAGGCGCTTAAGTGGTGAGTTGGGAAATTGTTTATGCCAAGCAAGCAATGAAAGACGCAAAGAAGCTTGCTGCAAGGGGTCTTAAACCGAAGGCACAGGAACTGCTCGCGGTTCTTGCCGACGATCCATTTCAAAATCCACCACCCTTCGAAAAACTGGTCGGTGATCTTGCTGGCGCGTACTCTCGCCGCATCAATATTCAGCACCGAATTGTGTACGAGGTCTTTACCAAAGAGAAAGCGGTTCGTGTCCTACGCATGTGGACACACTATGAGTGAGCCGAGGCGTACCCAAAGGTGTTGTCACCCATCATCCCGCTTTCTTCGTGAGCGGTCGGGAACACGGATGACGGTCAATCGAGGCGCCGGCCGTCACCGCTTGCCCGGCAGCTCGAAGCGGATGCCTTGCGCCAGGGGCAGCGCGGTGCCCCAGTTCACGGTGTTGGTCTGGCGCCGCATGTAGTTCTTCCAGGCGTCGGAACCCGCTTCGCGGCCGCCGCCGGTTTCCTTTTCGCCGCCGAAGGCGCCGCCGATTTCGGCGCCCGAGGTGCCAAGGTTCACGTTGGCGATGCCGCAATCGCTGCCGGCGGCGGAGAGGAAGCGTTCCGCGCGCCGCATATCCAGGGTGAATAATGAGGAAGACAGGCCCTGGGGCGCGGCGTTCTGCAGGGCGATGGCCGCGTCGAAATCGCGGTAGCGCATCAGGTAGAGGATGGGGGCGAAGGTCTCGCGCTGCACCACCGGCCACTCGTTGTCGGCCCGCAGCAGCGTCGCTTCGACGAAATGGCCGGGACGCGCCAGGCGCCTGCCGCCCGCCAGCACGCGCCCGCCCAGGGCGCAGGCTTCGGCCACGGCGATGCTGAAAGCCTCGACCGCGCGCCGGTCGATGACGGGGCCCATGTGAGTGGCGGCGTCGAGCGGGTCGCCCACCTTGAGTTGTTCGTAGGCGGCGATCAGGCGCTCGGCCAGTTCCTCGAAGCGCGACTCGTGCACGATCAGCCGCCGCGTGCTGGTGCAGCGCTGGCCGGCGGTGCCGACGGCGCCGAAGACGATGGCCGGCAGGGCCAGTTCCAGATCGGCGGTCTCGTCCACGATCACGGCGTTGTTGCCCGAACATTCGAGCAGGCAGCGCCCGAAACGGCCGGCCACGGTCTGCGCCACATGGCGGCCGGCGGCCGAGGAGCCGGTGAATGAGACCAAAGTCAGTCGCGGGTCGGCGGCGAGGCGGGCGCCGGCGGCCGCGTCGTCGCTGAGCAGCAGGCTGAACACCCCGGCGGCGGCATGGCGCGCCGCGACGCGGTCGGCGATGCGCTGGATGGCGATGGCCGTCAGCGGCGCCTTGGGGCTGGGCTTCCACACCACCGTATCGCCGCAGACGGCGGCGATGAAGGCATTCCACGACCAGACGGCGGCGGGGAAATTGAAGGCGGTGATGCTGGCGATTGAGCCGAGCGGATGCCATTGTTCCATCATGCGGTGCTGCGGCCGCTCCGAGGCCAGGGTGAGGCCGTAAAGCTGGCGCGAGAGGCCGACGGCGAAGTCGGCGACGTCGATCATCTCCTGGATTTCGCCGTCGCCTTCGGCCTTGATCTTGCCGGTTTCCAGCGCCACCAGGGTGCCGAGGTCGTCGCGGTGGCGGCGCAGTTCGTCGCCCAGTTCGCGTACGAACAGGCCGCGCAGCGGCGCCGGCACTTCCTGCCAGCGCCGTTGCGCGGCGCCGGCGGCGGCCAGCACCATTTCGCAGTCGCGCGCCGTGGCGCGCCCGACGCGCGCCAGCGCCAGGCCGGTAGACGGATTCTCCGAAACGAAGGCGCCCTCGCCCGGCAGCCACGCGCCGTCGCCGAGCGCGGCGGCGGGGTTGGTGTCGAGCAGGCCGAGGCGGGCGAACAGTTCGGCGATCATGGCTGCCAGCGGGCCTTCACGCCGCGCGCGGGAGACGCCGCTCGATCTCGGCGCAGGTTTCGGCGATGCGCTCCACCGCCCAGTCGAGATCGGCCTGGCCTATGGTCAGCGGCGGCGCCAGGCGCACCACGGTATGGTGGGTGTCCTTGGTCAGGATGCCTTTGGCCAGCAGCGCTTCGGCCACGGTGCGCGCGCCGGCGATGGCGGGATCGACTTCGAGCCCGATCAGCAGGCCGCGCCCGCGCACCTCGCGGATCAGGGGGCTCTGGATCGCCTTGAGCTGCTTCATGAACAGGGCGCCATGCGTGGCGGCGCGCTGGCACAGATGCTCTTCGACCAGGATGTCGAGGGCCGCCATCGCCACGGCGGCGCCCAAGGCGTTGCCGCCGAAGGTGGAGCCATGGTCGCCGGGGGCGAAAACGCGCATCACCGCCTCGTCGGCGAGGAAGGCGGAGACCGGATAGAGCCCGCCGCCCAGAGCCTTGCCGAGGATCACGCCGTCGGGATGGACGTTCTCGTGTTCGCAGGCGAGCAGCCGCCCGGTGCGGCCGAGCCCGGTCTGCACCTCGTCGCAGATCAGCAGCACGCCGTGGCGCTGGCAGATTTCGGCGCAGGCGGCGAGGTAGCCGACCGGCGGCACGACGATGCCGCCTTCGCACTGGATCGGCTCCACCAGGAAAGCCGCGGTCTCGGGCGCGATGGCTGCTTCCAGGGCTCTTTCGTCGCCGTAGGGGATCAATTTCAGGCCCGGCGGGAAGGGGCCGAAACCGTCGCGATACTGGGCCTCGGAGGAAAGGCCGGTGATGGCGATGGAGCGGCCGTGGAAATTGCCGGTGCAGGCGATGATTTCCGCGCGCTCGGCGGCGATGCCCTTGATCTTGTAGCCCCACTTGCGCGCCGCCTTGAGCGCCGTCTCCACCGCTTCGAGGCCGGTGTTGACCGGCAGCGCCTTTTCGTAGCCGGTCAGTTCCGTGAGCCGCCGCAGGAAGGCCGGCAGGCGGTCGTTGTGGAAGGCGCGCGAGGTGACGGCGAGGCGGCCGGCCTGTTCGGTCAGCGCCGCCACCAGGCGCGGGTGGCCATGGCCGAAGGACACCGCCGAGTAGGCGGACATCATGTCGAGGTAGCGCCGCCCGTCCAGGTCCCAGACGTGGCAGCCCGCGGCGCGGGAGAGCACCACCGGCAGGGGCTCGTAGTTGCGGGCGCCGCATGCGGCTTCCAGCGCCACCAGCTTTTCGGCCTGCGGCGCGAACAGCGCTTCGACCAGGTGCGTGGCGAGGCGGGCGGTGCGGCCGTCGGCGTCGCGGCCGGGATCGTACTCGACCACTTCGAGGGCGACGCAATCGGCGCGGGTGGCCAGTCCGCGCAGCGCGGCCAGCCATTCGGCCGCCGCCTGGCCGCCGGCGGCCGGCGTGCTGACGCCGGGCGCCTCGGCCGGATCGAACACGTCGAGGTCGATGGAAATGCCGAAACCCGCGCTGCCGGCGGTGACCCGCTCCAGCGCCTCGGTCAGTACCGCGGCCAGGCCGCGCCGGGCGATCTCGGTGTCGTCGAAAACGCGTACGCCGCGGCGGACGAGACGGTCCATTTCGTCGCTTTCCCACTCGCGCGCGCCGACAACGCAGACATGGTGCGGCGACAGCACGCGCCGCGCCAGGCGCGGATCGCCTTCGCCCAGCAGCAGGGCCAGCGGCATGCCGTGGGGATTGCCGCTGGGGCTGTCCTCCGGCGTATGGGCATCGAGGTGAGCGTCGATCCAGAGCAGCCCCGGCGGGGCGTCGAGAGCCTTGGCGACGCCGCGCCAGGTGCCGGCGGCTATGGAGTGGTCGCCGCCGACGACGACCGGCAGGGCGCCGCCGGCCATGCTGCCGCCGACGACGGCGGCGAGGCGGAAACAAAGCGTATCCAGGCCGTCCCAGCGGTCGTCGTCCACCGGCGGCGGCAGGTGATGGTTCCACCCGGCGACGCGGCCGGCGCGGTGCACGGCGGTCAGCAGGCCGGCCGCGCGCAGCGCCTCCGGCCCGCCGGCCACGCCCTCGCCGGGCGCTCCGAGGGCGCTCGGTACGGCAATCAGGTCGACGCGGCGGTCGTCCATGACACACCTCCAGCACGATTACTCTATGTATAGACCTTCCGCCCTCAAAGTTCGTTCGCCGCCGGCAGGAAGCCGTGGCGCTGGGTGTTGGTCGACACGCTGCGGCTCCAGAGGAACTGCTTCAGGTAGTCCGGCCCGCCGGCCTGCACGCCGGTGCCCGAGAGCGCCACGCCGCCGAAGGGCTGGATGCCGACGCGGGCGCCGGTGATCTTGCGGTTCAGGTAGAGGTTGCCGACGCGGAAGCGTTCGCGCGCCAGGGCCAGGTGGGCCGGCAGGCGGCTGTAGACGCCGCCGGTGAGCGCGTACTCCGAGTCGAGCGCCAGGTCGAGGGCGGCGGCGAAATCCGGCGCCCGCAGCACGGCGAGGATCGGGCCGAAGACTTCCTCGCGGGCGAGGCGGTGCCGCGGCTCAATGCCGGCGAAGATGGCCGGCGGCGCATACCAGCCGTCCGGCGGCACCGCGCCTTGCCACACCAGGCGGCCTTCGGCGCGGCCGATGGCGAGGTAGGCCAGCGCCTTGTCGCGCGCCGCGGCGGTGATCAGCGGCCCGTGATCGCAGGCCGGGTCTTGCGGCGGCCCCCAGGCCAGGCTCGCCGCCGCTGCCGCCAGGCGCGCCAGCAGCCGGTCGTGCACGGCGTCGACGGCGATCACGCGCGAGCAGGCCGAACACTTCTGGCCTGAATAGCCAAAAGCCGAGGCGAGTATGCCGGCCACCGCCTCGTCGAGGTCGGCGTCGGCATCGACGACGATGGCGTTCTTGCCGCCCATTTCGCAGACGACCTGCTTGACGTGGCGCTGGCCGGGGGCCGGCGTATGCGCCGTCTGGAGGATGCGCAGACCCACCTCGCGCGAGCCGGTGAAGGCGATGACGTCGACGTCGCGATGCCCGACCAGGGCCGCGCCGACCACGGCCGCACCCGGCAGCAGCTGCAGCGCACCCGCCGGCACGCCGGCCGCCCGCAGGATGCGCAGCAGTTCGTGCGCCACCAGCAGCGCCGGCAGGGCCGGTTTCATCAGCGCGCAATTGCCCGCCGCCAGCGCGGCAGAGGTCATGCCGGCGAGGAGGGCGAGCGGGAAGTTCCACGGCGCGATGACGACGGCAATGCCGCGCGCCTCGTAGCGGCAGGCGTTGCTCTCGCCGGGGAAGTCGACCGTGGCATGCCAGCCGGCGAGTTTTTCCATCTCCGCGGCGTAATAGCGCAGGAAGTCCGCCGCCTCGGCGACGTCGGCGTCGGCCTCGCGCCAGGGCTTGGCTTGTTCGAGCACTTCGAGCGCGGCGAGCTGCATGCGCTGCGCCTCGATCATCCCGGCGGCGCGGCGCAGGATGTCGCAGCGTTGCGCCGCCGGCGTGTCGCGCCAGGCCGGGAAGGCGGCGCGGGCCGTGGCGACGGCCGCTTCGGCGTGGGCGGCGGTCGCCAGTTCGACCTTGCCCAGCACTTCCTGCGGGTCGGCGGGATTGCGCGCCAGATGCACCGTCGCCGGCGCAGCGAGCGCATGCCAGCGCGGCGGACTTGCCCGCAGTGCCGTCAGCGCCGCGGCGAAAGCGGCGCGGTTCTGCTCGCGGCTGAAATCGAGCAGCGGCAGGTTGTGGAAGCCGCCGCCCGGCGCCGCTTCGGGTTCGCGCGCGGGCGTGGCTTCGGGCGCGGCGCCGTTGTCCGGCCGCGGCGGCGCCAGCAGCAGCTTGCGAGCGGCGCCCTCGACATAGGTCTGGCGCAGCACCGAGGTCGAAGCGGTGTTCTCCAGCAGGCGCCGGATCAGGTAGGCGATGCCGGCCACCAGGTCGCCCGTCGGCACGTAGATGCGCAACGGCGCGCCCGCGGCCGCGAGCGCATCGCGCAGCGGCTCGCCCATGCCGTAGAGCATCTGCGCCTCCCAGGCATCGGCCTTGAGCCCGAGGCGGCGCGCATGGGCCAGGGCCACGGCCTGGCTGCGCAGATTGTGGGAGGCGATCGCCGGGTGCAGCGCGTCGCTGCGCTCCAGCAGCCAGCCGGTGAGCCGCTCGTAGTGGGCGTCGGTGGCGCCCTTGGCGCGGAAGGTCGGCAGCGGCCAGCCACGCTGCGCCGCCCAGGCCGCCTCCTGGTCCCAGTAGGCACCCTTGACCAGCCGCACGCCGAGCCGGCGGCCGAGTTTGCCGGCCGCGGCATGGACGCGCTCGGCATCGGCGCCGGTCTCCGGCAGGTAGGCCTGCAGGGCGACCGCTGGCTGCCAGGCGCCGGGGAAGGCGGCGGCCATGTCGAGGAACAGGTCGAGGATCAGCGGCTTCAGCTCGTAGTGTTCCATGTCCGCCGTCACCGTCGCGCCGTGGCGCGCCGCCGCCGCCAGCAGCGGTTCGAGGCGCGCGAAGACGCGATCGCGCGTGCCGGCGGCATCGAGCGGATCGAAGCGCGAAGTCAGCGCCGTGAGCTTCAGCGACAGATGCGGCGGCCCGCGGCGCGCCTGCCATTCGAGCAGATCGAGATTGCGGGCGAGATAGGCGTCGGCCTCCGGCTCCGACAGCACCGCCTCGCCGACCGCGTCGAGCGTCGCCTGCGCCGGCACCCGCGCCAGCTCGTCGAGCACGCGCCCGATTCCGGCCGCGCTTTCTTCGGCGAGAAAGCGCCGCGCCAGGCGCCGCACGAAGACGCGCACGCTCCAGCCCAACGCCGGGCGCGCCGCCAGCCGGAACAGCCAGCCCTGCCAGCCGGGGCGCGGCACGCCGCCCAGATAGGCGGCGAGATGCGCCGCAATGTCGCCGGAACCGCGCAGTTGCGGCAGGACATCGACCAGCTGGAACAGCCCGTCGCGCAGCTGCGCATCGGCCATCGTCTTTGCCAGCAGCCCGCCGGTCACGCCGCGGTAGAGCCGCGGCCGGCTGCCCGCGGCGGCGGCGTACAGGCTTTCACCGATGGCGCGAATCTCGGTTTCGAAGTTGTTCATGGCAGCCCCCGCGCGGTAGGTGACATTCCCAGCTTAGACGCTGGCGGCGGGGGCGTCGCGGAAAAGCGGGCGCGCGCCATTCAAAGCGGGTAGGCGCAACCCGGCGCGAAGCCTCGACTATGCATGCGCCGGCGGCCGCCTTCAATGACGCGGTGATGCGTCTTTAGGACTATTGCCGCGCCGCGCCGTTTGCTTATAGTCAGACCGCATGGGGAAACAAGCACCGGCGCGACGCGCCGGCAACGACGAAGGAGTAATGCCATGACCATAACGACCTACTATGCCACCTACCACCTCGGCCGCCACGACGCCGAGGCGGATGCCATTGTCCACAGCGTCAACGACCTGACCGCCGGCAACGGCGACAGCCGTTCGTGGGATGCGACGCATGCCTACATCGATGCGCTGGCCGATGCGGCAACGCAGAAGCGGCTCGGCATCGTGGTCGAAGCCGACCAATACGAACTGGTGGACGAGGAATGAGCGCCACCCGGCATGGGCGGTTTTTTTGCCAGCGTCTATGATCAGAAGTGATCCGGAGCCCTCCGGATCGCCCAAGATCGATAATTCAGGAGGCTGGCCATGGCAAAGCAATCAGCGAAGAAGTCCGCGGAAACCGTCTACAAGATCGTCGAGGTCATCGGCTCCAGCCCGACCTCGTGGGAGGACGCCGCCCGCAGCGCCGTCGAGGCCGCCGCCAAGACGCTGCGCAACATGCGCATCGCGGAAATCACGAAGCTCGACATGAAGATCGACGGCGGCAAGGTGGTTGCCTACCGCGCGCGCGTCTCCTTGTCGTTCAAGTACGAAGGCTGATTGCCGGCGGCGCCGCCGGAACGGGAAATTCCCGTTGACTGCACCTCGACCGGGTCAGGTTTGGCTGTAACCCAGACCCTGGGCGCAGCGACCTCATGGTTCCGGCGTAGTCCCGCCATCCGGGGGCGCTTCAGCCGCGCCGCCGGCGCCGAGTGGCGCGGACTCGGGCGGATTCGCCGCAACATTGCCGCCGCTGTCATCGGCGGCAACCTTGCCCGCAAGCTTTGCCAGGCGTTTTTCTTCCTGCTTACGTTTCTTTGCCAGATCCTTCTGGCGTTTTTCGAACTGGTAGTTTGGTTTGGCCATGAGGCTTCCTTACAACTGCGCCGGGTCGAGATGACACCACGCGCCTTCGTCCAATTCTAGAGCATCGAGCGTGAGGCCGCCGATGGCGACCCGACGCAGGGCAACGCAATGATTGCCGGCGGCGACCAGCATGCGCTTGACCTGATGGTACTTGCCCTGTTCGAGGACGATCTCCAGGCGGTGCGTGTCGAGTTGATGCGCCTGCGCCGTCAGCGGGGCGGGCTCGTCGTCGAGCTGGACACCGTCACGTAACTGCGCCAGCAGATCGGGCGTGACCGGCGCGTGCGTGGTCGCCACGTAGACCTTGGGCACATGGCGTTTCGGCGAGGATTGCGCATGGATGAAGGCGCCGTCGTCCGAGAGCAGCAGCAGGCCGGTGGTGTCGTGATCGAGACGGCCGACCGGTTGTACATCGCGCCAGGCGAACTGTTCGGGCAGCAGGGTCAGTACCCCGGGATGATGGCTCGGCCGGCGCGAGCATTCGTAGCCGGGCGGCTTGTTGAGGGCGAGGTAGAGCTTGGCGCGATAGATCCAGGGCTCGTCATGGACGACGAATTCCAGCCCCGCGGGCACGAAGGCCCGGTCGTACTGAGTTACGGCCTCGCCACCGACGCATACCGCGCCGTCGGCGATCAACTGGCGGCACCACTTGCGCGTGCCGAAGCCTTGCGACTGAAGGATCCTGTCGAGCGTCATCATGTCAGTAAAAGCGCGCGCCCAGTTCGTCCAGTCCCAGCGACTGGAGCAGTTCGCGCAGGCGTTCGGCCGGTCGCCGGCGCGGCAGATCCTTGTAGCGGGCGACGATCAGCTCGTTCTTCATCGAGTGCTCCCAGCCGACCAGCTCGGTGACGCTGACCTGATAGCCATGCGCTTCGAGCTGAAGACAGCGCAGCACGTTGGTGACATGGCTGCCGAATTCCCGCGTGTGCAGCGGGTGGCGCCAGACTTCGCCGATCGTGCTGGCGAGAGCCTTGCCCTTGTTCTTGCGCAGCGCCGCCGCCACCTCGGCCTGGCAGCAGGGAACCAGCACGATGAAGGCGGCCTGTCTGGCCAGCGCGAAACGTATGGCGTCGTCGGTGGCGGTGTTGCAGGCATGCAGCGCCGTCACGATGTCCACCCGCGCCGGCAATTGCTCCGCGGCGATGGCCTGCGCCACCGACAGGTTGAGAAACGTCATGGCGGGGAAGCCCAGTCGCACCGCCAGCGCGCGCGATTTATCGACCAGTTCGGCGCGCGTTTCGATGCCGTAAATATGCGCTCCCGCCTCCCGCCCCTTGAAGAACAAGTCGTAGAGTATGAAGCCAAGATACGACTTGCCGGCGCCGTGATCGACGAGCCGGATATCGGCATGATCGCCGCGAATTTCATCCAGCAAGGGTTCGATGAACTGGACCAGGTGATAGACCTGCTTGAGCTTGCGCCGGCTGTCCTGGTTCATTTTGCCGTCGCGCGTGAGGATGTGCAGTTCCTTCAGCAGTTCGATCGATTGACCGGCTTTTATGTCGTGCATTTCTGTTCTATCGTCGATGAAATGGGGCGGCAGTGGCTGTCGCCAGTATGAGGTCTGTTGCCGATTTCTGTCGCGAGAATCCGGAAGCGCAAATCCAGGCGGTCCTCGACCCGCAGCGCCCCGCCGAAAACGGAGAAGGGGGCGATGCCGAAATCGGTTTGCTTGAACGTCATCCGCCCGCTGACCGCGATGCCGCGCGGCAGGGTTTCGATCTGCGCCGGAATCTCGAACGCCCGCGTCGCGCCGTGGAGCGTGATCGCGACGCTCAGGTCCGGGCGCCCGGCATCGGCACGGGCGACGCGGATCAGCGCGAAGGGAAAGCGCTCCGTCCCGAGGACTTTCTCCAGCATGTTGCGGCGCGTGCCGGCGACGGCGTCGCTCGTCGGCTGGGTGTCGAATCCCGCCTCGCTGCGCAGCGCCGGCTCGTCCACGGCGAGCCGGTCGAGCGCGACATACATGTCCGCGCGACCCTCGGCCAAGGCCAAGAAGCCTTCGACATCGTGGCTGGCGACGACATGGTCGTGCCCGAGGCGGGCGAGCGCGCCGGCGCGGCGCACTTCGACGACCACCAGCGAGCGCTGCGGGTCGATGCGCAACACTCTCTCGCCGCGCGCCTCGGCTTGCCGGTAATGGGATGCGGGAAAGTCCGCCGGCAGCGATGCGATCTCCGCCGGCGCCGACACCGGAACGGGCGGGGCGCAGGCCGTCAGGAAGCCGCAGGACACCGCGAGCAGCGCGGCGCGGCGTATTGCCGTCGCTCTTGCGCGCCTCATCTTCGACGCCGTACCCATTTACGTGTGGTGCTCCGATATATTGGAACAGCGTGATGCCAACCTGTTCTCGACAAACCGGGCGGAAACGTTAGCGCGTGGCCGGGGCTCTGTGTTCGCGTCGTCCTCCCGCTGCTGAGAGGCGCAGATATCCCCCAAGGGGACTTCCTTTGGGGCGTCGGCCAACGCGAACACAGAGCCCCGGCTTGGCAGCTTGGGTAGCAGCCCAAGCCCAAAGCGGGCGGGTGGTGACAGGGTTTGCAAAGTAGGTCGCTAGAACGTCCAGCCCTGCTGGGTCATGAAGGTTTCGAGATCGATGCAGGGCACATTGAAGTGCGCGCAAACATTCGGCACCTTGGCCGCGTTAGGCTTGAGGCCTTCTTGCGTGACAACCGTGGCACCCTTGACTTTGCCGGCGGCAACGACGAAAGGGTCTGCCACCGGCGTGCCCTTCAGGATAGCCTTGTTGCTCACCAGAGCTTGAAAGTGTGGAATAGCAAGTATCTGTTGAACCACCAGCAATTCATCGTTTCCCGGTTTGATGAAAATCGCCTTATGTTGCTTGGCCCAATCCTGGATGAAATCGACATCGTTGTAGTTATGCAGTTCGTTAAACACCTCGCGAACAGAGACGATGATGCCATTTCCGGCCAGCGTATCGATACGATTCCAAAGGGTGGCAAAGGTGGTGGGATAGAAGTTCTTGAGGACAATAAAGGCACTGGTATCGAAGACATAACTCATGCCGCCACCGCCTTCCGCAACAGCATCGCCTCCAGCCCGGCCACGCTCTTGGTACGAACGCCAAGATAGTCGGCCACCTGCTCAAGGGTCAGCCTGCCCTGGTAATGCTTGCTGAATACCAGTTGCAGGGAGCGGTCGCCCAGGTAGGTGGATTGGGTGGCGTAGTAATCACCGCCCGCCCCGCCGTTTTCGGCCTCCCCCGCCCACTGCTCGACCTTGGCTTCGTAGTACGCCTGAACCACCCGACCCCGGTCGAGAAGCCGGCGCAGAACAACTTCCCGGCTGACCAGATAGCGGCGCGCCAGTGCCTGAATGGCCTGGTCGTCAACCTGGTTCAGCGCGTCGAGTTGGGCTGAAAAATCAGCCGACGGCATCAGGAACTCGGCGGCGAAGGCGTTGCAGAACTGTTCGATCCGCCTCTCTTTCGGTGATAGTTGTTCAACATACGATGCATCGAACTTAGAGATCGCATTGACCTTGAGCAGCAGGTGCGCAAGCTCGTGGAAGAGACTGAATATTTGACGAGTCTTGGCAGTGCTGTTGTTCAGGTAGATGATCGGAAATTCTTCGTCCGCCAAGCAAAAACCGGAGATCGTTTTTTGCTTGAAGGAATGTTTGAAGACGAAAACGCCGGCGCCTTCGACAATATTGCGCCACGCCTTCAAGGCTTCGTCGCTCGATCCCCAAGCGGTTTGAGCAGCCAGGGAAATCCCGAAGTATTGACGCACGAAATCGGCCGCTGCCTGTACGCCGGTTTTTTCCGTTATCTGGATATCCTTGAAAATCCTGTGCGTTGCCGGATTTACCCCATCACCCAATTCCCGCAGGGAGATCTGGTGGGCATGCGCGAGACGGAGTTGATCGCGCGTGTCGGCGGCGAGTTGGTCCAATTCGAAATCGGGCAGCGTTCGGAACTGTTGCTTGACCTTTGGTTCCGGCGGCGGCGAGGGTAAGAAGAAAACCGCCAGCGGCCTCTTGTAGAGCGTATAGGCAAGGGTTTCAAGCTGGGCGTAGGTTGGGGCGGCGGCGCCGGATTCCCAGGCAGCGACTTCATCCATGTCGCGCTTCAGATGAAGCGCGACATCCTCCAGGGAATAACCCTGAGACTCACGTGCCCAGCGCAGGACGGAGGGTTGAACACCGGCAATCGAAGTTGTCATTTCTGTGTCTTCACTCTCTATCCTCAGCCAAGTTGCCGCCTCATCTCGATTGCCACGCTTTGAGCCGAATCCGAGCCGATCTTCTTACATAGGAAAAACCAGTCTACATGCTCCTTGGCTCACTGGGTGATCTACTGTCTTGCGGTGCGGCACGCCGCGAACAGCATGCCTACCTGAAAGCAATAATCGCCTGATCCACCGCCAGGCTCTCGCCCGGCGCGGCCAGCAGCTTCTCCACCGTGCAGTCGCGCTCGGCCTTGAGCACGTTCTCCATTTTCATGGCCTCGATCT
>Ga0154359_1220_pt2 | contig 13459 bp, 18 predicted proteins | sample RifGroA2_FD_115887 | JGI IMG/M metagenome (GOLD analysis project Ga0154359, IMG submission 115887) | Rhodocyclales bacterium GWA2_65_20
GGAGGGCCGGTGCTTTTTCGGCCCGGGGGACATGGAGGGAGTCGGATACCCGCCATCCTTGGCGCGCGCAAGCGTCAAATCCACGTTTCACGCGTCGTGGAAGACGCTCAGCGTCATGGAGCAACTGAAATGAGCCAGTGGGAAGTCGTCATCGGGCTGGAAACCCACGCCCAACTCAAGACGCAATCGAAGATATTTTCCGGAGCGGCGACGGCTTTCGGCGCCGCGCCCAATACCCAGGCCTGCGCCGTCGATATCGCGCTGCCCGGCGTGCTGCCGGTGCTCAACCGCGAGGCGGTGGTCTGCGCCATCAAGTTCGGCCTCGCCGTCGATGCTGCGATCGCGCCGCGCTCGGTGTTTGCGCGCAAGAACTACTTCTACCCCGACCTGCCCAAGGGCTACCAGATCAGCCAGTTCGAAATCCCCGTCGTCGCCGGCGGCAGCGTCGCCATCCGCGTCGGCCAGGGCGAACAGGCCTACGAGAAGACCGTGCACCTGACCCGCGCCCATCTCGAAGAGGACGCCGGCAAGTCGCTGCACGAGGACTTCCACGGCAAGTCCGGCATCGACCTCAACCGCGCCGGCACGCCGCTGCTGGAGATCGTCACCGAGCCCGACATGCGTTCGAGCGAGGAGGCCGTCGCCTACGCCAGGGCGCTGCACGCGCTGGTGCAGTGGATCGGCATCTGCGACGGCAACATGCAGGAAGGCTCGTTCCGCTGCGACGCCAACGTCTCCGTGCGCCGTCCCGGCGCGCCGCTCGGCACGCGGCGCGAGATCAAGAACCTCAACTCCTTCCGCTTCATGCAGCAGGCCATCGACTACGAGATCAAGTGGCAGATCGAGACGATCGAGGACGGCGGCAAAATCCAGCAGGCGACCGTGCTGTTCGATCCCGACACGGGCGAGACGCGCGCCATGCGTTCGAAGGAGGACGCCCACGACTACCGCTATTTCCCCGACCCCGACCTGCTGCCGCTGGAGATCAAGCCGGAGTGGATCGTGGAAGTGAAGGCCGGCCTGCCCGAGCTGCCGACGGCGATGAAGGCCCGCTTCGAGTCCGACTACGGCCTGTCCGCCTACGACGCCGCGGCGCTGACGGCGACGCGCGCAACCGCCAAATATTTCGAGGACTGCGTCGCCGCAGCGGGCGCCGGGAATGCCAAGACCTGCGCCAACTGGGTCATGGGCGAGGTCGCGGCACGGCTCAACAAGGAGGGGCTGGAGATCGGCGCCGCACCGGTTTCACCGGCGCAACTGGCCGGCGTGGTCGCGCGCATCGCCGACGACACGATTTCCAACAAGATTGCCCGCGATGTCTTCGACGCGCTCTGGGGCGGCGACGGCGCCGATGCCGACAGCATCATCGCGGCGCAGGGCCTGAAGCAGATCACCGACAGCGGCGCTATCGCGGCGATGGTGGAGGCGGTGCTGGCCGCCAACCCGAAGTCGGTCGAGGAATTCCGCGCCGGCAAGGAGAAGGCCTTCAACGCGCTGGTCGGCCAGGTGATGAAGGCGGCCCGGGGCAAGGCCAATCCGCAGCAGGTCAACGACCTGCTGAAGAAGAAGCTGTCGGGTTGAACGGCGCACGGGTCGCCGGCGGCGGCCCGTGCAACCGCAGTCAGTGCGGTCGCGCCGCCGGACTAGCGGCTGACTTACCGCCGCCCTGCATCAGGGCACGATAACGCATCCTGTCTTCCTCGAACTTGGCGCGTACCGCCTCGATATCCTTGTTCTTGTCGTCGAGCGCCTTCTTCTGCGCCTGGATTTCGATCTCGTTTTCCTTGATCTGGGACTTGAGCGAATCCGGAATGGGTTTCTTGGCGTAGAACTCGAGTTCCTTCGCCAGTTGCTGCTTGCGCTTGAGCGCGGCGGCGTACTTGTCCTGGGCCTGCTTGCCGGTCGCTTCCATGTCGGCCACGGCGCGGTCGCGCAGGAAATCGATATCCTTCTCGCTGCCGTAGGTGTTGAGCAGCGCCAGATCCTTGCGCCGCTGCTCGCCGGCGATGCGCTCCTCTTCCTTCTTGCGCGCCTCGGCGGCTGCGCGCTGGGCTTTCTGCTCGGCGGTGAGGGGCGCGTCGACGTTCCGGACCTTGCCCTTGTCGCCGAACTCCTTGTAGGCGCGCTCCTCGCACTGCTCGGGCAGGGTGTCGGCGCAAATCTTGTGACCGCTCTTGTCCGTGCAGCAATATGTTTTGGCGGCAGCCGGCAGCGCGAAAGCCGCGCCGATCGATAAGGCGGCCAGGAGCCGCAGCAGCAAGCGATTAGTCGACACCATATTCCTCCCGATAGCGGCGCACGGCCGCGAGGTTGCGTTCGAGTTCCGGATGTCCGGCAAGATAGGCGATCAGGTCGGCGAGCGTCGCCACCGGCACCACCGGGATGCCGCAGGTCTGCTCGACCTCCTGTACCGCCGACAGCATGCCCTGGCCGCGCTCCTGGCGGTCGAGCGCAATCACCACGCCGGCGGGCGTCGCACCCGCGGCGTGGATCAACGCCACCGATTCGCGCACCGAGGTGCCGGCCGAGATGACGTCGTCGATGATGAGGATGCGCCCCGCGAGCGGCGCGCCGATCAGTGTGCCGCCCTCGCCGTGGTCTTTGGCTTCCTTGCGATTGTAGCCGAAGGGCGTGTCGCGGCCCAGGCGCGCCAGCGCCATGGCGGTGCCGGCGGCCAGCGGGATACCCTTGTAGGCCGGGCCGAACAGCACATCGAAATCGATGCCGGCAGCGAGGATGGCAGCGGCGTAGAAGTCGCAGAGCCGCGCGAGCGCGGCGCCGTCGTTGAACAGGCCGGCGTTGAAGAAATAGGGGGAGAGACGCCCCGCCTTGGTCCTGAATTCGCCGAAGCGCAGCACGCCGCGCTCGCACGCGAAGGCGATGAAGTCGCGGCTGAAAGGCCGGGGCGTTGCAGAGGCGGCTGATGCCGATGCTATGCCGGAGCTAGAATCGCGGTTTGTCATGGCGGCCAATTCTACATGCTCAGAGTCATATCGCTGAACCTCAACGGCATCCGCTCGGCGGCGACCAAGGGATTCTACGACTGGCTCGCCGGCCAGCAGGCGGATGCGGTCTGCCTCCAGGAACTGAAGGCCCAGGCGCCCGACCTGACGGCTGCGATGCGCGCGCCACCGGGCTACCAGGGCTGGTTCCACTGCGCCGGGAAGAAGGGCTACAGCGGCGTCGGCCTCTATGCGCGCGCCGCGCCCGACCGCGTCGTCGAGGGCATAGGCAATGCCGAGTTCGACGCCGAAGGGCGCTATCTGCGCGCCAACTGGGGCGGGCTGTCCGTGATTTCGCTCTATCTGCCCTCCGGCTCGAGTTCGCCCGAGCGCCAGCAGGCCAAGTTCCGCTTCATGGACCTGTTTCTGCCGCATCTCGCGGCCTTGCGTCGCGAGGGCCGCGAGATCGTGCTCTGCGGCGACTGGAACATCGCCCACCGGGAAATCGACCTCAGGAACTGGAAATCGAACCAGAAGAACTCCGGCTTCCTGCCCGAGGAACGTGCATGGCTGACGCGGGTTTTCGACGAACTGGGCTGGGTCGATGTCTATCGGCGGCTCCATCCCGAAGCCACCGGCGAGGCCTACACTTGGTGGTCGAACCGCGGCCAGGCCTGGGCGAAAAACGTCGGTTGGCGCATCGACTACCAGATCGCCACGCCGGGCATCGCGGCCAAGGCCGTCGCCGCCGCGGTCTATAAGGAGCAGCGCTTCAGCGACCACGCCCCGCTGACTATCACCTATGATTGGAAGATATAGTCCATTGCACTGAAAGGACGAAACCGGTAGCCTTCGCCATCTGCATACATTTTCCCCCAAGGAGAACACCATGAACGACATGTCCCAGGTCAACAAGGAAAAACTCGTCGCCGACTTCAAGGTTGTCGTCGCCGATGCCGAAGAACTTTTGCGCGCCACCGCCGGCCAAGCCGGCGAGAAGGTGGTTGAAATGCGCGGCCGCATCCAGGAGCACCTGGCCACCGCCAAGGACAGCCTCGCCGAAGCCCAGGTCGCGGTCGTCGACAAGGCCAAGGCCGTGGGCCGCGCCACCGACGATTTCGTACACGACAATCCCTGGCGCTCGGTGGGCGTCGCCGCCGGCATCGGCCTCATCATCGGCCTGCTCATCGGCCGCCGCTGATTCGTGGCCGACCAGCCGCGTGCGCGCGGCCTTTTCTCCTCGTTGCGCGGACTCATCGCGACCGGTGTCGCGACGCTGCAAGTCCGCCTGGAACTCCTCGCCACGGAGCTTCAGGAAGAGAAGGCGCGCATCCTCGGGCTGCTCGCCTACGGCGCCGCAGCCCTGATCCTGCTTGCCGTCGGCATCGTCTTCCTCGCCATCTTTTTCACCGTCCTGCTTTGGGACAGCCACCGGCTGTTGGCACTGGGCATATGCGCCGCTCTCTTCCTCGGCGCCGGCGGGCTGGCACTGACTGTCGCCATGCGCCTGGCGCGCAGCGGGTCGCGGCTGTTTGCGGCGAGTCTCGCCGAACTGGCTCAGGATCGCAGCGCCATCGAGCCGCGCGAATGAATCAGCGGCAAGTCGAACTGGCGCTGAAGAAGCAGCGGCTGCAACTCAGAAGCGCCGCATTGCGCAGCGAGTTCGCCGGCCATGCCTTGGCGTTGGCGCCCCTCTTTGCCGTCGGCGACAGCGTGCGCGACGGCGCGCTCTGGCTGCGGCGGCATCCGGAAATCGCGGTCGCCGCTGCGGTCATTCTGCTGCTGACGCGGCCCCGCACCCTCTTCCGCTGGACGCGGCGCGGCGTGGTCGCGTGGCAGGCTTGGAGCCGGATGCGTGCCTGGGTCGAAGCGCGGCTCGCCTGGCTCGAAGCGCGCCGCCGTTTCATGCAATGACCCGCCGTTTCCCCGACCGGAAGAAGGCGACTAGCGCAGCGCGCCATATCGCCGCGAGCACCGGCATGCGGCCGCAGCCGGGCCTGGTGCACAAGATGCTGGATGCCCAGAAGCGGGAGCGTACGGTCATCCTCGCCGAGTTCGTCAAGGTCAAGGGCCTCATGCCGCTGCTCATGAAGCATCGCAACGGCGATATCTGGACGCGGGCGGAGCGGGTCGAACTACAGGAGCAACTGCGCGCCCTGGCCCATCTCTCGCCTTATCTGTTCATCCTGATGCTGCCGGGTTCATTCGCCATACTGCCGGTGTTCGCTTGGTGGCTGGACCGCCGCCGCCTTCAGCGGGCGGATCGCGTCACCGACAGACCCGCCTGACGGGGGCGTCCGACCGCCGGCCGGCAGGCTCCGCGCCAGCCATTACACCGCCATGCAGACGTACTTGATCGCGAGGTAGTCCTCGATGCCGTACTTCGAGCCTTCGCGGCCGATGCCGGACTGCTTGATGCCGCCGAAGGGCGCGACCTCGTTGGAGATGAGGCCGGTGTTGACGCCGACCATGCCGTATTCGAGCGCTTCGGCGACGCGCCAGACGCGGCCGATGTCGCGGCTGTAGAAATAGCCGGCCAGGCCGTATTCGGTGGCGTTGGCCAGCCGGATCGCCTCGGCCTCGTCCGTGAACCTGAACAGCGGCGCCACCGGGCCGAAGGTCTCCTCGCGCGCGCAGCGCATCTCGGGCGTGACGTCGGCGAGCACGGTCGGCTCGAAGAAGGTGCCGCCGCGCGCATGGCGCTTGCCGCCGACGAGCACGCGCGCCCCCTTGGCCAGCGCGTCGGCGATGTGCGCCTCGACCTTGGCCAGCGCCTGGGCGTCGATCAGCGGCCCCTGCGTCGCGCCGGCCTCGGTGCCGGCGCCGACCCGGAGCGTCGCCACCTTGTCGGCGAGCTTGGCGGCGAAGGCATCGTAGATGCCTTCCTGCACCAGCAGGCGGTTGGCGCAGACGCAGGTCTGGCCCGAGTTGCGGTATTTGCTCGTCATCGCTCCGGCGACCGCGGCGTCGAGGTCGGCGTCGTCGAAGACGATGAAGGGCGCGTTGCCGCCGAGCTCCAGCGACAGCTTCTTCACCGTCGGCGCGCACTGCGCCATCAGCAGGCGGCCGACTTCGGTCGAGCCGGTGAAGGAGAGCTTGCGCACGGTCGGGTTGGCCGTGAGTTCCGCGCCGATCTGCGGCGCGGACTCCGCCGCACCCGTGACGACGTTGAAGACGCCGGCCGGGAAGCCCGCGCGCGCCGCGAGTTCGGCCAGCGCCAGCGCCGAGAGCGGCGTCTGCTCGGCGGGCTTGACGACCACGGTGCAGCCGGCGGCAAGCGCCGGCGCCACCTTGCGCGTGATCATGGCCGACGGGAAATTCCAGGGCGTGATCGCGGCACAGACGCCGATCGCCTGCTTGAGCACGACGATGCGGGCCTTGGCGTCGGGACTCGGAATCGTGTCGCCGTAGGCGCGCTTGCCCTCCTCGGCGAACCATTCGACGAAGTTGGCGCCGTAGACGATTTCGCCGCGCGCCTCGGCGAGCGGCTTGCCCTGCTCGGCGGTCATGATGGCGGCGAGATCGTCGGCGTGGGCGAGGATCAGTTCGAACCATTGGCGCATGATCGTCGCGCGCTGCTTGGCGGTCAGGGCGCGCCATGCGGGCCAGGCCCGGTCGGCCGCCGCTATGGCGCGGCGCGTCTCCGCCGTGCCCATGTCGGGCACATGGGCGATGGTCTCGCCGTCGGCCGGGTTGCGCACGGGAAAGACGCCGCCGCTGTCGGCCGCGGCCCAGGCGCCGCCGATATAGGCACGTTCGCGCAGCAGTTCGGGATCGCGCAATTGCATGGCCTTTTCTCCTGTTCTTGGCGTATGGCGTTCGAGTCTACCGGAAGAAAATTGTTCCATGCGCCGCAAAGTGCCCAGCATCGCCGCCCGATCGAGCCTCGCCGTCGGCTCGGCCCTGCTGCTGTCCGGCTGTGCCATGCTATCGTCATTAACGCAGAGCCCCGCGCCCGTCGCCGGGCAGCGCACGGCCGCGCCGGAACCGGTGCGCGCTGCGCCCGGCGCTCCCGCCGTCGCGGAGAAAGCCCAGGATGTCGTCCTGTTTGCGCTCGGGCTCATCGAAACCGGCTATCGCTTCGGCGGCAAGAACCCGGATGCCGGACTCGATTGCAGCGGCATGGTCAGCTACGTCTTCGACAAGGCGGCCGGCCTCAAGCTGCCCGGTTCCGCGGCCGACATCGCCCGCCGCGGCAAGCCGGTCGACGTCGCTGAGCTCAAGCCCGGCGACCTCGTCTTTTTCAACACGCGCAACCGGCCCTACTCCCATGTCGGCATCTACATCGGCGACGGCCGCTTCGTCCATGCGCCGAACAGCGCTGGCAAGGTGCGGTTGGAGACCCTGAAATCCGGCTGGTTCGCCGCGCGCTTCGAGGAAGCGCGGACCTACCTCGACTGACGGCGCGCGCGGCGGATTCCCTTGACCATCGAAATCAGCGAAGCCGCCGGCGTGCGCAGCCTGCATTTCGGCTCCGACTGGGTGCAGGGCGCCATGCGCATCGCCCGCCCTTGGGCGCTGGAGCTCGACTACACGCGCGAAATGATGGCGAGCCTGCTGCTGCGGCCGGAATCCGGCTGGCCGCGCCGCGCCCTGCTGATCGGTCTGGGCGCTGGCTCGTTGACCAAGTTCCTCTACCGCCACCGGCCGCGGGCGAAGCTGACCGTGGTCGAGATCGATGCCGCCGTGGTCGCCGCCGCGCGCCAGTTCTTCAAGCTGCCGGACGATCCGCTGCGCATCCATATCGAAATCGGCGACGGCGCCGACTACATGACGCGTGCCAAGCCCGTCTTCGACCTGATCCTGGTCGACGGCTTCGACGCCGACGCCCGCAGCGGCCGGCTCGACACCCTGCCGTTCTATCTCTCTTGCCGCGCGCGGCTGAGTGACGAAGGCCTGCTGGCGGTCAATCTGCTCTCGCGGCGCAAGGATTTCCGCCACAGCGTCGAGCGCCTGCAACAGGCCTTCGACGGGCGCACCCTCACCTTCCCCTTCTGCGACAGCGGCAATGCCATCATCTTCGCCGCCGCCGGCGAGCCGATCGATCTGACGCTGGCGGAATTAAAGACTTCGGCCCTGGCGCTGAAGAACGAGACCGGCCTCAACCTGCTGCCGACGCTGGTGCGCCTGCAACAGGCGCGCACCTGTGCCGAAGGACGGCTCGCGCTCTAGCCCCGGTTTCCGCGGTACCAGGCAGGGAACCGGGCGGGGATCACTTGTTCGGCAGGCGATAGCGATAGTGGAGGGTGTTGAGGTAAATCGCGACTTGGCGGATGTCGTCCCGGCTCCACCCGAGTTTGTCGATGTCCTGCCAACGACGCACTTCCGCGACCAGACTGGTCCAGTTGGTCGCGAGCTTCTTCTCCCGCCAATGCACCTGTTCGGTGTGACAGGCGATGCAATGCGTCGAGTACAGCAGTTCGCCGCGCGAGGGCTCGATCCTGACCGGATCGGCGGCGATGGCCAGGCTTCCGTACAAGACGAGCAGACCGCTTATCCAGTGTCGAATCATCTCACCCTCCATTTCCTATGCGCTGAGTGTAGCCGTTCCGCGGGCACCGGTGTCTGAACCACCGGCCGTGGCGCACGTCTCAGGGCGGCGCCAACCCGGCCATGTAGTCGGCCACCGCTTCCAGGTCTTCGTCCGTATAGGACTTGATGACCTTGACCATGTCCGGGTTGGCGTTGCCGCGTTCGCCGTCGCGGATCAAACGGCTCTCGCGCAACAGGTATTTGTAGTGTTGCCCGGCGACCAGGGGGAAGAACTTCTCGCCATTGCCCTCGCCTCTGTCGCCGTGGCAAGTGGCGCAATCCCTGGCATAGAGTTCCTTGCCGCGCGCCAGTGCGGTGCCGGGGCCTTTGCCCAGGTTGGGCGGTATCGGCAGCGCCTGCAGGTAGGCGGCGATGTCGGCGATTTCCTGCGGCGAAACGATTTGTTCGTGGGCAAAGGGCTTCATCTTGGGATTGCTGCGCCGGCTGGAACGGATATCGACGATCTGCTCGATCAGCACCGTCGCATGCTGACCCGCCAGCCGCGGATAGACCCCGCTGATGCTGCCCGTGGCGCCCGACTTGTGGCAACCCTGGCAGATTTCGAAGGCCTCCGCGCCGCGCGCCGGATCGCCCTTGAGCCGCAGCGCCAGCAGCTTCTCGCCCTTGATCTCGTTCCAGGCGGGATCGGCGCCTGCCCCGGATGGCGCGGGGCTTTGCGCGAGGAGCCAGCTCGACCACACTACCAACAGTCCGTTGAGTAACATCTTCACGACCTTCTCTCCTGTGCGCATCGGTGCCTGGACGAGCCTACAGACCGGCGAGAAATTCCGCGACCGCCTTGATTTCCTGGTCGGTCATACGTTTCGCCACTTCACGCATGAAGCGCCCGGTTTTGGTCATGCGGATCTCGTTCTTGAAGTTGCCCATCTCCCTGATCAGGTATTCCCGGTGCTGGCCCGCCAGCCGCGGGAAGCGCTTGGTGCCGCCGGCATCCTCCTGGTGGCAGCCGGCGCAGGCGGGTATGCCCTTTTCCTCGTTGCCGTCCAGATACAGCCGCTTTCCCTCTTCCGCCGCTTTCTTGTCCAATACGGTGCCCGACGTCGGCTTCTGGGCGCCGAAGTAGGCGCCGAGCGCCTTGAAGTCGCCGGGATCGAGTGCGGTGACGATGGGAACCATGATGTCGCTCTTGCGCCTGCCGGCAATGAATTCGTTCAATTGCCCGACGATGTAGTTGGGATGATGCCCCGCCAGCTTGGGATAGGCCGGGTCGGTGCTGTTGCCGTCCGCACCGTGGCATTTCACGCAGACCGTGGCAGCGATGGTGCGGGCTTTTTCCATGTCGTCGCCGCATGCCGGCCCGGCGACGAGCAGGCCCAGCGCCGCCGCGAGCCAGGACGCCGCCCGCCCGCCCGTGGCGGACTCTGTATGACCAGAACGTCTGCAGCAATCGAAATTTTCCAATTGGCATCTCCCGGCAGGGCTCTTTCCATCCGGCCCGGAGCCTATTCTAAGCCGTAACCTGCTGCCGCCTATTTCTTCGCGTTGGGGAAAAACAGTTGCTCGCCGCCGATGCGATAGTCGGCGATGGCCTGCTGGCCGGCGGCCGAGATCACCCAGGCGATGAACTTTTGCCCGGCTTCCTGCTTGACGTGGGGATGCTTCGCCGGATTCACGAGCATGACGCCGTACTGGTTGAAGAGGCGCCGGTCGCCCGCCACGGCGATGGCGAGGTTCTGGCGGTTCCTGAACGCGAGCCAGGTGCCGCGGTCGGCGAGGATGTAGGCGTTCATCGCGGCGGCGGTGTTCAGCGCCGGCCCCATGCCCGCGCCGGCGTCGCGGTACCAGGAGCCCTTGACCCGGTCGAGATCGATGCCGGCCAGTTGCCACAGGCGCAGCTCGGCGGCGTGCGTGCCGCTGCGGTCGCCGCGCGAGACGAAGGGCGACCTTGCCGCCTCGATCTTCTTCAGCGCCGCGGTGATGTCGCGTCCGCCCGCCACTCTGGCCGGGTCGTCGCGCGGCCCGACGAGAACGAAGTCGTTGTACATGACCTCGGCGCGCCCGATGCCGTAGCCGGCGGCGATGAACTTCTCCTCGGCGGCGGCATCATGCACGAAGACCACGTCGGCATCGCCGCGCCGCGCCAGGTCGAGCGCCTGGCCGGTGCCGAGGGCGACGACGCGCACCTGGATGCCGCTCAGCTTCTCGAAAATCGGCAGCAGGTGGCCGAAGAGGCCGGACTGCTCGGTCGAGGTGGTGGAGGCGACGGTGATGAAGTTGTCGGCCGCGGCGGCTTGCAGTGCGAAAGCGCAGGCGGCGAGCAGCAAATGGCGAATCGGTCTCATGGCAGCTCCTCGTGGATGAAAGCGGCGGCCTGGGCGGTGCGGGGCTGGCGGAAAAATTCGGCGGCGGGCGTCTGTTCGAGCACGCGGCCGGCGTCGAGATAGACGATCTCGTCGGCCAGCCGGCGCGCCTGGCCGAGGTTGTGGGTCGTCATCAGGAGGCGCGTGCCGGCGTCGGCGAAATCGTTGATGATGCGTTCGACCTCGCGGCTGCTGGCCGGGTCGAGACTGGCCGTCGGTTCGTCGAGGAACAGCAACTGGGGCTCCAGCGCCCAGGCGCGGGCCAGCGCGACGCGCTGCTGCTCGCCGCCCGAGAGCACGCGTGCCGGCCGCTTGGCGAGCGGCGCGAGGCCGACGCGCTCCAAGGCCTCGTGCGTCCGGCGTTCCCGTTCGCTGCCGTCGACCCCGGCGATCTTGAGCCCGTAGAGCACGTTCTTGAAGACGGTGGTGCGCAGCATGACGGGACGCTGGAAGACCATCGCCTGGCGCAACGGGTCCGCCCAGCTCACGCCGCCGCCGCTGGGCTTGAGCAGGCCGTGGATCAGGCGCAGCAGCGTGCTCTTGCCGGCGCCGTTGGGGCCGAGAATCAGTGTGCGGCCGGCGGCGAATTCGAGCGACACCGCGCGGATGATGGCATGGCCCTGCTCGACGAGGTCGAGGCCGTCGAGGCGCAGCCAGGCGCTCATCCCCACCGCCGTGCCGCCCAGTTGCGAAAGAAGTAGGCGGCCGTGTTGAGCGCCAGCACCACGGCGATGAGGATCGCGCCCAGCGCCAGCGCCAGCGGCAGGTCGCCCTTGCTGGTTTCGAGCGCGATGGTCGTGGTCATGACGCGGGTGACGCCGTCGATATTGCCGCCGACGATGATCACGGCGCCGACTTCGGCGATGGCGCGGCCGAAGCCGGCGAGCGCGGACGTGGTGAGCGAGAAGCGCCCGTCCCAGAGCAGCGTCGCGGCGGCGCGCGGGCGGCTGGCGCCGAGCGAGCGCAGCTGCTCGCGATATTCGAGCCAGGCGTCGGCGATGGCTTGTCGCGTCAGCGCGGCGACGATCGGCGTCACCAGCACCGCCTGGGCGATGACCATCGCCGCCGGCGTGAACAGCAGGCCGAAGGAACCGAGCGGCCCGGCACGCGACAGCAGCAGATAGACCAGCAGGCCGACGACGACGGGCGGCAGGCCCATCAGGCCGTTGAAGAGCACGATCAGCGCGCGCCGGCCGGGAAAGCGCCCGACCGCGAGCCAGGCACCGGCGGGCATGCCGACGATGCAGGCGATGAGTGTCGCGGCGAGGCTGACCGAGAGGCTCAGGGCCACGATGCCGTAAAGCTTGGCGTCGGCCCCGATGATCAGCGATGCGGCGAGCTGCAGGCTGGCGGCGATTTCCTCCATGACGGAAGCAAGATTAGCAGAAGCGGAACGGGACGTGCGGCGGCCGGGGAATATTCCGGGTTCTCATGCGGCGGTTCTGGCGGAGCGGTCGCCCAAGTCCGAATCCTCAAGTACCATAGCGCCACGAAGAGGCGACTTCCCCCCCCCTTGGTTGAGGTACTCAGAAATGTCCTCCGGGACCACAGACCGACCCGACGCGGCCAATCCGTTCGATCAGCTGGCGCAACGGGATCCTACCGGCGAGGTGGATCTCGAGAGTCCGGCCGCCGTCGAGACGGCCATCCGGGCCATCCTGGATCCGCTCTACGGCGAGGCCTGCCGCGGCGAGCTTCTGGCGCTGGCGGTGAGCGAACTCGTCGCCGCTTTCCGCGGCGACTATCCCGGCCTCCTGCGCTGCGACACCCTTTACCACGACCTGCGCCATGCGCTCGAATCGGGCCTGACCATGGCGCGTCTGCTCGATGGCCATGCCCGGTCGCTGGCGCCGGGCAGCGCCGAAGCCATCGACGGCGATCACGCCATGCTGGGAGTGCTGCTGGCGCTCTTTCATGATGTAGGCATGTTGCGGCGCGACGGCGAAGGCCACCTCTGGGGCGCGGTGCTGACGCCGATCCACGAGGAACGCGGCGTCGAATTCATGCGCCGCTATCTGGCGCGCACGCCGCTGGCGCCGTTGACCGACAAGGCCGAATTGATCATGGCCACCAAGCTGGCGTTCACGATGCCGGCGGCGTGGCCGGCGCCGGACCGGCTGCTCGCCAGCCTGGTGGCGTCGGCGGATCTGCTGAGCCAGTTGGCCGACCGCTGCTACCTGGAAAAATGCCGCGACTTCCTGTTCCTCGAGTTCAGCGCCATCGGCCTCGCCGGAACCTCGGATACGCCCTACCCGGACCGCGAGACGCTGCTTGCCAAGACGCCCGACTTCTATTCCGGCCTGATCCGCGGGCGCCTCGACGAGGAATTTGGCGGCGTGCACCGGCTCATGTGGACGCATTTCGGCGGCGTCAATCCTTACGATGCCGCCATCCAGCGCAACCTGAGCTACCTGACCGCCGTCCTCGCGGCGCAGGATTTCACCCGCCTGCGCCGCCGGCCGCAGCCTTTCATCGACGTGGCGGAAGAATAGGGCCAGCCTCTGCTTCTGCGGTGCTGGGACGGCTTGGCGCGTGATGTCGGTTTGTTCCTGAAAAGCCCCGGCTGGAACGTCGGCGCGCGGCCGGAGCCATGTATTCGTGTCGTCCTCCCGCTGCTGAGAAACGCAGATATCCCCCAATGGCCCAAGGCCACTTCCTTCGGGG
>Ga0154359_1062_pt2 | contig 13402 bp, 12 predicted proteins | sample RifGroA2_FD_115887 | JGI IMG/M metagenome (GOLD analysis project Ga0154359, IMG submission 115887) | Rhodocyclales bacterium GWA2_65_20
AACGAAAGCCCGGCAAAGCGCCCGGGCGTCGCGCCGCGCGGCGCCGTCTCGCGGCCGTCATAGGCCTGGAGGCGGCCTGGCCTGGCTTGCCAGTGCAGCAGGAAACCGCCGCCGCCGAGGCCGGAGGACTGCGGCTCGACGAGGTTCAGCACCAGTTGCGCGGCAATGGCCGCATCGAGCGCGCTGCCGCCCTGGCGCAGGATGGCTAGCCCCGTTGCGGTGGCATGCGGATTGGCCGTGACGACCATGGAGCGTTTACCCGCAACCGCCGGCCTTGCGGCGAACCCGGTCGCAGCCTCGGGCTGCGCGGGTGCCTGCGCCCAGGCGAGCGCCGGCAGCAGGCAGAAAATAAAACGGGCCGCTCCACTTGCGATGGAGCGGCCCGTCAGGGTGAAACTCAACACGTCGTGTCGATTATGCGACCAGCGGCAGGATCAGCAGAGCGACGATGTTGATGATCTTGATCAGCGGGTTCACCGCCGGGCCGGCCGTATCCTTGTACGGGTCGCCCACGGTGTCGCCGGTCACCGCCGCCTTGTGCGCGTCGGAACCCTTGCCGCCGAAGTGGCCTTCCTCGATGTACTTCTTGGCGTTGTCCCAGGCACCGCCGCCGGTGGTCATCGAGATCGCGACGAAGAGGCCGGTAACGATGGTACCCATCAGCACGCCGCCGAGGGAACGAACGCCGGCGCCAACACCGCCCACCGCGGGCATGAGGTAATTCATGGCGATGGCGACAACGACCGGCACCAGCACGGGCAGCAGCGACGGGATCATCATTTCCTTGATCGCCGCCTTGGTCAGCATATCGACGCAGGTGCCGTACTCGGGCTTGGCCGTGCCTTCCATGATGCCCTTGATTTCCTTGAACTGGCGACGCACCTCGATCACCACCGAACCGGCGGCGCGGCCGACGGCTTCCATGCCCATGGCGGCGAACAGGTAAGGCACCATGCCGCCGATGAACAGGCCGATGATGACCGCGGGATCGGACAGGTCGAACAGGAACTTGACGCCCGGCTTGATGGCTTCGAGGCCGTGCGTGAAGTCGGCGAACAGCACCAGTGCGGCCAGACCGGCGGAACCGATGGCGTAGCCCTTGGTCACGGCCTTGGTCGTGTTGCCCACCGCGTCGAGCGGGTCGGTCACGGCGCGGACGTTGTCCGGCAGTTCGGCCATCTCGGCGATGCCGCCGGCGTTGTCGGTGATCGGGCCGTAGGCGTCGAGCGCGACGATGATGCCGGCCATCGACAGCATGGAGGTGGCCGCGATGGCGATGCCGTAGAGGCCGCCGAGGGCGTAGGAGGACCAGATCGCGGCGCACACCGACAGCACCGGCCAGGCGGTGGAACGCATCGACACGCCGATACCGGCGATGACGTTGGTGCCGTGACCGGTCGTGGAGGCTTCGGCGATGTGGCGCACCGGCGCAAACTCGGTCGCCGTGTAGTACTCCGTGATCATCACCATCAGGCCGGTCAGCACCAGGCCGACCACCGACGCCGCATAGAGGCGCATGTGGGCGCCGCCGCTGATGCCCATCACCTGGTCGAGCGCGTGATCGTCGATGAAGTTGATGGTGATCGGGTAGAAGGCGATCAGCGCCAGCACGCCGGCGGCGATCAGACCCTTGTAGAGCGCGGTCATGATCTTCTGGCCCGGCGAAACCTTGACGAAGAAGACGCCGATGATGGAAGCGATGATCGAGAAGCCGCCGAGCACCAGCGGATAGGTGACGGCCTGTTCGGCGTAGCCCTTGAGTATGAGCGCACCGAGCAGCATGGTGGCGATCATGGTCACGGCATAGGTCTCGAACAGGTCGGCCGCCATGCCGGCGCAGTCGCCGACGTTGTCGCCGACGTTGTCGGCGATCACCGCCGGGTTGCGCGGATCATCTTCCGGAATACCGGCTTCGACCTTGCCCACCAGGTCGGCGCCGACGTCGGCGCCCTTGGTGAAGATGCCGCCGCCGAGACGGGCGAAGATGGAGATCAGCGAGGAACCGAAGCCCAGGCCGACCAGCGGGTGCAGGATGTGTTCCATGCTCGCATCGCCGCCGTTGGCCTTGAGGAAGGCGTAGTAGCCGGCGACGCCAAGGAGGCCGAGGCCCACCACCAGCATGCCGGTGATGGCGCCGCCCTTGAAGGCGACGTCGAGCGCTTCGTTGAGGCCGGTGCGGGCGGCTTCAGCCGTACGCACGTTGGCGCGCACCGACACGTTCATGCCGATGAAGCCGGCAGCGCCCGAGAGCACGGCGCCGATGATGAAGCCGACGGCCGTGGACACGCCGAGGAAGATGCCGATGAGAACAACCAGGACGGCGCCGACTGTGGCGATGGTCGTGTACTGGCGCTTGAGGTAGGCTTGCGCACCTTCCTGCACGGCAGCCGAAATCTCGCGCATGCGGTCGTTGCCGGCCGGTAGCCCGATGATCCACTGGGCGGAAACGAATCCATAGGCGATCGCCACCACAGCGCACGCCAGAGCAAACATCAATCCTGCTGACATAAAGCTATCCTCCCTTTATTAAAGCTTTCTGAAAACAATCACAGCCCGGGCCAAGCGCCCCGAAGCCACCAAGCCATTTACAACTTGAACGCCGCCAGTTTTTTCGCCACCGCCACGTTCTTCAGCGTCACATACTGCGGCAGGCCATCCTTGTACGGCGGATAGTCCTCGCCCTTCATCAGCGGCGCCAGGTACTCGCGGCACTTCGCGGTAACGCCGAAGCCGTCGGCGGTGATGAAGTTCTTCGGCATCATTTTTTCGACGTTCGCCACCTTGGCCAGCGGTGCCATGCCGACCTTCCACTTGTAGGGCTGGTTCGATACCCGATCGATCGTCGGCATCACCGAGTTGTGGCCCTTCAAGGCGTACTCGACGGCTGCCTTGCCGGTGGCATAGGCCTGGTCGACGTCGGTCTTGGAGGCGATGTGGCGCGCCGCGCGCTGCATGTAGTCGGCGACACCCCAGTGAAACTTAAGGCCGAGCTTGTCCTTGACCATGTTGGCGATGACCGGCGCCACGCCGCCGAGTTGCGCGTGGCCGAAGGCGTCCGTCAGACCCTGGTCGGACAGGAACTTGCCCGCGGCATCATGGACGCCTTCCGAAACGACCACCGTGCAGTAGCCGAACTTCTTGACCATGGCGCCGACCTTGGCCAGGAACTTCGTCTGGTTGAACGCCACCTCGGGAAAGAGGACGACGATCGGCAGTTCCTGATCCTTGGTGGAGGCCATGGCGCCAGCCGCGGCAATCCAGCCGGCATGGCGACCCATGACTTCGAGGACGAAGACCTTGGTCGAGGTCTTGGCCATCGAGCGCACGTCGAAGGTGGCTTCGAGCGTCGACACCGCGATGTACTTCGCCACCGAGCCGAAGCCGGGGCAGTTGTCGGTGATCGGCAGGTCGTTGTCGACCGTCTTCGGCACATGGATCGCCTGCAGGTGGTAGCCCATCGCCTCGCCCAGCTGCGACACCTTGAGGCAGGTGTCGGCCGAGTCGCCGCCGCCGTTGTAGAAGAAGTAGCCGATGTTGTGCGCCTTGAACACCTCGATCAGGCGCTCATATTCGCGCCGGTTGGCTTCGAGGCTCTTCATCTTGTAGCGGCAGGAGCCGAAGGCGCCGGAAGGCGTATGGCGCAAGGCGGCGATGGCCTTGGCGGATTCCTTGCTGGTGTCGATCAGATCCTCGGTCAGCGCGCCGATAATGCCGTTGCGGCCGGCATACACTTTGCCGATCTTGTCCTTGTGCTGGCGCGCAGTCTCGATGACGCCGCAGGCGGAGGCGTTGATAACAGCCGTCACGCCGCCCGATTGAGCGTAGAAGGCGTTCTTCTTCATCCTTCCCCCTTAGTTCGACAGGGCGGCAAAAGCGCTGTCGCGGATCGCCTCGACCTTGCCCTGGCCCGCAACCTTGCGGTACTTGGGCGCATTGGCGGAGCCGTCGGCGGCCCACTTCGAGTAATACTCGACCAGCGGCTTGGTTTGGGAATGGTAGACCTCGAGGCGCTTCAGTACGGTTTCTTCCTTGTCGTCGTCGCGCTGGATCACCGGTTCGCCGGTGACGTCGTCCTTGCCCTCCACCTTGGGCGGATTGAACTTGACATGATAGGTGCGGCCCGAAGCCACATGCACGCGGCGGCCGCTCATGCGGCCGACGATCTCGCTGTCCGGCACGTCGATTTCGAGCACGTAGTCGATGCGCACGCCGGCCTCTTTCATCGCTTCGGCCTGCGGGATGGTGCGCGGGAAGCCGTCGAACATGTAGCCGCTGGCGCAGTCGGATTCCTTGAGGCGGTCCTTGACCAGGCCGATAATGATGTCGTCGCGCACCAGGCCGCCGGCATCCATGATCTTCTTCGCCTCGACGCCAAGCGGCGTGCCGGCCTTGACGGCAGCGCGCAGCATGTCGCCGGTGGAAATTTGCGGAATGCCGAACTTTTCCTTGATGAAGTTGGCCTGGGTGCCTTTGCCTGCGCCGGGGGGGCCCAAGAGAATCAATCGCATAAAGTACTCCTCTTTCGTTTTGGAATGGTTCTATCGTCTTTCTCTAATACTGTCACTGTTACCAGGGACACTCGCTACAATTTATCTATCCGATAATAACAGGTCATAATCAGCGCAGTGCAGCAAATTCCTTTTGCATACGCTCTAGGTCTTCCGTAGTATCCACCCCCGGCGCCGGAGCATGCGCGCATTCGATGACGAGAATGTGAAAGCCGTGCCACAGCGCACGCAGCTGTTCGAGCGCTTCCCATTGCTCCAGCGGCGCGGGCGCCAGTTGCCCATAGCGCTTGAGGAAGGCGACGCGATAGGCGTAAATGCCGACGTGGCGCCGCGGCACGAAACCCGGCGGCAGAATTTCCCGCGTGCCGGCCAAACCGTCGCGATGCCAGGGAATCGGCGCGCGCGAGAAATAGAGCGCGCGGCCCGAAGCGGCGGCGACGACCTTGACGACGTTGGGATTGAAGAACTCGGCGGCATCGGCGAGCGGGTGCGCGGCCGTGGCCATCGCCGCAGCGGGATCGGCCGCCAGCGCCGCGGCCACGGCGGCGATGAGGCCGGGGTCGATCAGCGGTTCGTCGCCCTGAACATTGACGACGATTTCGTCGTCATGCCAGCCCAGTTGTTGCGCCACTTCGGCGATGCGGTCGGTGCCGCTGGCGTGGGTGGCTGAAGTCATAAGCGCCTGATGACCATGCGCCGTGACGGCATCCAGAATGCGTGCGTCGTCGGTGGCGACCCAGATGCCGTCGGGCGCGGCCTGCTGCGCGGCTTCGACGACGCGCACCACCATCGGCTTGCCGGCGATGTCGGCGAGCGGCTTGCCCGGCAGGCGCGTCGATGCGTAGCGGGCCGGTATAACGATGCGGAACGCCGTCACGCTTCCTCGGCCGGCAGTTGCCGCGCCTCGTCTTCGAGCATGACCGGGATATCGTCCTTGACCGGGTAGGCCAGGCGGCAGGGCTTGCAGACCAGTTCGGCCGCGGCCTTGCGATAATCGAGGGGCCCCTTGCACACCGGGCAGACGAGAATTTCAAGCAGGCGGGCGTCCATCGAGCTTCTCCATGACGAATGTGGCGAGATCGGGTTCGATCTGCGCGTCCACCGGCAGCACCCAGACGGGCAGCCGGGACAGGCCGCGCAATTTTACCCCATCCTTTTCCGTCGCCAGGATGGCGTCGCCGGTAAAGCGGAGATCGGCGGCGGTGTAGCGGTGATGATCGGGGAAGGCATGGGTATCGCATGACAGGCCGAGCGCGGCGAGATGCTCGAAGAAACGCCGCGGTTCGCCGATGCCGGCGACCGCATGCAGCCATTGGCCGGTGAAATCCGCGGCGGTGCGGACTTGTGTCGCATCGTCGAGCCGGACGAAACGCGCGCCGCTCAGCCGCATGTCGAAGGTCGGCACGCCGTGCGCCGTGATATCGACGGCGCCGTTCTTCACGATGGCATCGACCTTGGCCAGTCTTCGCAGCGGTTCGCGCAACGGCCCGGCCGGCTGCATCCAGTGGTTCGCCAGCATGCGCTTGTCGATGACGGCGATCTCGACGTCGCGTGCCAGCCGATAGTGCTGGAGACCGTCGTCGCTGACGATGACATCGCATGCCGGATAGGCGGCAAGCAGGGCCTGCGCCGCGGCGACGCGGTCGCGGCCGACGAACACCGGACAAAGCGTGCGCCGCTTCAGCAGCAGCGGCTCGTCGCCGACCAGCGCGGCACTGTCGTCCGCCGCCACGTCATGCACTCCGGAGAAGCTGCCGCCATAACCGCGGCTGACGATGCCGGGATGGCGGCCGCGCGCCGTCAGTTCCCGCACCAGGGCGAGCACCACCGGCGTCTTGCCGGAGCCGCCGGCGGCAATGTTGCCGACCACCACCACCGGCACCGCCAGCTTGACGCTACGGAAAATGCCGGCGCGATAGACGCCGCGGCGCAGGGCAACGATCAGCGTGAACAGGAACGCCGCCGGCAGCAGCAAGGTCGCCGCCAGTCCGCGCTTCTGCCAAATGGCGATCACTGCTTCTGCTGGGTGGCAAACGAGATGTGCGTCAACCCCGCATGCTGCGCGGCCTGCATGACGTCGATCACGCTCTGGTGGGTCGCCTTGGCGTCGGCATTGATGATGACGACGGGCTCCTTCGGGCCGCTGCCGGCAACGCGCTTCAACGCCACGACAATGGCATCGACATCGCGGCCGCCGACGGCTGTCTTGTTGACCAGCACTTCCCCAGCCGCGGTGACGACGACGTTGATCTCGCTCGGCTGCTCCTGCTTGATCTGGCTGTCGGCCATGGGCAGGTTGATTTCGAGGCCGGCGAACTTCGAGTAGGTGGTGGTGATCATGAGGAAGATCAGGATCACCAGCAGCACGTCGATCATCGGGATCAGGTTGATCTCCGGCTCTTCGCGGGGGTGGCCACGCTGGAAATTCATGCCGGCCTCAACTGCGCTCGCCGTGCACCAGTTCCACGAGCTTGACCGCCTGCAACTCCATTTCGATCACCAGGCTGTCGACCTGGGCCCGGAAGTGGCGGTAGAAGATCATGCTCGGAATGGCAATGATGAGGCCGAAGCCGGTGTTGTAGAGCGCCACCGAAATGCCGTGGGCCAGCGCCTGCGGATTGTTGCCGGCAGCGGTCGACGAGCCGAAGATTTCGATCATGCCGACGATGGTGCCGAACAGGCCCATCAGCGGGCTGATCGAGGCGATGGTGCCGAGGCTGGTGAGGAAGCGCTCCAGGTCGTGGGCGACGCCGCGGCCGGCCTCCTCGATGGCTTCCTTCATGATTTCGCGCGTGCTCTTGACGTTGCGCAGGCCGGCGGCGAAGACGCGGCCGAGCGGCGAGTGCTGGTCGAGACGCCTGAGCATCTCGTCGCCGGCGCCGGCCTGCCGGTATTCGGCGACGACGCTTTGCAGGAGGCCGGCAGGAACGATCTTGGCGCGGCGCAGGGCGCCGGCGCGTTCGATGATCAGCGCCACGGAGACGATGGAGGTGAGCAGCAGCGGCCAGATGGGCCAGCCAGCAGCCTGAAGAATGGAGAACACGGATAAGCCCCCGCGCAGAATGAATCAGCGCGCACTGTAACGTCATGCCCCCGATTCAGCAAGGAGAGATAAGCCGGTTTCGCCGCGCCAGTTCCGATTTTCGAGCCGATGGCGCGAGTTACAATCGCCCCATGATGAACGATGAGGGCATGGATGCGGCGGTTGCTGTGCAGGCTTGGCTGGCGCGCCTGGATGCGCCGGCCGCGCCGGCCCTGTGCCAACTTGGATTGCCGGACGCCCCGGCCGCGGCGCTCGCGGCGCTGGCCGCCGAAGCCCTGGCGCGCGGCCGCAGCCTGCTGGTCGTGGTGCCGGACGACGAAGCGCTGCCCGACATCTCCAACGCCCTCGATCTCGGCCTGCGTCCCCTGTGCCTGGTCTTGCCCGCGGCCGACTATGCCATTCCGATTGCCCTGCGCGCCACCCTGTCGTTGTTGAAGAGCCGGCTTGCCCGCAACCCCGACGATGCCGAAGGCCCGGCCTGGGCGGCGCAACGGGCGCGCCTCGAAGACGCCTCCACGCTGTGGCAGGCGGCCCTGGCCTGGAGCGCGCGCGGCCTCGACCGCGAGGCTTGGCCGGCCGAAATCGGCCGGCTTTTCCCCGTCCACATACTGCCTTTCCCGGTGGCGCAGGCCTTGGCCACGCCGGCCGACTGGGTCGCGCTGGTGCAGCCCGCGCGCCTGCCCGAAGACCTGCGCGCCGCCTGGCCCGGCGCCTTGCGCACCCTGCTGCTCGGCGGCGGCGCGATTTCCGCCGGCGGCGGAGCGCTGGCCGCAGTCGACGTCACCGCCCGGCTGCGGGCCGAACTCGAACTGCTGACCCAGGAACTCTCCGAACTCGAACTCGAACTTGCCACCGCCCAGGCTGAAATCGCCGCATTCACGCACCGCTATGCCGCGCTGGTCGGAGTCCCCATGGCCGAGCTCGACCGCCTGCAAGCCGAAGTCGCCATGCGCCGGGCGGAGTCCGCCCCCGGCAACGCGCAAGCCAGACAGCAGGCCGAACAGGCGCAAGCCCAGGCCGAACAATCGCAGCGCGAAAGCCGGCGCTTCGCCGACCTCGGCCGCGGCGAAGCGCCCGCCTTCGCCCCGAGCCGCGACCTCAAGAAGCTCTACCGGCAGCTGGCGCAGAAAATCCACCCCGACCGCGCCAAAGACGAGGCGGACAGGAGCTGGCGCACCCAGCTGATGACGGAGGCCAACCAGGCCTATCGCAGCGGCGACGAGTCGGCGCTGCGCGAAATTTTCACGCTCTGGCAGGAGGGCGAAGGCCGCGCGCCGGCCGCGCGCCACCCTGCCGTCGCGCCGGCCGGCCTCATGGCGCAGGTGACGAGCGTACGGCGCCGCGTCGCCGAAATCGGGACGGAACTCAACCGGATCTATGGTTCCCGGCTCTACGAACTTTTCGCCGCCGCCAATATGGCGCGCCGCCGGGGGCGCGACCTCCTGCAGGAAATGGCGGACCGGCTCGAACTCCAGATCGCCGCCGCCAAGGCCGAACTCGACGGCACCGATCCCGCCATCCCGGCGGTTAATGCCTGCCGCTAAGGCCGTAGCGCAACTGCTACTCAGTTGAGCCGATTGCCCTGGCCGACCCGTTCGAGAAACGCCCGCGCTTCGTCGTGGCCGCCGGCCGCGGCCATGCGCAGCCATTTCATCGCCAGTCTCAGGTTCTTCGTCACGCCGGTGCCGCGGTAGTACGCGGTACCCAGTTCGTACTGGGCATTGGCCTCGCCGAGCAGCGCGGCGCGGCGCAGCCAGCGCGCCGCCAGACGCGGATCGCGCTGGGTACCGTGGCCGTGCAGCAGGCAGAAGCCGAGGTTGTACATGGCATAGGCGTCCTCGTGCTGGGCCACCGCCTGCTCGTACCAGCGGAAGGCCTCGCGCAGGTTGCCGGCGACGCCCTGGCCGAAGTAGTACATGTCGCCCAGCGCCACCTTGGCGTCGAATTGCGCCGCCGCCTTGCGGTACCAGAGCAGGGCCTGGACCTGATCCGGCGGCGTGCCCAGACCATGCCGATAGCATTCTCCGAGCATATAGGCGGCGCGGCTGTGCCCGAGTTCGCCGGCCCTGCGGTAGCAGGCCAGCGCACGCTCCTGGTCCGGCGCATTGTCGCGGCGGAAATGCCGCTCGCCCTCGGCGAACCAGTAGCGCTCCAGTTCGCCGAGCGCCGAAGGCCATCCGGCCTCGGTGGCGGCGCGCAGCAGTTCCTCGCCGCGGCGGACGTCGGCGCGCACGCCGATGCCGTGCAAGTGGCAGCGGCCGAGTTCCGCCATGCCGTGAGCATCGCCGGCGGCCGCCGCCGCGCGGTAATAGCCCAGGGCGGCGATGAAATCCTGCGCCACGCCCTCGCCGTGCTCGTAACATTCGCCGAGCCAGACCTGGGCCTGCGCATCGCCGCCGTCCGCGGCACGGCGGTACCACGCCACGGCGCGGGCCGGGTTCGCGGCGATGCCCTCGCCCCAGCGATAGCAGTGGCCGAGCTTGATCTGGGCGCGGGCGTGCCCCTGGCGCGCCGCCGCTTGCCACCAGCGCAGCGCTTCGGCCATATCCGGTCCGGCCTGGCCGCGACCGGCGGCGCAGGCGACGCCGAGTTCGAATTCGGCTTCGCGGTTGCCCTGCTCCGCCGCGCGGCGGTACCAGGCCAGGCCCGCTTCGGGGTCGCGCGTGACGCCGAAGCCGAAGGTGTAGCACTGGCCGAGCAGAAACATGGCGCCGGCGATCTGCTGGCGCGCCGCGGCACGGAACCACGCTACCGCTTCGGCCTGGTCCGCCGCCGCCCCCTCGCCCGCGTAGAGACACATGCCGAGGCAGAACATCGCGGGGGCGAGATCGGCCTCGGCGGCGGCGCGCCAGAGCCGCACCGCGGCGGCGCGGTCCTCCGTCACGCCGCGGCCGAAGAAATGGCAGCGCGCCAGGAGATCGGCGGCCGGCGCGAAGCCTTGTGCGGCGGCCGGTTCGAGCCAGCGCACGGCGGCCGCGAAATCCTGCGCGACATGCTGGCCGGTGTAATGGAATTTGCCGAACCAGTACTGGGCCAGACGCGAACCCCGTTCGGCCGCCTTCTCCAGCAAGGCCAGCGCGCGCCTGGCGTCGGCCGCGACACCGTGGCCGCGCAACAGGCACAGCGCGAACCACGTCATGCCGCGGCTGTCTTCGCGCCGCGCCGCGCGTTCGAAGAGGCGTGCGGCCTCGGTAGGATCGCTCGGCAGCCCGAAGCCGTGGTAGAGCAGCCAGCCCAGCACGGCCTCGCCGGCAGGGCAGGATTTTTCCGCGCTGCGCGCGGCCCAGTTCACCGCCTGCGCATAGGATTTCGCCACGCCCTCGCCGGCTGCCAGACGCCAGGCCAGTTCCGCCTGCGCCACCGGGTTGCCGCCTTCCGCCATGCGCCTGAGTTCCAGCGGCGGAACCGCGCGCCAGAACTCGTCGTCATGGCCGAACAGCTCCAGACCCTGCGCCGCGCCGCGCTCGACGAGACTGCTTTCCAGGACTTCCTGGAACAGGCCCATCAGGGCGGGCATGCGTAGCGGAATGAGTTCGTTGGCCACTTTTGGGGGGATACCTGTAATACGCGATTGAGGGTACTGGAAACACGGTAATGGGCTTATCCACAAAAACTGTGGAAAAGTCTGTGAGTCCCTCGTCTCGAACTTCCCTAAGTCGGCCTCCGCAAAGGACTTTTTTGTTATTGACCCAAAAATACGCAATAATAAATTGGATATAAATCAATACGTTACAAAATAACCCCTTGGCGCGTAGCGTTTTAGGGTTATCGACCGGCCGAAAGCCCGCCGCTGTGGATCATGTAGAATCGCTCCGGTCCGAAAGCCAGTCTGCGAGCGCGTCTTGCCCACCCCCATTCTCACGGTTTCCGAGCTCAACCGGCTGGCGCGCACCGCCATCGAGCAGCGCCTGCCCCTGCTCTGGGTGAGCGGGGAAATCTCCAACCTGACGCGGGCGCCTTCGGGCCACGTCTACTTCTCGCTCAAGGACAGTGCCGCCCAGGTGCGCTGCGTCATGTTCCGCGGCCGGGCGCAGTTGCTGCCGTGGCGCGTCGAGAACGGCCAGCAGGTCGAAGCCCAGGCCCTGGCGACGCTCTACGAGCCGCGCGGCGATTTCCAGCTCAACGTCGAAAGCCTGCGGCGCGCCGGACGCGGCCAGCTCTACGAGGCTTTCCTGCAACTGCGCGACCGGCTCGCCGCCGCCGGCCTGTTCGACGAAGCAGCCAAGCGCCCGTTGCCGCGCTTCCCGCGCTGCGTCGGCGTCGTCACCTCCCCCAAGGCGGCGGCGCTGCGCGACATCCTCGCCGCACTGGCAAGACGCGCCCCCCATGTCCCCGTCGTCATCTATCCGACCCTGGTCCAGGGCGACGGCGCCGCCGCGCAAATCACCGCCGCCATCGATGCCGCCGCCGCCCGCGCCGAATGCGACGTGCTGCTCGTCGCCCGCGGCGGCGGCAGCATCGAAGACCTCTGGGCCTTCAACGACGAAGCGGTGGCCAGGGCGATCCGCGCCTGCACTATCCCCGTCGTCACCGGCATCGGCCACGAGACAGATGTCAGCATCGCCGACATGGCGGCCGACCGCCGCGCCGCGACGCCCACCGCCGCGGCGGAATTCGCCAGCGCCGGCTGGCATGCCGCCGCCGAGGAAATCGCCGCGCTCGACGCCGCGCTGAAGAGCGCCATGCGCGCCGCCATCGACCGGCGCATGCAGGCGGTGGATCTCTGCGCCCATCGGCTCGTCCATCCTGCCGCGCAGTTGGCGCGCACCCGGCAGCGCCTCTCCCACCTGGCGACGCGCCTGCTGGCGGCGATGGGCCGCAAGCTGCATCGCCGCCAGACGGAACTCGCGACGGCGCGCCTGCGCCTCGCCCGCCTGCGGCCGACCACGGAGCCGGCACGCACCCGGTTGCTCCGGGCCGATCAAGGCCTGCGCCAGGCCGCGCTTGCGCTGGTCGCGGCACGGCGCGCGCATATCGAGCGCCTGGGTGCATCGCTCGCCGCCCTCAGCCCGGCAGCCACACTGGAACGCGGCTACAGCATCGTGCGCGATGCCCAGGATCGCGTCGTCCGCGACAGCTCCACCCTGCGCGAAGGCGAGGCCCTCTCCCTGCGCTTTGCCAAGGGTCGGGCCGACGCGGTTGTCATCGCCGCAGTTCCCGACTAAGATACTCAAGCAAGGAACCCCAACCCCCAAGGAGAAAACAAATGGAACACACACTCCCCGCCCTGCCCTTCGCGCTCGACGCCCTGGCGCCGCACATGTCGAAGGAAACCCTCGAATACCACTACGGCAAGCACCACCAGGCCTACGTCACCAACATCAACAACCTGGTCAAGGGCACCGAGTACGAGAGCCTCGACCTCGAAGCCATCGTCAAGAAGGCGCCGGCCGGCGGCATCTACAACAACGCCGCCCAGGTCTGGAACCACAGCTTCTTCTGGAACTGCCTGAAAGTCAGCGGCGGCGGCACGCCGAACGGCGCGCTGGCGGTCGCGATCGACAAGAAGTGGGGCTCGTTCGACGAGTTCAAGAAAACTTTCCAGGCCTCCGCCGTCGGCAACTTCGGCTCCGGCTGGACCTGGCTGGTGAAGAAGGCGGACGGCACGGTCGACATCGTCAACATGGGCGCCGCCGGCACGCCGCTGACCACGGGCGACAAGGCGCTGCTCTGTGTCGACGTCTGGGAACACGCCTACTACATCGACTACCGCAACGCGCGGCCGAAGTATGTCGAGACCTTCCTCGCCTCGCTGGCCAACTGGGATTTCGCGGCGAAGAATTTCGCGTGATATCGGTTTGTTTCGTTGAAATAACCTCTTGAACAGAAAAATATACTTTTGAACTTTCGG
>Ga0154359_1192_pt9 | contig 13395 bp, 9 predicted proteins | sample RifGroA2_FD_115887 | JGI IMG/M metagenome (GOLD analysis project Ga0154359, IMG submission 115887) | Rhodocyclales bacterium GWA2_65_20
ATGCGGGCCACGTCCTCCCGGCTGCGCGACTTGATCGCTTACTTCAAGTTCATCCGCTGAGCCTGCGCAGTGGACGTATGTCGATCAGTCCAGGCCCGCACCCGGTTTTTGCTGCCAACGCGGGAAGCCGGCATCTGCGCCAGTCAGCCGTGCGCGGCCTCGAACTGAGAAACCCGTTCAGCCGCCCTTGCGGCGCGAGAGCGGGTGGCGCGGGACGTCCGGATGGCGTCGCGTCGACGGGCCTTTGCCGGGTTTGGCCGGCATCGAGGGCGTTGCTCGCCGTCCCGCCAGCGCCGACCTTTGGGCTTGTTTGGTCGCGTCGCTAGCTTGACCCGATGTGTGCCGCAAGGAGCCGGCCATCCCTGCCGGCTGCCAGGCCGGAACCAGGTGTCGCTTGCCCGGACCAATCAAATCGGTCCGTCCCATGGTTTTCAGCGCCTCGCGCAGCAAGGGCCAGTTTTCGGGATCGTGATAGCGCAGAAAGGCCTTGTGCAGTTTTCGCTGGCGTCCTGTGCGCACTACGGCGACGTTTTCCGAGCGGGATGTGACTTTCTTCAGCGGATTCCTCTCCGTGTGCCACATCGCGGTAGCCAGCGCCAAGGGAGTGGGCAGGAAGGTTTGCACCTGATCGAGACGGAAGTCGTTCCGCTTCAGCCACAACGCAAGTTCCAGCATGTCCTCGTCGGTCGTGCCGGGATGGGCGGCAATGAAGTAGGGGATCAGGTACTGTTCCTTGCCGGCTTCCTTGGAGAACTTGTCGAACATCTGCTTGAAGCGTTCATAGGCGCCGATGCCCGGCTTCATCATTTTCGATAGCGGACCTTCCTGGGTGTGTTCGGGCGCGATTTTCAGATAGCCGCCGACATGATGGGTCACCAGTTCCTTCACGTACTCGGGCGAACGCACGGCGAGGTCGTAGCGCAGGCCGGAGCCGATCAGTATCTTCTTGATGCCCGGCAAGGCGCGTGCCTTGCGGTAGAGGGAAATCAGCGGCGCATGGTCGGTGCCGAGGTTCTCGCAAATACCGGGATAGACGCAGGACAGCCGGCGACAGGAGGACTCGATTTTCGGGTCCTTGCAGGCCATGCGGTACATGTTCGCAGTCGGTCCGCCCAGATCGGAAATGATTCCGGTGAAGCCCGGGGTTTTGTCGCGGATTTCCTCTATCTCGTGCAGGATCGACGCTTCCGAGCGGCTCTGGATGATGCGGCCCTCGTGCTCGGTGATCGAGCAGAAGGTGCAGCCGCCAAAGCAGCCGCGCATGATGTTGATCGAGAAGCGGATCATCTCCCAGGCCGGGATGCGGGCATTGCCATAGCTCGGGTGCGGTGCGCGGGCATAGGGTAGGCCGAAGACGTGATCCATTTCCTCGGTGGCCAGGGGAACGGGCGGCGGATTGAGCCAGACATCGCGGCCGCCATGGCCTTGCACCAGGGCGCGGGCGTTGCCGGGATTGGACTCAAGGTGGAAGACCCGCGAGGCGTGCGCATAGCTCACCGGATCGTCGCGCACCTGCTCGTAGGAGGGCAGGCGCACAACGCTGTGCAAGCGGGCCTCCTTGTGTTTCGCCAGGCGCTCGGCGCGGCTGACGACTCGCACGATCGCCGCGGTGTCAGCGCCGACTCTTGCAGATGCCGGTGCGCCGGCTTCAATCGCATAGGGGTCAGGATGCGCGTGCACGGCACCCGGTGTATCCAGCACCGTGGAGTCGATTTCCACCCATTCGGCCGCGGGTTTCCAGCCGCGCGGCGCCATGAAGGCCGTGCCGCGCAGTTCGCGTATGGTCTCGATGGCATCGCCCTTCGCCAACCGGTGCGAGAGTTCGACCAGCGCCCGCTCGGCGTTGCCGAACAGCAGCAGGTCGGCCTTGCTGTCGGGCAGCACCGAGTGGCGCACCTTGTCGCTCCAGTAGTCGTAGTGAGCGATGCGGCGCAGGCTGGCCTCGATGCTGCCGATCACGATGTTCGCGTCGGGAAAGGCTTCCCGGGCACGCTGGGCATAGACGACCACGGCGCGATCCGGTCGCCGGTTCGGCTCGCCGTCCGGGGTGTAGGCGTCGTCGGAGCGTATCTTGCGGTCGGCGGTGTAGCGATTGACCATCGAATCCATGTTGCCGGCGGTGATGCCGAAGAACAGCTTTGGTTTGCCCAGTCTCTTGAAATCCTCCGGCGAATGCCAGTCCGGCTGGCTGATGATGCCGACGCGAAAGCCCTGAGCCTCCAGCAGACGGCCGACCAGCGCCATGCCGAAGCTGGGGTGGTCGATATAGGCATCCCCGGTGACCAGGATGATGTCGCATTCGTCCCAGCCCAGCGCATCCATTTCTGCCCGCGACATGGGCAGGAAGGGCGCCGCGCCGAAGCGTTGCGCCCAGTACTTGCGATAGGAAGTCAGCGCGCGCGGGGCGGTGCTCATGATTCCGTCGGTAGCGGCAAGGAGATTTGCTGCGGCAGATCTACCGCCATGCCGGGGATCGAGTCCACCACCCGATGCAGCAACTGGTAGGCCACCCGCCATTGCTGGTGGCCGACTTGCAGGGTCACCGTCTTGTCGTTGAGGCGCTGCACGCTACCGCTGCGTTCATGCCCGTCGCGGTCTGTAAAGCCCAGGGTTTCGCCGACCATCACTTCATTGCGCCCGAGACCCTTGGCCACTTGCTCGCGCACCTGCACATCCATGCCGTCGACGTTGATCGTGAAAAAATCGACCAGCCAGCGGCGGCCGTCGCCGAGATCGGTCACCGCCGCCTGCTTGCGCCTGAGTTCGTCAATGCGGGCGCGGCGGACGGTGTTGTCGGTGCTGCTGAAGTAGTCGATTTCCTGCCCCACATGCAGGCGCGAGCGGATGGCGTGCGTCCATTGCGGATCGTCGAGCTTGCGGTTGATCGCAACGCGCAAGCGAAACAACTCGAAGGCCGAGGCCTGGTTGAGGGCTTCAAGAACAACGGAGAAATTCATCGACATGGCGGCGCACTTCAAAAGTCGGCGCTGGCGGGACGGCGCCGGATTCAGGTACAGCCGCGATTATCCTCCGCCCGCGGGCGCAAAGACGAATTCAGGCACCACGAGCTCCCAGCGCTGGCAGCGCGGCTCGCCGTATTTTTCCCAGTCGGACTGCGACTTGTCGCGAACGTGGATGCAGTGCACGCGGGCGTCGATGCACTGCATGTTTTCCGGCGGCCTGAAATCTCTCGCCATCTTGCCGACCACCTTGCCTTGCTCGTCCAGCAATTGCCAGCCTTTGCCGGTTGTTTCAAGGCGCAGCGCCGAAGCGAAGGACAGGCGGGCGATGGAGGCGTGGATAGCGTCATTCGCCGGCCTGCGTCCGGCGTAGCCTAGGTCGATTTCCCCAAGCGATGGCCGGACATGGCGACGCCGGAGTTCCGGCGGCGCAGGAGGCAGATCGAGGGGCGTCCTGCGCAGCAGATGCGGTCCGTCTGCCAAGGCGTCGAGCAGCGGGTGACGCGGCGCGTCGAGGCGGGCAAGGCAGAGCGTTTTTCTGGCACGGGTCATTGCCACGTAGTAGAGGCGCGTGACGGCCGCCGGGTTCTCGTCGCGCCCGGTCTGCCAGTTGCCGTCGAGCACCGCGATGTGGTCGAACTCCAGTCCCTTGGCGCCATGCGCGGTGACCAGCAGCAATCCGCTCTGGCGGCGGCGCGTTTCGCGCGCCCATTCGGCCAGCCATTCGCGGAAATGGGCGGCAGGGAGTTCGGCATCCCCGGTTTCCAGTGCGTAGTCGGCCAGCGCCTCGGCCAGCAGCGCGTGGTAGGGATTGTCGGCAACGCTGTGATCGCGCAGCCATGCCTCCAGTTGTGCGGCGGTGAGTAGCGGCGATTCGCGTTGGGCGATGCCGTCGAGCAGCGCCTGGGTTTCGCGCAGACGCCAGAACTGGCCGCCTTCTTCGCTGGCCAACTGCACCGGAATGCTGCGCCACTCACAATAGCTGCGCACCGGCTCCAGCCATTTCCATTCCCGTGCGATGACGGCGCACGCTGCCCAATCCCAGTCGCGGTCCAGCGCTGCCATGCGTTCGAGTTCCGCCATGACCGCCATCGCCTGGCTCAATGCGTTGGCGCCGGCCGGCAGGATCTGCACACGCCCCTGGCCGACCTTGTCGCGCTGCTGCCAGTTGCCGCCGGCGGGCGCCTTGCCGCGCAGTCGGTCGATGCGGATGGGATGGGCGATTTTCATGCGGCCGGACAAGGGCGCGATCAGGGCGTTGGCGGCCGCGATGATGTGTGCCGTGGAGCGGTAGTTGTCGATCAGATAAGCCGGCTTGGCCTTGTAGTCGGCCTCGAAGCGGCCGATGAACTCGACCGAGGCCCCGGCAAAGGCATAGATGTTTTGGTCGTCGTCGCCGACGGCGAGCAGGTTGATCCTCTCGTCATCGGGGCGCGTGCGGCCGGCGATGGCGGCGATCAATTCGTACTGTTCGGCGCCGATGTCCTGGTATTCATCGACCAGTATCCAGCGAAAGCCGCCCAGCAGCCGCTCGCGCATCGCGTTGCCATCGTTGCCCGCGTCCGCATCATCGGCCGGCAGATCGCCGGCCTTGAGCAGCGCGGTGGCTTCGAGCAGGACGCTGCGAAAGAAATCGTCATTGCCGATGCTATTCGCCTGGTTGGTTCGTTCGGCGAAGCTGGTGCCGGTCAGCCGCATCGCCAGCGCATGCACGGTGAGCACGATGACGCCGCACGCGTCGTCGCCGATCAGTGCGTGCAGCCGTTGCCTGATCTGCGCCGCGGCGTGGCGGTTGTAGGCCAGCGCCAGAATGCCGCGCGGATTTTTGCGGCGGCAACGCACCAGCCAGGCAATGCGATGCACCAGCACCCGCGTTTTGCCCGAGCCGGGGCCGGCCAACACCAGCACGTTGGCGGTTTCGCGTTCGTCGGCAACGATGTCGCGCTGCGCCTTGTTGCCCAGCGACTCGACGACCGCCCGCCACGACTCCGGCGTGGTCTGGCGCTGCAACTCCTTGTCGCGGCCCGGCAGCCAGCGGCGCAGAAACTCGTCCTGCCTCAGGTTGAAATAGTCCATCGCCAGGTGCAGCGCGTCGGCCATGCGTTCGAGGCCGAGTTGGACGTATTCGGCCATGACGTGGATTTGCAGCACCTGCTCTTCGTAATGAAGCCTGAGCGGCGCGAAATCGGTCTGGCCGAACTGTCGCTTCCAGTCCCTGTCGAGCCGGATCGTCATAGCGGGGCGGAACACGGCGAGCCCCTTGTTGAGGCGGATGATGTTCTGCTCGTGCAACCACAGCAGCGCGTGTTCCAGAAGTTTCTGCGGATTCCTGATTTCGGCTTTCAGCACCAGGTCGGATTCGATGGCATCCGCCAGCTTGCCCATCGTGGTTTCCGCCAGCAGATCGGCACCGCGCGCGCCGGCCGGAAGGCTGGCCAGCAAGTGGCCGAGCACGCCTTGCGCGGCGGAGCGGCGAAGGCGTGCGGTCTTTTCCAGCATTGGCCATTCGCGCTGCAAGGTGATCTGGAGGCTTTCGCCATCCAGCCGCCGCAGCCCGAGGCTGCCGCTGCCGCCTTCCTCGTCGCGGCCGTCGGCGGCCAGGCTCTTCAGCAGCCGATGCAAGGTTTCCGGCAGCGCGCCGGCATGGCCGGCGTTCTTGAGGTGCTGGCAGGCAATGCGCAGATGCAGCGGCGCGGCGTCGCCCTTGCCCAGGTCAGGCGCGGCCGCGCGCAGTTCGGCGATCAGCGCGTCCTCGAGTTGGGCGGCGTGTTCGAGGCGATCGTGAGAGGCGTTCTTGATGCCCACATGCACATAGGCGGTGAGCGCCGTGTCGTTGCTGGCCAGACCGAGCGCTTCGAGATCGGCAAAGGCCTGCCGCAACCGAGCCGCGGAGAGTTTCGCGACGCCCATCAATTCGTCCATGGAAATGCCCTCGTCGGCATCGGCGGCGATCAGCGCGTCGACGATGGCGACGAGCTGTCGCTTGTACTCGTCGGGGATGGTCTTGGCGATGAGTTTGTCGCGAGCCTCCTGAACCGAGGCGACGCGCAGCGAGGAGGGAAAAATCTGGACACGGTTTTCCTCGCGGGAAAGCAGGGCGGCCTCTTCCAGCCAGGAAATCGCGCTTCGCACGCGCGTGTCGTCCGTGGCCGAATCGCGCTCGAAGCCGGCGTCTTCGTCTTCGGCCAGAATTTCGCCGGGCGTCGCGATCACCTCGTCGCCGGACTTCCCTTCCTTGCGCCGCTTGCTGTCGAGATTGCGCAGCGCCTTGAGGATGGCGCGGATTTCCTTCTGCGTCAGCCGCGAACGCGCCGACATGCCGAACTGCCGTTCGACGTCCTCCGCTGTGTACAGCAGCACGCAGCGCGCGTTGTTGCGGTCACGTCCGGCGCGGCCGGCTTCCTGCAGATAGTTTTCCAGCGAGCCGGGAATATCGGCATGAATCACCAGGCGTACATCGGGTTTGTCGATACCCATGCCGAAGGCATTGGTCGCGGCGATCACCCGCAACTCGCCGCCGATGAAACGCTCCTGCACGTTCTTCTTGGTTTCCGGCGGCAGCTTGGCGTGAAACCGATCCGCCGCGAGGCCCTTGTGGCGCAGGAAGGCCGCGACCTCCTCGGTCTGCCGCCGCGTTGCGCAATAGACGATGGCACTACCGGCAACTTGCGGCGGCAGTTCCATCTCGATCCAGCGCGCGACGTCGTCGAATTTTGCCGCCGGTGTCGTTTGCGCAACGACAAAATCGAGATTGCTGCGGGTAGCGCCGCCATCCAAACATTCCAGTTCGATGCCGACCTTGTCGCGGAAATGACCCAGTATGTCCGCTACCACGTCCGGCTTGGCTGTGGCGGTGAGGCAGAGTACGGGCGGTATCGAACCCCCTCCCGCCTTCTCCCGAATGAAGCGGGCGACATAGCGGTAGTCCGGGCGGAAGTCGTGGCCCCATTTTGAAATGCAATGTGCTTCGTCGAGTACCCAGGCACCGATCTCGCGCTGCTCCAGCACGCGCCGCAGCGCGCGGTTGCGCAGTTGCTCGGGCGAAACGATCAGGATGCCGATGTCGCCGAGACGCACGCGGTCGAGCACGTCGGCGCGTTCGGGCATCGACAGCAGGCCGTTCAGGGCCGCGCAGGAATGAATGTTCTTCGCCATCAATCCGGCGACCTGGTCGGCCATCAGCGCCACCAGGGGTGAGATGACCACGGTGAGCGCTCCCGTCTTGTCGAAGCGGGAGAGCGCCGGAATCTGGTAGCACACCGACTTGCCGGTGCCGGTGGGCAGGATGCCGAGTACGTGGCGACCGGCCATGGCGGACTCGACAATAACCTGTTGCAAGGGATGGCCAGCGGCATCCGCCGGTTCCGGACGGAAATCGGCAAAGCCGAACCAGTGCCGTAGTGCCTTGCGGGCATCGTGATTCTGCCGGCACCAGTCGCAGGCCGGGTCGGTGCAGGCGGTGTCGCGCAGCCGGCGGACGATCTCGCCCGCGGCCGGAAACTGGTGGCGCACCCACGGCGGCATCACCGAGTTGCCGCCGGCTACCGACAGCCAGGCCAGGGCGTAGACCAGTGGCCAGCCGTCGCTTTCGGCGGCTTTCAGCACCTCGTCGCGCTGCGTCTGACAGCTTTGCCCGTCGAGGCAGGCGAGGATTGCAGCGCGTGCCTCGGCGCGCGCGGGTCGCGGGCTGTCGCGCAGCGTCATGAAAAAGCGGTTCATGCCGCCCACCGTGTCGTCCTGGGTCGTCAGCCAGTGCCAGGCGGCCAGTCGCCGTGGGGCTTCAGTATTGAGTGCGTGCAGCGCGTCCTGCTGGTCGCGAAAGAGGCTCAGCGCGAGTTCCGCATCCTTTAGCGGGTCGTTTCGATAGCCGCTGGCGAGGGGACCGTCCTGATAGTGTTTGACCAGGTGATGGTAGGGATTGCGCGGAAAGGCGAGCGGATTGAGGCGCAGCGTGTCAACGGCAGGCAGCCTGAGCAGCCGCAGTCCGGGGCGCAAGGAGGCAAGCTGCGGCAGATCGAAGCCGATGATGTTGTGGCCGAGCACGAAGGCCGCGCCGTCGGCCAGCGCATCGAGCCGGTCGAGGCCGACGGCGGGGTCGCCGCCGCGCCAGTGCAGGCGCTCTTCGGTATCGGCGCGCAGCGCGCCGATTTGCTGGAGGCGCCCATTCTTCTTGCCGACTTCGAGGTCGATGACCAGGCAGCGCGGCTGAAACGGCTTTGCGGGAAACCTGCTGTCATGGCTATCCGTCATGACGGCGGATGATACCGCGAGCCGCCTACGCTTCGGCTTTTCTCGTTCCTAACGCTCATGGCTTCGATGAACGGCGCCGCATCATGAAACACGTTGACGTCGTAGTGGCTCAAGCTGGCAAGTGAGACCACCCCCTCCCATCCGCAGCGCAGCTCAAGGCTGGCTTTGCACAGCCTGCCGGCTCAGGCGGCGCGAAGCATGCTTCGCGAAACCCCGCCTTCGCCTCGCAAGGGGTGAGGGGAGCGGCGAGAGTCGCTGACGCGACTTTTACGTTAAACGCGCACGCGGCTTTGCGATGGCACGTGGCGGGCCAGGAAGTCCATCTGGTCGGCCAGGATGTTGCGATTGCAGAGGATCAGGTATTCGGCCTTGTTCGGCACATAGGGTGCATAGACCAGTTCCATGCGCGCCTGTTCGGGGGTACGGCCGCTCTTGGTCTGGTTGCAGTGGCGACAGGCGGTGACTACATTCATCCAGGTGTCGCGTCCGCCCTGGGAAACCGGCAGGACATGGTCGCGGGTGAGCCGTTGCGAGGAAAACTCCCGGGCGCAATAGGCGCAGATGTGCCGGTCGCGATGAAACAACTCGCGGTTGGACAGCGGCGGGGTGGGGTGCAGCGACTTGCCCGACAGCGCCTTGCCGCGAATGGCAATGATGCTGCTGGTGGCGAGTTCGGAGCGTTCGCCGGTGACACGGTTGGTGCCGCCGTAGAAAATGAAGTGAGTATCCCCCGCATCCCACGCCACAAGATCGCGTGCGACGTAAATGCAGGCGTGCTGCCAACTCACCCAGCGGTGGGGAACACCGTGCTGGTCGAGGGTAAGGATCAGCGGATGGCTACTCATCTCTATAGAATCCCGTCTTGGCAAGAATTTAGCAGAGCGCAATGACTTTTCATAGCTTGGAAATGAGGGCATTAGCCTTGCGCCGGTTGCGCTACGCCCTCGCCGCCTCGCTGGTGCTTCACCTGTTGGTACTCTGGCTGGGCGCTTTGCGCGTCCTGACAAAGGATACGCATTCGGTTCTGCTGGCGACTCTGCATAAACCATCGCTACTTGCGACGAAGGCGGCGCCATCCATGCCGCCGCACGCCGTACCGCCGGCGCCGACTCCCAAACCAGCCGCGCCGACGCGCGCATCCTCGTCATTGGAGCGGCCCAAACCCGATTCGGTTCCGCAAACGCTGGTGTTGCCGGCCGACCCGGTTTTGAAGTCGGCGCCCGATTCGGCCGGCACGGCGGCGGCAATCCCCGCGCCGACGCCGGCATTGGCGACTGGATCGATCAGCGACGCGCTGGTGACGGAAGCCAGCGCCTCCGGAGAAGCCGCAGATGGCTTGCGGGGCTATCGTCTGGCGGTGGCGACCCAGGCGCGACGTTTCAAGCGCTATCCGTCGCAGGCGATGGCTTCGGGCTGGGAGGGAAGTGCCGACATCCGCGTCGAAGTCGGCAGCGATGGGCGACCACGCGCGGTGACGGTCGCACGTTCAAGCGGCCGCGAAATGCTGGATCGCGCTGCCTTGGTCATGATCGATGCCGGCGCCCTGCGCGCCCGGCTGCCGGATAGTCTGCGCGGCAAGGCCTTCGCCGTGGTGTTGCCGGTGGTGTTCAACCTGGAGGCTGAGTAGCTCAGCGCGGCGCCTGCCGCGGCATTGTCGTCAGGTCTTCGGTATGGAAGCGATAGTGCCCCGCCCGACGATCCGCGAAGTAGTGTTTCAGCGTGATGGCGATGGTGCGAAAGGCAATTTCGTCCCAGGGGATCTCTTCCTCCCGAAACAATCTCAATTCCAGTGTTTCCACCCCCGGGGCGAATTCGAGATCCAGCAGGCGCGAGCGATAGATGACATGCACCTGATGAATGTGCGGCACGCTGATCAGCGTATACATCTCGCCCAGTTCGATACGGGCGCAGGCTTCTTCCAGGGTTTCACGCAATGCCGCCTCGGCCACCGATTCGCCATTCTCCATGAAGCCGGCCGGCAAGGTCCACTTGCCATGGCGAGGTTCGATGGCCCGCCGGCATAGCAGCACACGATCTTCCCATTCCGGCAATGCCCCGACCACCAGCCGCGGATTGCGGTAATGAATCACCCCACAGACATCGCATACGTGGCGCGGCAGGGAGTCGCCTGGAGGGACCTTCAGCGTGACGGGTGCGCCGCAGACGCTGCAAAAATTCATCGCCGGATCCATAGTTTATTTTAGCGTGCCAGAGGGCATTCGACATTGCCCACGCTACGAATATGGTGATATAAGTTGCGAGATGATTCGCGAGCCTTTCCAACCGTCGGCGAACCCTGCCGAGCCCGGTCGCCTGGAGCAAATCTCAGGGGCGGACGGCATGTCGTTGCCCGAGAGGTCTGCGACTGAGGCGTGCCATCTGTCGCAGCGGCACGCACGTCCAGACCAGCGTCGTCTCCTTGCAAGGGGATAGGGGTGTCGGATCAGATACGCATGCTGGTGGTCGAGGATTCCGAGGACGAAGCCTTTCTGCTGTATTCCGAATTGCGCTCGCGCGGCTTGGCCCTGAGTTGGGAGCGCGTCGATAGTCAGCGCGACATGGCTGCCGCGCTTGCCCGTGCGGATTGGGACATCATTCTTTGCGATCACAACATGCCGGGGTTCGATTCCGGCGCGGCGCTGAAGGTTGTGCAGCAGGCGGGCAAGGATGTGCCGTTCATCATCTATTCAGGATGTATTTCCGACAAGCAGGCATTTGCGGCGATGGACGAGGGCGTCCAGGACTATGTCGAGAAAGGCAACTACGGTCGTCTTGTACCAGTCATCGAGCGCGAATTGAAGAATGCTTCGGCGCGCCATGTTGCGCGGCAGGCGGATACCCGCATTCGTGAGCTTGCGCTGTTCGATCCCTTGTCCAACCTGCCCAATCACGCCCTGTTCTGCAGCACGGTGCAAGAGGCAGTGGCGCAGGCCCAGGGCGAGGGAAAGATTCCTGTCGGGGCCGTAATCTGCCTTGATCTCGACCGCTTCCTGCGCATCAATTCGTCGTTCGGATTCGAGACAGGCAACGATATCCTGCGCCAGCTTTCGGCTCGTCTGAGCAAGAGCTTGCCGGAAGCGGCCTTGCTGGCACGGCTGGCGGGCGACGCATTCGCAGTGTTCCTCGCCGGGCCGGTGGACCGGAGCGTGCTGGATGGCGTGACGCAAACGATCCGCAGTTGTTTCGATGCCCCCTTCGATAAGGACGGCATCGAGCTGTTCGTGACGGCCAGTCTGGGTATTGCGTTGTTGCCCGATGATGGCATCGAGCCCACCGCACTGTTGATGAACGCCGAGACTGCGGTGACCCATGCCAAAAAGCTGGGGGGCAATACCCTTCAATATTATCAGCGCGTCATGAACGCGCATTCCGGAGAACGGCTGGCGATGGAGGCCGACTTGCGTCACGCCATCGAACGAGACGAACTGTTTCTCGAGTATCAGCCTTGCGTCGATGCGGCCACTGGAAGCCTGGTGGGCGTCGAAGCATTGTTGCGCTGGCGGCATCCGGAGCGCGGCCTGATTGCACCGGATCATTTCATCCCCGTGGCCGACGAGTCTGGAATCATCGTCGGAATCGGCGAATGGGTGCTGCAGGCCGCCTGCAGCCAGGGACGCGTCTGGCAGGAAGCGGGCTTCGATATTTATGTTTCGGTCAATGTGTCGGCCGTCCAGTTCGCGCAGCCGCGAACCTTGGAAGTTGTCAGTCGCGTCCTGCATGAAACCGGACTTCAGCCCGGCAATCTCCAGCTCGAAATTACCGAATCGGTGCTGATGCACGATGCCGGTTCAGCGGTCGGCATGTTGCGAGCCTTGAAGAACATGGGGCTGCGCATTTCCGTGGATGATTTCGGGACCGGCTATTCCTCGCTGTCCTATCTCAAGCGCTTTCCTATCGACGTGTTGAAGATCGACAAATCATTTGTTTATGATCTGCCTGATGCCGGGGAAGATGCTGCAATTACACGTGCCATAATTGCACTGGCCCGCTCCCTGAAACTTGGCACCGTGGCTGAGGGTGTGGAGACCGAAGCGCAGGCCCGCTTTCTCCAAGCCGAAGGCTGCGACCGGTTTCAGGGCTATTTCTTCGGGCGCCCGATGGATGCAAAGGCTCTGGAAGGCCTTTTGGCAGGAGTTTCGTGTCTGAAATAGCATATTAAACAATCTGTTATCATATCTTTGTAAGGTTTTTTCTTACAAAGATGCTCTATCTAATTCTTACAACAGATTGGTTTTTCCATTGATTTCCTTCTTGTCATGCCCTGTGTGATCATGTACCTGCCGTGATTTGGGCTCCAATTCGGGCCTGACTGGCGCTCACAAGGAGTACATGATGAAATCGACTGACACCTACAATGACATAAAGGAAGTCAATCTCTCCTATCTGATGCTGGCGCAGAACATGGTCCGTTCCGATCGCGAAGCGGCCATTTTTCGTCTGGGGATCAGTGAAGAGATTGCGGATGTGCTGGGGCGCCTCACGCCGGGCCAGGTTCTGAAAATGGCCAGTTCGGACATGTTGCTGTGCAACTTCCGTTTTGACGACACCCTGTTGCTTGATCTTCTTGCCAATCACGAACGTGATCGCGGCGTCGGGCATCTGCATGCGGCGATTCTGGCTGCCGGCAGGCCGGTTGCGACGATGGCCTGAGAAGGCCGTCATTCAACGTCTAGCGTCACGCTGCGGAGGTCTACATGCGCAACAAGTCTGTCATCATTGAAGCAAAAGATATTGGTCTGGCAATCGAGTTGATCGAACTCGGCGCCCGCCTGCAGTTGCTGGAGGCCGAGACGAATCTTTCCCGCGAGCGGCTGCTCAAGCTCTACAAGGAAGTGCGCCACGAGTCGCCGCCGAAAGGCATGCTGCCATTCTCGACGGACTGGTTCATGACCTGGCAGCCGAACATTCATGCTTCGCTGTTCATGGCCTACTACCGTTTTCTCAAGTCGCACACCAAGCTGTCGGGACTTGAGTTGATCATCAAGTCGTACCGGATGTACCTCGACCAGATCAAGCGTGGCGGCATGGATACCGTGCTTTCGCTGACACGGGCGTGGACCATGGTGCGGTTTTTTGATGCGAACATGCTGCAGATGGCCACCTGTCGCGAGTGCGGCGGCGAATTTGTTGCCCATGCCTACGATCCGACCCGTGGCTATGTTTGCGGCTTGTGTCACATGCCGGC
>Ga0154359_1027_pt3 | contig 13244 bp, 4 predicted proteins | sample RifGroA2_FD_115887 | JGI IMG/M metagenome (GOLD analysis project Ga0154359, IMG submission 115887) | Rhodocyclales bacterium GWA2_65_20
ACAGCGTCAGCGCCAACTGGCGCCGCTCGCGCTGCAACAGGCTCAGCAGCAGCAGGGCCAGCACCGGCCAGTGCAGGGCGAGAAAGTGACGCCAGGGCGTGTGTTCCGGACCCGCCACCAGGCGGATGCCGGGGCTGAGCGACTGCGCCGCCAGTCCGGCCAAGGCCGGATAACTCAAGGCGCAAGCGATCAGGCCGGCGGCGGCCAGCGTTTTCCAGTCGGGCGCCAGGCGCCGCCAATAGCGGCCGGCGACCCAGGCCAGCACCAGCGCCGCCTGGAGCGGAAACACCCAGGCGTTGGTAATCAGCGTCAGCGGCACCGTGCCGGCCAGCACCGCCTGCGCGTAGCGGTCCGCAGGCTGGTGTTCCAGCACGCCGATGCAGGACAAGGCGATGAGCAGCAGCAGGAAGCCGCCGAGCGGCGGATGGTAATCGCCGAGAAACACCAGGTAGCTGAAAGTCTCCAACGGCAGATCCAGCGGCACGGCCGGCGCCGCGGCCGGGTCGGGCGCCGGGAACAGCGCGCGGCCGAAGTCGGTGTCGATGGCGACGTCCGAACTGCCGATGAAGCGCGTGCTGCGCCACATCGTCATGTCCAGTCCCTGCGGCGGCGCGGGGAGCGGCGCCGCCTGTGCCGCCGCGGCCGTGGCGCTGTCGAACAGAAAATGCACCAGCGGCGCCACGCCGGTGCTGCCGAGCACGAAGGCGAACAGCACCAGCAGGCGCGCGCCGCGGCGCGGACAGAACTGGGCGATGGCGAACCAGGCCGTGCTGACGATCAAGCCGACCATGACGCAGAAGGCGAAGTTGTAGGTCGTGCCGCTGTCGAGCCCGAACACCCGGCCCAGCAGCGCCGCGCCGTAGTGCTGGAAGGCGTAATAGAAGTCGAAGCGGTACGGCGGCAGCCAACTGTCGAGCGGTGGCAGGCGCTCGCCCGGAAGGTAATTGGCGATGAAGTAGAGATCGGTCACGTGCTCCGATGACGGATCGATATTCGGGAACATCCAGCGCCAGGCGAAGGCGTAGGCGAACGCCAGCACGAACGCCAGTTCCGCGGGCCAGTTCTGCCGCAGCACGGCCCGCTGGCGCCAGCACGCATACGCCGCCGCCGCCGTCGTCGCCGGCCACAGGCCGTACAGCCGGCCGAGGCCGACGAAGTGTTCGAGGAAGAACAGCAGCAGGCACAAGCCGACGACCGCCACCGGCTTGGCCAGCGCATAGTGCGGCGTCAACGGCTGCAACAGCAGGCCCAGGCCGGCGATGTTGAGCAGGATCAACAGGGTGCTAAAGGCAAGGAAAATCAGGTTCATGCGACCCTCTTCGCCGACCGGCGGGCGCCATCGCCTGTAGACTTTACCGGCCGACTGGTGCGGCAAGTCAGCGTGGGGACGGCCCCTCGCCCTAGTCCGTTCGGCTCATGCGCCGGCGCAATGCGGCGGCCCCGCGGAGGCGTGCATCTGCGCTGCCGCGGCCCGCGACCCGCGGCTGGGGCGGATCAGGATTCGAGTTCGACGCGGTCGCGGAAGTAGGCGAGCGCCTCGGGGTTCGCCAGCGCCTCGACGTTCTTCACCGCCTCGCCGCGCACGACATTGCGCACGGCCAGCTCGACGATCTTGCCGCTGCGGGTGCGCGGGATGTCGGCGACCTGCAGCACCTTCGCCGGCACGTGGCGCGGCGTGGTGTTCTCCCGGATCGCATCCTTGATGCGCCGGACCAGCGCCTCGTCGAGCGCGAGACCTTCCGCCAGCCGGACGAAGAGCACGACGCGCACGTCCCCGCTGCTGCCGGGCGGCCAGTCCTGGCCGATGGCGAGGGCCTCGACGACCTCGGGCAGCCTCTCCACCTGGCGGTAGATCTCGGCCGTGCCGATGCGCACGCCGCCGGGGTTGAGCGTGGCGTCGGAGCGGCCGTAGATGATGAAGCCGTCATGAACGGTGCGCTCGGCGAAATCGCCGTGGCACCAGATGCCGGGGAAGCGCTCGAAATAGGCGGCGCGGTACCTGGCGCCGTCGGGGTCGTGCCAGAAGCCCAGCGGCATCGCCGGGAAGGGCCGCGTGCATACCAGTTCGCCCTGCGCGCCGCGCACCGGGTTGCCCTGTTCATCGACGACAGCGACGGCCATACCGAGGCCGGCGCACTGGATTTCGCCGCGATACACGGGGCCGGCCGGATTGCCGCCGACGAAGCAGGAGAGGATGTCGGTGCCGCCCGAGATCGAGGCCAGGTGCAGGTCGCTCTTGATGTTGGCATAGACGTAGTCGAAGCCCTCCGGCGCCAGCGGGCTGCCGGTCGAGAACAGCGCGCGCAGGTGCTTCAGCTCATGGCTCGCGCACGGCTTGAGACCGGTCTTGGCGCAGGCGTCGATGAACTTGGCCGAGGTGCCGAAGTGGGTCATGCCCTCCGCCGCCGCGTAGTCGAAGAGGATGCCGCCGCGGCCGGCCAGGGGGCTGCCGTCGTAGAGCAGCAGCGTCGCGCCGCTGGCCAGGCTGGAGACGAGCCAGTTCCACATCATCCAGCCGCAGGTGGTGAAGTAGAAAAGCTTGTCGCCGGGCCTGACGTCGCCGTGCAGGCGATGCTCCTTGATGTGCTGCAACAGCGCGCCGCCGGCGCCGTGGACGATGCACTTGGGCACGCCGGTGGTACCCGACGAATACATGATGTAGAGCGGGTGGTCGAAGGGCAGCGGCGCGAACTCGATCGCGGCGACGCCGCGCTGCGCGTCCACATAGTCGTGCCACATCGTGCCGTTGCGGATCGGCGCCAGGTCGTGGCCGTCGGCGCGCACGTAGCGGGCGACGACGGTACGCTCGACGCCGGGCAGGCGGGCGACGATCTGCGCCACCTTCTCCAGGCAGTCGATGGTCTTGCCGTTGTAGTAATAGCCGTCGGCGACGAACAGCAGCTTCGGCGCCACCTGGCCGAAGCGGTCCACCACGCCCTGCACGCCGAAGTCGGGCGAGGCCGATGTGAACACGGCGCCGATCGACGCCGCCGCCAGCATGGCGACGACGGTCTCCGGCAGGTTCGGCATGTAGGCGGCGATGCGGTCGCCGGCGACCACGCCGTCGGCGCGCATGGCGGCAGCCAGCCGCGCGACGCGCAGGTAGAGATCGTCGCGGCCGACGCTGCGCTTGACCTTGTCCTCGCCCCAGAAAGTCAGTGCCGGGCCAGCGCCGCGGTGGCGCAGGAGGTTCTCGGCGAAGTTGAGGCGCGCCTGCGGAAACCACCTGGCGCCGGGCATGCGATCGGCATCGACGACGACCGTGCCGCCCATCGTGCCGCGCACCTCGCCGAATTCCCAGACCGAGACCCAGAACTCCTCGGGATGCTCGATCGACCAGTCATGCAGGCCGGCGTAATCGTCGAAGCGGCGCTGCCAGCGCGCGGCGGCCCGGCGCATGAAGGCCGTCAGGCCGGCGACGGCAACGCGCTCGGCATCTGGCTGCCATAGCGGCGAACTGGACACGGCATAGCTCATGGCATGCTCCGGCAACGAGTCAAGCGGCAATGGCTTGCGGCATGCTGCAATTATAATGCCGCGCTACGGGACGCCGACACTTGCGGAGGAGATGGCATGGAGCGCGAAGCGATGGAATTCGATGTCGTCGTCGTCGGTGGCGGACCGGCCGGCCTCGCCGCCGCCATCCGCCTCAAGCAGTTGCAGGCCGAACTCTCGGTCTGCCTGATCGACAAGGGCGCCGAGATCGGCGCCCACATCCTTTCCGGCGCCGTGATGGACCCGCGCGCGCTGAACGAACTGCTGCCCGACTGGCGGGAAAAGGACGCGCCACTGGAGACGCCTGTCGCCGCCGACCGCTTCCTCTTCCTCAGCGCCGGCGGCGGCATCGAGTTGCCGAACTTCCTGCTGCCCGACTGCGTCCTCAATCACGGCAACTACATCGTCAGCCTCGGCGACCTCTGCCGCTGGCTCGCGCAGCAGGCCGAAGCGCTGGGCGTCGAGATCTACCCCGGCTTCGCCGGCGCCGCCGTGCTCTACGACGATCGGGGCGCCGTCGGCGGCGTCGTCACCGGCGACATGGGCGTGGGCCGCGACGGCCAGCCGACCGCCGCCTACCAGCCCGGCATGGAACTGCGCGCCAAATACACGCTGTTCGCCGAAGGCTGCCGCGGCCACCTCGGCAAGCAGCTCGAAGCGAAATTCAATTTGCGCAACGGCGCCGACCCCCAGGTCTATGGCATTGGCATCAAGGAGCTGTGGCAGGTGAATCCGGCGCAGCACGTCAGGGGCCTGGTCATGCACACCGCCGGCTGGCCGCTCGACGCCGCCACCTACGGCGGCTCCTTCTGCTACCACTACGGCGACAACCTGGTTTCCATCGGTCTCGTCGTCGGCCTCGGCTACAGCAATCCGTATCTGTCGCCGTTCGAGGAGATGCAGCGCCTCAAGACCCACCCGAAGCTGCGGCCCATGCTCGCAGGCGGCCGCCGCATCGCCTACGGCGCCCGCGCCATGGCGGCCGGCGGCCTGCAGGCGCTGCCGAAGCTGATCTTCCCCGGCGGCGCGCTGATCGGCGACGACGCCGGTTTCCTCGTCGCCTCTCGCATCAAGGGCAGCCACGCCGCGCTCAAGACCGGCATGCTGGCGGCAGAGGCCGCAGCCGAAGCGCTCGCCGCCGGCCGCGGCCGGCGCTCAAGACCGGCATGCTGGCGGCAGAGGCCGCAGCCGAAGCGCTCGCCGCCGGCCGCGGCCGGGACGAGCTGACCGCCTATCCGGAGAAATTCCGCAACTCCTGGCTTTACGACGAACTGTACGCGGCGCGCAACTTCAAGCCCTGGATGGCGAAGGGCCTCGCCCTCGGTGCGCTGATGTTCGGCATCGACCAGCAGCTCTTCCGCGGCCACGCGCCCTGGACCCTGCGGCTCACCGCCGACCACACCCAGCTCAGGCGCGCGTCGGAATGCGCGCCCATCGCCTACCCGAAACCCGACGGCGTGCTGACCTTCGACCGGCTCTCCTCGGTATTCCTGTCGAACACCCACCACGAGGAAAACCAGCCCTGCCACCTGCAACTGAAGGACGCCGCGGCGGCGATCAAGACCAACCTCGCGCTCTACGACGCCCCCGAGCAGCGCTACTGCCCGGCCGGCGTCTATGAAATCCTGCGCGACGCTAACGGCGAGAATCCGCGCTTGCAGATCAACGCCCAGAACTGCGTACATTGCAAGATCTGCGACATCAAGGATCCGACGCAGAACATCGACTGGGTCGCGCCGCAGGGCGGCGAGGGGCCGATCTATCAGGGAATGTAGTGGTGCCGGGACCGGGCTACAGCAGCCACCTACCGCTGTCCTGGCTCTGCTGCCGCCGCATAAACGCCGCGAACTGGTCGGCCGGCAGCGGTTTGCTGAAGTAATAGCCCTGCACTTCGTTGCAGCCTCCGTCGTGCAGGAAGGCCAGTTGTTCCCTGGTTTCCACGCCCTCGGCGATGGTCTGCATGCCGAGGCTGGCCGCCAGGTTGATGATGGCGCCGACGATGGCCTTGTCTTCCGGGTCATCGGCGATGTCGCGCACGAAGGAGCGGTCGACCTTGAGCTTGCTGACATGAAAGCGTTTGAGGTAACTCAGCGACGAATAGCCGGTGCCGAAATCGTCGATCGCCAGGTGGATGCCGCGTTCGTGCAGATCGTCCATCACGGCGATGGCCTGGAGCGGTTCGTCCATGGCGACGCCTTCGGTCAGCTCCAGTTCCAGGCATCGCGGCGGCAGCCGGGCTTCGTCGAGTATCCGCGTCACCAGCTCGGGCAGGCGGGCATGGCGGAACTGCACGGCCGAAAGATTGACCGCGATCGTCAGCGGCGCGAAGCCCCGGTCCATCCAGTCTTTCAACTGGCGCATGGCGCTGCGCAGCACCCATTCCCCGATTTGCAGGATCTGGCCGCTGTCCTCCGCGATCGGTATGAACTCTTCCGGCGACACCTCGCCCAGTTCGGGATGCCGCCAGCGCAGCAAGGCTTCCGCGCCGATGACGCGCCCGTCCTGCAACGACACCTGCGCCTGATAGTGCAGTTGCAACTGGTTGCGTTCCAACGCGCGGCGCAGCGCGTTTTCCAGTTGCAGCGTGTGGGTCGAGCGCGCCTGCATTTCCGCGGTGAAGAAGCGGTAGCCGTTGCGGCCTTCGTTCTTGGCGCGGTACATGGCGATGTCGGCGCATTTCGAGAGCGTCTCGAAATCCTCGCCGTCGGCGGGGTACATGGCGATGCCGACGGTCGGCGTAATGACGAGTTCATGCTGCTGGATCTGGTAGCGCTGCACCACCGTCTCAAGCAATTTCTCGGCCACGTGCGCCGCACCGTCGGCGTCGGCGCCCGGCAGCACCAGGATGAATTCGTCCCCGCCCAAGCGGGCGACCGTATCCTCCTCGCGCACCGTCGCTTTCAGGCGCTTCGCCACCTCGATCAGCAGCTCGTCGCCGATGCGGTGGCCGAGCGAATCGTTGATGTTCTTGAAGTGGTCGAGGTCGAGGAACAGCAGCGCCAGTTGCTCGCGGTTGCGCTGGACCATGCTGAGGTCGTGCTGGATGCGGTCGGCGAGCAGGGCGCGGTTCGGCAGATCGGTGAGCGGATCGAAATGCGCCAGCCGCCGGATGCGCTCCTCGTCGGCCTTGCGCCGCGTGATGTCGTTGAAAATGCCGATGTAGTGGGTGAGCCGCCCTTGCGCATCGAGCACGCGGTTGATCGAGAGCCATTTCGGATAGACGCTGCCGTCCTTGCGCCGGTCCCACAACTCGCCCTGCCAGTAGCCTTGCGTATTCACCGTTTCCCACATGGCGCGGTAGAAATCCTTGTCGTGGCGGCCCGAAGACAACATGCGCGGATTGCGGCCCAGGGCTTCGGCCGCGCTGTAGCCGGTGATGGCCGTGAACGCCTGGTTGACCATCACCATATTGCCGGCGGCATCGGTGATCATGAAGCCCTCGCTGCTGCGCTCGAACACCTTGGCGGCGAGGGCGAGCTGGGCCTCGTTGCGCTTGCGCTCGCTGATGTCGCGGGTGACGCCGAGCAGCATCGTCACCTTGCCGGCCGCATCGCGCATGGGTGCGGCATGGGTTTCGAGCCAGCGCCGCGTGCCCTTGAGCCCGTTGATTTCAAACTCGAGCATGCCACTGCCGCCGCGCATCACGCGCTTGTGCAGCTCGGCGAACAGCGCGCGGTAGGCGGGAAGGATGTATTCGAAAAGCGAGTGGCGCTGCACCTCGGCGAGCGAATCGGCTTCGAGCATGGCGACGCCGGCCGCGTTCATCTTCAGCAGGTGGCCGTCGCAACCGACGACTTTGACGCATTCCGGCTCGGTCTCGAAGATGGTGCGCAACAGCTGTTCGCTCTCGCGCAAGGCCTCCTCCGCCCGGCGGCGCTCGGCCTCGCGGCCGAAGTTGGCCAGCGCGAAGTCGATGTCCACCGCCATTTCCAGCAGCAGCTTGCGCGCGTCCGCGTCGAAGGCATCGGCCTCGCCGGCATAGAGGTTGAAGGCGCCGACGGCCCTGCCGTCGCGGTGCAGCGGCAAGGCGGCGGCGGCGACCCAGCCGGCGCGGGCGCCGCGCTCATGCCACGCCGCGGTGAGCGGATCGGCCTGGAAATCATCGCACCAGAATGGCCGGTCCGCACCGATCGCGGCGCCGGCCAGACCGCACGCGGCGGCGGCGGCGGCATCCGCGGCGGTCTCGCCGTCCGCCGCCGCCTCCAAACCGTTGCCAAAAGAGGAGACGACCTGGATGCGCTCGCCCGCAGCGTCCGCCAGCCCGATGCACGCCGCCTGCATGCCGCCGAACTGCACCGCGTCGCGGCAGATTTGCGCGAACAGCTCTGCCTCGCCGGCACTGCGCACGATGGCCTGGTTGCACTGGCTCAGGGCGGCGTAGAGCTGGGTCAGGCGCTGGATTTTCGCCGCCGCCGCCTTGCGCCCGGTGATGTCCTGCACCGTGGCGACGAAGTAATCCACCGCGCCGTCCGCCGTCCGCACGCACTTGACGTCGATGCTGGCGAAAACCACGGTGCCGTCCTTGCGGATGAAGCGCTTGTCGAGCGTGTAGCCTTCGGCTTCGCCGCGCATGACGCGCTCGAACTCGGCGATATCGGCGGCGAGGTCGTCCGGATGGGTCATCTCCGCCCAACTCCTGGCGGCGAGTTCCTCGCGCGTATAGCCGAGCATGGCGCACAGCCGGTCGTTGAAGCGCAGCCAGCGTTTCGTCGCCGGCGCGGTCAGCGCCATGCCGATGAAGGGCAGGTCGAAGAATTGCCGCAGCAGGCTGTCCGCCTTCGCCGTCTGCGCCAGCAGCGCCAGGCTTTGCGTGTGCCGCTGCTGGCGCCAGAGCAGCAGTATCGCCGCGCTCACCGCGGCGACGGCGAAAAAGCCGACCAGGCTCACCCACAGCACCAGCGCGTGCAGCGGCGCCAGCACCTCGTCGCGGTCGATCTTGGCGACGATGCGCCAGTCGGTGCCCGCCACCGGCCGGTAGGCGGCCAGCACCGGCACGCCACGGTAATCCTTGCCCTGCGACCGGCCCGACTGTTCCGTCCCGAGGGCGATGCCGGCTGGTAGCGCAGGATCGGACAGGGGTCGCTTCAGGAGCAGGGCCTCGCCCTTGAGGTGGCGCAGTTCGTTGAGGAAGACGACCGACTCGCCCTCGCGCCGGATCAGCAGGATTTCGGCGCTGGCGCTGGCTGTCGGCCAGATCTGGATCAGCGGATAAAGAAAACGCTCGGGCGCGGCGCGCAGCACCAGCGCCGCCGGCGCGCGTTCGCTCTGCCGGTCGCGCACGAGCACCGGCACCACCCAGTCGAGGTGGATATGGCCGAGCTCGTCGCGGTACAGATCGCTGCGCCGCACCTGTCTGCCGGCCAGCGAGCGGCGCAGCAGATCCTGGAGCACGGCGGACGCATGCGCGTGTTCGCCCACCCCCTGCAACACCCGCCCGCCGGCATCCAGCAACAGGATGCTGTCGTAGCCGTGGGCGCTGCGCAGCTTGTCGAGCCGGTCCAGAACCAGCGACGCCAACCCGGCATTCTTTTCCTGCCGCGCCAGGCGGCCGATCTGCGCGGCGAGAGCGACGTCGCCGGCCAGCACCGCCACGTCTCCCTGGCGCTCGGCCAGCCAGTTCTCGATCCTCTCGGCCTTGAGCCCGGCAACGGCCTCCAGGCTGGCATAGGCTTCGCGCTCGATCTGCGGCCCATGCAGCCTGACGGTGGCCAGTCCGATCAGGGGCACCACCAGTGCCAGGGCAAAAAAAAGCGGCGCCAGCCTCGTCCTGGGCGGGCGGATATCGCCTTCCTGCGTGGCGGTGCCCAAGGGTTCGCGCCAGGCTTTGAGCAGCAGGTAGAGCAGGCCGCCAGTGACGGCGACGAAAGCCAGCCCCTTCGCCAGCTCGATGCGGCTCTGAAGCAGCGCATCGTCGACGACGAAAGTCAGCAGCTTGCCGGAGGCGACGATCCACACCGCGGCAAACGCCGCGTAGAGCAATGCGATGCCGGCGGGGGTGGGCCGGCCAAGTAGCGGAAGTTTGGGGAGGCTGGGCATCTTCTCGGCGCAAATATCCCTCTTGCTTGTCGGAAATCCGATTCAACTTTGTTTTCGACTGGCGGCGAGCCAGGATGTTTCAAAAATTCGTGTCGGGGCGCACTGCAATTGAAAGTGGTGGACGAGAAGTCAAAACCCCGGTGCGCTCGTGTCTGCGCGCGCCACGGGCGGCGGTCAGCCGCCGCGGCTCATGTCCCCCGGGCCGAAAAAGCACCGGCCCTCCTCCTTTACTTCGCCGCGGCGGCTAACCGCCGCCCGTGGCGGAACACGCCGGTGCCTTGGGACCGACGAACAACCACGGCGCTTCCGGAGTGGGGTTGTTTTACTTCGGCGCCCAACACTTCCAATTGCACCCATGTCGGGAAGCTCCCGCCAAAACCCTACTTTCCGCCTATATAATCAAACGCTCAGCGCCGACCACGGCGCGATGCAGATGAATCCAAGGCGGGGGACAAATCATGTCTGGACACAGACTTGCAGGAGCGATATTTCGACTGTTCGGCTTGGCGCTGGCCATCATCGCCGCATCCCAGGCCATGGCGGCGCATGAGGCAGCAACCAGGATCGTCCTCAGCGCGCCCGGCCCGCGCAACATCTCCTACCTGCCGATCGACCTGATCCCGGCCATCGGCGCCGACAAGGAGGAAGGCGTGAGCCTGCAAATCCTCCACACCGGCGGCGGCGGCGTGGCCTTGAACAACATGATCACGCGCAATGCCGACTTCGCCGTGGCCGGCGTGCCGGCGGCGATGTCGCTCAAGGCCAACGGCGGCGACGTGGTCGTGATCGCGCCGGTCGACGACGCGCCGCTGTTCGTGCTCATGGTGCGTTCGGGCCTCAAGGACAAGGTCAAGCGCATCGCCGACCTCAAGGGCAAGGTGATCGGCGTCAACACCGGCACCAAGACCAGCAAGACCACCTCCCAGCAACTGGCTGAGCTGCTGCTCAAGTCCGCCGGCGTGCCGCTCGATGCCGTGCGCATCGTGCCGGCGGGGCAGAGCTGGGTCGAGCAGTCCTCGCTGATGATTTCCGGCCAGGCCGACGCCGTGGTCGGCGACGAGCCCTTCGCCTCGCGCCTGCTGGCGGACGGCCGCGTCTTCTTCCTCGCCCACCTGGCGCAGCCCGAAACCGTCGGCGGCATCAAGGGCGCCAACTTCCTGCATGCCGCGCTGGAAACCCGCAGCGACGTGATCAGCCGCGAGCCGGAGAAGGTCGCGAAGATGGTGCGCATGGTCAAGAAGAGCCTCGCCTGGATCGCCGGCCACACCCCGGAGCAGGTCGCCGACGCCCTCGGCGTCAAGGAGCCGGAGGAGCGCGCCGCGCTGTTGCTGTCGCTCGCCAAGTACCCGAAGACCTTCAGCCGCGACGGCAAGTTCTCCGCCGCGCAGCTCAAGGAAACCGACATTTTCTTCCACAGCAGCCTCGAGAAGGGCGATGCCGCCCGGTCGCTGAGCATCGAGCGCATGCTGGACGACCGCTGGGCCGGACGCGGCAAGTGATCCGGCGCCACTCCATCGGCCGCCAGGCGGCGGTCCGGCTGTTCGTCAGCCTCGGCCTGCTCGTCGCGCTGATCGCCGCCAGCTCGGTCGGCATCTACCAGGCCGCGCTGCAAAAAGCCGCGCACAATCGGGCCGAGGAACTCGTCACGTTCTATACCGCCCGCCTCGACCAGATCGAGCGCGAGTGGGAAATCCGCAGCCGCGACTTCAAGGTGCGCATCGAAACCACGCGCGCACTGGAAGACCCGGCGACAGCGGCGGTCAATCTCCAGGCCTTCATGACCATCCAGGGGTCGGACCGGACCTTCCAGTACCTGCTGATCCAGACCGCGGACGGCAGGAAGCTGTTCGACTCCGGCAAGGACATCAGTCTGGCGTCGATTCCCGCGAGCACCGCCGAGGGGCCGGGACACTACCTGGACTCGAAGAGCGGCCAGATCTATCGCGTCTTCGAGCATCCGATCTGGCTCGGCGAGGAACGCGGCATGGGGCGCTCCGCGGTCTTCTTCCGTATCGACAACGCGCTGCTCGGACAGATGGGTACGCCGGGCCTGACGCTGAGCCTGCTGCACGACGGCAAGGCGCTGGCCAGCTCGGGCGGCCAGGCGGCCATCGAGCGCCTGCACGGCAACCGCGGCGTGGCCGAAACCGGCAAGGAAACCCGCGAACTGCCCTGGACCGGGAAGGCGGACGACCCCTTGCGCCTGCACATCGAGGCGCCGGTGACGACCCTGTTCTCGACGGCCGAACTCGCCGTGGGCGTCAGCCTGATTCCGGTCGTCGACGGCCTCGTGCTCTGGCTCACCATCGGCCTGTGGCTGATGCGCCAGACGCGGCGCATCACCCATCTGGGCCGCGCGGTCGACGCATACGCAGTCGACCAGCAGGCCACCCAGTCCATGGCGGCCGCGCTCGGCGGCGCCCGGCTGGGACAGACGGACGAAATCGCCGAGGTGGCCGACGCCATGGAAGGCCTGGTTGTCGCCATCGACCAGCGCGAACGCGAACGCGAGAAGTCCGCCGCGCAGTTGCGCGAAAGCGAGCAGCGTTTCCGCCAGTTGTTCAACTGCGGCAGCGACGCCATTTTCGTCACCGAAGTCCTGCCCGGCGGGCGTCCGGGCGGATTCATCGAAGTCAACGACATCGCCTGCGAGCGCCTCGGCTACACGCGCGAGGAACTGCTGCGCATGAGTCCCGACGACGTCGACGCGCCCGGCCACGGCCGCGCCGACGATCCCGACTTCCTGCGCCAGCTTAGCGAAAACTGGCAGGCCACCATCGAACGAGTGCATGTCGCCAAGGACGGGCGCCACATCCCGGTCGAAATCAACGTGCATATGTTTACCCTCGACGGCCGCGACGCCATCCTCGGCGTGGCGCGCAACATTTCCGAGCGCAAGCAGGCCGAGCAGAAACTGAAGGCATCGCACAATCTACTGCGCACCATCATCGACACGTCACCCGTGCGCATTTTCTGGAAGGACCGGGAATCGCGTTACCTGGGCTGCAACGCCGCCTTCGCCAAGGATGCCGGCGAGGCGCATCCGGACGACCTGATCGGCAAGGACGATTTCCAGTTGGGCTGGAAGGCGCAGGCGGAACTGTACCGCGCCGACGACCGCGCGGTCATGGACAGCGGCACGCCGAAGCTGTTCTACGACGAGATGCAGACCACGCCCGACGGGCGCGAATTATGGCTGCGCACGTCGAAGGTGCCGCTGCGCAACGAGAGCGAAGTCATCGGCGTGCTCGGCATCTACGAGGACATCACCGCGCACAAGCAGGGCGAGGTCGCCCTGACCGAGGCCAAGCAGAGCGCGGAAGCGGCCAACCGCGCCAAGTCGGAATTTCTCGCCAACATGAGCCACGAGATCCGCACGCCGATGAACGCCATCATCGGGCTGTCCGACTTGGCCCTGGGCCTGGAACTGTCGCCCAAGCTGCGCGACTACTGCACCAAAATCCAGACGTCATCGAAGGCGCTGCTCTCGATCATCAACGACATCCTCGACTATTCCAAGGTCGAGGCCGGGCGCCTGGAGCTCGACGCGGTCGAATTCTCCGTCGAGGAGTTGCTGGCGAACGTCTCCGACCTGTTCATCGTGCATGCCGAGGAAAAAGGGCTGGAGCTGTTCTTCGAGACCACCCATGTGCCGCCGCTGCTGATCGGCGACCCGCTGCGCCTGGGGCAGGTGATGAACAACCTGGTCGGCA
>Ga0154359_1063_pt1 | contig 13228 bp, 14 predicted proteins | sample RifGroA2_FD_115887 | JGI IMG/M metagenome (GOLD analysis project Ga0154359, IMG submission 115887) | Rhodocyclales bacterium GWA2_65_20
CGGAAGGCATCGCGTTGCTCAACGCGATCCAGGACGTCTATCTGTCTCCCGCGGTCACCGTCGCCTAGCCGGTCGGGAACTTCGGCGCACGGCCGGACGGGCAGTACGCAGAGGGACCATGCTCCAAATGCGGTTGATATCCGGGAAAAACGGGCGCATCTTGTCTCCGCCGGTTCCAGGTGCGGCCGTCGATCCGGTTTGCCCACCGGAACCCGTCGTTGCCATGATCAACCACTTGCATATCGGTCTCCGCCTGGGCGCGGCCTTCGGCTGCATCGCCGCTCTGATGCTGGCGATCGCGGGGATCGGCATCGTCCGGCTGGGCGAGTTCAGCGAAGCCATGAACCAGGTGGTCGCCGACAAGTGGCCGAAGACGGTCATCGTGAACGACATCCTCGCCGATTCGAATGGCATCGCCATCGCGCTGCGCAACATGATGCTCACGGAGAACCGGCAGGACCGCGACGCGGACAAGCAAACGATGCTGGAGGCGCGACGGCGCATCGCCGCCAACGTCGACCGGCTCGACAAGCTGCTGACCCAACCGCGCGGCCGGGAACTCTTCATGGCGGTGCGCGACGCGCGCGCAAAATACGTTGCCGGCCAAGAAGCGCTGACCAGGCTCGTCGAAGAAGGCCGGCAAGCCGAGGCGCGCGCCTATCTGCAGAACGAACTGCGCCCCGGGCTCGCGCTCTACCAGGACAGCCTGGGCAGTCTGGTGAAGTTCCAGGGCGAACTCATGGACGCGGCGGGCAGAACGGCCGTCGACCAGTACCGGACGACGCGTGGTTTGTTGCTCGCGCTGGCGGCGACGGCGCTGGCGCTGACGCTCGCGATCGGCTTCTGGGTGACGCGCGGCATCCTGCGCGACGTCGCGGCGCGCCGTGCGGCCGAAGGGGCGCTGCAGAAGGCGCACGACGAGCTCGAACGGCGCGTGGTTGAGCGCACGGCGGAACTGGACGAGACGAATCGCCGGCTGGCGCAGCAGGCGCAGGAGTTGGCGCGCTCCAACGCCGACCTCGAACAGTTCGCCTACGTCGCCTCGCACGATTTGCAGGAACCTCTGCGCATGGTCGCCAGCTACACGCAGTTGTTGGCCAGGCGCTACCGCGGCCGTCTCGATGCCGACGCCGATGAGTTCATCGAGTACGCCGTCGACGGCGCCTTGCGCATGCAGCGCCTCATCGACGACCTGCTGGCCTTCTCGCGCGTGAGCAGGCGCGGTGGAAAATTCGCGCCGACCGCGCTCGACGACGTGATGCCGCAGGTGCTGAAGAATCTCAAGGCCGCCATCGACGAGACCGGCGCATCGATCCGCGTCGATGCCTTGCCGACGGTCTGCGCCGATGCCATGCAAATGGAATTGCTGCTGCAGAACCTGGTCGGCAACGCCATCAAGTTCCGCGGCACGGCGGCGCCGGACATCCATGTCGGCGCCGCGCGCCAGGAGGCGGCGTGGGAAATCACGGTCACGGACCGCGGCATCGGCATCGAGCCGAAAGACGCCGAAAAGATCTTCGTCATCTTCCAGCGCCTGCATACGGCGGCCGATTATCCGGGCACCGGCATCGGGCTCGCGGTCTGCAAGCGCATCATCGAGCGCCATGGCGGACGCATCTGGGTGGTGTCGGCGCCGGGTCGCGGCGCCACTTTCCATTTCACGCTGCCCGACGGCAGGGAGAGCGCGGATGAGCGCCAACACGCTCCGTAGGATTCTGCTGATCGAAGACGATCCGGACGAGGCGGCTCTGATCGTCGAAATCCACAAGCGGGGCAAGGCGGAAAACCCGCTCGAAGTGGTCAATGATGGCGTGGCGGCGCTGGCCTATCTGCGCCAGGAAGGCGCTTACGCGGGCCGCCCATTGCCCGGCCTGATCCTGCTCGACCTGAACCTGCCGCGCATGAGCGGCTGCGAGCTGCTGGCCGCGATCAAGGCCGATCCGCGGTTCATGCACATCCCCGTGGTGGTGCTGACAGGCTCGACGGCCGAACATGACGTGCAGCAGGCGTATCTGCTGCAGGCCAGCTGCTTCATCGCCAAGCCTACGGACTTCGACGAGTTCGCCGAGATCGTGCGGCGCATCGAGGCCTTCTGGCTGTCCGCGACCGTGTCCTTGCCTTAGTGGCTCGTACCCTCCGAACGCGTGATCTTGTTGTAGAGGTTGTATTTGCCGACCGGTTTGTCCATCGGGATGCGCTTCACCTCCTTGAAGGTGGCGGCATCGAAGACGATCAGCGCGCCGCCGTTCGCCTTCCGCTCCCACAGGCTCGCCAGTGCGTACTTGCCGTCGCGCGTGAACTCGATGTGGGCCAGCGTCTTGCCGGGATCGGTCTTGACTTCCGCCACCCGTTCGAGACTGCGCTTGTCGATGACCTGGAGCGTGTCCTTCGCCTTGCTCATCATCGAGTCGGTCCAGGCGTACGGCGTATCTTCATGGCTGCGCATGAAGAAGCCGGGGCCGAGCGTCGGTATGGTCTTGATGGTCTTCCAGTCGTTCATGTCGATGACGCTGATCACGCCTTCCTTGAAATTGGGCGAGGCCATCACCTGCCGGCCCTGCCATTCCCAGGTGATGCCGGAGCCGAGGTGGGGCATGCCCGGCAACTGCAAGTCGCCGACCTTGCGGCGCACATTGAGATTCACGACCTGGCCTTTGCCGGCCTCGCGGCTCGCCCCCATCAACTCGCCGTAGTCCTGCCTGAAGAAGAAATCGTCGAGCGGCTCGGACAGCAACGTGCGACGGGGGTTGAGGAAGCCGGGGATGAATGCGCCTTCCTTGAACTGGAAGTCGTGGATCAGCCCCATGGGAATGTCTTCGACCTGGGGGTCGTAGCTGATTTCCCAGACCTCGGGCACGTCCTTGAGGGCGGCGACGAAGCTCTGGCGCGGCGCGGCGTCGTACACAGCGGAAACGCGCGAGGACTGCTTGCCGTCCTTGTCCTTCACATCCAGCACCTTGAGCAGGTTCAGGTCGGCGTCGAGCAGCACCAGCGTGTGCGGCAGGTAGTTGGCCACCGCCACGTACTTGCCGTCGCCCGAGACGGCGACGTTGCGCGTGTTGATGCCGGCGCGGATTTCGGCCACCACCTGGAGATTCCAGATGTCGAACTTGGTCACCCAGCCGTCGCGCGAGGCGAAGAAGACGTAGCGGCCGTCGGGCGTGAACTTCGGTCCGCCGTGCAGGGCATAGCGGCTGGGAAAACGATGGATGGGTTCGAGCTTGTCGCCATCGAGTATCGTCACGTTGTGGTCGCCGGTCTCGACAACGACGAACAGATTCATCATATCCACGCCGGCGAAGACCGGCAGCGGCTTATTCAAAAGCGGCAGCGGCTTGTTCACAACCGGCAGCGGCTTATCCGAAGCCGGCACCGGCTTGTTCGATACCGGAACCGGCTTGTCGGGCAGACTGCCCGCTGCATGCGGGACAAGGCGCGAAGCCTTGATCTGCGCCACGCTCCAGTTGGGACGCGGCTCGACCGGGGTGTAGATCAACTGCACCAGGGCATCGATCTCGGCGACCGAAAGCTTGTCGGCGAAGCCCTGCATCTGCGTCGCTTCGCGGCCCTCGCGTATGGACCTGGCGGCATCGGTCTTCTTCAGCCGCCCCAGGCTTTCGGGCAGCAGCGCCGGTCCGGTCAGGCCGAGCCGGTCCGGACCGTGGCAGACGGCGCAATGCTCCTGATAGCGCTGCTGCGGTTCGGCGGCAAACGAAGGAACCCAGAAGATTGCACCGCAGAGGACGCAGAGGACGCGGAGGAAAACCATGAGAACTCCTCCGTGGCGAATATCGCTTTTCATGTCGTTCCAATCTCCTCGTCGGTGAGATAGCAGCCGGGGTCTTCGGCCCACGGATCGCCGGTGGTCTGCTGGGCGCGCACGCGCGTGTTGCCGCCGCAGATGTCGAAGTGGGCGCAGCGCGCGCAGCGGCCCTTGACCTGGCGCGGGACGCGCTTGAGCCCCGCCATCAGCGGGTCCGACGTGTCCGTCCATATTTCGGAGAACGGCCGTTCCCTGACGTTGCCGAGCGTGTGGTGCCACCACATCGTATCGGGATGCACGTTGCCGAGATTGTCGATATTGGCGACGTTCACGCCGCTGGCATTGCCGCCCCATTGCGCGAGCTTGGCGCGGATGTGCGCGGCGCGCTCGGGGAATCTGCGCTCGACCCAGTGCAGCAGATAGACGCCGTCGGCGTCGTTGTTGCCGCTCGTGAATTCCTTGGCGATGCCGCGCCGTCGATAGTCCCAGCAGGCGTCGAACAAGAGGTCCATCGCCTGCCGCGTCATGCGGTGATGGGCGTCGTCCTTGCGGTTCTTGTTGCCGCGGCCGGCGTAGTTGAGGTGCGAGAAATAGAAGCGGTCGATGCCCTCGTCCTCGACGAGTTCGAGCAGGCCCGGCAGGTCGGCGAAGTTGTCCTGCGTCAGAGTGAAACGCACGCCGACTTTCAGACCCGCATCAAGGCAGCGGCGGATGCCGGCGAGCGAGGCGTCGAACGCGCCCGCCATGCGGCGGAACTTGTCATGCACCGCGGCGAGGCCGTCGAGACTGACGCCGACGTAGTCGAAGTCGACCGCGGCGATATTTTCCACCATCGCGGCGTCCATCAGCGTGCCGTTCGACGACAGCGCGGTGTAGAAGCCGAGCGCCTTGGCGCGCCGGCCGATGTCGAAGATGTCGGGCCGCAGCAGCGGCTCGCCGCCGGAAAGGATCAGGCAGGGCACGCGGAAGCCGCGCAGATCGTCCATGACGCCGAAGACCTCGGCGGTGGACAGCTCGCCGGCGAAATCCTTGTCGGCGGAAATCGAGTAGCAGTGCTTGCAGGTGAGGTTGCAGCGGCGCACCAGGTTCCAGATCACCACCGGCCCGGGCGGCGTCCGTTTCGGCCCGAGCGACGTCGGCGCCGCGATCTCCTGCATGAACTGCGAGATGCGGAACATCGCCGCGCGCCCGGCTCAGCGCTTGAGCGCGGCGGCGAAGGCCGCCTCGACGTCGGCGCGCTTCATGCCGCCGAGCTTGGTGTAGACGACGCGGCCGTCGCGGTCGAGCGCCAGCGTGAACGGCAGCCCGGCCCTGGCGTTGCCCAGCGCCTGCATCAACGTAATGCCATTGTCCTTGGCGAGCAGCACCGGGTAGTCGATCTCGTAGGCCTTGGCGAATTCGCGCACCGCGTCGGTCTTGTCCTCGATGGCAATGCCGAGGACTTCGGCGCCGCGCGCCTTGTTCCTGGCGCGCGCCCGGATGAGCTCGGGAAACTCCTCGCGGCAGGGGGCGCACCAGCGCGCCCAGAAATTGACGACGAGCGGCCTGCCCTTGTAGGCGGCGACCGCCGCCGGCTTGTCGTCGAGGTCGGCGAGCGCGGCCGCGAATAGCGGCGCGGCGGCCGGCAGGTCGTTCTGCGCAAAGGCCGCGCCGGCTGCGAACAGCAATGCCAGGGCGTATGCCCTCACGGCAAGTCCCCGCGGCGGAACAGATGGTAGCCCAATGTCGCGGCGGCAAGGCCGAGCAGCGTCGGGTAGGCAAGCGCGAAGATCTTGTAACCGGCGACGCCGAAGTTGTCGAGGATGACGAAGGCCGAGGGGCCGAGCACGATCAGTTGCGGGTCGAACAGCGCCAGCGCCGCCGTGCGGAAGACTTGGAGCGGATTGGCGAGCGCCACCGAGACGGCCACTTCGGGCGCGACCTTGCCCTGGATCATGACGCCGAGCAGGATCAGGTCGAGGAACAGCAGCAGCGTCAGCCAGACCATGAAGGCCAGGCCTTGCGCCACGTCGGTGCTGCGCGCGAGCGCCGAGATCAGCATGCCCAGGCCGAGGAAGCAGGCCGCCATCGCCGCGAGCAGCGCGGTGTAGTAGCCGAACATGCCCCAGGGAATCTCGATGTCCATGAACAGCGCGATGACGACCGAGGCGACCATCGCCAGGAACACCGGCGCGAAAATGACGAGGTAGCGGCCGACGATCTTGCCCCAGAACCAAGCTGCGAGCGACACCGGCAAGGAGAGCAGGTATTCGAAGACGCCCGCCTCGCGGTCGCCGGCGACCGAGCGCACCGTGGTGATGAGCACGAAGATCGGCAGGATCGCCATGGTCAGCTGGATGTAGGTGACCAGCAGGCGCGACAGGCCGATGAAGCCGAGCACGCGCGATTCGGTCAGGCCGAACAGGAACAGCAGCGCGACGATGCCGCCGAACACCAGCGTGTAGACCTGGAACCAGCGCGCGCGCAGGGATTCGACGATGTCGAGCTTGGCGGTGAGCCAGAGTTGTTTCATGGTTGGCTATTTCCCCTCATTTGCCCTTGGCCAGCACATGCTCGCGCATGGTCGCGAAATCGAGGCTGCCCGGCTGCGCCGCGGCGACGGCGCCGAAGTTGTAGCCCATCGGCGAACTCTTGCCGCCGAGATACCAGGCGCGGCGGGCGTCGAGCCATTGCACCTCGTTGCCGCGGCTGCCGGCATCGGCGACCCAGATGCGCGCGGCGGCGTCGGAACCCCACGGCTGGGCTTTCAGCCAGAAGGCGACGCAGCCGATGTCGTCGAACTTGAAGTTCTCGTCCTTCGGACCGCCGCGCACCTGGGCGGCGAAGCGGCGGTCGGACAGCACCATTTTGCAGCGCACGCAGGTATCGCGATCCCACTTGATCTCGGCCATGCCTTCGGGCATCGTGCTGCGCCCGCAGGCGGCGAGCAGCGCGGCGATGGGCGTGAGTACGAAGCCGGCCGCCGCGCTGTCGAGGAGGAAGCGGCGCCGGTCCATCACTGCTCGCTCAGCGAAACGTGGCTGACGACGGCGACATAGCGCGAGAGCATGCCGATGAAGCGCAGGCGGTCGGGGCCGGCGACCTCGCCCTCCCATTCCGTGCCGTCGTCGGCGACGTCGCGGAAGTTCCAGGTGGTGAGCGCCTTGGCCAGCGCCGGTTCGGCGCGCTTGACGGTCACGCGGCAGGCGAGCTTGCCCGAGAGCGAAACGTCGTCGGCGACCTTGTCGTCGAGCACCACCTTGCCCATGTCGAGTTCGATGACGCGGTTAACCAGCGCCGACACCTCGTTCAGGCGGTGGCTGGAAATCAGCATGGTGGCGTCGTTCTGGCGCTCGGCGAGCAGTTCGAAGAATATCTTGCGCGCCTCGGGATCGAGGTTGGCGGCGGGCTCGTCCATCACCAGCACGCGCGCGGCGCGGCCAAGCGCGATGGCGATCAGGATTTTCTGCTTCATGCCGCCCGACAGGCGCACGAACTGGCGGTCGAGGATGGGCGCGGTAGCCAGCCCGAGGCGGTCGGCGATGGCGACGATGCGCGCCGGGTCGGTGCCGCAGAGCGAGGCGGAGAAATCGATCAACTGCCCCACCGGCATCTTCAGCGGCGGCGGCAACTGCGGCACGAAGCCGATGGCGCCCAGCACCGCCGTGCGCTCCTGGCGCGGATTGCGGCCTTCGATGCGGATTTCGCCGTCGTGGACATATTCGCCGAGCAGGCAGCGGATCAGCGTGGTCTTGCCGGCGCCGTTGGAACCGATCAGCGCGATGCGTTCGCCCAGCCCGATTTCGAGATCGATGCCGTCGAGGACGCGCGCGCGCTTGAAAGTTTTGGAGACGTTCTGGAAGCGGATCATGGGGGCGGATTCTACCGGGTGGCGGCCCTGCTGCCTTGATTCGCGTCAGATCAGTTTCGACAGTCCCTTGACCTCGAAGGTCAATGAGCCCGTCGGACAGGTATCGACGCACAGGCCGCAGCGCGTGCAATCGGGGCCGATGGGGACTTCAGTGTCGGCCGCGCGCCCCTTGATGACCGTGTCGAGCACATGCGGCACCAGGCAGACCTTGCGGCAGTCGCCCTCGTGGAAACAGCCTTCGAGCTTGTACTTGACGCGCAGCGGCGAAAAGATGCCGACCACGCCGTAGGTGAGGCCGATCGGACAGGCGTAGCGGCACCAGGCGCGCTTCGAGATGAAGACCTCGAACACCAGAAGCGCCAGCACCCACAGCAGCGCCACTCCGGGCCCGTAGATGAGGGCACGCGACAGGATGCCGGTCGGCGAAATGGCCTCGAACACCGTGTAGCCGGTCACCCAGGCCAGCGCGGCGAAGACCAGCCAGAAGGCGCTGCGCAGGCCGCGGTTGATGTTCTGGTCGGAGACGAGCTTCTTGTCGACGAGATAGAGATGGAGCTTCTCCGCCCATTCCGCCACCAGGTGGTAGGGACAGACCCAGGAACAGAAGCTGCGCCCGCCGACGAGCAGCCAGAAGACGAAGACGGTGGCCGTGCCGATCACCAGGTTCACGATGATGTGCTTGTGCGCCAGCATCACCTGCAGCGCGGAATTGAGGTCGATCAGGTGGAAACCGATGAAGCGCGAGGCCGTCAGCGCGCCTTCGAGGATCTGGATGTCGAAATAGAACGAGACGACGAACAGCAGGTTGGCGGCGAGCAGCGCCGCCCAGCGCCGGTTGCGCCACTTGTGGGACACCTGCTGGTGGGCGCGCACATGCTCCTTCGCGGCCTTGAATTCGTCCTTGTTGGTCATGCGCTTCAAGGCGTGCAGTTGCTGCGCGCGCTCGGTGATCTGCGCCGGCTTTTTCGGCTCGCGCCCGAACATGATCATGACTTGATCGAGAAGCCGCTTCATACCTTCCACACCTCGCGCTGTTCGACGACGATGGCGGCCGGCTCGACCGGGCAGATCATTTCGCAGACGCCGCAGCCGACGCAGGGCTCATGCACCACCGGCTGCTTGCGCCGCGTGCCGTCGATCGCATAGGTCATTTCAATAGAGATCGCGCCCCGGATCGGACACTCGCGCACGCACAGGTCGCACTCTTCGATGTCGTAGGGATGCTCGCGCACATGGATCGGCTTCCAGCGGTCGACGTCCATGTAGCGCATGCGGCCCTTGAACGCATCGCCGCGCGCTGTACCCTTGAAACCCTTGCCCTTGACGGCAAGGCAGAGTTCGGGACGCACCAGCCGCGCCACGCCCATGCGTTCGGTCATGTTGAGCGTGTTCTCGGCGTCCTTTTCCTTGGCCTTGAGGACCGGCTTGCCGGCCAGGCCGGCGCCTTCGCGCACTGGCAGGAAAGCGGGCTTCTTGTAGGTCAGCGCGCCGGTCGGGCAGGCCAGCACGCACTGCACGGCATCGCAGGAGAAATCGCAGGCCTGGTCGCGCGCATCGATGTAGGGCACGCCGACGCCGAAGCCGTCGACGAGGTCGGCCAGCTTGATCGCCTGCACCGGGCAGACCTGCACGCACTGGCCGCACTTGATGCAGGAGGCGAGGAAGTCGTGCTCGTCGAGCGAGCCCGGCGGACGCAGGCGCTGCTTCTGTGCATAGACGAGCGGCAGGTAGCCGGACAGCGCAGCGCCCATCACGCCGCCGGTCAGCAGCACCGTGCGCAGGAAGCGGCGGCGCGCCTGGCGCCGGCGCTCGTTGGACAACGGCGGCTTGGCCGCTACCGGTTTTTCGTTACTGTCGCTCATGATTTGCGTGCCGGCTTGACGAAGCGCGGCTTCTCGTCGCGCACTTGCAGCTCGGGAGTGGACAGCGGCGCGAGACGTTCGATGAAGTCGAGCAGTTCCATCACCGGCGCGGTCTTGAAGAAGCGCGCGGCGGGAATCTCGATCCAGATCTGGTCGGCGAAGGCGTACTGTTCGTGCGGCGTGTCGCCGATGCCGTTCTTGTCGCGGTCGAAGCCGAGATAAGTGTCGAAATAGTTGTCGCTCCACTTGTTGAGCCCGCCTGCGCCGCGGCCCGACTGCACGACGTCGGTCAGGTTGCCCTCGAAGAGGTTGTCGCCGAAGACGTTGCCGCCGAGTTCCGAGGTGAAATGGACTGCGATGCCGTTGTAGGCGAAACGGTTGTTCTTGAAGCGGATGCTGGTGCCCGGCTGGAACGGCGAGAGGTCGGAGCCGACGCCGACGGCGCAGTAGATGATCTCGTTGCCCTCGATGTCGGAATCGCTGGCTTCCTTGAAGCCGATGGCCATGCCGGCGGCGCCGTTGGCGTGGGAGATGACGTTGTGGCGCAAATGCACCCGTTCCGTGTACATCATGTAGACGCCGACGGTGTTGTCGTAGAAGCGGTTGTTCTCGACCAGATTGTCGTTGGCGAACATGAAATGCAGCGAATAGCGGCTGCGGCGGCTGACGTTGTCGCGGAACGTGTTGCGGTTCGAATACCAGGCCACCATGTCGCGCGAGTCCTGGATGTCGTTGCCCTCGACCCGGTTGTCGTTGCTGTACCAGAGGCGGATCGCGTCGCCGCGCATGGCGAGATCGAGGGTCTTGGACTTGATGCGGTTGCCGCGCACCACGTTCTTGTTCGACTGCTTGAGGTCGATGCCGATCATGCAGTTGTCGATCTCGAGGTTCTCGATGACGTTGCTGTGGCCGCGCACGTCGAGGCAGGAATCGTCCGTATCCGGCGAATCGCCGGAGCCGGTGAGGTGCAGGCCGGAGAGCCGGGAAGCGTCGGCGGTGAAAACGAACACCGTGCCCTTGTCGCCGGCGTCGATGGTGACCTTGCCACCGCCGTCGATACTCAACGGCTTGGCGACGACGACCGGGCCGGCATAGACGCCGGGCGGCGGCTTCAGCACCGAGCCGGCCGGCGCGGCATCGACGAGTTCCTGGAAAGGCCTGAGGCCGTGAACGCGGCGGTCGCGCTCGGACAGCGCGTAGCTCGGCTTGGGGCGGTCGACATCGACGCGCACCGCGCCGTGCGCACTGGACTGGTCGGCACTGCGCTCCTCCTTGCCGACCTCATCGCCGACCTCATCGCCGTCGACGATCAACTGGCTGCCGACGGGACCGGCAACCGCGAGGAGCAGGACCAGCGCGGCGATCCGGCGCAAGGGGAGTTTGCGCAACATGCGGATAATCCGCGTCAGGCGCCGTCCTGCTCGCGCATCTCTTTGCGGCGCATCAGCAGGGCCAGCATCAGGCAGACGAAGACCAGCACCAGCAGGCCATAGCCCCAGTAGGGATAGGAGTAGGTGGAGAACTGCGCCACCTTGCCCTCGCCGAATACCGTCGGCATGAACGGATGGACAGTGAAGGCGCCCCAGGGGTGAAGATTGTGGCCGAAGAACCAGAGCCAGCCGGCGTAGGTGACGACGAAGTAGAGCGGCAGCAGCGCCGGCACCAGGGCCAGCAGCAGCGAGAAGCGGCGGAACAGCGCCACGCCGGCGACGACGACGGCCATGACGGCGATGAGGCCGACGATGGCGATATGGCTGATGTTGCGCACCGTGTCGCCCCACTGGGCGATCTTCTCCGGTTCGTTGAAGAAGGTGGCGGCATCACGGACGTAGCTGTCGACATGGGCGTTGAGATGGCCGAGGGCGTACTGGTCCACCAGCATCCAGGCGGCGACGGCGGCAAAGCCGGCCGTGAGCACGAGCAGACGCTGCTTCTTTTTGCCCTCGGGAACGATGAAACCGAGCAGCATGGCGGCGAAGAAGCCGAAGAAGAATTTCGCCAGCGGCTTCTCCACCGGGGCGCCGGTGGAGATCGGGAACATGCCGACGTAATGGTTGATGGTGTTCATCTCATGAACGCAGTCGATGCCTGCCGCGCCCTTGTTCACATCCTTCTTGGCGTCGAGGATGGGGTTGTAGCGCTCGACCTTTTCGTCCAGGTCCTGCTGGATGATCTCGGCCTGCGGCCGGCCGCCACCGGAAGGCGCGACGCTGCAACCGTTGTAGACGCCGTCGAAATGGAAGTGAATGCGGATGCCGTCGGGGAAGGCCTCTTTCGGGTAGTTGGGCGCCGTCAGCGACACCCACCAGATCGGTGCGAAATAGGCGGCAATCATCGCCACCAGGGCGACAAAGGTGAGGCCAACGATCAGTTTGTCCTGCTTGTTCTGGGCTTGCATTTTTTCTCTCTGTTCATGCAGATACGCCAGCCGGGAACGGCTGACGCCGGGGCTGCATCCCGCCCGGCGCCTGCCGGGCGGGCATGGGCGATGCGTTTATTTCTTCTTCTTGCCGCCCGCCTTCGGCTTGCACATGTTGCCCGGCATCACCAGGCTCGACTGGTAGGCGGAAATGGCGACGAGCTGCTTGTCGTCGTACTTCTTGATGATCTTGACCATGTCCGGGTTGGCGTTGCGGCGCTTGCCGTCGCGAATCTCGGTCATCTGGCGCAGCAGGTACTTGTAGTGCTGGCCGGCGATCACGGGATAGAACTTCTCCTTGTCGCCTTGGCCGTTGGCGCCGTGGCAGGTCTTGCATTCCTTCTCGTACAGTTCCTTGCCCTGCGCCAGTTGCAGCGCCGTGTCGGCCGGCGCCTTCCAGCCCGGGGCGGCATCGCCCGGTTTCGAGTCGTACATGCCGTGATCGACCGGGATGCACAGGCTGGCGATATAGGCAGCCGCATCCGCCAGTTCCTGCGGGTCGATCAGCGTGATGGCAAACGGATACATGGTCGGGTTGTCGCGCAGGCCGCCGCGGATGTCGGCCATCTGCTTGATCAGCACGGTGGCGTGCTGGCCGGCGAGCTGCGGGAAGGTGCCGTCGGGACGGCCGGCGCCGGAGGGCAGGTGGCAGGCGCCGCAGATCTCGTAGGCGTCCTTGCCGGCCTTGACGTCGCCCTTCTTCTTCAGGGCCTCGATCTTCTCGCCCTCCTGGGCGTTCCACTTGTAGTCCTTGGACTCGATGCCTTCCTTCTTCGGAGCCGGCGGGCCGGCGAATACGGAGGTCGCCACGAGCAGGGACAGTATCGTTACGAGCGACTTATTCATAGAAAAATCCTTCTGCTAAGGGGGAAAATTTGATTTGAGTATATTAGCGCCATCGAATATCAGAGAACCTTGATATGCATCAACGGCGACTTGCCGTCACTTCATCTTCGAAACGTAGTCGGCGAGTTCCTTGATTTCGGCATCGGAGACGATGACCATGACGCCCTTCATCGCCGCGCTGTTGCCGTTGGCTCGCGCGCCGCTCTTGATGTCGAGCATCTGCTTCTCGATGTACTTGACGTTCTGGCCGGCGATCTTCGGGTAGTCGGGCATCAGGGGCTTCTTGCCGTCCTTGCCGTGGCAGGCGACGCAGGTCTTCTCCATGTAAAGCTTGGCGCCGTCGGCGAGGGCGGCCCCGCTGAAAGCGGTGGCCAGGGCGGCCGCGAAAATTAATTTTGTGTGCATGGTTTTTCCTTTTCCTAAAGAAACAGGGGGCAGATTAACCCGCCCCCCGTCGATAAGGCCTTGCCTCAGATCAAGTTGTTGTT
>Ga0154359_1239_pt5 | contig 13099 bp, 9 predicted proteins | sample RifGroA2_FD_115887 | JGI IMG/M metagenome (GOLD analysis project Ga0154359, IMG submission 115887) | Rhodocyclales bacterium GWA2_65_20
CGTTCTCGATGGCCTGGCGCGCCGCTTCCTCGGGCGTCTGGAACAGCGGGCCGACGTCGACGTCGAAGCCGAGATCGGCGAAGGCCGTGGCGACGACCTTGGCGCCGCGGTCGTGGCCGTCCTGGCCGAGCTTGGCGACCATGAGGCGCGGACGGCGGCCTTCGGCCGCGGCGAATTCGTCGATCAGGGCTTTGAGTTCGGTCATGGTGGCGTCCTCGCCGAAAGCGGCGCCATAGACGCCGGATACCGTTTGAGTGGTCGCGCGGTGGCGGCCCCATACTTTTTCGAGCGCGTCGGAAATCTCGCCGACGGTGGCGCGCAAGCGCGTCGCCTTGATAGCGAGGTCGAGCAGGTTGCTGTTCCCGCTGGCGTCCTGCGCCGCGGCCGTCAGCTCTGCCAGCGCCGCCTCGACAGCGGCGGCGTCGCGCGTCGCGCGGATGTTTTTCAGCCGGGCGATCTGTCCCTCGCGCACGGCGTGGTTGTCGACGTCCAGAATGTCGATGGCATTCTGCTTGTCGAGCTTGTATTTATTGACGCCGACGATGGTGTCCTGGCCCGAGTCGATGCGCGCCTGCTTCTCGGCCGCGCACTTCTCGATCTGGAGCTTGGCCCAGCCGGATTCCACGGCGTGGGTCATGCCGCCCATGGCCTCGACTTCCGCGATGATCTGCCAGGCGGCGTCGGCCATGTCCTGGGTCAGCTTCTCCATCATGTAGGAGCCGGCCCAGGGGTCGACGACGCTGCAGATGTGGGTCTCTTCCTGGATCAGGATCTGGGTATTGCGGGCGATGCGCGCCGAGAACTCGGTCGGCAGCGCGATGGCTTCATCCAGGGAGTTGGTGTGCAGCGACTGCGTGCCGCCGAACACGGCGGCCAGCGCCTCGATGGTCGTGCGCACGACGTTGTTGTAGGGATCCTGCTCGGTCAGCGACCAGCCCGAGGTCTGGCAGTGGGTGCGCAGCATCATCGACTTCGGGTTCTGCGCGCCGAACTCTTTCATGATGCGCCACCACAAGAGACGAGCGGCGCGCAGCTTGGCCACTTCGAGGTAGAAGTTCATGCCGATGCCAAAGAAGAACGACAGCCGCGGCGCGAAGGCGTCGATGTCCAGCCCGGCCTTCATGGCGGTGCGCACGTACTCCATGCCGTCGGCGAGCGTGAAGGCGAGTTCCAGCGTTTGCGTCGCGCCGGCCTCCTGGATGTGGTAGCCGGAGATCGAGATCGAGTTGAACTTCGGCATGTGCCGCGCCGTGAACCCGATGATGTCTGCGATGATGCGCATCGACGGCTCGGGCGGGAAGATGTAGGTGTTGCGGACCATGAACTCCTTGAGGATGTCGTTCTGGATGGTCCCCGAGAGCTTGTCCTGCGACACGCCCTGCTCCTCGGCGGCGACCACATAGCCGGCCAGCACCGGCAGCACGGCGCCGTTCATGGTCATGGACACCGACACCTGGTCGAGCGGAATGCCGTCGAACAGGATTTTCATGTCCTCGACCGAGTCGATCGCCACGCCGGCCTTGCCCACGTCGCCGACGACGCGCGGATGGTCGGAATCGTAGCCGCGATGGGTGGCCAGATCGAAGGCCACCGAGACGCCCTGGGCGCCGGCGGCCAGCGCCTTGCGGTAGAAGGCGTTCGATTCCTCGGCGGTGGAGAAGCCGGCGTACTGGCGGATGGTCCAGGGGCGCACCGCGTACATGGTGGCCTGAGGGCCGCGCAGGAAGGGCTCGAAGCCCGGCAGGGTGTCGGCGTAGGGCAGATTCTCGGTGTCGCCCCTGGTATAGAGCGGCTTGACGACGAGACCCTCCGGCGTGTTCCAGTTCAGTTTGGCGACATCGCCGTCCGGGGCCACCTTGGCGGCGGCCTGGGTCCAGGCATCGAGCGAGGGTATGGCGACTTCGGGGTACTTGCTCATCTCTGCTCCATTCTCCAAACCTGCCGCGTGACCAATGATCCGCCAACTCCGGTATTGACTGCACTCGGAGTTTATAATAACTTATACATAATTATGAATGCAAGAGATACGATGACGCCAACCCACCGCATCGCCCGCAGCGCGCTTTACGAGGAAGTCGCCGAGCGGCTGCGCGCCCGCATCTACGCCCACGAACTGGCGCCGGGCGACTGGATCGACGAACAGGCCATCGCCGACGGACTCGGCATTTCGCGCACCCCCATGCGCGAGGCGCTCAAGGTGCTGGCATCGGAGGGTCTGGTGCGCCTGGAGCCGCGCCGCGGCTGCTACGTCGCACAACTTTCGGAGCGCGACCTCGACGAAATCTTCCCGGTCATGGCGCTGCTCGAAGGCCGCGCCGCCTTCGAGGCGGCCGGCAAGCTGTCCGACGCCGACATCGTTCGTCTCGCCGCGCTGCACGAGTCGCTCGAAAAGTACGCCGCCGCCAACGACGCCGACCGCTTCTTCGAGGCCAACCAGGCCTTCCACTCCGCCTTGCAGGAAATCGCCGGCAACCGCTGGCTCAAGCAGATGATCGAAGACGCGCGCAAGGTCATCAAGCTCACGCGCCGCGACTCGCTGCGCCTCGAAGGCCGCCTCAAGCAGTCGCTCGCCGAACATCGCGCCATTCTCAAGGCGCTCAAGGCGCGCGACGCCGATGCGGCGGGCCGCGCCATGCACGACCACCTGCTCTCGGGACGCGCGGCGCTGGCGAAGCTCTTGACGGGGCCTTGACGCCATTCCCCTCCTTTGGTGGCATCATGGCGGCCCGGAGTAGGAATTTTCCGCTACCAAAGGAGGAGAACCAAAATGGAAGACAATCTGTGGGAACTGCGTCCCGGCGTCGAGATGAGCCAGGACGCACTTGAATCCGTGGCGCAGATCGCCTGTGCGCTCAAGTCGTTGTCGGCCTACGTCACTTTCGTCATCGAGCGCGAGGACTGCCCCGAGGACTTGCAGCAGATCGTCGATGACGGCGTCAAGGCCATCGACAAACTATTCGTCTAATAAAGAGGAGACACTCCATGGCCCACGTCGTCGTGCTCGGCGCCGGTGTCGGCGGTCTCACCGCCGCCTACGATATGAAGGAACAACTGCGGCCGGGCGACAAGCTCACCGTCGTTGCGGAAAACCCCTACTTCCAGTTCACCCCCTCGAACCCGTGGGTCGCCGTCAGCTGGCGCACGCGCGAGGACATCACCATGGACCTCGCGCCCTACCTCGCCAAGAAGGGCATCGAGCTGGTCGCCACGCCGGCCAAGCGCCTGCACCCCGAGAAGGGCCAGATCGAACTGACCGACGGCAAGAGCGTCGACTACGACTTCCTGATCATCGCCACCGGCCCCAAGCTCGCCTTCGAGGAAGTGCCCGGCTCCGGCCCCGTCGGCGGCCACACCCATTCGGTGTGCACCGTCAACCACGCCGTCGAGACCGCCAAGTCCTGGACCGAGTTCATCAACGATCCCGGCCACATCGTCGTCGGCGCCATGCAGGGCGCCTCCTGCTACGGCCCGGCCTACGAGTTCGCCATGATCATGGACACCGACCTGCGCCGGCGCAAGATCCGCAACAAGGTGCCGATGACCTTCGTCACCGCCGAACCCTACATCGGCCACCTCGGCCTGGGCGGCGTCGGCGATTCCAAGGGCATGCTCGAATCCGCGCTGCGCGAGAAGCACATCAAGTGGATCTGCAACGCCAAGGTCACCAAGGTCGAGGCCGGCAAGATGACCGTGGCCGAGCACAACGACGACGGCAGCGTGAAGAAGGAACATGAACTCGCGTTCAAGTTCTCGATGATGCTGCCGGCCTTCAAGGGCGTCGACGCCGTCTTCGGCATCGAGGGCCTGACCAACCCGCGCGGCTTCATCCTGATCGACGAGTTCCAGCGCAACCCGAAGTTCAAGAACATCTTCTCCGTCGGCGTCTGCGTCGCGATTCCGCCGGTCGAAGCGACCCCCGTGCCGACCGGCGCGCCGAAGACCGGCTACATGATCGAGACCATGGTCACGGCGGCGGTGCATAACATCCGCAACGCCATCGACAGCAAGGAGCCCGACCAGAAGGCGACCTGGAACGCCATCTGCCTCGCCGACTTCGGCGACACCGGCGCCGCCTTCGTCGCCCTGCCGCAGATCCCGCCGCGCAACGTGAACTGGTTCAAGAAGGGCAAGTGGGTGCACCTGGCCAAGGTCGGCTTCGAGAAGTACTTCATGCGCAAGATGAAGAAGGGCGATACCGAGCCGGTGTTCGAGAAGTACATCCTGAAGATGCTGGGGATCGAGCGGCTGAAATAGGGGGGCGGCGACGCGATGCGCCGGCGGCAGCGACACTTTCCGTCGCGCCGCTTACGGCTTGCCGCCGATCCAGTTCTCGCCGCGCGGCATGCCCTTGGGGAACTTCAGGATGGCGTAGCCGGAGCCGCTGCCGACGCCGGTGCCGGCCACGGCATGGTTCCAGTAGCCGCCGATCTGGCCGCGGTCGAGGTCGAGCGACTCGATGGCGAGGTTGAAAGTCGCCGTCATGTTCCCCACCCCCATCCAGTTGCAGTAGTGAGGCTCGACCTCATAGGAGATTTCGTCGGCGGAACGCACCGAGATCGTACCGTTCATGTCGGCGCATGCCAGCGACGCACCGAGAAAGGTGCGCGCCATGTTGGCGTTGATGGCGATCTGGCCCGGCTTGTTGTCCTTCGCCACGGTGCCGAAAGCGATGCTGTTGCCGCAGCCCATGCCGGGGAAGGGGCCACCCTGGACGAAGTGGCAGAGGCCGATGCTCTCGCAGCTGCGCGTCTTCGGGTCGGACTCGCAAATCTCGGCCTTTTCGCCTTCGTTTGCCTTGAAGAGCTGCCGGAAAGCATCGAGCAGCTGCCTGGCCGAATACTTGTGGCCGGCCGTGCCGCATTCCTCGGCGGCGCAGACATAGACCTCCTTCACCGAATACTGCTGCGGCGCGCCGGCGCAACCGGCAAGCAGCGCCATGGCGGCGACGGGCAGGGTCAGACGGATGTATCGCATGATGCCTCTCCTCAATGCTTGACGTAGGTGACGGGGAAGCCCATCCCCGTCGGCGCCACTACCGGATACTGCTTGTGCCCGAATACCTTCTCGGCCACTTCCGGCACTTCGTTGTCGACGTAGTCGGCCAGTTCGATGGTCTTGACGAAGCCGTCCTTGTCCATATCGGCCTTGCCGGTCAGTCCTTGGGCGATGACGTAGGTGAACAAGCCGTGGTTCCGATAGCCCTCGAGAGCTTCCTGAGCGTCGGTGGAAGCGTACAGCGTGGTGACGCCGACGGCGCGGCTCAATATCTTGATGGCGCGATCCTCGCTGAGGCCGCGCTTCAGGAAGGCGACCTGCATGGTCTCGCCGAGCTTGCCGGCGTTGCAGGTGTCCATGACAATCAGCTTCTTGGTCGCCGGCACGTTGCCGAGCAATTCCTTCAGCATGGTCTGGTCGATGGCGTCGGCGCGCAGCCGCGCCGTCGAGGTCGAGCCGACGTTGGAGGTGACGAGGAAATATTCGTTGTCGTCGACCGTGCCGTGGCTGGCGACGTAGAAGACGAACAAGTCCTCGGGATCGATGTCGTTCTGCATGGCCCGCAGCGCCGCTACAATGGCCTCGCGCGTGGTTTCTTCGGGCTTCAGCAGGCGCTTCACCTTCACCGATTCGAACAGCTGCGCGGTGTTGTTCTCCAGGATGTCGGCGAACAGCTTGGCGTCGGCGACCGTATAGCGTAGGCGCAGCGCCGGATTGCGGAATTCCTCGATGCCGACCACCAGCGCACGCAGCGAGGGTCGCCGCCCTGCGCCGGAACGGCCCTCGATCTCCAGCGCCGCCTCCTTGCTCTGCATCGAATTCTCGGCGTTGAAGGCGACGGCGCGGATCGAATTCTTGCCGCGCACCAGCCGCAGCCGGTAGCCGAGGACGCCGTCCTGCGGGCGCTGCGCAGCGGCGCTGCGCGCGCCGCTCATCACCACCGCCGAGCCGTTGAGGTAAAGGCGCACGTCGCCGATGCCGCCGCCCTGGTCGGCGATGGCCAGCCTGAGGTCCACCGAGTCGGTCGTCACCTTGGTCGGCGCGTCGACGAAGGCGACCTGCGGCGCCGGCTTCACTTCGGTGATGCGTCGCTGGTCGCGCGCCGGCCGTTCGCGGCTTGCCTGGGCCAGCCGCTCCTGTTCCAGGCGCTGGCGCTCGGCCTGGGCCTGGCGTTCGCGTTCCGCTTGTGCCACGCGTTCGCGCTCGGCCTGGGCCAGCAATTCCTTCTCGCGGCGTTCGGCTTCCGCTCGCTCGCGTTCGAGCTGGGCGAGGCGTTCCTGCTCGACGCGCCGGCGTTCGCGTTCCGCCTGGGCCAGGCGTTCGCGCTCGGCTTGGGCCAGTTGCTCCTGGGCGCGCCGGGACGCTTCGGCACGCTCGCGTTCCAGCCGGGCCAGGCGTTCCTGTTCGATGCGCCGCCGTTCGCGCTCGGCCTGCGCCTGCTTCTCCCGTTCGATCTGGGCCAGGCGTTCCTGTTCATGGCGCTCGGCGTCGGCGCGCTGCCGTTCGAGTTGGGCGAGGCGTTCGCGCTCCGCCTGGGCGAGCCGCTCCTGCTCGCGGCGCGCGTCCGCCGCGGCCACGGGCGCCGGCGCGCCGGCCAGGGCGGTGCGCACGCGCTCCGGGCTGAAGAAGCTCTCGGCGAACTGGTCGAGACCGTGCACCTCGCCGCCCATGCGCACGTTCAGGTACTGGAAGCCGTCGGCCGAACCCTCGAAGAAGCCTTCGGCGGTGATCGACACCCAGTCGCCGCCGCCGAAACCGAACAGCCGCACCGCTTCCTGCCGGCCCTGCCGCAGCCACACCGTCGTCATGCCGGCATCGCCGGCGGCGGCGACATGGCGTTCCGACACGACGAGCGCGAACAGGGGGCCGGCGCCGGGATCGAGCGCCGCGCGCTCGCGCTTCTGCGCCACGTCCCACAGGCGCACGCCGCCGTCGAGGCCGGCGGAGAACAAGGTCTGACCATCGGGACTGAAGCGTGCCGCGCGCACCGACGACGCGTGCCCGGAGAGCACCGCGACCGGCTGCCGCGTCGCCGTGTCCCACAGACGCACGGTGGCGTCGTCGGCGGCCGAGGCGAGCAGACGGCCGTCGGGCGAGAAGCGCACGCTGTTCACACGGTTGGCGTGCCCCTTCAGCAGCGCGAGTTCCTGGCCGGTGGCGGCGTCCCACAGGCGCACGGTGTCGTCGTAGGAGGCCGAAGCGAGGAGCTTGCCGTCGGGCGAAAAGGCCAGCCCGCGAATCGAACTCTTGTGGCCGGCGAGAAGCCGCGGCGGTGTTTCCTGCGTCAGATCCCACAGGCGGATGGCGTCGACGCTGCCGGTGGCGGCGAGGCGCCCGTCCGGGGATACGGCCACGGCATAGACCGGCCCCGGATGACCGGCGAGCACCCGTGCCGCGCCCGTCGGCAGCGGCCACAGCCGCGCGCTGCGATCCTGCGAGCCGGCGATCAGCCAGCGGCCGTCGGCGGAAAAGTCGAGCGCCTCGACGGCGCCCTTGTGCCCTTCGAGCGCGCGCCGCTGGCGCCCGGTTTCCATGTCCCAGAGGCGCACGGTGCGATCCAGGCCGGCGACGGCCATCTGGCGTCCGTCGGCGGAGAGCGCGGCGGCGCGCACCTCGGCGACGCGCCGGCTCAGCACGGGATCGGCCTCGCCGCCGGGCGCCTTCCACTGCCGGATGGCCGGGTCGAAGCCGCCGGTGGCGAAACGCTCTGCCCGCGGCGACCAGGCGACGGCGTTGAGTTCGCCGCCCTGGCCGGGAAGCTTCGCGATTTCCCTGCCGGCGGCGATGTCCCAGAGCCGGATGAGGCCGTCCTGGCTCACCGAGACCAGCGTCGAGCCGCTGGCGTTGAAGTCGACGCCGAGCGTCGCGCCCTGGTGGCCCTCGAAGGCGCCGCGCTCGGCGCCGCTGGCGGCGTCCCAGACGCGGATGGAGCCGTCGCGTGCGCCCGCCGCGACCAGGCGGCCGTCGGCGGACAGCGCCAGCGCGGCGACGCCGCCGCGCAACTGCGGCAACTCGCGCAGCGCGGAACCGCCGCCGTCCCACAGGCGCACGACGCCGTCGTCGCCGCCGCTGGCGAGCATGCGGCCGTCGGCCGAGTAGCGCAGCGCGCGCACGGCGCCGTCGTGGCGGCCGAGCGAATACACTTCCCTACCGCTCGCCGCATCCCAGACCTTGACCGCGCCGTCGAAACTCGCCGAGGCGACGCGCTTGCCGTCCGGAGCATAGGCGACGGCGAGGACGATGTTCTCGTGGCCGGCAAGCTGCATGATCTGCGCGCCGCTGGCGGCATCCCAGATGCGGACGCTGCGGTCGCGGCCGCCCGAGACGATGCGTTTGCCGTCGTGCGAGTAGGCGGCCTGGGCCACCGCGCCCTGGTGGCCCGAGAGGCCGATGATTTCGCGGCCGCTCGTCGCGTCCCAGAGCTTGATCGAGCCGTCGAGGCCGGCCGAGGCGAGGCGGCGGCCGTCGGGCGAATACGAAACCGACGAGACGGCGGCGCGATGGCCGAGCTGGACGAAGACGTCGGCGTTGCCGGCCTGCGCGTGTACGGCGGACATGGCGACGAAAATCGCCCCGGCCACGCAATGCCTGAGTTGTCTGGAGATACGGGTCATTCGATTGCCGCCGTGCACGGATATGGATGTTTTCAGTCTGCACGACCAGTCTGCGCGGAGCATATCCATTGCGCCACACGGGCGCAAGCGCAGCGCGGCGCTGGGTCTGCGCCGGGTCGCGACGGCGGCACGCGATCTGGCCCATAATCGCGCCCATGAGTCCCGATGTCCTGCTCCGGCGTAACGGCGACGATCCCCGGATCGCCGCTGTTGCGCTTCCCAATCCCGAAAGACGCGCGCCGCATTTCACCGGGCGCTGACGAAGCCGACATGAACCCGCCCGATCTGCCCTGGAACGCTATCGACACCGTCCTGCTCGACATGGACGGCACGCTGCTCGACCTCAACTTCGACAACCACTTCTGGCAGGTGCATGTGCCGCTGCGCTACGCCGAAATCCGCGGCACGACACGCGAGGCCGCGCGCGAGGAGCTGATGGCGCGCTACCACGCCCGCGCCGGCACGCTGGCATGGTACTCGGTCGATTTCTGGCAGACCGAACTCGAACTCGACATCATGATGCTGAAGGAGGAGGTCGCGCACCTGATCGCCGTGCATCCGCACGTCACCGACTTCCTCGAAGCCGTACGCCGCGCCGCCAAGCGCGTCGCGCTCGTCACCAACGCCCACCACAAGAGCCTGACGCTGAAGATGGCGCGCACCGGGCTGCAAGCGCATTTCGACTTCCTCGTCACCTCGCACGAACTCGGCGTCGAAAAGGAAGACCCCGGCTTCTGGCGGCGCCTGCAGCAGCTCTTCCCCTTCGACCCGGCGAAGAGCGTGCTCGTCGACGACAGCCTGCCGGTGCTCGATTCCGCGCGCAGCTACGGCATCCGCCACCTCGTCTCGATACGCCAGCCGGATACGCAGAAGCCGCCGAAGGACACCGGCGCTTACCCTGCCATCGACAGCTTCGCCGAACTGATGCCATGAATACCGACGTCATTACCCTGCAAGAACCGCTGCTGCGCGGCGACAGGCGCCCGCGCGTCGCCCTGATCGGGCACCGCGGCACCGGCAAGAGCACGATCTTCCGGGCGGCGTCGAGCACCGCGGTCGCGCACGAACGCCTCGCCGGCGAAGGCCCGGCCTACGAGGAATGCCTGGTCGAGGTCGGACTCGACCAGATTTCGCTCGTCGACCTGCCGGCCATCGAATCCTTTCACCACTTGCAGGAACCCGACCGCGTCGTGCTCAAGTACCTGCTCTGGGGCGACCGCTGGCCGGCCATCGCGCGCCACGAATCGCAGCAGCCGGCGGTGGCCTTCCGGGCGCCCGACGTCCTGATCCAGGTGGTGGACGCCACGGCGCTCGAAAGCGAACTCGAACTCTCCCTCGAACTCGCGCTGCTCGGCCGGCCGCTGGTGATCGCCCTGAACCGCAGCGACGAGGCACGCGAGAAAGGCCTCTACATCAACGTGCGGGCGCTGTCCGAACAGCTCGGCGTGCCGGTGCTGCCGACGGTGGCCCACATGGGCGTCGGCCTGACCGCCCTGTTCGCCGCCGCCTTGCGGGCGACGCGCGAGAGCGCCTGCCCGCTGCCGCAGCCGCCGAGCGCCCACATCGTCAGGAGCCTCGATGCGCTCAACGCCGTGCTCGCCAGGCCCGAAGTCGAGGAGGCCTTCCAGGTGCCGCGCCCGCTGCTGCTGATGCAGCTCGCCGAAAACGACGATTACTTCCTCGAGGAACTCGGCGCGCATTTTCCGCAACTGCTGCCCGAGGTGGCGGCGGCGCGCGCCGCGGCCGAGGCGCTGCTGCCGCGGCCGCTGTCGGACGAGCTGCACGCCGACCGCCACCACCGCTCCGCCCTGCTGTTTGAAAACGCGACGCGGCTCGCCCGCCGCGACGAGGCCGCGCCCTGGCAGCACTGGCTTGACGAACTGTTCCTGCATCCGCGCTGGGGCCTGATCGGCAGCATGGCGGTGTTCGCCCTGGTGCTCTTCATGGTCTTCGAGGTGGCGGCGACTCTCGATGCCCTCACCGCGGCGCGGCTCGCCGCCTGGGCGCAGGAATGGCAGCCCGACAGCACGGCCGGCGTCGTCGGCCGCGCCGTCGTCGATGCGCTGATCGGCCTGGTCGGTATCGTCGTACCCTACATGATCCCGCTCGTCGTGCTGCTGGTGGCGCTCGAGGAGTCGGGCATCATGCATCGCGTCGCCTTCGTCGTCGACCGCGGCTTCCACCGCATCGGCCTGCACGGCGGCGTCGCCGTGCCCTTTTTGATCGGGCTGGGCTGCAACGTGCCGGCCATCTCGGCCGCGGCGGCCACCACCACGGGTCGCGACCGCATCGTGGCATCGCTGCTGATCACCTTCGTGCCCTGCTCGGCGCGCTCGGCCATCATCCTCGCGCTCGGCGGCAAGTACCTCGGCGGCCTCGGCGTCTTCGCCATCTTCATGCTGACGCTGGTGGCCATCGCCCTGCTCGGCCATTTGCTGGCGCGACGCTACGCGCAGGCGGGGCCCGGCCTGGTGCCGGAAATCCCGCCCTACGCGATCCCGCAAGCGCGCGCCGTCTTGGCGAAGACCTGGGAGCGCACCAGCGACATCCTCACCATCGTCACACCGCTGCTGATCGCCGGCAGCGTGGTGCTGGCGCTGCTCAACCACATCGGCGCCGACAGCATCATCAACACCCTGCTCACCCCCGTGACGGCCTGGTGGCTGGGGCTGCCGGTCGTGCTCGGCGTGCCCATCCTCTTCGGCGTGCTACGCAAGGAACTCTCGCTGCTGATGATCTACCAGGCGCTGGGCACGACGGAAATCGTGCCGCTGATGAACTGGGTGCAGATCCTCACCTTCCTGCTGTTCCTGACGTTCTATGTCCCCTGCCTGTCGACCTTCGCGGTGATGCTGAAGACCATCGGCCGCCGCGAGGCGCTGTTCTCGCTGGCGCTGTCGGTCGTCGTCGCGCTGGTCGTCAGCGGCGCGGTGCGATGGCCGCTGGCATTGTTCGGAGCCTGGCTTTGATGCGCCGCTGGTTTCCTGCCGTCTTGCTGCTGGGGGTCGGCGTCGCCGTCGCCGCGACCGCGGTGCCGCACCTCAACGACGCCGGCCAGGCCGATTACCGCGAGTATCTCGGCGCCCGCGACCATCGCGCCTTCGCCATCGCCCCCGGCGGCGCCTGGGGCTGGAAGGCGGACGCCGCCACGCGCGCGGAGGCCGATGAAACCGCGCTCGCGGCCTGCCAGGTCAATACGCGGCAGAAGTGCGTGCTCTACGGCGTCGACGGCAGGCCGGTTTTCGACGCCAAGGCCTGGCCGCAGCTGTGGGGGCCGTATGCCGGTGCGGCGCAGGCGCGGGCCGCGCCGGTCGGCCGCCGGGTCGGCGAGCGCTTCCCCGACATCGCCTTCGCCGACGACAAGGGTCGCCGGCACAGCGTCGCCCGCCTCGCCGGCCGCGTCGCCGTGCTGCACTTCTGGGGTTCCTGGTGCGCCCCTTGCCGGCGCGAGATGCCCGACCTGCAGAAACTTTTCGAGAGCCTCAAGGGTCGCCGCGACATCGTCTTCGCGCTGTTGCAGGCGCGCGAGAAGTTCGCCGTCTCGAAGCGCTGGGCCGACGCGCAGAGCCTCCGCCTGCCGCTTTACGACTCGGGCTCGGCCGGCGAGACGGACGCCGCCTTCCGCCGCGCCGACGGCACGCCCATCGGCGACCGCGAAATCGCCATCAGCTTCCCCACGACCTATGTCATCGACAAGCGCGGCATCGTCGTCTTCGCGCACACCGGTCCGGTGCACGACTGGAGCCAGTATCGCGACTTCCTGCTCGACGCGGCGCGGCGCTCCGGGCGCTGAAATGAAGCGCGACGCGGACGGCCGCGCCCGGTAGCGGAAGTCCGTTACAAACCTTAACGTCTGGTTACAGCAGAGGGGCGAGGTGTCGCCTAGTATCGGCTTGTAGCGTTGAGGAGTGTTGACATGAAGACAAACAGATTACCGGCAACGATGCTCTTGGCCACGGTGCTGTCGTTGAGCGGCTGCGCGGTGGTTCCTGTCGGCGAGCCCTACTACGGGGGGCCCGTCATCGTGTCGCCGCCGCCGCCGCGGGTCGAGTATGTCGGGCCTCCCCCTGTAGTCGGTTATGTCTGGATCGGCGGTTACTGGAACTGGGTCGGTGGACGCCATGAGTGGGCGCCCGGCCGCTGGGAAGCCCCTCGTCCCGGGCACCGCTGGGTTCCCCACCGCTGGGAACGGGACGGCGAGCACTGGCGGAAACACGGCGGTCGCTGGAATCGCGACTGAGGGCCGTTCCGTCGTTCCCCTCGTCCGCGGATAGCCGTAAAAAATTGGCACGGCTCACGCCGTGCCGAACCTCGGAGGGGATGTGGAGAGGACTTACTTGGCCGGGGCTTCCTCTTCGTCACCGACCTCTTCCCAGCCGGTGATCATGGCCTTGAGGTGGGCGGTGGGGGTATGGCCGGCGGTGGTCAGATAGACATGGGCAATGAGGAAGACGAGCATCATGAAGGCGGCGGCGACGTGGAAGAAGGCC
>Ga0154359_1216_pt4 | contig 13091 bp, 9 predicted proteins | sample RifGroA2_FD_115887 | JGI IMG/M metagenome (GOLD analysis project Ga0154359, IMG submission 115887) | Rhodocyclales bacterium GWA2_65_20
TCGATGCGCCCGGCATCGACGGCGACGGCCTGGCCCGCCGCGTCGAGCATCGCGCCGCAGGCCGGCAGCAGTTTTTCCAGTGCGCCCTTGGCGTAGGCGATGCGCCGGCCTTCGACTTCGTGCAGAGTGACCATGGCTTGCCGCGCCGCATCGAAGGGCAACTCGTCCAGGCGCGGGAAGACCTGGCGCAGCGTCGCCTCGTCGAGATCCGCCTTGCGCGCTGCCACCAGCAGCGCCGCTTCGGTCGGGTCGCCGGTAATCTGCCAGTGGCCGCCGCTGCGGTGCAGGCCGGCGTCGTTGCAGAGCACGCCGGCGAGCAGCGTCTCGCGCAGGGCGGGGCCGGCGGCGCCCTCGATTTCCCCCGCCGGCGCGTAGCCCTGGCCGGTCAAGGCGTAATGCCGCGTGCCGGCCTCGATTTCGCGCACCGTCATCTGGTTCTCGGTGAGCGTGCCGGTCTTGTCCGAGCAGATGACCGTGGTGCTGCCGAGCGCCTCGACCGCCGGCAAGCGGCGCACGATGGCGCGGCGCTGCGCCATGCGGCCGACGCCGATGGCGAGCGTGATGGTGATGGCCGCCGGCAGGCCTTCGGGAATGGCGCCGACGGCCAGCGCCACCGCGGCCATGAACATGTCGACCGCGGCTTCGCCGCGCGCGACGCCGACGGCGAAGGTGAGCGCCGCGAGCGCCAGGATCACCCACAGCATGCGCTGCGCGAAAACCGCCATCTTGCGCGTCAGCGGTGTGGCGAGATCGGGCGCCGCCGCGATCAGGCGCGAGATGCGGCCCGTCTCGGTGGCGTCGGCGGTGGCGACCACCAGCCCCGTGCCCTGGCCGCCGACGACCGCCGTGCCGGCATAGGCCATGTTGTTGCGGTCGGCCAGCGGCGTGTCGGCCGCCAGCGCCGCCGCATGTTTGCCGACCGGCAGGGACTCGCCGGTGAGCGCGGCTTCGTCCGCGCGCAATTCCCTGGCCGCAAGCAGACGCAGGTCGGCCGGCACCTTGTCGCCGGCGGCGAGCACGACGACATCGCCCGGCACGAGATCGGCGGCGTCGATGCGGCGCCGCGTGCCGCCGCGCAGGACGGTCGCCTCCGCGGCCAGGGTGCGCGCCAGCGCCGCCAGCGCCGCCGCCGCCTTGCCTTCCTGGACGAAGCCGGCCACCGCATTGACGAGGACGACGCCGAGAATGACGCTCGAATCGACCCACTCGCCCAGCAACGCGGTGACGATGCCGGACGCGACCAGCACCAGCACCAGCGGCTGGCGCACCTGGTCGCCGAAACGCAGCAGGGCGCCGCGCCCCTGCCTGACGGTCGGCCGGTTCGGTCCAAAGCGGAGCAGACGGTCAGCCGCCTCGGCGTCGGCGAGGCCTTGCGCCGGATCGACTTCGAGCCGGGCGGCGGCAGCGGCGGCCGGCAACGCGTGCCAGAGGCCGGCCGCCGGGGCGGCGCGGCTCATCCCATGGGGATTTCCTGCGGTCATTCCACAGGGATTTCCTTTGGTCATCCCACGGGGATTTTCTTCGGTCATCCCACAGGGATTTCCTTTGGTCATCGGCGGTGCGGCTTCAGGTAGTCGCGGTAATACTCGCGCAGGCTGGCGTAGCGTTGGGCGCGCACGCTGCGCGCCCGCGCCATCGCCTGCTCGACCGGAATGCCGAGCTGCACCAGGGTTTCGGCCGCGATCATCAGGCTGCCTTCGAGCACCTCCGGGATCACCTCGGTGGCGCCGGCCTCCTTCAGGCGGCCGACCGTAGACTCATCGTAGGAGCGCACCACCACCGGCAGGTCGGGCCGATGGTGGCGCACCAGCCGCAGGATGCGCTCCGCCGATTGGGTGTCGGGGTAGGCGACGACGAGGCCGCGTGCCCGTGCCAGGCCGGCGGCCTTGAGCACCTCGATGCGGTCGGCGCTGCCGAAGGCGACCTTGCCGCCGACGGGCGCGGCGCGCCTGACCTGCTGCGGGTCGACCTCGAGGGCGAGAAAGGGGATGCCTTCGGCGGCGAGGAATTCGCCGATGCGCCGCCCGGTGCGACCGAAGCCGCAGACGATGACATGCCCTTCGAGGCCGAAGGCGCCGACGGCGATGTCGTGGACGGCCTTGGCCTTGTGCGCCCAGTCGCCCTTCGCCATCTCACCGCCGAGCCGCGCCGCCAGTTCGATCAGGAAGGGCGCGAGGAACATCGAGATCAGCATCGCCGCCAGCGTGAGCTGGAATACGGCTACGCCGATCAGATCGAGGTCGAAGGCCAGCCCGATCAGGACCAAGCCGAACTCGCCGGCCTGGGCGATCTGTGCCGCGGTACGCAGGGCGGAATCGGCGGAGTTTTTCGCGACCAGGGCCAGGACCATGACGACGATGCCCTTGCCGGCGACCAGCAGCAGCACGGCGAGCAGCAGGCGGTGGATGTTGGCGAGGACGAAACCGATGTCGAGCAGCATGCCGACGGTGACGAAGAACAGGCCCAGCAAGATGTCGCGGAAGGGGCGGATGTCGGCCTCGACCTGGTGGCGATAGATGGTTTCCGAAATCAGCATGCCGCCGACGAAGGCGCCCAGCGCCAGCGACAGTCCGGCGGCATGGGTGGCATAGGCCAGCCCGACGACGATGGCGAGCGTCGTCAGCACGAACAGCTCGTCGGAGCGATAGCGGGTGACCGTGTCGAAGACCCGCTTCGTCAGCCACTGGCCGGCGACGACCAGGACGCCGAGCACGACGGCGGCCTGCGCCGCGCCGACGGCCAGCGCGTAGGCGAGATTCCCTTGCGGGTCGGCCATGGCGGGAAAGAGGATCAGGCAGGGCACGACGGCGAGATCCTGGAACAGCAGCACGCCCATGGTCTGCCGGCCCGAACGCGAATGCAGCTCGAAGCGTTCCGACAGCATGCGGGCGACGATGGCCGTCGACGACATGGCGACGGCCAGGCCCACGGCGACGCTCGCCCGCCAGCCCTGGCCGTAGCCGAACCAGGTGGCGAACGCGGTCGCGGCGGCGGTGAAGAGCAGTTGCGCGGCGCCGAAGCCGAACACCAGCGAGCGCATCGCCTTGAGCCGCGGCAGGCTGAATTCGAGGCCGATCGAGAACATCAGGAAGACGATGCCGAACTCGGCCAGGCTCTTCACATCCTGATTGCCGGCGAGGATTTCCGCGCCATGCGGCCCGAGCGCGATGCCGATGGCCAGATAGGCCAGGATCGGCGGCAAGCGCAGGCGGCGCGCGACGGCGACCGCGCCGACCGCCGCGGTCAGCAGCAGGAAGACGGCGAGCAGGTTCTGGTGCACGGGCGGCCCGGCGCGCTTAATCAGCCGGGCGGATAGGCGTGCCCGTGGTCGCGAACAGCAGGGAGCGCGCGCCCTCGATGGCGGCATGCACGGCCTCGATCACCGGCGGATTGACGACGGTTTCCGCGTCCCATGAAATGGCGAAGTTGGCGCCCGAGCCGCCCGACTCGTCGTGCTGCTCGACGAACAGTTCGAGCGTGCCGAAGGCCGGCACCGTGCGCGGCGCCGCCACGAATTCGCGCAGCAGCTTGCCCTCGGTGTTGAAGTAGCGGGCCGAAGTGACGCGGATCGGGCGCTTCGGGTCGGTATTGCGGACGCTGACCAGGGCCGAGAGCATCACCTTGCCCGGATTGCCCTTGCGGTCGAGGCTGCCGTGGTAGATGTGGGAATATACGGGCAGATAGACGAGTTGCCCTTTCGAGGCGGGCTGCGCCTCCTGCGCCTGGATTGGCAGGGGCAGCAACAGGCTCAGGCAGAAGATCAGGCCAGCCACGATTTCGAGGTTTTTCCGCATGTCGGTCTCCTTGGGCCAAGAATAGCAATTCCCGCGGCGATCGGGCTGATGGCAGCGCCCGGCGCACGAAGCGGCAACGCCAGCGCGGCCCCTTCAGTTGTCGGCCGGCGCATCCACTTTCGTTTCCGGCAGGCGGCTCGCCAGCACCTTGTCGACGCGCTTGCCGTCCAGATCGACGACCTCAAGCCGCCACTTTTCCCATGTCGCGATGTCCGCCGTCTTCGGCAGGCGCCCCAGCAACCACATCATGAGTCCGCTCAGCGTGTGATAACGCCCCCTTTCCTCCTCGGGGACGGCATCCAGTTCCAGTTTGTCCTTGAGTTCCGGTATGGGAATCAGGCCGTCGAGCAGCCATGAACCGTCTTCCCGCTGCACCGCCCACGCATCCTCCTGGTTGCGCGGCTTGAACTCCCCGGTCACGGCCTCCAGCACGTCTTGCAGTGTGACGAGTCCCTGCACCTCGCCGTATTCATCCACCACCAGAACCATCTGCGTGCCGGAGGCGCGGAAGTGCTCCAGCAGGTCCATGCCGGTCAGGGTTTCGGGAACAAATACCGCCGGCTGCAACTGGGCGGCGAGATCGGTCAGGCCGCCCTTGAGCATTTTGTTGAGCAACTGTTTCGCATTGATAACGCCCAGTACCTCGTGCAGTCCGCCGCGGCACACGGGAAAGCGCGAATGCTCGGATTCGGCGACCCACTTCAGGTTCTCTTCCAGCGGGTGCTCGACATCGAGGTAGACAAGGTCGGCGCGAGGAATCATCAGCGAACCGATCTGGCGATCATCCAGGCGGAAGACATTGCGCACCATGTCGTGTTCCTGCTGTTCGATTACGCCCGCCTCGGACCCCTCCTCCAGCATCGCGTGGATTTCCTCTTCCGTGACGCCCTGACCTTCCTGCGCGCGCTTGCCCATCAGACGCAGGATCGTGTCGGTGGAAAAGGCGAGCAGACGCACGAAGGGGCGGGTAAGCAGCGCGAGGAACTGCATCGGCCGCGCCACCAGGCGGGCGATGTTCTCGGGATTGAACTGGCCGATGCGCTTGGGCACCAGTTCGCCGATCACGATGGAGACATAGGTGATGACCACCACCACCAGACCGGTGGCAACGATGCCGCTCGCCTCGCCGTCCAGGCCCAAGGCCTGCAGCCGCACGGCCAGCGGCGCCGCCAGGATCGTTTCGCCGATGATGCCGTTGAGGATGCCGATGGAGGTAATGCCGATCTGGATGGTGGACAGGAAGCGCGTCGGCTCGTCGTGGAGCTTGATGGCCACGGCGGCGGCGGCGTCGCCATCTTCCGCCAGTCGCGCCAAGCGGGCGCGGCGCGCGGTGACCAAGGCGATCTCCGACATGGCGAAGGCGCCGTTGAGCAGGATGAGGGCAATCAGGAGCAGGATTTCCATGGCATGACCCGAAATGATTCAATGGCAGAGCCGTGAATGAAGCGGCCCGTATTGTCACCGAATCGGAGCGGCCGTGCCATCCGCTCAGTCCAACTCGGCGACTGCCCCGCAGTGGCGAGGTCGCCCCGAAGAATAGGTTCCCGCACATGTCAGTGCTCCATGACGTTGAGCGTCTTCCGTGACGCATGAAACGTGGATTTGACGCCTGCGCGCGCCAAGGATGGCGGGTGTCCGACTCCCTCCATGTCCCCCGGGCCGAAAAAGCACCGGCCCTCCTCCTTTACTTCCGGGAGTCGGATACCCGCCATCCTTGGCTGGATACGCCGGTGGTTTTGAACCGCCAAAGCGGCACGGCGCCGACCGCTCGGGCCGTAATACGGGAACGGGATGTTTCATGTCAGCAGGCATCGCCGGTCTCCTCTTCTCCGATGGCGACCCCGGTCAGGGTCTGGTTGACATGCACCCCCTGATACTGCTCGCCGTAGGTGCTGAAGCCGACGGCGCGGTTGGCGCGGAAGATGTCGCCGACCTCGTCTTTCAGCTTGTTGTTGGTGGCTTCCAGGTTGCGCAGGATGCAGTCGCACGAGATGACGAGCTGCGGCGCGCCGACTTCCTCATGCAGCCCGGCGAAGGCGCGCTTCAGGTTGGCGACCAGGTCGACGCCGCGGGCGATACGCAGCACCAGGCCTTCGTCGATCGCACTGTAGAAGGTCAGACTGCCGTCCGCATTGGCCTTCTGGATCGAGCGCACGTAGTCGGTGCCGTAGAGCGTCACCACGACCGGCGCGGCAGCGAAGACCGCGGGATCGAGGTCTTCGACTTTCACGCCGACCAGGCGCGCGTATTCCGCCACCGCCGGCAGGCCGTTGATCTCCTTGACGATGCGTGTCGCCGGGACGGCCTCGGTGACCACCAGCCGTTCCTCGTCGCAGACGAAGTGCTGGGTCTGGAATATCTTGAGCGGGAAGCGCGTGGCGACCAGCGCCAGCAGCGCGGCATCGCTGTGGAAGGCGCCGCCGTGGAAGATCCAGGTGCGCGCGAAATGCAGGTCGTCGCCGGCGGAACCGCCGAACAGGGGAATCAGCCCGAGGCCGGTCTGAAAGGCATGGGCGACGGGTTCCTCGCGCACCGAGAGGCCGTCGATCAGCAGGAAGCCGAAGCGCTGGTCGAGGCCGGCGGCCCGTTCGTCGAGTTGCTGCGCCAGCTCGTGCGCGAAGGCCTGGCCGGCGTCGCCGTCGAACTCCTGGAGCCGGTCGAGCCGCGCCGTCGCCGCGACGCAGGCGCCGCCTGGGAGACTGAAGCCCGCCAGGCTGTGGTCGCGGTAGCCGGCGGGGCCGATCTCGCCGGCCGAGGTGCAGCCGACCACGGGCACGCCGGCGAAGAGGCGGTTCATTTCCGCGCTCACGACCGCCAGGTCGTATGCGCTGGAACAGAAGAACACGACCAGCGCCATGTCGGGCTGTCCGACGGCGGCGAAGAATTCGCCGACCGCCGCGGCCGGGTCGGCGGCGCACGACTGGCCGGTGCGGATGCGGCTTTGCTCTTTCATGATGCGTCCTCGTTGTGGGCCAGCTGTCTAACCGTCAGGGTGGCGCGGAAGTTCGCACCCCGGACGGACGGACTCCTATTCGGGATCGTGTTCAGTCCCGTCCACGATGGCCGAACCGTCCGGCCCCCATCTCACCTTGGCCGTCGTCGCGGGCGGCTGTGCCGTCGCTGGCGCCGCGGCCGGCGCTGCGCTGTCGACGCGCGCCTGTTCCGCGAGCTGGCGGTTTTCCAGCATCAGGTCGCGGTAGTTCAGGGCCTGGGCGATGGCCGACACCAGCACGTAGTCGTTCCAGGGTTTGGACAGGAAGCGGAAGATATCCGCGCCGTTGACGGCGTCGGCGAATGCGTTGAGATCGGAGTAGCCCGAAATGATCAGGCGCGCAGCGTCGGGCTGGACCCGGTTGATCTGCCCGAGGAACTCCACGCCGTTCATTTCCGGCATGCGGTAGTCGGACAGGAACAGGTCGAAGGTCTGCGCGCGCGCCCGCTCCAGCGCCGCCGCGGCGGAGGTGAAAGTCTCCACCTCCAGCTTGTAGCTGAGGCGGCCGTAGGTGCACGGCACCATCAGCAGCAGCCGGCGCAAGGCGTTGAGCACGCCCTGCTCGTCGTCGACGATCATGATGCGGCTCATCTTGGTCGGGCGGTCGCCTGCTTTCATTTTGCCTCCTGCTTGATGTAGAGCGTCAACAGCCGCCCTTCGATGGATTCCATGCGCACCAGCTGTTCCAGGACATTGGTATCGAGGGTCTGGCCCTTGGCGAGCAACAGGTAGCCGTCCTTGTGCATGAGGTCGCGCGTCAGCACCATGCCGGGCTTGGCGGCGCCCGGCCGCAGCGGCACCTCGATCACCTCGTCCTTGAGCGTCTCGCCCAGCATGGCGGCGAAGACGTTCGCCACCTGCGGATCGTAACGCTTGCCGCGATTCTCGACGATGAAACTCAGCGCCTCGGCGGGCTTGAGCGGCCGATTGACCAGCAGGCCCATCTGCAACGCGTCGTAATCGTTGGCGACGGTCAGGATGCGCGCGCCGAGCGGGATCGCCAGCCCAACCAGGCGGTCCGGGAAGCCGCTGCCGTCGAAATTCTCGTGGTGGTGGCGGATCAGCAGGGCCGCGCCCTTCAACTGGGCGACGCCGAGGATCACCATCTGGCCGGTGACCGGATGCTTCATCACCTCGCCGCGCACATCCGCCGGCAGGCTGTTGAAGGGACGGTCGAGCACCGCGTCGGACAGGCCGATTTTGCCGATGTCATGGAGCAGCGCCGCCATCAGCACGTCCTGGGCAGCCGCGTCGTCGAGGCCGAGGCGTTGCGCCAACCCGCGCGCGTGCTCGGCGACGCGCCGCGCATGGCCGGCGAGCTTGCCGCCGCGCAATTCGATGAGGCCGGAGAAGACGCGCACCGTCGCCATGAAGCCGCGTTTCAATTCCTTGTGCGCCTGTTCGAGGAAGGCCAGGGTCTGCTGCACTTCGGCGGTACGCGCCGCCACCTTCTGCTCCAGCCCGGCGTTGAGCTCCTTCAGCTCCTCGTTCTGGCGCTGCGTCAGTTCGGCCAGGCGGACGTTCTCGCGCTCCAGGCGCTTGCGCTCCAGGGCGTCCTTGATGGTGCTGACGATTTCCTCATCGTCCCACGGCTTGGAGATGTAGCGGTAGATCTCGCCCTGGTTGATGGCGGCGATGGTCGAGGAGATATCGGCGTAGCCGGTGAGCAACAGGCGCACGACCTGCGGCCAGCGCGCGCGCACCTGCTTGAGGAACTGGGCGCCGTCCATGTTCGGCATGCGCATGTCGGAGACGACCAGGTCGACCTCCTCCTTGCCGAGAACCTCCAGCCCCTCGGCGCCGCTCTCGGCCGTCAATATCCGGTAGCCGTGCGGGCGGAACAGGCGCCGCAACGACGAGAGGATGCCCGCCTCGTCGTCGACGAACAGCAGCGTCAGGGGCCGCTCAACCGTGTCGCTCATGGAGCCAAATCTCCTTCATCGGCCTCGGGAAAAGAGTGATTGACCATCAGGCCGCCGCCGCCTCGGCCTGCCGCACCGGCAGGGTGATACGGAACGTCGTGCCGCGGCCCTGCTCGCTTTGCACCTCGATGCGGCCGTGGTGCTTCTGCACGATGCCGTAGGACAGCGACAGGCCCAGGCCCGTGCCCTTGCCCACCGGCTTGGTGGTGAAGAAGGGATCGAAGATGCGCTTCATGTTTTCCGGCGCGATGCCGCTGCCGGTGTCGGCGACCTCGACCCAGACCTCCTCCCCCACACCGCCGGTACGCAGGGTGATGGTACCGCGCTCGGCGATGGCATGGGCGGCATTCACCAAGAGGTTCATGAACACCTGGTTCAACTGCGACGGCAGGCATTCGACCGGCGGCAGCTCGCCGTACTCCTTGACGACCTCGGCCTTGTACTTGATCTCGTTGTTGACGACGTTGAGCGTGCTGTCCAGGCCCTTGTGCAGGTCCGCCCATTGCCATTCGGCCTCGTCCACATGCGAGAAGTCCTTCAGATCCTGGACGATCTTCTTGACGCGCGCCACGCCGTCGCGCGTCTCCTCGATCAGGCTGACGACGTCCTCCTTGAGGTAGGCGTAGTCGAGCTGCTCCTTGAGCGTCTTGACTGCGGCGCACTCCGTGCCCTGCGCCTCGGCCTTTTCGTAGGCGTCGAGGATGACGAACAGGTTCTTCAGGTAGCGCTCCAGCGAACCGATGTTGGAGTTGATGAAGCCGACCGGGTTGTTGATCTCGTGCGCCACCCCCGCCGCCAACTGCCCGATCGAGGCCAGCTTCTCCGATTGCAGCAACTGGTTCTGCGCCTCATGCAGTTTCTTGATCAGCCCTTGCTGCTCCTCGCCCCGCTTCTCCAGCAGGTGGTTGCTGTCCTTCAGCAACTGCATCAGTTCGATCCGCTCCAGGGCGCGCACCAGGTAGTCGCCGAACAGGCCGAGCATGATCTCGTCTTCTTCGGCGAAGGTATCGGGCAGGCGTTCGCCTTGGGCGCCGAACAGCTCGCCCTGCTCCTTGTCGGCGAGGTAGATCACGCCCTTCAACCGGCCGCCGATGTGCATGGGCACGCCGATCAGCGACTTCATCGGCGGGTGGCCGGGCGGGAAGCCGCAGGCGCGTGGATCGGCCCCGATGTCGGCCACCCGCACCGGCCCGTGCTCGGTGAACATCGCCCCCAGCAGCCCCTTGCCTTCGGGCCGGCGGCCGATGGCCTCGATGTCCGCCTCCGCCATGCCGCGCGGGACGAACTCGGCGAGCCCGCCGTCCGCGTCGAACACGGCCAGCGCGCCGTAGCGGGCGCGCGTCATCTCCATGGCATCGGCGACGACGCGCTCATAGAAGACTGCAATATCGCCGCCGTGGTAGAGAATGCTGTCGGCATGATTGATCATTTGCAGCGCCTCGTTCCACAGCAGCACGCGCACGTTGGCGGTGGCCAGGCTGCTGATGGCGATGTTCGATTCGGTGTTGTCCTTGTCCAGCTTTTCCAGCAGGCGGTTGAATGCCGCCGCGATGCGGTGCGCGGCGCTGCCGCCCCCCGGCTCCAGACGGGTAGCGAAGTTGCCCTCCGCCACCGCGAGCAGGGCGGCGGTCAATTTATCGACGTCTTCTTGCGGCAGTTCCATTATTCCCTCGTTTTCATCCCGAGCTATTCCGCCGTCAGCAGGTTCATGCTGGCATTGAGGCGCCCGATATCGCGCAGGCAGGCCGGCAGCGCCGCCCAGTCCAGGCCGAGCCGCCCCCAGGCCGCCGCGGACAGCGGCGCCACCACGTCGTCGCCGCCGTTGCCGATATCCAGGGCGTCGCACAGCACATTGGCGACATGGACGACATCGCTCATGAAGGCGGGATCGGCATCGGGCCGGTGATGGTTGCGGATCGCCTGCTGGATCGATGGCGGGAAGCGCCATTGCCGCGCCACCTCGTAACCGATGGCGGCATGGTCGAAACCGAGCACGGCGCGTTCCGCTTCGACGATGGCGCAACCGTCCGCCGCGCAGCGCGCCAGCACCGCGTCGAATGTATCCGGGAAATAGACATGCAGCACCAGCTTGCCCATGTCATGGAGGAGGCCGGCCGAGAATGCCGTTTCCGGGTCTTTGCCCAGGCGCGCGGCCAGCATGCGGGCGCAGACGCCGGTGCCGATGGCGTGCTGCCAGAAGGCGATGCGGTCGAATTTGTTGCCGGCGGCATGCGGGAACAACTGCACCACGCCCGCCGCCAGGGCCAGCGAGCGCACGGCGTTGAAGCCGAGCACCGTCACCGCCTCGTTCACGGCGCTGACGCGGCTGGTCAGTCCGTAGAACGCCGAATTCGCCACGCGCAGCACGCGCGCCGCCAGGCCCTGGTCCTGGCCGATCTTGCCCACCAGATAGGCGGTCTCGACATTCTCCTTGTCCATGCTGGCGAGCAGTTCCGTCACGACGATGGACAGCGAGGGAATCTGGCGCACCTTGCCCAGCACTTCTTCAAGCGTCGGGACATTCATCGCAGTTGCTCCAGGCGGTAGGCCAGCACCGCGTCGCGCAGGCGGAGCATGAGGGCATTGTCCTGCTCGCGCCGGAACAGGTGGGCGACCCGCTGCGCCACCGCCGCCCGGCGCACCGCGATTTCCTGCTCGCTCAGGGGCTCCCCGGCTTGCAATTCGGAATCGCCGCGCCCGTTTCCTGCGCTCATGCCCGCCTCCCCATAGGAATGATCGTCAGCAGCGCGCCCTGGGAGCGGGATGTCGCGCCCATGACATGGCACTGAAACTCGAAGTCGCCGTGCGGCGGCGCCTGCCACGAGCCGCCTTCCGCGGCGCCGTCCTGCAGCACGCGCTCGACGCAGCCGGCCATCGCCGCCGGCAGGCACTCCGCCGCCGGGGTTCCCAGCAACGCCTGCCCGCCGGCGAGGATTTCATCGGCCTTGCGGTTGGCCGCCACCACGATGCCATCGCGGTCGATGCCGACCGCGCCCACCGGCAGCAGTTCCAGCATTTCCTGCGAAACGCGCAGCACGCCGACGCTATGCTCGACCTCCACCTCCAGTTCGCCCTTGGCGCGGGCCAGGCTTTCGTTGGCGGCCGCGAGATTTTGCGCCAGGCGCGCATTTTCGGTGCGCAACTCGTAGCGCTGGAAGGCTTCCCGGATATTCTCGCGCAGCAATTCGTCGTCCCAGGGTTTGGTCAGGAACTTGTACACCGCGCCCTCGTTGATGGCATCGGTCACCGATTTCAACTCAGTGTAACCCGACAGCACCATGCGCACCGTGTCGGGGTGGATCTGCTTGGCGCGGCGCAGGAATTCCACGCCGTTCATGGCCGGCATGCGCTGGTCGGAGACGATGACGCCCACTTCGTTGGTCGCGAGCAGGTCTAGGGCCGCCAGTCCGCTCTCGGCGCGCAGGATGCGGTAGCCGTCGCGCCGCAGCAGGCGCATCAGGGCGTTGAGGACATTGGCTTCGTCGTCCACCAGCAGCAGCGTTCTTTCGCCGCCCTCCGCGGCCACTTTGACGGGCAGCCGGCGCCCTTCCCGCAACAGGGCTTCCAGTTCCTGCGGCGGCAGCGGACGGCTGAACAGGTAGCCCTGCATCTCGTCGCAGCCGTAGCCGCGCAGCATGCTGACCTGCCCCTCGGTCTCCGCGCCCTCGGCGATGACCTTCAGCCTCATGTCGTGGGCGATGGAGACGATGGTCTTGGCGATGGCAGCGTCGTCGGGATCGGTGGTGATGTCGCGCACGAACGACTGGTCGATCTTGACCTTGTCGATGGGAAAGCGCTTGAGGTAGCTGAGCGAGGAATAGCCGGTGCCGAAGTCGTCCACCGAAAGCTGCACGCCCATGTCCGCCAACTGCCGCAGCACGCCGATGACCTGCTCGGGGTCGCGCATGATCATGCTCTCGGTCAGTTCCAGTTCCAGGTGGCGCGGGGCCAGCCCCGTTTCGGCGAGCACCTGCCGCACGCCGGCCACCAGGTCCTGGCGCCGGAACTGCAGCGCCGACAGATTCACCGCCATCGTCAGGTGCGGCAGGCCGGCATCCTGCCAGGCCTTGTTCTGCGCGCAGGCCTTCTTCAGCACCCAGGCGCCGATGGCGACGATGAGCCCGGTTTCCTCGGCCAGGGGGATGAACTTGACCGGCGGCACCAGGCCGAGTTCGGGATGCCGCCAGCGCAGCAGCGCCTCCACGCCGATCATCTGCCCGGAAACGAGGTCCACCTGCGGCTGGTAGTAGAGCAGGAACTCCTCGCGCTCCAGGGCGTGGCGCAGGTTGCCCTCCAGCGACAGGCGCTCGAAGACGCGCGCGTTCATGTCGGCGGCGAAGAACTGGAAGTTGTTGCGGCCCTCGTCCTTGGCGCGGTACATCG
>Ga0154359_1226_pt1 | contig 13055 bp, 16 predicted proteins | sample RifGroA2_FD_115887 | JGI IMG/M metagenome (GOLD analysis project Ga0154359, IMG submission 115887) | Rhodocyclales bacterium GWA2_65_20
AGCCGCGCCTACATCGGCCGCTTCAACTTCAAGGGCGGCGACCAGCAGAAGAACGTCGGCAACCTCTCCGGCGGCGAGCGCGGCCGCCTGCACCTGGCCAAGACGCTGATGGCCGGCGGCAACCTGCTGCTGCTCGACGAGCCTTCGAACGACCTCGACGTCGAAACCCTGCGCGCGCTCGAGGACGCCCTGCTCGAATTCGCCGGCTGCGCCATGATCATCAGCCACGACCGCTGGTTCCTCGACCGCATCTGCACCCACATCCTCGCCTGCGAGGGCGAGTCGCAATGGAGCTTCTACGCCGGCAACTACCAGGAATACGAGGAAGACAAGCGCAAGCGTCTCGGCGAGGAAGGCGCGAAACCGCACCGCATCCGCTACAAGCCGATCAGCCGTTAATAGGGAGCCCTGAAATGACAACCAGCGACACCCGCCTGCGCATCGGCATCCCCAAGGGCAGCCTCCAGGAAACCACGCAAAGCCTGTTCAACCGTGCCGGCTACAACCTGCGCATCTCGGGCCGCTCCTATTACCCGGACATCGACGACCCCGAGATCGAGTGCATCCTGATCCGGCCGCAGGAAATGGCGCGCTACGTCGGCCAGGGCGTGCTCGACTGCGCCATCACCGGGCTGGACTGGATACTCGAAACCGGCGCCGATGTCGCCGAACTGGCCGACCTGCGCGCCCCTTGGCCCAACTACGGCATCGTGCGCTGGGTCATGGCGGCCAAGGAAGGCTCGGCCTTCAACACCGTCAAGGATCTCCAGGGCAAGCGCATCGCCACCGAGACGGTCGGCATGACCAAGCGCTTCCTCGCCCAGCACGGCGTCGAGGCCCAGATCGAATTCTCCTGGGGCGCCACCGAGGTCAAGCCGCCTATCCTGGCCGACGCCATCGTCGACGTCTCGGAAACCGGCTCGTCGCTGCGCGCCAACAACCTCAAGGTCATGCATGTGGTGCTGGAGAGCACGCCGCGCTTCATCGCCAATCATGCGGCGCTGGCGGACAACTGGAAGAAGAACAAGATCGACCGCCTGCTGATGATGCTCAAGGGCGCGATCGCCGCCGCCACGCGCGTGCTGCTGTCGATGAATGTGCCGCGCGACCAGGTGGATGCGGTCCTGCGCATCCTGCCGGCGCTGGCGACGCCGACCGTTTCCACCCTGGCCGATCCCGACTGGGTGGAACTGAGTACGGTGGTGGAGGAAAAGATCGTCCGCCAGTTGATCCCCAGCCTCTACGAAGCCGGGGCGCGCGGCGTGATCGAACTGCCGATCAACAAGATCGTCGAGTAAGGCCGATCCGGCCTACTCGGCCTTCAGGCTGTCCGAAAAGACGGCTTGGGCGCTCTCGGGGAACTGGAACTCGGCGAAAGCCCGGCGGATTTCCAGCGCGTTGCAGCCCTGGCTGAGGTCGTCGAAACGAATGCCGAGCAAACGGCCGTTGGCGGCCAGCGTCTTGAAGGCGAACTGCCAGCGCCGGGCTTCGGCGAGGCGCTCGCGAAGCTCGCTTTCATTGCTGATCCTGATTCCCGCCTTTTTCAGCAAGTTCAGGAATTCCTCATAGGATTCGTTGCAGGAACCGCCCATTCTTATCTCCACTCCGGTCGATGGTCATCCATCTGAGGAGAAGAAACGCACAAGCCCCGGTAAGGTTGACGAAAGTTGGTCCCGAAAATGCATCCCATGGCAACCGGACCGAAAATCCCTCATCATTCGGCCTGTGACTGCCGCTAGCAGCCCCGCCCCGCCACCATGAACGACCGCCCCGCTTGCCTCGAACTACTCGCCCCCGCCAAGAATCCGGCATTCGGCATGGCGGCGATCGACCATGGCGCCGATGCCGTATACATCGGCGGGCCGGCGTTCGGGGCAAGGGCAGCGGCCGGGAATACCGTGTCGGATATCGCGGAACTTGCGTCCTATGCCCACCGCTATGGGGCGCGCGTGCTGGTGGCGCTCAACACCATCCTGCGCGACGACGAGCTGGACGAGGCCCATCGCATCGCTTGGCAAGTCTATGAAGCCGGCGCCGACGCCCTGATCGTCCAGGACATGGGGCTCCTTGAACTCGACCTGCCGCCGATCCAGCTTCATGCCAGCACCCAGACCGACAACCGCACGCCGGCCAAGGTGCGCTTCCTCGAACAGGTCGGTTTCTCGCAGATCGTGCTGGCACGGGAGTTGTCGCTGACCGAGATTCGCGCCATCGCCGCGCAGACCTCGGCAACGCTGGAATTCTTCGTCCACGGCGCTCTCTGCGTCAGTTACAGCGGCCAGTGCTACATCAGCCACGCGCATACGGCGCGCAGCGCCAACCGCGGCGAATGCTCGCAGATGTGCCGTCTGCCCTACGCACTGGCCGACTCCGACGGCTGCGTCCTCGCGCAGGACAGCCATTTGCTGTCGCTGAAGGACAACGATCAGGGCGCCAACCTGCGCGCGCTGGCCGATGCCGGCATCCGTTCCTTCAAGATCGAGGGGCGGCTCAAGGATCTCGCCTACGTCAAGAACGTCACCGCCCATTACCGCCGGCTGCTCGACGCGATCCTGGCGGAAGCGCCGGAGTACCGTCCGGCCTCCTCCGGCCGCTGCACTTTCTTCTTCGAGCCCAAGCCGGGAAAGACCTTCAACCGCGGCGCAACCGATTACTTCGTCAAGCGCCGCCAGGCCGACATCGCCGCCTTCGACACGCCGAAATTCGCCGGCGAACCCATCGGCACAGTTACCGCCGTGGGACGCAGCTGGATCGAGGTGGCCGGCAGCGTGCCGCTCAATAACGGCGACGGCCTTTCCTACTTCGACCCCGCCCAGGAGCTGGCGGGACTGCGCGTCAACCGCGCCGACGGCAGGCGCCTGTTCGTGATGCCTGCGGTTCCGGCCGGCCTGGCCGTAGGCACGGCGCTCTACCGCAACCGCGACCAGGAATTCGAGCGCCTGCTGGAGAAGAAGTCCGCCGAACGGCACATCCGCGTCCGCCTGAGCCTGTTCGAAACGCCGTCGGGCTTCGCCCTGACCATGACGGACGAGGACAGCATCGCCGTCACCGCCGCCCTGACTCTTGCCAAGCAGGCCGCGCAGAATGCCGAGCGCGCATTGGCGACCTTGCGCGAAAATCTGGGCAAGCTCGGCAACACCGGTTTCGTCGCGACCGGAATCGAGGTCGTCCTCTCGCAACCCTGGTTCATCCCTGCATCGAGCATCAATGCCCTGCGCCGCACCGCCGTCGAGCTACTGGAAGCCGCGCGCCGCGACGCCTACCGGCGCCCGCTACGCGCAGCCGCCAGCGAGCCGCCGGCGCCTTACCCGGAAGGAGAACTCACTTATCTGGGCAACGTCTTCAACCGCAAGGCGCGCGAGTTCTACGCCAAACATGGCGTATTGCTGATCGAGGACGCCTACGAGTGCAACCATGAAAAGGGCGAAGTAGCGCTGATGACCACCAGGCATTGCCTGCGCTACAGTTTCAATCTCTGCCCCAAGCAGGTCAAAGGCATCCGCCCCGACCCCATGACATTGATGAACGGCAACGAGAAGCTGACCCTGCGCTTCGACTGCAAGCGCTGCGAGATGCAGGTGCTCGGGAAACTGAAGAAGAACCGCAAGCTGCAACTGGCCGTTCAGTAACACGGCACCAACTGCCGGCCTACTCCACAGACACGAAGTCTGATATCAGTAGTGCGGCGGAATCTCGTCGCGCAGGCTGCGGCCTTCCGTCGGCGCGGCGGCTGCCAGTTGTTCGCGCAACTCCCGCACCTCCGAGACCAGGCGGTCGATCTGCTGCTGCTGGCGATAGACGGTGCGATTCAGTTCATCGAGCAGGTCTTCGGCGTAACTCAGCTTGACTTCGAGCTCGTTCAATCGGGATTCCATGCTGTTCCTTCGGGGCGCCACGCGGCCAGTCCCGATTGTAATGCCGCGGCGGGAAGTCGCCCTCCTGTAGAATGACAGCTCCCGCGGCAGCCCATCCGCCTTCCGCCGTCGGCCCATCGAGGCGGCCCCCCGACCCACCCGTGGAGCCCTGCATGCCGGACACCCCCGACGACCTTCCCGGCCAACTCGCCGCCGCCCTCGCAGCCCGCGCCGACCTGCTGGCCCAGTTGCATGGCGAGGACACGAACGCCTATCGCCTCTTCCACGGCAGCGTCGAAGGTGCGCCGGGGCTGACGGTCGACCGTTACGGCGATCTGCTGCTGGTGCAAAGCTTCCATCGCCCCCTCGCCGATGTGCAACTGGCGGCGCTGGCGGCCTTCTATGCCGATGCTGTGCCGGGCCTGGACCTCGTCTACAACGACCGCAGCCAGGCCAATTCGCGCATCGCCAATCCCCTGCCGCCCGACGCCATGGCCGTCGCCATGAAGCCGCGCACCATTCGCGAACTGGGCGTCAGCTACCTGATCCAGGCCCGCCACCAGGGCCAGGATCCGTGGCTGTTCCTCGATCTGCGCGCCGGCCGCCGCCGCGTGATGCAGGAGGCGGCGGGCAAATCGCTGCTCAATCTCTTCGCCTACACCTGCGGCGTCGGCATCGCCGCCGCCAAGGCCGGCGCCCGGTTCGTGGTGAATGTGGATTTCGCCGAGTCGAGCCTCGCTATCGGCAAGGAGAATGCGCACCTGAACGACCTGCCGCTCCGGCCGCGCTTCGTCCAGAGCGACGCCTTCGCCGCCATGCGTCAGTTTTCGGGGCTGGGCCAGCCGAACATGGTGCGCGGCAAGCGCATGCCGGCCTTCCCCAAGCTGGAAAAGCGGCAGTTCGACTTGGTTTTTCTCGATCCGCCACGTTATGCCAAGAGTCTTTTCGGCGTGGTCGACCTGATCAACGATTATCCGGCGCTGTTCAAGCCGGCGCTGCTATGCACCGCCGAGGGCGGCACGCTGATCTGCTGCAACAACGTTGCCGAGGTGGCGCGCGATGCCTGGCTGGAGCAAATGGAACGCAGCGCGCGCAAGGCGGGGCGGGCGATCCGCGAAATGGAATGGATCGCGCCGGAAGCCGACTTTCCCAGCAGCGACGGCCAGCCGCCGCTGAAGATGGCGCTGCTGAGGGTTTGAGCGGCGCCTGAGGTCAGGCCGTGATATTGATGACCGTGCCGGTCTTTTGGCCCTGGGTATTCACCACCGGCTGCGGCTTGGGTGCTTCTGCTTGCGGTTTCGTCTCAGTCTTCGCCTGTTCCTGCGCCGCCGGCTTGGTCTGCTGCGCCTGTTCGGGCTGCTTCTGCGGACGAACCGACTGTGCGTTCGCGCTGGTGCTGGAGGATACGGAATTAATCGCCATGTCTAGACTCCTTTGACCGCTAAGGGCTTCGGCACTGGTGTGCAAGCGGGATCATACTCGCTCATTCCGGTTTCGGCGCAGCACAGCACCTGCGGCCGCGGACATGCGCCTACTCCGCGACTTCGTCTGGCTTCGCCAGCATCGCGCTGCGACTCTCCGGCGTTTCCAGGCTGATGCGCCCCAGCGCGCCGCCGCGGTAATCGGTCAGCAGGATCAGCGCGGCCTTCTCCATGTCCAGTTCGCCGCCGCGGCCCTTGATGACGCAGGCGCGCTTCCGGGCGACAGCCTCGATCACGCCCACCGCGTCGAGACCCTCCAGGACACAGCCGTAGCGCGCGACCAGCGACGCGGGATAGCGTTCGATCAGGATGCCGGCCAGGAAGATCGCCACTTCGATCTCGATCACCGCATTGGTGCCGATCGCATGGCTGGCGGCGAGCATGAAGCCGTCGCTGTCGTGCTCGATCTTCGGCCACATCAGGCCCGGCGTGTCGACGAGCGTCATGCGCGGGCCGATGTCGAAGCGCTGCTGGACCTTGGTGACGGCGGGCTCGTCGCCGACGGCGGCGATGCGGCGCTTGACCAGAGCATTCATCAGCGTCGATTTGCCGACGTTGGGAATGCCCATGATCATCATACGCAGCGGCTTGACGTTGTCGTTGCGATGCGGTGCCAGCGCCTGGCACAGCGCCGGCACGCGGGCCGCGTCGCCCGGCTTCTTGCACGAGATGGCCACGGCCTTGACGCCGGCCTGGCTGTTGTAGAAATCGAGCCAGGCCTTGGTCGCGACGGGATCGGCGAGGTCCGCCTTGTTGAGCAGCCGCAGGCAGGGCCGCTGACGGTGCAGGCGCAGCTCGCGGATCATTGGATTGCTGCTGGCCTCGGGCAGGCGCGCGTCGAGCACTTCGATCACCACGTCGGTCGACGCCATCGTCTCGGCCGCCTTCTTGCGCGCCGAGGTCATGTGACCGGGAAACCACTGGATGGACATTGCGGATTCGGCTTAGGAGAAGGCCGCCATTATCGCAGCTAGCCGGCCGCGACGATGCGTATCTCTTCGTCCGCCACGCGCACCACTTGGCCGGCGCGCAGCTTTTTGGCCTTGCGCGTCTCGATCGCACCGTCTACCGTGACCTGACTTTCGGCGATCATCGCCTTGGCCGCGCCGCCCGAAGGCGCCAGCGCGAGCAGCTTGAGCAGGACATGGAGTTCGACGAACTCGCCGTTCAGTTGAAAGGTTTGCTGGGGCATACGGCCATCTCCGGTGCGGGCGCCCATGATATCCGCTGTACGATCCGCCTTGCCATGCTGACCATCCTTTACCGCGACGAACACCTGATCGCCATCGACAAGCCTTCCGGTCTGCTCGTGCATCGCAGCGACATCGACCGCCACGAAACCCGCTTCGCCGTGCAGTTGCTGCGCGACCAGATCGGCCGTCGCGTGCACCCCGTGCATCGTCTCGACAAGGGCACCTCAGGCGTGCTGCTGTTTGCCTTCGACGGCGAAACGACGCGCCGGCTCGGCCGGCAGTTCGAGGGGAACGAGGTGCATAAGACCTACCTCGCCGTCGTGCGCGGCTGGCCGCCGGAGGCCGGCACCATCGACCATCCGCTGTCGCGGCAACACGACGACTACGGCCGCACGCTGCGGGAAGCAGAAAGCCAGAGCGCCCTCACCCGCTACCGCCGCCTGGCAACTATCGAACTGCCACATGCGGTGGAGCGCTATCCCACGTCGCGCTACGCACTGGTGGCGCTGGAGCCGCTCACCGGCCGCCGCCACCAGTTGCGCCGCCATATGAAGCACATCGCCCACCCCATCATCGGCGACGCCACCCACGGCAAGGGTCGCCACAACCGCTACTTCCAGCAGCAGTTCGACTGCCGTCGGCTCCTGCTCGCCTGCGTCGAGACGCGCTTGCGCCATCCGCACAGCGATGCGCAAATTGCGATCCGCGCGCCGCTCGGCGACCGGTTTGCGGCGGTGGTCGAGCGGTTGGGCTGGTCGGAAGCCTGGACAGGGGAGCCCTTCGAGCGTTCCATGGAAGTGTAGGCAATCGACGGCAAGGTCTACAAGCTATTCCCCTGAACGGGTTATCGATCAGGACGGGACAATCGGAGCCATGGCATTCAGTTCCTCACGGGTGTTGATGTTGGCGAAGGATTGCACGTCCGGGAAATCCACCGTCGCCACGGCGAGGTTGGCGAACCAGGCGTCGACCTTGCGCCCGCCGCCGGTGAGGAAGGCCGTAAGGCTTTGCAGCGCTTCGCGCCGTACTAGGGCGAACACGGGCTGCAACTGCCCGCCGCTGCGTGCCACGGCCAATTCCGCGCCTTCCCGCTCCAGCCCGCTGTGCAGCCGCGCCACCAAGTCCAGGGGCAGGAAAGGGGAATCGCAGGGGACGGTAGCCAGCAAAGGCGTCGTGCAAGCGGTGAGGCCGGCATGGGTACCGGCCAGCGGTCCGGCGAAACCGCCGATACGATCCGCGATCACGCCATAGCCGAAACCCTCATACACCTCAGGATTCTGGTTGGCGTTGATGAGCAGGGTGCCGACTTGCGGCTTCAATCGCTCCAGAACCCAGGCCACCATGGGTTTCCCATTCAACAGTTGGAGTCCTTTGTCCACGCCGCCCATGCGACGACCGAGACCGCCAGCGAGTACGAGGCCGGTGATTTTCGGTTCCGCTACGGCTGACATGGCGACTCCTGCGCATGAGCGATGCCCGATTCTCGCCAGTAGGCAACGTTTTGTCCAGGCATTCCGGCACGCCCCGTCCTTGCGACTACCGGTATTCAGGTAGTCAAAATAGATGGAAACGCGTATTCACCGGTCATGTCACCCGCTTCATACTCTGTCGTCACCGAGTTATGGAAATATCGTCACGCCGCGCGGCTCGAATGCTGCGCGATGTTGAACAGGGAGGCGACAATGCAAGCAGGGCACGGCAGCAGCGACGAACATTTCCTTTCCCGCCAGTTCCGACTGGAAACTGCCGGGGAAGATGAGGCAACGCTGGATTTAGACTCCCATGTCTGCGCCTATCGTGACAAACGCGTGGACGAGAACTTCAAATGCAAGACGCTGAAGAAGCTCTTTCATTCCCTCGAGTTCAACCTCATGGACGGACCCGACACGTGCGGTATGTAGACCGCCAAAATATCTGTCTTTAGTGCGACGATCATCCTTTCATTGAAACTTTGACCGTGTTGCCGGTAGAATCCACGGCGATTTCCCTCCCACACACGAAAGGATTACGTCATGAATAAAGCAGAACTCATCGAAGCCGTAGCCAAGGAAGCGGATGTCAGCAAGGCGGCCGCAGCCAAGTTTCTCGATGCCGTCACCGGCGCCATCACGAAATCTGTTGCCAAGGGTAATCCCGTGCAACTGGTCGGCTTCGGTACCTTCAAGTCCTCGAAGCGCGCCGCGCGCACGGGCCGGAATCCGGCGACGGGCAAGGAGATCAAGATCGCGGCGACGACGGTGGCCCGTTTCACCCCCGGTGCCGGCTTCAAGTCTGCCGTGGCGGGAAAGAAAGCCGCGAAGAAGAAGTAAGCAGTACAGCGCTCGCCAGATTTGCGAAAGAGGCCGCAGAGTGCGGCCTCTTTCATTTCATTCCGCGCTTTGCGCGCATTACCCGCATCAATGCACGACGACGGGAAGATTCCAGCGCCGCGTCTGGAAATAGTGCGAGGCGATCATGTTGATCGTCGCCAGCGTGGCGCTATCGATATCGAGCCCGACCGGGTCGATGGTGACGGTGTTGTCGCCTTCCACCACTACCGTAAACTCGACCTCGGCGGCATTGGCAAAGGGAATCACCGTTTCCAGCGCCACCAGCCCGCTGACGTATGCCAGCGAACTGATGTCCTTGGTGTCGATGCCCAGGACGGTTTCCTGGGCGGAGGAAAGGGAATGCGCGAACGATTTCATGATGTTCAGCCTCCTCGCTACTGACCACAATTCCCTTCAATGAGACCCATAGGCAGCGGCCAGCATCTTCGCGGTGCGCTTGCGCCGCGCCTCCTCCACCGTCAATCCGATCAACGACTCGGGCGGCAGATTCACGTCCCAGTGCTGCTGGAAGAGGTCGAGTTCCTCTCCGGTATCGAGGTGAGCGCGGTAGACCTTTTCCTCGTAGGCCGGCGCATTGGCCCGGGCGACTAGTTCAACGGACTGGATGATCATGGGAGCGGCTCTCCTGAGAGTATTCCGATGCTTCTGTTCACGGCAGAATACCCGTTCGACCACACCCGCAATAACGGCGAAGTGAAGTCCTTTCCCCGGTTAATTTCGGAAAAGGCGGCGGGCAGGCTGTCAGCCAAACCCGCCTGACCACGATGCAACCCAGACGGAGTATCCATCGTGGCTGGAGCAACCCTACCAGCTCTCCCATGAGTCATGGCGTACCCGTAAACAGGTAACGCGAATAACCATATCCGTGTATTCACGAAGCATATGGATATCCGCTAGATTGAATCCGCAAGACGCCTCAAGCCAATGCTGGGTATTCGATCATCGATTGCGAAGGGACGGAACGATGCCTACCCGCAGAATCATGAATATCAGCCATGCCGTCGTGGCGCTGATGTTCGCGGCAGCGTGCCATCCGGTCGCCGCGGACTACAGTCTGAACCTGACGCAAGGCGTCACATCGATCAGCCAGCGCGCTTATCAACTGCATATGATCGCGCTCTGGATCTGTGTGGCGATCGGCATCGTCGTCTTCGGCGCCATATTCTGGTCGGTGGCTCGGCATCGCAAATCCCGCGGCGTGACGCCGGCGCAGTTCCACGAAAACACCCGCCTCGAGGTGATCTGGAGCGTCATTCCGTTGCTGATCCTCGTCGCTCTGGCGGTGCCGGCGACCCAGGCCCTAATCGCGCTGGAAGACACTAGCGATGCCGACCTGACGATCAAGATCACGGGCCAGCAATGGCGCTGGCGCTACGATTACGTCGATGACGGCGTCGGCTTCTTCAGCAACCTCGACGGCAAGAGCGCCGCAGCCGGCCGCATCGGTTCGGGCATCGATCCGCAGTCGGTAGATCATTACTTGCTCAATGTCGACACCCCGCTGGTCGTCCCGGTCGGAAAGAAGGTGCGTTTCCTGCTGACCGCTACGGACGTCATTCATTCCTGGTGGGTTCCCGACCTGGGATTCAAGAAGGACGCCATTCCTGGCTTTATCAACGAGATATGGGCACGAGTCGAGACACCCGGCATCTACCGCGGCCAATGCACGGAATTGTGCGGCGTCGGGCATGGCTTCATGCCCATCGTGCTGGAAGTCAAGACCGAAGCGGAATACCGGGCATGGCTCGCCGGTATGCGCGCCGCGCAGACCGCCGAAAAAACCGAGGCGCCGCGCGAATGGAGCCGGGACGAACTGATGGCGAAGGGCCAGCAGGTCTACTCGACGACCTGTACCAGCTGTCACCAGCCCAACGGCGAGGGAGTTCCCGGGGTCTTCAAGCCGCTCAAAGGCAGTCCCGTCGCCACCGGGCCGGTCGACGTCCATATCGACCGGGTGATGAACGGAAAATCGGGCACCGCCATGCAGGCATTCGCGAAGCAGTTAAACGATGCGGAACTCGCCGCGGTGATCACCTTCGAGCGCAACTCCTGGGGCAACACCGCGGGCGACGCAGTCCAGCCGGCGCAGATCAAGGCCGCACGCAAATGACGACGGGAGGTAGGCAGCCATGACCGACGAAGCGCACGACCGGCCGCAGGGCATCACGCGCTGGCTGTTCAGCACCAACCACAAGGACATCGGCACCTTGTACCTGATCTTCGCGCTGACCATGTTCTTCATCGGCGGCCTGTTCGCCATGGTGATACGCATGGAACTGTTCCAACCGGGCCTGCAGTTCGTCGATCCGCTGATGTACAACCAGATGCTCACCCTGCATGCGCTGGTGATGATTTTCGGCGCCGTGATGCCGGCCTTCGTCGGCATGGCCAACTGGCTGATACCGATGATGATCGGTGCGCCGGACATGGCACTGCCGCGCCTGAACAACTGGAGCTTCTGGCTCCTGCCGTTCGCCTTCACCCTGCTGCTGTCGACTCTGTTCATGCAGGGCGGCGCCCCGGCCGGCGGCTGGACCATGTATCCGCCGCTGGTATTTCAGATGGGCATGGCCTTCCCCTTCGTCGTCTTCGCCATCCACCTGATGGGGATTTCCTCGGTGATGGGGGCCATCAACGTCATAACGACCGTGTTCAACATGCGCGCGCCGGGCATGACGTTCGGCAAGCTGCCGCTGTTCGTGTGGACCTGGATCATCACCGCCTTCCTGCTGATCGCGGCGATGCCGGTGCTGGCCGGCGCGATGACCATGCTGCTGACCGACAAGTACTTCGGCACCAGTTTCTTCAACGCCGCCGGCGGCGGCGATCCGGTGATGTTCCAGCACGTCTTCTGGTTCTTCGGCCATCCCGAGGTGTACATCATGATTCTGCCGGCCTTCGGCATCGTCTCGCAGATCGTCCCGACCTTCGCGCGCAAGCCCTTGTTCGGCTACCGCTCGATGATCTACGCCGTGGTGAGCATCGCCCTGCTGTCGTTCATCGTCTGGGCGCACCACATGTTCACGGTCGGCATGCCGCTGGCGGGAGAACTGTTCTTCATGTATTCGACCATGCTGATCGCCGTGCCGACCGGCGTGAAGGTGTTCAACTGGGTGGCGACCATGTGGCGCGGCGCGATGACCTTCGAGACGCCGATGCTGTGGGCGCTCTGTTTCATCATCCTGTTTACCATCGGCGGCTTTTCCGGCTTGATGCTCGGTTTGGTGCCGGTCGACTTTCAATACCAGGACACCTACTTCGTGGTGGCCCATTTCCACTATGTGCTGGTAACCGGTGCCGTCTTCGCCATCATCGGCGGCATCTATTACTGGTTGCCGAAATGGACCGGGCACATGTACGACGAAGGTCTCGGCAAGGCGCATTTCTGGCTGTCGATAATTTCGGTCAACATCCTCTTCTTCCCGCAGCATTTCCTCGGCTTGGCCGGCATGCCGCGCCGCATAGCGGACTACGCCGTGCAGTTCACGGAATGGAACATGATTTCCAGCATCGGCGGCTTCGTCTTCGGCGCCAGCCAGTTGCTGTTCCTCTACATCGTGATTCGAACCATCCGTGGCGGCACCAAGGCATCCGATCAGGTCTGGGAGGGCGCCCAGGGGCTCGAATGGACCCTGTCCTCGCCGCCGCCCCACCACAGTTTTACCGTGGCGCCGGAAGTTCATTGACGAAGATGCCATGAATCGACATCCCTTCCCGCCCCGGCCTGCCGGCGCAATATCCGCCAACGTCCGTGTCGCCATCATCCTGGCTTGCGTAGCGGGCGTCTTCTATTCCGCCATGATCATCGACCACCTGCCATCATGACCAACGACACACCGCAGGCTGCCAACCGCCGTCTCAGTTGGAAGCTCGCCATCGCGGCGATGCTCATGTTCGGTTTCGGCTACCTGTTGGTGCCGCTCTATCAGGTGTATTGCAAGATCACCGGCTTCAACGGCACAACCAGTAGCATCGGCTATGGCGACGCCGTAAAACGCAAAGTGGATCTCACGCGGCTGGTGACCGTCGAATTCGTCGCCAATACCAACGGCAGCCTGCCCTGGGAATTCCGGCCCGAGCTTCCGCGCGTGCAGGTCCATCCGGGCGAGCTCGTCTTGGCGAAGTTCCACGCCCGGAACATGGCGAACATCGACATCGTCGGACAGGCGATTCCCAGTGTCACGCCGGCACAGGCCG
>Ga0154359_1228_pt2 | contig 12714 bp, 10 predicted proteins | sample RifGroA2_FD_115887 | JGI IMG/M metagenome (GOLD analysis project Ga0154359, IMG submission 115887) | Rhodocyclales bacterium GWA2_65_20
CGCCCTGCTGGTAGTAGGGATCGGGGTTGAACAGGTTGTCGGCTACGTCTTCGAGGATCGTCTTGATCTGCGCGCCGGTCAGCGCCGTCAGCGTCGATGCCGGGTAGGTGATGGCGGTCTGGTCCATCACGTGCTCGAAGGTAATGGCCTCGCCGGGCAGGATGGTCGTGCCCCAGCGGAAGCCCGGCGAGAAGGCGATGTCGGCGCCTTTGGCCTCGATCATGGCGTCGAGGATCAGTTGGTCCCAGGAGCCGTTGAAGTTGCCGCGGCGGTAGAGCAGGCTTTCGCTGACGGCGAGTTTCTCTTCGAGCTTGGCGCGGTAGGGAGCGCGCACCCTGTCGATATGCGCGGCCATCTCGCGGTCGGGCGGCAGCAGGTTCGCGAACACCGGCAGCAGCTTGTAGCGGAAGTCCCTGATCCGGCCGCCCCCCTTGCCAACGGAGACGTCGAAGTCGAGCACGGCGAGGAACTTGCCGTTGGAACCGGCGTTGGTCACCAGCGTCTGGCCCCCGGCGTTCTTGACGATCACCGGCTGCGGCACGCCGTCGTGGGTATGGCCGCCGAGGATGGCGTCGATGCCGGTGACGCGGCTCGCCATCTTGAGGTCGACGTCCATGCCGTTGTGCGAGAGCACGACGACGACCTGGGCGCCCTTGCTGCGCACCTCATCCACGACCTTCTGCATCTCGTCGTCGCGGATGCCGAAGCTCCAGTCCGGCATCATCCAGCGCGGGTGGGCGATCGGCGTGTAGGGGAAGGCCTGGCCGATGATGGCGACGCTGACGCCGTTCATCTCGCGCAGGGCATAGGGCGCGAAAACCGGATCGTTGAAGTCGAGGGTCTTCACGTTCTGGGCCAGGAATTCGACGCGGCCCTTCAAGTCATTTTCGACGATTTCGCTGACGCGCTCGGAGCCGAGCGTGAATTCCCAGTGGGCCGCCATCATGTCGACGCCGAGGAGCTTCGCGGCGTCGACCATGTCCTGACCCTTGGTCCACAAGGCGGTGGCCGAGCCCTGCCAGGTATCGCCGCCGTCGAGCAGCAGCGCATTCGGGCGGCCGGCGCGCAGGCGCTTGACCAGCGTGGACAGGTGCGCGAAGCCGCCGATCCTGCCGTAGGTCTGGGCGGCCTGTTCGAAATCGAGATAGCTGAACGCATGCGCTTCGATGGAGCCGGGCTTGATGTTGTAGGCCTTGAGCAGCCTCTCGCCGACGAGGTGCGGGACGCGGCCGGCGGCGTCGCCGACGCCGAGGTTCACGCTCGGTTCGCGGAACCACACGGGCAGCAATTGGGCGTGGCAGTCGGTGAAGTGCAGCAGATGGACGTTGCCGAAACGCGGCAGCTCGTAAATCCGTTCGCCGCCTTGCGCGGCGAGCAGTTCGCGCGCGTCGAGAGCGAAGCCGGCCGCCGCCGCCGCGGCGAGCACTTGCAGGAACTCGCGTCGGTTCATCGAGGACATGGGGTTCTCCGGTTGAGCCGGCCGCGGGATGCCCGACCGCGGCGCGGCGGCGTCACTTGTTGACCGGCGACTCGGGGTCGAGCAGCAGCGCCACGAGGTCCATGATCTGGCTGTCGTCGAGTGCGCCGATATGGCCGAAGCGCGGCATCTCGGTGCACAGGTTGTAGGCCTTCGAATTGAAGATACGGCTATAGACGTATTTCTGGATGTCGGGGCCGTTGCCGCGGAGCTTGCCGAACTGGTAGAGGCTCGGTCCCACCGTGCCATAGGACATTTCCTTCGGCGAAATCTGATGGCAGTTGTAGCAGTTGCCGCCGGCCGGTTTGCCCGGCTTGTCTTTCCAGGTGAAGCCCTTGCCGCTTTGGGCCAGCTTCTCGCCCTTCTTCCAGTCGCCCATGAGTTTGCCGTCGGCCGGATACTTGACGCCGGCAAGCTGGTCGCCTTGCATCTGCCTGGCGATGTATTCGGGCGGCTTGTTGTTGGTGCGGTTGCAGATCGCCTGCACGCCGTCCTCCCGCAGCCGGTCGAGACCGGCCTGGCCGCGGGGCTGGAAGTCGCGCTGCATGAGTTCGATCGCCTTGGCGCGTTGGATCGGGTCGGCTGCGGCAGGTGCCGCGGCGAGCAGCGCCGCGAGTGCAGAGCCGGCGAGCAGGGTATTGGTTTTCGTGGTCATGGCGTTCTCCCGGTTAGCGCTTGATCCCCGGCCCCTTGTAAATCTGGCCGTTGGCGGTGCCGTTCATATAGGTGAGGAGTGCCGTGATGGCATCCGACGCGTACTTGGGTTCAGGGAAGCGCTGCTGCCGGAAGCAGTCGTTCATGCGCCACTGATGCGTCAGCATGATGCCGCCGGTCATGCGGTAGCCGGGCCAGCCCTGGACGGCCTTGAGCGCGCCCTGCGGCGTGCTGATGTTGGGGAGATTCTGCATGCGGATGCGCTTGCCGTCGGCGCCGTGGCAGGTATTGCAGGAGAAGTCGTAGGGGCCGGCGCGGTAGGCGGTGATCTCCTTGCCGATCTCGTAGATCTCGCGCACATGCGGCTCGTCGAGCGGGACCGCCAGCTTCATGTTGCGCGACTGGCCGGCGATATAGGTGACGAGCGAGGTCGGGTCCGGCGTCCGCTTGACATCGGCGAACGGTTTCCTGGCGATGTCCGCCATCTTGAAGCCCTGCTTTTCCACCATGCACCAGACGATGCGGCGTTCGGCGTCCATGACCTTGTCGGCGTCGGCGAAGTAGCGCGGCATCTGCACGTAGGCGCCCTTGACGACGCCGATGCCGAAGCCGAGGTCGCAGCTCTCCGCGAGCGACACGTTTTTCGGTCCGCGCCTGACGGTCCACAGCTCCTCGCCCTTGGCCTCGAACAGTTCGGCCGGGTTGGCGTCCTCCATCACTTCGCGGAACTTGTCGAACTCCGCGGAGACGGCGTCCTTGTCCGGGACGGCGGCGGGCGCGGAGGCCAGCGTGAGCTTGCCTGCCGTCGGCTTCTTGGCTTGCGGCAGCACGCCCGGCGGCAGGCCGCCGGCCAGTCCGAGCGCAACGCAAAACGCTACTACATGTTTCATGGCAGTCTCCTCCATATCGTGCGGGCGGCGTTTGGTCTGGTCGCGTCGGACGTGGTCCGACGCTTGCCCAGGCCGACTCTTGTTTAATGAGCGTGCGGCGAAAACGACTGCAAGTAATGACAATCAGTTGATGACGATCGCCTTGTCCGTGCGCGTATCGCCCTTGTTGTCCACCCAGCTGACGACGACTTCGTCGCCGGCCTTGACGCCCTTGACCTTCATGGCGAAGACCGGGTTGCGGGCTATCGAAGTGCCGGTCTGGCCCTGGATGACGCGCCTGCCGCCGATGTCGACGGCGAAGGACTGGATGTAGTGGGCGGGAACGGTGTTGCCGTCGCCGTCCTTGCGCATGCCGGTCTCCATCGGATGATTCACGAGGACGCGGATTTCTGTGACGTCGCCCTTCTGCTGGGCGCGGATTTTCATCGGATCTGCCATGGTTTTCCCCTCTGTCTGTGTTTGATGTCAGCCGCCGCAGCCGCCGGCGGTGACCTTGACTTCCTTCTGCACGACGTAGTACTTGCCGTCGGCGGTCTTGGCGATGGCCTTGACGTTGGATGTCTGGGCGAGCTTCAGGCGCACCGAAATTTCCGGCACCGCGTCGGCGCCGAATTCGAAGACGGAGGAAAGCGGGAAGGGGTTCGCGTCGACGAGGACGGCGATCGAGATGGTATTGGGGATGTTGCTGACCACGTCCACCGGCACCATGGCGCCGTTCTCGGCGATGTCCGGAGCCTTAAGCGTCAAGTCCTTGGTCTCGGCGGCGCCGACGGCGCCGATCTGCGTCATGGCGGCTGCCAGATCCTTGGTCTCGAAAGCGGCACGGCTCGATTCCGCGGCCCAGGCGCCGGTCGGCCTGAACACGCCGGCGGCCAGCGCCGCGGCTAAGATGCCCGTGCTGCCGGCGCCCTTGAGCAGGGTTCTGCGCATCATATCCATTTGGTCTTCCTCCTGTTAGAGATCGTTTCGGCCTTTCGTGAGGCGAAAGTAACAATCCCCTTCGGCGAATGGAATACCCAGCTTCGTTTATTTCGAGTACCCGGAAACTGGTACCGGGATGGACCGGTTGGACGTTCTTGGATCGATGACAGGCGACAGGAAATGGGTCGCCGGCCGGCAACGAAACCCGGTAAAGGCAATACCGGTAAAGGCACGCCTTAGCCGGCGAAGAAATCCCTGACGCGATCCATCCAGCCCTTGGCGCGCGGATTGTGTCGCTCCGCATTGCCCTGGCTGATCTCCTCGAACTCGCGCAGCAGTTCCTTCTGGCGGTCGGTGAGGCTGACGGGGGTTTCGATGACGACATGGCAGAGCAGGTCGCCGTGGCCGATCGAACGCACGCCCTTGATGCCCTTGCCGCGCAGGCGGAACACCTTGCCGGTCTGGGTCTCGGTCGGCACCTTGAGGCGGGCGACGCCGTCGAGCGTGGGTATCTCGATCTCGCCGCCGAGGGCGGCGACGGTGAAGCTGACCGGCATTTCGCAGTGCAGGTCGTCGTGGTCGCGCTGGAACACCGAGTGCGGCTTGAGGTGGATCTGGACGTAGAGGTCGCCCGGCGGGCCGCCGTTGACGCCCGGCTCGCCTTCGCCGGAAAGACGGATGCGATCGCCCTCGTCGATGCCGGAGGGGATCTTGACCGAAAGCGTCTTGTGCTGCTTGACGCGGCCGGCGCCGTGGCAGGTGATGCAGGGTTCGGCGATGAAGCGCCCGGTGCCGTGGCATTTCGGGCAGGTCTGCTGGATCGAGAAGAAGCCTTGTTGCATGCGCACCTGGCCGTGGCCGCCGCAGGTGGGGCAGACCGTCGGCGCGCTGCCTTTCTTGGCGCCGCTGCCTTTGCAGGACTCGCACTCGGCCATGGTCGGGATGCGGATGCGCGTTTCGGTGCCGCGCGCCGCTTCTTCGAGGGAGACTTCGAGGTTGTAGCGCAGGTCGGCGCCGCGATAGACGTTGGTGCGGCCGCCGCGCTGGCCGCCGAAGATGTCGCCGAAAATGTCCGAGAAGGCATCGGCGAAACCGCCCATGCCGGCGCCGTTGAAGCCCTGGCCGCCCGCCGACGGGTCCACGCCGGCATGGCCGAACTGGTCGTAGGCCGAGCGCTTCTTGGCGTCGGACAGAATCTCGTAGGCCTCCTTCGCCTCCTTGAAGTGCTCCTCGGACTTGGGGTTGTCCGGATTGCGGTCCGGATGGTGCTTCATGGCCAGCTTGCGGTAGGCCTTCTTGATCTCTTCGGCGGAGGCATCGCGGTTGATGCCGAGAACTTCGTAATAGTCGCGTTTTGCCATATTTTTCTGACCCGGCTACTCAGTGCAAAGGCCGAGTTAAGGGGCGGCAATGCCGCCCGCTTCAACTCGGCCAGTTAAAACGGCGCTGGAGCGTCCGCTTTAACCCTTCTTGTCCTTGACTTCCGTGAACTCGGCATCCACCACGTCGGCTTCCTCCTTCTTCGCCTCGCCGCCGGCGGCTCCGGCCCCGGCATCGGCCTGGGCGCCTGCCGCGGCGCCGGCTTCCTGCTGGCTCTGGGCGTAGATCTTCTCGCCGAGCTTTTGCGCCGCGGCGGCCAGGGCCTGCGACTTGGCTTCGATGGTGGCCTTGTCGTTGCCTTCCTTGATGGCTTCCTCGGCTTCCTTGATGGCAGCTTCGATCCTGCCCTTCTCGTCGGCGTCGATCTTGTCGCCGTGCTCGGTCAGCGACTTCTTCACGGAATGCACCAGGGCATCGCACTGGTTGCGGGCTTCGATCAGTTCATGCGCCTTGCGGTCTTCCTCGGCATGGACTTCGGCGTCGCGCACCATGCGCTGGATCTCATCCTCGTTCAAGCCGGAGTTGGCCTTGATGGTGATCTTGTTCTCCTTGCCCGTGCCCTTGTCGCGCGCCGAGACGTGCAGAATGCCGTTGGCATCGATGTCGAAGGTCACCTCGATCTGCGGCATGCCGCGCGGGGAGGGCGGGATGTCGGTGAGGTTGAACTGGCCGAGGCTCTTGTTGCCGGCGGCCATCTCGCGCTCGCCCTGCATGACGTGGATAGTCACGGCCGACTGGTTGTCGTCGGCGGTGGAGAACACCTGGCTGGTCTTGGTCGGGATGGTGGTGTTCTTCTGGATCAGCTTGGTCATGACGCCGCCCAGGGTCTCGATGCCCAGCGACAGCGGCGTGACGTCGAGCAGCAGCACGTCCTTGACCTCGCCTTGCAGCACGCCGCCCTGGATCGAGGCGCCGATGGCGACGGCCTCGTCGGGGTTCACATCCTTGCGCGGCTCCTTGCCGAACACCTCCTTGACCTTGTCCTGCACCTTGGGCATGCGCGTCATGCCGCCGACGAGGATGACGTCGGCGATGTCCTCGATCTTGACGCCGGCATCCTTGATGGCCATGCGGCAGGGCGCGACGGTGCGTTCGATCAGCTCGTCGACCAGCGACTCGAACTTGGCACGGGTGATTTTCATCGTCAGGTGCTTCGGCCCGCTGGCGTCGGCGGTGATGTAGGGCAGGTTGATCTCGGTCTGCTGGTTCGAGGACAGCTCGATCTTGGCCTTCTCGGCCGCTTCCTTGAGGCGTTGCAGCGCCAGCACGTCGTTCTTGAGGTCGACGCCCTGTTCCTTCTTGAATTCGGTGACGATGTAGTCGATGACGCGCTGGTCGAAGTCCTCGCCGCCGAGGAAGGTGTCGCCGTTGGTGGACAGCACCTCGAACTGGTGCTCGCCGTCGATCTCGGCGATGTCGATGATGGAAATGTCGAAAGTGCCGCCGCCGAGGTCGAACACCGCGATCTTGCGGTCGCCTTCCTGCTTGTCGAGGCCGAAGGAGATGGCCGCCGCGGTGGGCTCGTTGATGATGCGCTTGACTTCGAGGCCGGCGATGCGGCCGGCATCCTTGGTGGCCTGGCGCTGGGAGTCGTTGAAGTAGGCCGGCACGGTGATGACGGCTTCGGTGACTTCCTCGCCGAGATAGTCCTCGGCGGTCTTCTTCATCTTGCGCAGCACTTCGGCGGAGACTTGCGGCGGCGCCATCTTCTTGTCGCGCACGGCCACCCAGGCGTCGCCGTTGTCGGCCTTGACGATGGAGAAGGGCATCAGGTCGATGTCCTTCTGCACTTCCTTCTCCTCGAAGCGGCGGCCGATCAGGCGCTTGACCGCATACAGCGTGTTCTTGGCGTTGGTGACGGCCTGGCGCTTGGCGGAAGCGCCGCAGAGCACCTCACCGTCTTCGGCGTAGGCGACGATGGACGGCGTGGTGCGTGCGCCTTCGGAGTTTTCGATGACCTTGGGCTTGCCGCCTTCCATGATGGCGACGCAGCTGTTGGTGGTGCCGAGGTCGATGCCGATGATCTTGCCCATATTGAGTGTCCTTTGCTGAATTCCGGGAGAAACTAACCTGAGAGGAAAATGGGGCTATTCGCCGCCAGTTCAAGTTGCGACTTAAGCGTCTTTCGCCTTCGAGACGACGACCAGGGCCGGCCGGATCACCCGCTCGTGGAGGGCATAGCCCTTCTGGAGCACGGTGATGACGCGGTTGGGCTCGCCTTCCGCCTCGATCTGGCTGATGGCCTGGTGCCGGTGGGGATCGAACTTTTCGCCGAGCGGGTCGATCGCGGCGAGGTTCGATTTCTCGAAGGCGGCGACGAGCTGCTTCAGGGTCAGTTCGACGCCGGCCTGCAAGGCGTCAGCGCTCTGGTTGTCGTTGGCGAGTGCGGCTTCGAGGCTGTCCTTGACGGCGAGAAGCTCGGTGGCGAACCGCTCCGCGGCAAACTTGCCGGCGCGGCCGATGTCTTCCTGGGCGCGGCGGCGGACGTTTTCCGTCTCGGCCTTGGCGCGCAGCCAGGCGTCGTGGTTTTCGGCGGCCTTGAGTTCTGCGGCCTTGAGCAATTCCTCCACGCTGGGCATGGTGTCGGGCTGAACCGCGTCAGCGGCTGCTTCCGTGTTGATGTCCCCCGGCCCAGGCTGGGGCAGCGATTCTGGTGTTTGATCCTGCATGACTGCGTCCCTAGTCGATAAACCCCGTACATGGTGGGGACGCTCAATGGGATTTCAAGGGGGAAGCGAAAATTCGCTTCCCCTCGCGCCGGGAACCCTTTCAGGTCTTGAAGCGACCGACCGCGCTTTGCAGGTCGTTCGAGAGTTCCTCAAGTTGCCGTGCCGAGGCGGACGTCTGCTCGACGGCGCCGTTGTTCTCGCGCGCCATCGCGGCGATGGCTTCTATGCTGCCGGAGACTTCGTCGCTGACGCGGTGCTGTTCCACGGTGGCGTCGGCAATGGCATCCAGCCCCTGACCGACTTGGACGACGGAGCCGCTGGCTTCGCTGAGGACGGTCGCGACCGCTTCGAGGGAATCCTGACTCGCCGCCAGATGGGAGAGACCATCGTTGATCGAGCGCTGCACGGCTTCGGACTGGTGGGCCAGCGTGCGGGTGATGGCATCGATCTCGTTGGCCGAGCCGGCCGATTTTTCGGCGAGTTTCCTGACTTCGTCGGCGACGACCGCGAAGCCGCGGCCTTGCTCGCCGGCGCGGGCGGCTTCGATGGCGGCATTGAGCGCCAACAAATTCGTCTGGTCGGCGATGTCCTTGACTTCGCGCGTCATGCTGGTGATGGCCTGCGTACTGCTGACGAACTGGCCAACGGATTCGGCAATCTGCTGGACCGTCGCTTCGACCACGCTGATCTGGCCGATCAGCTTGGACAGACTCTGGTTGCCTTCTTCCGAGCGGCGCAGGCTCTCCTGCGATTGCTCATGGACACGCTCGGCGCTTTGGGCAATTGACGAAATGCTCGACACCAGCTGCTCGACGGCAGCCGCGGCGCTATCCGATTTTTCGTTCTGCCGGTGCGAACCGTCGGTCACCTGTCCGGCGCTGGCCGAAAGATTGCGGGCGGCCGTCGATACCTGACCGGCCGATTCGCCGACATGCCGCACCAGGTCGGCGAACTTGGCCATCATCTCGTTGAAGACCGATGAGACCCGGCCGATCTCGTCCCGGCCTTTCACTTCGAGCCGGCGCGTGAGGTCGCCTTCGCCGCTGGCGATGCTGCGCAAGCCGCTTTCCATCTGGTCGAGCGGAATCGTCACGACGTTGCGGATGAAGAGCCAGATGAACGCCAGCAGCGGCAGGCTGACCACGAGGGCGGCGAGCAGCGATTTGATGCGCTGGCTGGAGACCGCCGCGTTGACGTGGTTGAGGGAAATCTTCATGGCGACCACGCCCAGCACCACGTTCTCGGGCGCTTCGTGGCACTTCATGCAGTTCTTGCCCAGGTAATTCGCCATGTTCCTGGCCGGGCGCACGACGTACAGGTATTCGCCCTTGGCGTCGGACTGGACCGAGACGTACTCGTTGCCGGTCTCCATCACCTTCTGTTCATGGGCATCCAGTTGTTCCTTGGGTCTTTCGTCCAGATAGGTGCGGGTGACGGGCTCGCCCGGCACGACCCTGAGGTCGCGAATGATCGAGAGCTGCTTGATCTGGTCGAGCAGGACATCGCGCTTGTGCATCTGCTTGGTGACCATCATCGCGGTCAGCCCCGCCATGGTGGCTTCGTGCATGGAGAGCGAGAACTCCCGCGCCTGGTCGATGGCGGTTTGCCGGTTGACCGAACTTTCCCAGAAGATCATGCCGCTCCAGGCGACCAGCAGCATCAGCCAGATGGCGGCCGTCAGCCGCATCCAAATCTTCATGTCCGAAATGCGCGGCATAAACGACCCCCTTATCGATTATCGGCGAGCGGAATCGATAAATGCTACGCGACAGCGGGGGGACCGTTGATTGATTTCAATCAACGGGATGGCCGAAAACCCTGCCCGCGACCCGGATTTTTCAGGTCTTGAACCGGCCGACGGCGCTTTGCAGGTTGTTCGCCAGGTCTTCGAGCTGGCTGGCCGAGGCCGATGTCTGCTCGACTACCTCGCTGTTTTCGCGGGCCATGGCGGCGATGGCCTCGATGTTGGTCGCGACGTCGGTGAAGACGCGCCGCTGATTCTCGGTGGCGGCGGCGATCGTGTCGAGCCCGTTTCCGACCTCCGTCACCGAACTGTTCGAGGCGGCCAGCACCTCGGCGACCGTCTCGACGAACGTCAGGCTCGATGCGATATGGGTGAGGCCGTTCTGGATCGCATGGCCGACCGCGTCGGACTGCTGCGACAGGCTGCGCGTGATGGCATCGATTTCGTTCGCCGACGTCGACGATTTTTCGGCCAGCTTGCGTACCTCGTCGGCAACGACGGCGAAGCCGCGACCCTGCTCGCCGGCGCGCGCCGCCTCGATGGCGGCGTTGAGCGCCAGCAGGTTGGTCTGGTCGGCGATGTCCTTGACCTGGCGGGTCATGTGGGTGATGGCCGCGGTGCTGGAGACGAACTGCGTGACGGACTCGGCAATCTCCTTGACGGTGTCTTCGACGAGGCTGACTTCGCCGATCAGTTCGGAAAGGCTTTCATTGCCCTGGGCGGATCGCCTTTCGCTTTCCCGCGACTGCTCATGCACGCGCTCGGTGCTGTGGGCGATGTCCGAAATGCTGGAGACGACCTGTTCGACGGCATCGGCCGCGGCCGTAGATTTTTCGTTCTGCCGGTGGGAGCCCTCGGTGACCTTGTTGGCGCTCACCGTCAGGCCGTGCGCCGCGGAGGATACCTGCACCGCCGATTCGCCGACATGCCGCACCAGGGCGGCGAACTTGGCCATCATGTCGTTGAAGACCGACGAGGCCTGGCCGACTTCGTCCTGGCCCCGTACTTCGAGGCGGCGCGTGAGATCGCCCTCGCCGCTGGCGATGCTGCGCAGGCCGGACACCATGTGCTCGAGCGGTATGGTGACGACGTTGCGTATGAAGAGCCAGATGAAGGCCAGCAGCGGCAGGCTGATGACGAAGGCCGCGAGCAGCGACTTGATGCGTTGCGTCGAAACGGCCTCATTGACGTGATCGAGCGAGATTTTCATGCTGACGATGCCCAGCACGGTTTGTTCCGGCACCTGGTGGCAGAGGATGCAGTCCTTGCCGAGATAGTTTTTCTGCGCCAGGGCGGGGCGCACCACGCGCAGGAATTCGCCTTTGCTGTCCGACTGCACGTCGCTGTATTCCTTGCCCGAGGCCAGGACTTGCAGTTCGATGGCGTCGGCCTGGGTGTCGTCCTTGGCGGTGCCCGGGCCGAACGTCTTGATGACGGCCTGGCTGCGCATGACCTTGAGGTCGCGGATGATCGAGAGCTGCTTGATCTGGTCGAGGAAAATCTCGCGCTGGCCGACCGTGCCGGTGAGCATCATGCCGGTCAGGCCCGCGAGGGTTGCTTCGTGCATCGACAGGGAAAACGAACGCGCCTGGTCGATGGCGGTTTGCCGGTTGACGGAGCTTTGCCAGAAGATCATTCCGACCCAGGCGATCATCAGCATGATCCAGATCGCCGTGGTCAGCCGCACCCAAATCTTCATATCCGAAAAACGAGGCATCGCAAGGCTCCGTATTGATTATCGGAGCCAGTTTATCCGAATATATGGCGAACGTGATAATGCGGCCCCCAAGGGGGCTAAACGGGCTAGACGCTCAGGTCGATTTCCTGGAGGCTGCCGGCTTGGCCGGACTCGGTGAGGTAGATGCCGCTGTCGCGCACTGCGCCGAGATTTTGGTTACCCTGCCCGCGCAACTCGAAGGCCGTTGCCGTGTGGCCCAGGAATAGCGCGCCGACGTTGCGATCCTTGAGCGAAGACAGGCTGCCGCCGTCCTTGGCGGCGGGCGTCCAGACCAGGAGCTGCTTGAAAATCGCATCGTTCTCGTCGATCCAGCCGTTGCCGTCCTGGTCGTACTTGGCGAGGTCGGCAAAACCCGAGCCGCTGGCTGGGCCGAAGAGTTCCGCACCGGAATCGATCTTGCCGTTGTTATTGAGGTCGAGCGCCAGGAAGCCGCTGCCGTTGCCCAGCAGCGGCACGTCTTCGGCCTTGCCGTCGGCATCGAGGTCGAAACGGAAATGCCGGTTCGACAGTTGCGCCGCTACGCCGTTGAAATTGATCACCAGCGGGTCTTTGCGTACGGCGTCGCCGGCACGGACACTGACGTTCGTTTCTTCGCGGTAGTAGCGCGACATCGAAAGATCGAGCCTGAAGGCGATCTCCTGGCCGTCGGCGGTCCTGATGGTGCCCTGGGCGGAGAAATCGGTCTGCTCGACTTCCTCGCGCACCGCATGGTAGTCGTACTCGATGCCGAAGCCGGCGGGCCGGGGCGGCTGCGCCGCCTGGGCCTCGGTCGCTTGGGCGGGGTCTTCGATCTCCGGCGGCGGCGGTGCGTCCGCTTGCAGTTGGGAGCCATCGAATACCTTGACCGCTACTCCCGTCATCCACTCCACCATTGCCCTGATCAGTTGCAGCATGGGATCGTTGTCGACGGCGTCGCTGGCCTGCTCGATGGCGCTGGCTTCGGCCGATTGCGCCGATTTGCCGGCTTCGGAAATCTGCACGGGCGGCGGCGGGGGCGGCGCAGGCATGGCGCGGCGGCTGCGCTGCGTACCTTCGAAGTCGGGACGTTCCTTGCCGACCCAGGCGCGCAAGCTTTCGCGTTCCTCGCTGCGCGTCGCCGCGTAATGCCGGCTTTGCATCGCCACCGCCGTGCTGGCTATCTTCATGGTTCGCCCCAAATCGCCAGGCGTCCGAACGACGCCTCATGGTTCGGTATCGGCAATTCCGGGGGGCGAGTTAAGTCTTTGTTGTATAAAAACTAT
>Ga0154359_1026_pt4 | contig 12632 bp, 9 predicted proteins | sample RifGroA2_FD_115887 | JGI IMG/M metagenome (GOLD analysis project Ga0154359, IMG submission 115887) | Rhodocyclales bacterium GWA2_65_20
CCTGGCAGTTAATACCTTTCTCAACCACCTGCCGCCGCTTCGCTTCGTATCCGACATGATGATGCGCATTCCGACGCTAAGGGATTACTTCGCGCATAACGTGTATGCCGTTCTGCGCCGCCGCCAGGATATGGCCGTAGCGGACGTGCGGGGCTAGGCGCTGGTGCATCGTACAAAGGCCAATGAAATGAGATACAGGCCGAGTGCTGATTCGCAAAAACCGTCGGCAGCGGCATGGTCCGACGGCGGCGGGCACCTACCGCTCCTGCCCGGCGAACAGCCAGACAACACGCCACACCAGTTCGCAGCGATGCTGGCCCTGCCCCTGATCGCCGCGACGCTGACGGCCGCCCTGATCGTCTTTACCGAACTGGATGCGCTGGCGGTGGGCCTGTCGTTGCTGGTCTGCGCTTTCGTCCTGCTCGATTTCCGCGTCGGGGTGGTATGCCTGATCGTGTTGATGCCGCTCTCGGCAAGCTCAATGTTTCCTCACAGCATTGGCGGCATCACCGGCCTCAATCCGCTGAACCTGCTGCTGATCGGCACGCTGGCTTCCTGGCTACTGCACGGACGCGTCACGGGCAGCCGTGCCGGCTTCGCGACCAGGCCCCTGCTCTGGTTCTATGTGGTGCCCTTCGTCTTGGCCGGTATGCTCGGATCGCGGCATCTGAGCGAGGTGGCGCCGGCGCTTCTGATCATCGATCCGCTGACGTTCGACAGTGTGACCAACTACCTGCTCTGGGTCGTGGTCAAGCCCCTGTTCCTCGTGCTGTTCGCCTTGCTGGTCGCGGCTGCGGTAGCCCGCTCGCGGAAACCGGAACTTTTCGTCGCGCCGACGCTGGTATCGATCTGGGCGATGTGCCTGATGACCATCGTTTTCGCTTTCCTCTACGGTGCCGGCCTGTCCGAGCTGGCGGGCAGCGAGGCGCGCCGGTTCCTGTCGCCGCTGGGTATGCACGCCAACGACCTGGGGCGTCTTTATGTCATTGCCTATGCCCTGCTGCTGTACACCTGTGCCGCGACGAAAGACGCCGGCCTGCGGGTGTTGCTGATCGCATCGATGGGCGTGGCGATCCTGGCTCTGGTGCTGACCTTCTCCCGCGGCGCCTTCATCGGCTTCGCCGTCGTCAATGCCTTGTTCCTGCTGTCGCGCCGCAAGGCCACGACCTTGCTGCTGGGCGTCCTGCTGCTGGTCGCACTGGCCGTGCTGCTGCCGGGTGCGGTCTTCGATCGCATCGCCAGCGGCTGGAGCGGCGGCGACATCAACACCATCAGCGCCGGCCGTGTAAATGACATATGGCTGCCGCTGTTGCCGGAAATCTTGCGCAGCCCGATCGTCGGCAACGGCCTGTCGTCGATAGTCTGGTCCCAGGCGATGCACGCCGGGACCATACTAGCCGTGGGCCATGCCCATAACGCCTACCTCAACGCCACGCTGGACATGGGACTGCTCGGCCTGCTTCTGCTCTGCGCCTATTTCTTTCATGTCTGGAAGGGGTTTCGCCGCTTGAGCGCCGATCCGGCCATCGACCCGCTGCTGCGTGGGTTCTACGCCGGCGCCGCGGCGGGGCTGGTAAGTTTTATGCTGGCCGGTTTCTTCGGCAGCCGCCTGACGCCCTGCACGGAGCAGATCTTCCTGTGGCTGGCGATCGGGATGATGTATGGGCAGCAGCGCGCGGCAACAAAGGCATCCGCATGTTGATCGTAAACCCGTCGTCCGGCCGGGACATGGCGCGGGGAACGCCCGGCGGCGACCTTCGTCCTCAGGACATGAGTCCGGCGCAGTTTCCGGGCGCGACGCAGCGGCCGCACATTTGCTTCGTCGCTCCCCAAGCCTGGCCGGCGTTTTCGGGCGATGCCCATATCGAAGTCGTCGGTGGCGCCGAGGTGCAGCAGTGCATTCTCGCCCGTTTGCTGGCGCGTGCCGGCTATCGCGTTTCGATGATCTGCCTGGACTATGGACAGCCGCAACGGGTGCTGCATGAGGGCGTCACGGTCGTCCGCACCTATCCTGGCGACGCCGGCCTCCCGGTGCTGCGCTTCATCCACCCGCGGCTCACCGGAATGTGGCGGGCGATGCGCGAAGTCGATGCCGACATTTACTACCAGCGTTCGTCGGCCATGCTCACGGCGGTCGTGGCGGCATTTTGCCGCCGGCACGGCAGGCACTCGATCTATGCCGGCGCCTCCGATGGCGACTTTATTCCCGGGCGGCAGAGCATCCGCTACCGCCGCGATCGCTGGCTGTTCGAACGCGGTCTGGCGGCCGTGGACACCGTTGTCGTGCAGAACGAAAGTCAGCAGCGTGACTGTCTGGCGCATTACGGCCGCGCCTCGATCCTGATCCCGAGCTGTTACGAGTTACCGGACGACGCCAGCCCGGGGCCGGGCGAACACGTGCTCTGGGTAGCCAGACTGCATCCGAGCAAACGTCCCGAGCTGTTTCTCGACCTGGCCAAGCGTCTGCCGCAGCGGCGCTTTGTCATGATTGGCGGCGTCGCCGGCAACGACCCGGGCAGCGCAGCGTATTTCGATGCCATCCGAGCGACCGCCCGCGCTCTGCCCAATGTCGAATTCACCGGATTCCTGCCGCTGGCCAAGGTCGAGCCCTATTTCGATCGAGCGCGGGTTCTCGTCAATACCTCCACCTTCGAGGGCATGCCGAATGTCTTTCTCCAAGCCTGGGCGCGCGGCGTGCCCACGCTCGCCTTCATCGACATCGGTGCACGCCTGGCCGGCAAATCGGTATATCGCGTCGCCAAAGACACGGCGGCGGCGACGAACGAAATCGAGCGCTTGTTTACCGACGATATCTACCGGGTCTGCGCCGCGGCCCGCTGCCGCGAGTATTTCGCCGCCACCCACGACGGTACCGAAGTATTGGTGCGTTACAAGCACATGCTGGACAACCTGATCAACGGAAAGCGGAGATGAGCACTGCGCCCACACTCGATTCCCTGAAGCGGCGTGCGCTCACCCTCGGCGCCGCCCATGCGTTCGACTACGCGATGCACTTTCTGCTGCCGGTGGTGCTGGTGCGTTTCCTGACACCGGAGGCGTTCGGGCAATACCGCTTGCTGTGGCTGGCGATCATGACGGTTATGGTGCTGGTGCCGCTGAACATGCCGCAGACGCTCTACTACTTTCTGCCGCGTTCGGACGCGACCGACAAACGGCTCTATGTGCACATGACGCTCATCTACATGGCTTGTGCCGGCCTGCTCGGCGGCCTGGCCGTCAGCCCGTGGAACCCGTTGCTGCCGTCGGGCATGCATTCCCTGCGCGAGTATGGCATGCTGGTACCGGCGCTGACGGTGCTGTTTGCCGTGACTTTACTGCTCGACATATTGCCGACGGTGGAGGAGCGGGTGCACTGGCAGGCGGGCATCACCATCGCGCTGTCGCTGCTGCGCACGCTGACCCTGGGCTGGGCGGCCTGGCTGACAGGCGAACTGCGCGTGGTGCTCTGGCTGCTGCTGGCGCTGCTGCTGCTGAAGCTCCTGCTGCTGCTCGCCTATATCGCCAAGTTGCACGGCCTCGCCGGCCCCTGGTTGCGGCGCCCGGCCTTTCTCGGGCAGTTCCGCCATGCCGCACCGCTGGGAGTTTCCACCGCCCTCTACGGGCTGCGCGGCAAGGCCGACCTGTGGGTGGCGGCGAGCCTGTTCGCGCTGGGAAACTTCGCCGCATTCTCGATTGCCGCGGTGCTCGGGCCGATGGTGAATCTGTTCCGCCAGTCGGTCAACCACGTCTTTCTGCCGAGCATGAGCCGGCTCCAGGCGACGGGCGACATGGCCGGCATGGTCGAACTCAACAGCCGCGCCAATGCCATGGTGGCAACGCTGGTCTATCCGCTGCTGGCCTTCGCCTTCGTCTTCGCCGAGGAGATCATCACCCTCGTCTACACCCCGGCGTACGTGGCGGCCGCCCCGGTGATGCGCGTCTATGCCGTCGGCCTGACGATCTTCGTCGTTGAACTGTCGAGCATCATGCTGCTGATGCGGGACGGCGCATTCTCGCTGCGCCTGAATCTCGCGGTGCTGGCGGTTTCCGTCGCAATTTCCTGGATCGCAGCACGGCAATTCGGCCTGGCGGGGGCGGCCGTCGGCAGCACGCTGGCGCTTTATGCCGACCGTTATCTCACGCTGCGGCGCATCGCCGCCACCACCGGCATCCCGCTGCGGCAGTTGCAGGACTGGCGCACACTGGGATGGCGGCTGCTGATTGCGGCGCTGGCCGGCACGCTGGCCTGGGCCGGCGTCGGTGGCTATTTCGCCGCCGACGCCGGGCCGCTGCTGCGCCTGTTCACCGGCGGCACGATCCTGGCGGCCGTGTATGGCGTGCTGTGGAAATTGTCCGACACGGGCGGCAGCCCGCTGGTCGCCGCCCGCGACCCGCACATCGGGCATTGAGCAAACATCGTTTCAGGCAAGGAGTGAACCATCATGAGCACCTATGAAGTAGTACTCGAACGAATCAGGAATCAACCGCGGACCTGGCTGGTGACCGGGGCGGCCGGATTTATCGGCTCGCATCTGCTCGAAGCCCTGCTCAAGCTCGACCAGACCGTCGTCGGGCTGGACAACTTCGCCACCGGCAAGCGGGAAAACCTCGTCCAGGTGATGCAAGGCGCCGGCTTGAAACGCCGCAAGAACCTGCGCTTCATCGAAGGCGATATCCGCTCGTACGACACCTGCCGGGCCGCCTGCCGCGGCGTCGATGTGGTGCTGCACGAGGCGGCGATCGGCAGCGTGCCGCGTTCGATCGAGGATCCGCGCGAAACCAACAGCGCCAATATCGACGGCTTCGTCAACATGCTGACGGCGGCGCGCGACGCCAAGGTGGCGCGCTTCGTCTATGCCGCATCGAGTTCGACTTATGGCGACGGCAAACGCATACCCATGGTCGAAGCCGAGATCGGCCAGCCGCTCTCGCCCTACGCGCTCACCAAGTATGTCGACGAACTCTATGCCAATGTCTTTGCGCGCTGCTACGGCACGCAGGCGATCGGCCTGCGCTACTTCAACGTCTTCGGCCCGCGCCAGGATCCCGACGGCGCCTATGCCGCGGTGATCCCGAAGTGGATCGCCGCCCTGCTCCACAACGAACCGGTGTACATCAACGGCGACGGCACCACGGCGCGGGACTTCTGCTATGTCGAGAATGTGGTGCAGGCCAACCTGCTGGCCGCCATGGTCACCGATGCCGCAGCCATAAACGAGGTGTACAACGTGGCACGCGGCGCGCAGACGACGCTGGATGAACTGTTCCTCATGATACGCATGCTGCTGGCGCCGAGTTACCCCGCGGCGATGACGAAGCAGCCCGTCTATCGCGATTTCCGTCCGGGCGACATGCATATCTCCCAGGCCGACATCGGCAAGGCGCAGGCCCTGCTCGGCTACCAACCGGCCTGGGATGTGCGCGAAGGGATGAAGTGGGCGGTCGATTGGTACGTCTCGACGCTGGCGGCGTCGTTGCCGGTCGTCGGCGACACGCTGGCACAAGCGGCCGGCGGCGCCGGCATGCGCGTGGCGAAGGCCGCGGCGCTGGCTTCATAAACACACAGGAAGGAGTCGATCATGATGTTTGCAGCCGAAGAAACAGATCTGGCAGTGCCGGTGGAACCCGCTGCCGCGGACCGGGCGCGCCTGGCGACGGTGGCCGTCGTCGGCCTCGGCTATGTCGGACTGCCGGTCGCCGTGGCATTCGGCAAGCAGCGGCCGACGGTGGGTTACGACTTGTCGGCGGCGAAGATCGACAGTCTCATGCACCGGATCGACCGCAGCGGCGAGATATCCTCAACCGAGCTGGCGCTGGCGGAACAACTGCAAATCACCGCCGACCCGGAAGAACTGCGGCGGGCCGATTTCGTCATCGTCGCCGTCCCCACGCCGGTCGATGCCGCGCACCAGCCGGATTTCACGCCGCTCGAGGCGGCGAGCGCGACGGTCGGCCGCTATTTGAAACCGGGCGCGACCGTCATCTACGAGTCGACCGTCTATCCGGGGGCGACCGAGGAGGTGTGCATCCCCATCCTGGAGAAGCACTCCGGCATGCGCTGGCGCAGCGATTTTCATGTCGGCTATTCGCCCGAGCGCATCGATCCCGGCAACAATGAGCGCACCTTCACCCGCATCGTGAAAGTGGTGTCGGCCGACGACTCCGCCACCCTGGAGCAGGTGGCCGACCTGTATGCCTCCGTGGTGACGGCGGGCGTCTACCGCGCCCCTTCGATCCGCGTGGCCGAAGCCGCCAAGGTGATCGAGAACACGCAGCGCGATCTCAATATCGCCCTGGCGAACGAGCTGGCCATTATCTTCGACCGCCTCGGCATCGACACCATGGAAGTGCTGCGGGCGGCCGGCACCAAATGGAATTTCATGCCCTTCAGGCCGGGCCTCGTCGGCGGGCACTGCATCGGCGTCGATCCCTACTACCTGACCCACAAGGCCGAACTGTGCGGCTACCACCCCGAGGTGATCCTGGCCGGCCGCCGCATCAACGACGGCATGGGCGCGTTCGTCGCGCGCAAGACCGTGCAGCAGATGATTCAAGCCGGCCGCAACATCAAGGGCGCGCGCGCCGCTGTGCTGGGACTGACTTTCAAGGAGAACTGCGCCGACATCCGCAACTCGAAGGTGGTCGATATCATCCGCGAACTGGGCGAATTCGGCGTCGAGGTCTTCGTGCACGATCCGTACGCCGATGCCGACGCGGCCTTGCGCGAATACGGTATCCGCCTGTGCTCCTGGGAACAGCTGCCGGCGGCCGATGCCCTGATCCTGGCGGTCCGGCACCGGCCCTTCCTCGACCTCGCCCCGGCGGACTTCCTCAAGAAGATCGTGCGCCACGGCTGCCTCATCGACGTCAAGTCGGTGCTGGACCCGGCGCCGTTCTGCCAGGAAGGAATCCAGGTATGGCGGCTCTAGCGCCTGCGCCGCGATGAGGCCGAACAACCCCGTCGTCATCGTGCTCGGCCCGAGCCGTGCCGCCGTCAGCGGCGTCAGTACTCATCTCAACGTACTGTTCGGTTCGCACCTGGCGCGCGACTTCACCCTGAGCCATTTCCAGGTCGGTAGCGAGGGCCGCGACGAAAGCGCCGCGGCGCGGCTGCTGCGGCTGCTGACCAGCCCGTTCGCGCTGGCGGCGCGCATCCTGGCGGAACAGGCGGCCATCGTGCACCTCAACACCTCCCTCAATCGGCGCGCCTATTGGCGCGACCTGGCCTACCTGCTGGTGGCGAAGCTGTGCGGCGCACGCGTCATCTACCAGGTGCATGGCGGCGCCCTGCCGCGGGAATTCGTGGCCGGCAGCCGCCTGGCGGCGACCCTGCTGCGCGCCACCCTGACGCTGCCGGATGCGATCGTCTTGCTGACCCAGGTCGCCCTGGCGGCCTACCGCGAGCTGGTGCCCGAGCAGCGGGTCGTCGCGCTGCCCAACGGCATCGACGTGGCGCCTTACGCCAAGCTGGCGCGCGTTCCCGCCGAGCCGCCGGCGACCCTGCGCCTGGTCTATGTCGGGCGGCTGGTGCGCTCCAAGGGGCTGCGCGAGGCGCTGCACGGACTGGCCCTGGCCCGCGCGCAGGGCGTCGCGGCCAGCCTGGTGGTCGCCGGCAGCGGGCCGGACGCGGCTCCGCTGCAGGCCTGCGCCCAGCAACTGGGGCTGGATGCCGCCGTGCGCTTCGTCGGCCCGGTGTTCGATGCGGAAAAGTTGGCGCTGTACGGCCAGGCCGATGCCCTGGTGTTCCCGACCTGGCATGCCGAAGGCCTGCCCTATGCGCTGCTCGAAAGCATGGCGGCCGGCGTGCCCGCCATCAGCACGCCGGTTGCCGGCATTCCGGATGTCATGGCCGACGGCGTCCATGGCCTGTTCGTGCCGCAACACGACGCGGCGGCGGTCTGCCGGGCGATCGCCCGCTTGGCCGGCGATCGCGCCCTGCTGGCGGACATGAGCACGGCCTGCCGGCAGCGCATCGCCGGCGGCTATTCGATCGAACGGCTGGCGGGGGACTTCAGCCGGCTGTATTGGGCAATCTGCGCCGGGTGGTGGGCGGGCTTGCCGGGCAAGTCCTGAAAGACGGGAGCGACTCGTGCCCGACGCCAGCGCCGCCGACGCCAACCGTTGTCCACCAGATTCGCGTCCCGCCGCGCCCGACCGGCTGGCTGCGCTGCGCTGGCGCTTCAACCGCCTGCGCTGCATGACGCCGGCCGAGGTTTGCCATCGCCTCGGACGCCTCGCCCGCGTCCAGGCCGAACGCCTGGGCCGGCGCTGGGCGCGGCCGGTGCCGGCGCCGGATCTCGCCTGCCGGCCGGTCGGCTGGGTTCATGTCGCACGCGACGTCGACGCGGCGCCCTACCTCGCTGCCGCCGAGCGCCTGGTGCAGGGGAAATTCGACGTCTTCGCCCTGAAGGACATCGACCTCGGTTCGCCGCCGCGCTGGAACCGCGATCCCAAGAGCGGCGTCGAGGCGCCGCTGTCCTTCGGCAAGCTGCTCGACTACCGCGATGCGCGCCAGGTCGGCGACATCAAGTACCTCTGGGAACCCAACCGTCATCTGCATCTGGTCACCCTGGCGCAGGCCTACGCCCTGAGCGGGGAGGCGCGCTACCTGAATGTCATCAAGCGGCACCTGGCAAGCTGGTTCGCCGCCTGCCCCGCGGGCATGGGCCCCAACTGGTCGAGCGCGCTCGAAGCGGCGCTGCGGCTCATCAACTGGTCGGTGGCGTGGCAGCTCGTCGGCGGCGTCGCCTCGCCGCTGTTCCACGGCCACGACGGCGAGAATTTCCGGCAAAACTGGCTGGAGTCCGTCTACCGCCATGCGCAATTCATCCGCGGACACTTCTCGCTGCACTCGTCGGCCAACAACCACCTGATCGGCGAGGCGGCGGGACTGTTCATCGCCGCGCTGACCTGGCCCCACTGGCCGCAGGCGCAGGCGTGGCGCACGACGGCGCGGCAACTGCTGGAACGCGAAGCGCTGCTGCAGAATGCGCCGGACGGCGTCAATCGCGAGCAGGCGGTGTCCTACCAGCAATTCGAGCTCGACCTGCTGTTGCTGCCGCTACTGGCCGCACGCGCCGCCGGCGACGACTTCCCGGCAGCCTACCAGGCGCGCATCGAAGCCATGCTCGAATACCTCGCCTCGATCATGGACGCCGGCGGCAATCTGCCGATGTTCGGCGACGCCGACGACGGCGCCGTCGTCAGCCTCGCACAGAGCGGGCACTTCTGCCCCTACTGCTCCTTGCTCGCCACCGGCGCGATCCTGTTCCGGCGCGGCGATTTCAAGGCCAAGGCGGGCGGGCTCGACGACAAGACCCGCTGGCTGCTCGGCACGGACGCGGCGGCGGAATTCCACGCGCTGCCGGCGGCACCGGCCGCGCTGCCGGTGCGGCAGGCATTTCCCGACGGCGGCTACTACGTCCTCGGCCGCGACTTCGAAGGCGGCGACGAGATTCGCCTGATCGCCGCCGCCGGGCCGCTGGGTTACGGCGGCATCGCCGCCCACGGCCACGCCGATGCCCTGGCGTTCACGCTGTCGGTCGGCGGCATGGAGTTCCTGGTCGATCCCGGCACCTACGCCTACCATACCCAAGGCGCCTGGCGCGCCTACTTTCGCGGCACCGCCGCCCACAACACCGTGCGCGTCGATGGCCGCGATCAATCCGAAGCCGGCGGCAACTTCATGTGGCTGGCCAAGGCCCAGGCCGGATGCAGCGCCTGGCGTAGCGACGCCGCTCAGGATGTGTTCGAGGGCTGGCACGACGGCTACATGAGGCTGCCGGACCCGGCCATGCATACCCGGCGCATAACGCTCGACAAGGCCGGCGGCCGCATCGTCATCGAGGACGTCCTGCGCATGGCGGGCGCGCACGACGTCGAACTGTTCTTCCATTGCAGCGAGCTTTGCCAGGTGCATGGCGCGGGTCGGGACTATGTGCTCGGCCAGGGCGGGCGGACGATCCTGTTGAAGCTGCCCGCGGCGCCGCACGCCGTCAGCGACATCCACCGCGGCAGCACCGCCCCGATCGCCGGCTGGATTTCGCGGCGCTTCGACGAGCGCCAGCCGGCGCCGACGCTGCGCTGGCGGGCGCGTCTTTGCGGCACGACGGTGCTGCGCAGCGAAATCGTCTGCTGCGGGGCAGTCGCCGAGTTGGACTGATCCTTTTCGGGACTGACGGGACGGTGCCCTACGCTGTATCGGCCGTCTCGGCGTCGTCCCGCGCGGTCCATTCGAGCGTCAGCCGGTAGCCTACGGCCAGCAGGGCCGGGCCAAGGAAGGCGCCGATCACGCCAAAGGCAAGTACGCCGCCCAACACGCCGAGAAAGACAATCGCAAACGGCAACTGCGCACCGCGGCTGATGATGAAGGGCTTGATCAGGTTATCCACCATACTGACCACGAAGAAGCCCCAGGCGACGACAAACGCCGCCCAGCCCGGCTCGCCCTGCTGGAACAACCAGATCGCCGCGCCGCCCCAGATCAGCGGCGGACCGACCGGCACCACGGAGAGAAAGAAGGTGCCCACGCCGAGCAGCACCGCGCCGGGCACGCCGGCGACCGCAAACCCGATGGCGGCCAGGACGCCCTGCGCCAGGCCGGTGCCGAGAATGCCGTAGATCACGCCGCTGACCGTCCCGCGCGCGATGCCGAGCAGAGGGTGGGCGCGATCACCCGTCAGGCGGCCGAGTGCCACCCCCAGACGCTGCGCCAGGGCCTCGCCATGGATGAAGAAAAAGAAGGCCAGAAATACCGAGACGGCAATATCGATCACCCCCTGCCCGACGATGCGCCCCGCCGCCAGCGCCACTTCCTGCGCCGGCTTGGCCAGCTTCTGCAGTTCGCCCATCAGACGCTGGCCGTCGTGGGCAAACTGTTGCCAGTAGTCGTAAATCGAGCGTCCGAGCAAGGGCAGATCGACCAGCCAGCCGGGGGCGTCGGGCAAGCCATCCTTGAACACCGCCGTGATGGCACGACCGAGTTCGGCGAGATCGTCGGCCATGACGACGGCCACGGCCACGACCGGCCCGAGCAGGACAACCGTCACCAGCAGAGTCATCAGCAGGGCTGCCACGGTCCGCTGGTGACCGACGACACGCTCCAGCCAGAGGAAACCGGGCCAGCTGGTCGAGGCCAGGATGGCAGCCCAGACCAGCGCCGTCAGGAAGGGCCACAGCACCAGTGCGCAGCCGCCGACCAGCATGGCCAGGGCAATAAAGGTGAGAACGCGGTCGTCATTGGGGCGCTGCATGCTGGGTTCCGCCAGAGTCGAGCATGGTCCGATTATGGGTTGACCATACATGGTCGGGACTTGTGCCGCCTGTTCCATCTACAATTTTATTTGCTGACATCCCGTGGGGAAACCCGCGGCCCTGCTGGTCGGCACCTTCCCTGCGGCAAGCCCTCCGCGTTAAGCTGGCCGTCATCGAAAGTCAAGGGAGCCGCCATGGAACGCCTGCAACGCCTCCTGATCCTTGTCCTGTTGAGCTGGGCCGCCGTTGCCACCCGCGCCGTTGCGGGCCAGCCGCTGGACACCATCAAGCTGCCGCCGGGCTTCGCCATCGAACTCTGGGCCAAGGTGGACAACGCACGCCAGATGGCTCTGGGCGCAACGGATGAGAAGGGCGGCGTGCTCTATGTCGGTTCGCGCGGCGCCGGCAAGGTCCATGCGCTGCGCTTCGATGCGGCGTATCGGGCGGGCGCCGTGAAACGCATCGCCGATGGCCTGCAAATGCCCAGTGGCCTGGCCTGGAACAAGGGCGCGCTGTATGTTGCGGCGGTGAATCGCATCCTGCGCTACGACGACATCGACCATCGTCTCGACGCGCCGCCGCAGCCGGTCATCGTCACCGACAGCCTGCCCAAAGACAGTCACCACGGCTGGAAATTCATCGCCTTCGGCCCCGACGGCAAGCTCTATGTCCCGGTCGGCGCGCCCTGCAACATCTGCGCGCCGGACGACCCCTACGCCGCGATCCTGCGCATGAATGCCGACGGCTCGGGGCGCGAAATTTTCGCCCGCGGCATCCGCAACAGCGTCGGCTTCGACTGGAGTCCGGTCGACGGCAGTCTGTGGTTTACCGACAACGGCCGCGACTGGCTGGGCGACGAGTGCCCGCCCGACGAGCTCAATCGCGCCGCCCGCCCGGCCATGCATTTCGGCTATCCGTGGTGCCACGGCGGCGAAATCGCCGATCCCGAATTCGGTGCGCAGCGCCAATGCAGCGAATTCGAGCCGCCGGCGCAAAAACTCGGCGCCCACGTCGCCGGCCTGGGCATGCGCTTCTATACCGGCAAAATGTTTCCGGCCGAGTACCGCAATCAGATATTCATTGCCGAACACGGCTCATGGAACCGCTCCGGCAAAGTCGGCTACCGCATCAGCCTGGTGCGCCTCAAGAACGGCCGCGCCGTGAGCTACGAAGACTTCGCCAGCGGTTGGCTGCAATACCAATCCGCCTGGGGCCGTCCGGCTGATGTGCTGGTGCTGCCTGACGGCTCGCTGCTGGTGGCCGACGATCATGCTGGTGCCATTTACCGGATCACCTGGCGCCAGCCCTGAAACCCCGCAAAGGATAGGAAATCCAACGGGCCTTCGACGAGCGCCAGCCGGCGCCGACGCTGCGCTGGC